>Ga0187855_10002345_pt1 | contig 14376 bp, 10 predicted proteins | sample June2016WEW_8_10_2_FD_132969 | JGI IMG/M metagenome (GOLD analysis project Ga0187855, IMG submission 132969) | Peatland microbial communities from SPRUCE experiment site at the Marcell Experimental Forest, Minnesota, USA - June2016WEW_8_10 | ecosystem: Environmental > Terrestrial > Soil >...
CACGACGTTCAATCCCGCGCCCGCCCTGAAGGCGTCGATCCCGCCCACCGCCGACGATCGCGCCTTCCGCCGCCGCATCATCCAAGGCGCGGTGCAGGACGAAAATGCCAGTGTCCTGGGCGGCATTGCCGGACACGCCGGGCTGTTTTCCGCCGCCGAAGATCTGGCCATTTTCGCCCACGCCATGCTCAACGGCGGCCATCCTATTCTTCGCCCCGATACGGTCGAAATCTTTACACGACGGGAATCCAAGCCAGACGGCACCTCTCGCGCTCTCGGCTGGGATACCCCATCCGCGCCCTCGCAATCGGGAAAGTATCTTTCGTCGCGTTCGTTCGGACACCTCGGTTACACCGGCACGTCCCTGTGGATCGACCCAGAGCGCCAGTTGTCGATCGCCTTGCTCACCAACCGCACATGGCCCGACTGCCAGAACCAGGCCATCAAAAAGGTGCGACCGGCGTTTCACGACGCGTTGGTCGAAGCCTTGGGGAAGCAATCTTGAAGCGCAAAGCCTTAAAACGCGGAGCAACCAGCGTGGACCTGCGTCGCCTCGGCACCGAAAGAGCAAACGCCGCGTCCGCCAATCTGGACCTCAAGCCCGCGCTCGAAATTGCCCGCATCATCAACCATGAAGACGCCAAGGTTGCGGCCGCGGTGAAGCGCGCTCTGCCGCAGATCGCTCAGGCAATCGATCGGATCGCCGCGGCGCTCTCGCATGGCGGCCGACTCATCTACGTCGGCACCGGCACCAGCGGACGCATTGCCGCGCTCGATGCAGCGGAGTGTCCGCCAACTTTCGACATCGACCCGCGCATGGTCCAATTCATTATCGCCGGCGGTCCCAAAGCTCTGGCCTCGGCCGTCGAGGCCGACGAGGACTCCCGCACGCTCGGTAGCCGAGCCATCGCGAAGAAGAAACCGACGAAGAACGATGTCGTCGTCGGCGTCGCAGCGAGCGGACGCACTCCCTTCACCATCGCGGCCGTTGAATACGCCCGCGCACGTGGAGCGAATACCGTCGCCGTCGTCTGCAATCCCAGGTCGCCCCTGGGCAAAACCGCGCATCTGGAAATCGTTGCCGAGGTTGGTGCGGAAGTGGTCGCGGGCTCGACCCGCATGAAGGCTGGCACCGCGCAGAAGATGATCCTCAATATGCTTTCGACCGGAGCGATGACGCGTCTTGGCTACGTTTACAGCAACCTCATGGTCAACCTCCATACAAAGAACAAGAAATTGACCGAGCGCGGAGTGGGCATTCTGGAGAACGCCACGGGACTCGACCGCCGGACCGCCGGCAAACTCCTCGCCGTTGCCGGAGGCCGCGTGCCTGTCGCCATGGTCATGGCGAAAGCTGGCGTCCGCCGCGCCGCTGCTGTCGCCGCTCTCAAACAATCCAAGGGCCAAGTGCGCAAAGCGATCACACTGGCGATTCCATGAGGGCCGATCCATGAGAACTTGCATCCTCGTCGTTTTGATGTCGCTGGGATCGTTTTCCTGTTTGGCTCAGGACTCAGCGGCGTATCGCGCCTGCAGTAAGCAAGCAACCACTCAACATGACATGAATGCATGCGCGAACGAAGAAGCAAAACGCATCAACGATGAACTGCATAAGGTTTATAAGCTGCTTCTGACGAAAGTCAGCGGCGACGCGCTTGCTACTGCCAAAATCCGTGCGGCAGAGAAGGCATGGACCGCTTACCGTGACGCGTATATCGAGGCTATGTATCCGGCTAAAGATAAGCAAGCAGAGTATGGATCGATCTTCCCCATGGAGGTATATCTGCTCGGTGCCAAGCTTACCCGGCAACAGATCTCAGCGCTACGAGACATACTGCGGGAGAACGATCCTCAGTAGCGGACGGCTTTCGGTGGCCGGCCGTGATTCGCGCATCTCCGGGATCAATAGGGTTTTGGCGCACGCCCTCGCATTCCCCGCTAGAATATTTGTAATGGCCCGCTTGCAAGAGCTCCATTGCGGGATAGTTCAAGAATCATCACGACATGGACAAGCTCGTAATCCGCGGCGGCAACCCGCTACTCGGCACGGTCCGCATCAGTGGCGCGAAGAATGCCGCTCTGCCTTGCATGGCGGCGGCTCTGCTCACCGACGAACCGGTGATTCTGGAGAACATTCCGCAGGTACGGGATATCGAGACCACACGCAAGCTCCTCGCCGCAATGGGCGCGGAAGTGGAACTCGGCTACGGGCGGGCTCATCACCGCACCACGATTTGCGCGCGAACTCTGGCCGCGCCCGAAGCGTCGTATGAATTGGTCAAGACCATGCGTGCGTCGACGCTCGTCCTGGGGCCGCTGGTCGCCCGCTGTGGCCGCGCGCGTGTCTCGTTGCCGGGTGGATGCGCCATCGGCGCTCGCCCTATCGATCTCCATATCAAGGGTCTGGAGCACCTCGGCGCGAAGATCACGCAGGAGCATGGCTACGTCGAGGCCACCACCGATCCTCAAAAAGGCGGTCGTCTCAAAGGCGCCGAAATTGTTTTCGACAAAATTACCGTGACCGGAACCGAAGACCTGTTGATGGCCGCCACGCTTGCCGATGGCGAAACTGTCATGCAGAACTGCGCCCGCGAGCCGGAAGTCGCCGACCTGGCCGCACTGCTCAACGCCATGGGCGCGAAGATACACGGCGCGGGAACGTCCACGATTCGCATCAAGGGCGTCGATAAGCTCCACGGCGCACGGCACCGCATTATTCCGGATCGCATCGAGGCTGGGACCTTCATCATCGCTGCAGCACTCACAGGCGGCGACCTCAACGTCGCGGGATGCGATCCCGCGCACCTCACCGCCATCCTGCAGAAGCTTGCCGAAAACGGCGTGAAGACGGCCGTGAAGGCCGATTCCGTACGCGTGATGGGCGATCACCCGCTCGCAGCCGCCGACATGAATACAGAGGAATATCCCGGCTTCCCCACCGACATGCAGGCTCAGTACATGGCCCTTGCCACGCAGGCCGCCGGCACATCGATCGTCACGGAGAATATTTTCGAGAACCGCTTCATGCACGCGCAGGAACTGGTCCGCATGGGCGCCAACATCAAAATCGAAGGCCGCCGCGCGATCGTTCGCGGGGGAACTCCGCTGAGCGCGGCTGCGGTTCTTGCCTCGGACCTGCGCGCCTCCGCCTCGCTGGTGCTGGCCGCCCTGGTCGCCGACGGCGAAACCATCATCGACCGTGTCTATCACCTCGACCGTGGCTACGAAAACATCGAAGAGAAGCTGAAAGGCGTGGGCGCGGAAATTCGGCGCGTCGGCAACATCTTCCCTAAGCGCGCGGCAGCCCCCGCCCAATCGTGACGGGTAACGATAGTAACCTGTGGAACCTAAGCTTCTGCGCTCCCTAGCAGAGCCATCGCTCGGCTATTTTCAAGTCCTGTTCGGGTTCCTCAGCCATCGCAGCGTCTCCTTCACCGACGGCGCTCCGACATCGTAGAACCCCATGAATCAGTAGCGTGACTCGCCTCGTATGAAGGCTCCCTGGTGACTTCCGTAACCTGCCATCCTCGCTTGCGTGTGGGATAACTGACTTGCGGGCTGGTAGAGGCCCGGCAGATTCAAAGCGCTGCCGCAATCCGGCACCCTGCAAGGACCCAGTATATGAAGGTAGTTGTTCTGTGCGGTGGATTAGGTACCCGTCTCCGGGAAGAAACTGAATTCCGGCCCAAGCCGATGGTGGAGATCGGGGGCCGTCCCATCCTGTGGCACATCATGAAAATGTACGCGCACTATGGCCTGCGCGAGTTCATCCTCTGCCTCGGATATCGCGGCAACATGATCAAGGATTATTTCCTGAATTACGAGGCGATGAACAGCGACTTCAAGATTTGCCTGGGGCGCAAGTCGCATGTCGAGTTCATGGGCACGCATCACGAGCAGGACTTCGCCGTCACGCTTGCCGACACCGGCCTTGAGACCATGACGGGCGGCCGCTTGAAGCGCGTGGCGCGCTATCTCGAAGATGACGACACGTTTCTGCTCACCTACGGGGACGGCCTCAGCGACGTCAACATCGGCAGCCTGCTCGAATTTCATCGCCAGCACGGACGCCTTGCGACCGTCACCTCCGTCCCACCCATCTCTCGCTTCGGAGTGCTCGAAGCCGATGCCCAGGGCCAGGTGCAGCGCTTCATGGAAAAACCGAAGGCGAATGGCTTGATCAGCGCCGGCTTCTTCGTATTCAACCGCCGCGTGCTGGATTACCTCGGCGGACCGGAATGCATGCTCGAACGGGAACCTCTCGAGCGACTGGCGCGCGAAGGCGAATTGATGGCCTACCGCCATGACGGATTTTTCTACGCCATGGATACGTATCGCGAGTACCAACACCTGAATGAGCTTTGGGCGAGCGGGCAAACGCCATGGAAAGTGTGGCCGGATGAGGAAAGCCTGGCCGCTGGCAAGAAAGCGGGGGCGGAGTGAACTCATTTTGGCGCGATCGCCCGGTCTTCATCACTGGCGGCACAGGACTGCTCGGCTCGTGGCTGGTCAAGCAACTTCTTGAAGCGGGCGCAAATGTGGTGTGCCTGGTGCGCGACTGGGTTCCGCAAAGCGAACTTGTGCGCAGCCGAGGCATTGAACAGGTCATCACCGTGCGCGGCGATATCATCGACCGCGATCTCATCGAACGTACGCTCGGCGAGTATGAGGTCGAAATCGTCTTTCACCTGGCGGCACAGACCATCGTCGGCATCGCCAATCGCAATCCGATTTCGACTTTTTCCACGAACATCGAGGGCACCTGGAATTTGCTGGAGTCTTGCCGCCGCTCGCCGAAGGTTTCGTCGATCGTCGTGGCGTCATCCGACAAAGCCTATGGCGATCAGGAGCAACTTCCCTACAACGAGGCGATGCCACTGCAAGGCCGGCATCCCTACGATGTCAGCAAGTCCTGCGCCGATCTGATCGCGCAGACGTATGCCGCCACCTACAACCTGCCGGTCGCGATCACTCGTTGCGGAAACTTCTATGGCGGCGGCGACCTGAACTGGAACCGCGTGGTTCCGGGAACCATTCGCTCCGTCATTCGCGGAGAGCGGCCCGTCGTGCGCTCAGACGGACAATTCATCCGCGATTACTTCTACATCGAAGACGGCGCAGCGGCGTACATGCTGCTCGCTGAGCGTCTCGCTTCAGATGCTGCGCTCCGCGGCCAGGCTTTCAATTTTTCGAATGAAAGCCAGGTCAGCGTGATCGAACTCGTCGATCTGATCCTGCGGAAGATGGGGTCGACTCTGCGGCCTGAGGTGCTCAATCAGGCAAGCAACGAGATTCGTCATCAGTTTCTAAGCGCCGAACGCGCGCGCACCATTCTCAACTGGAAACCGCAGTTCACTCTTGAATCCGGCCTGGATCGCACCCTCGGTTGGTATCGCGAATTTCTGGGCGCGCCCGCCGCAGTAGCGCACGCGGGCAGGGGATAGCTCGCCAATGACATTGACTATGACCAAGACGGCCAGCCATCTGCGTGACGAGATTCACGCTCTCGTGCGGCAGTATTGCGACGTCGCCCTAGCTCCGGAGGTCTTCGTGCCCGGCCGGAGCAGCGTGCCAGTCTCCGGAAAAGTCTTAGGCAGCGAGGAACTCGAACTTCTCGTCGAGGCATCGCTTGACGCATGGCTCACCACCGGGCGCTTTGCGGCGCAGTTCGAACGCGAATTTGCCGCCTTCATGGGCGTGCGCTGCGCTTCCCTCGTCAACTCCGGTTCGTCCGCCAACCTCGCGGCGCTCTCGTGTCTCACATCGCCGTCGCTCGGCGACCGCAAGCTCTCGGCCGGAGACGAAGTGATCACCGTAGCCGCCGGATTCCCCACGACTATCAATCCCATTATTCAGAACGGGCTTGTCCCGGTCTTTGTTGACGTGCAGGTTCCTACTTACAACATCGACGCCACCCAACTGGAGGCGGCTGTCTCCAATCGCACCCGGGCCATCGTGCTGGCGCACACTCTCGGCAATCCATTCGATCTCGATGCCGTCATGCAACTGGCCGCCAAACACGATCTCTGGTTGATCGAGGATTGCTGCGATGCCGTCGGATCGCTTTACAAAGGGCGCAGCGTTGGCACGTTTGGCCACCTCGCCACTACCAGTTTCTATCCCGCGCACCACATCACCATGGGCGAAGGGGGATGCGTGCTCACCCAATCTCCCGCACTGAAAAAGCTGGCTGAGTCGTTTCGCGACTGGGGACGCGACTGCTGGTGCGATCCCGGAAAATCCAACACTTGCGGATGCCGTTTTGAATGGAAACTCGGCGACCTGCCCAGCGGATACGACCACAAATACATCTACAGCCACATCGGGTACAACCTCAAGGCCACCGATATGCAGGCGGCCGTCGGAGTCGCGCAGCTCAAGAAACTGCCGGACTTCATCGCCGCCCGGCGCGCGAACTTCACCAAACTTCACGCCGCGCTCAGCGATCTCGACGACATTTTTGCTTTGCCAGAAGCTACCGAGCACTCGGAGCCAAGCTGGTTCGGCTTCGCGCTGGCCGTCCGCAAGGACGCGCCGGCCAATCGAAACCAGATCATTCGCTTCCTGGAGTCTCGGAACATCGCCACCCGCCTGCTCTTCGGCGGCAACCTGCTTCGTCAACCCGCGTATCGCGACATTCCTCGGCGCGTCGTCGGCGACTTGCAGAGCACCGACTTTGTGATGAACAACGTCTTTTGGATCGGCCTTTACCCCGGCATCACGCAATCGATGACCGATTACATGGCGGAAACGTTCCATCAGATTCCAAAAGCCGCCTCGGCCGTGCGAGGAGCTTAGGCTAAGCGACCATGCGTCAAGCAACCACGACAAACCGGCTGGCAAGCGATCTCGACAACATCCTCGAGCGGACCGAGCCACTGTGGCAGGAACTGCGCGGCCAGCGCATCCTGATCACCGGCGCCACCGGATTTTTCGGATGCTGGCTGCTGGAAAGCTTTGCCTGGGCGAACCACCGGCTGCATCTCAACGCGGGCGCCGTTGCTTTGTCGCGCCATCGGCAGACGCTCAAAGAAAAGGCGCCTCATCTCGCGAGCGATCCCGCCATCACCCTACACTCGGCCGATGTTTGTCGGGATGATTTTCCCAAGGATGCATTCTCCCACGTCATCCACGCCGCCACCGAAGCCAGCGCCGCTCTGAACCGCGAAGACCCGCTCGCGATGTTTGACACCGTCGTCACGGGAACGCGCCGCTGCCTGCAGTTTGCCGCATCAAACTCGGTTCGCAAGTTATTGTTCGTCAGTTCAGGAGCGGTCTATGGAACGCAGCCGCCCGAACTCACTCACGTAACGGAGTCGTTTCCCGGAGGGCCAGACCCTCTTGACCGAACCAACGCTTACGCCGAAGGGAAACGCGCGGCGGAGGCACTGTGCGCGCTCACGGCATCTCCGAGCCTCGAGATCAAGATCGCGCGCTGCTTCGCCTTTGCCGGGCCTTACATGAAACTCGACGCGCATTTCGCCATCGGCAACTTCATCGACGATTGCCTGCACCGGCGCCCGATTCGCGTGCAGGGAGACGGGTCTGCGGTGCGCTCGTATCTTTACGCTTCCGACCTGATGGTCTGGCTCTGGACCATTCTTTTCCGGGGACATTCTGGCCGCGCCTATAACGTCGGATCCGAGGATGCGGTCAACATCGCCGCGCTCGCGCGCGAAGTTGCCGTCACGCTCGCGCCCGAAGTCGACCGCATGGTTGAGGTCACGATCGCTTCCGCTCCAACGCAAGGCGTCCCCGTCCACCGATATGTGCCCAGCACGGCGCGGGCGCGTGAAGAATTAGGCCTCAGCGCCAAAATGCCGTTACGCGAAGCCATCCGCCGCACACATTCCTGGTATGCGGAGAGTGCACGCTCCAGCCAGCAGATTGCCGTGCCCGCGAACGCCGGAGGAACCCATGCATAGCGCCGCCACTCTCAGCCCTCAACCCCATCGCGCCTGCGGCGCCTGCGGTGCAAGCGGCAACACCGTTTGCCATACGCAGCGGTTTATCGTTCCCGACGGCTACCCTCTGCCAAGCGAGTACACCGTGGTGGTCTGCCGGCGCTGCGGTTTCGTCTACGCCGATCCGGCCGCAACCCAGCGCGACTACGATCGCTTCTATTGCGAGTGGTCGAAGTATGACGACTCGACAACCGCGACCGGCAGCGGGCTCTCGCCCTATGATGCCGCCCGGCTCGCGACCACCGCTTCCGACATCGCCCGCGCTCTGCCTTCGCGAGCCGCCAGCATCCTCGACGCCGGTTGCGCCACGGGCGGCCTGCTCACCGCGCTTCGCGAGCAAGGATTCACAGCCGTCGCCGGACTCGATCCGTCGCCGGGCTGCGCGGCCGCGTGTCGCGATCGGGGCTTTGAGGCCTATGTCGGATCGGTCGCCTCGGCGCCGGCGCACATGCCGAAATTCGATTGCGTCGTCTTCAGCCACGTGCTGGAACATGTCTACGACATTCCCGCGTTCTTCGCAGCGGCTCGCGGGCTGCTGGCGCCGGGCGGCTGCCTGTATCTTGAAACTCCAGACGCCACCCGTTACGACGACTATCTCTACGCGCCGTTCCAGGAGTTCAATACCGAGCACATCAATCACTTTTCGGCGCGGGCTCTCGAAAACACCGCCCGCCGCTTTGGCTTCCAGCCGGTGCTCGTGGAACAGAAAATAATCCGGACCGCGGCAGACACGCTTTATCCCGCCGTATTCGGCCTCTTCGGAGACAACGGCCGAACCGGGGACGAGCGCATGGCGATCTGCGATCGGGAGTTGCCGGCTCGCATTACTTCGTATATCGGGCATTCCGCCGAGCAGATGGAGCAGATCAACCGCCACCTCGCCGCCCAGCTTACCAAGAACCAAAGCGTCATTCTCTGGGGCGCGGGGCAATTGGCAATGAAGCTTCTCGCGCTTCCGGCGCTGGCGCACACTCCAGTCCGCGCACTAGTGGATAACAACCCGATCCTCCGGGGAAAGACGCTGGCGGGCGCACCGATCATTGGTCCGCGTCAAGTCGGTCCGCGCGAAGTCGGACCGCAGGGCATCGCCGGCACGCGCGAACCCATCATTATCGCGACTCTGCTGCACGCTGAGGAAATCGGCTCCCAGATCAGAGGTCTCGGACTCGCAAATCCAATTCTCTCGCTGCTTCCACATGCAAGCCTGGAGGCCCGCCGATGAAGCTTTCCGACTACCTCATCGGCCAGCTCGCGGATTGGGGCGTGCGCCACATTTTTCTCGTCACCGGCGGCGGCGCCATGCACCTCAACGACTCCATTGGCAAGGAAGCTCGCATTCAGTTCGTTTGCAATCACCATGAACAAGCTTCCGCGATGGCCGCCGAAGCCTACGCCCGTGTCAGCGGACTGCCCGGCGTGGTCAACGTCACCACCGGACCGGGCGGCATCAACGCGCTCAACGGGGTCTTCGGGGCGTGGACCGACTCCATTCCGATGCTGGTCGTCTCCGGCCAGGTCAAGCGTGAAACCTGCATGCGCGCGCTGGGGATCACGGGCCTGCGCCAACTCGGAGACCAGGAAGCCGACATCGTCGCCATGGTCGCGAACATTACCAAATATGCAGTACCGGTCGACGATCCACTTTCCATCCGCTACCACCTCGAGCGCGCCTGGCACCTCGCGCAAAGCGGGCGCCCCGGTCCTTGCTGGCTCGATATCCCGGTGGATGTCCAAGCTGCGTCCATCGATCCCGCCACTCTTCGCGGCTACGACCCTGCCGAGGATAAAAGCGCACTCAACACGATTGACAACGAGCAGCTCACGTCCTATTGCCGGGATGTTCTCGATCGAATCCGAAGGGCAAAGCGACCGGTGATACTCGCCGGCACCGGCGTCCGCGCCGCTCATGCCACCGTTGAATTCGACGAACTCTGCCACCGTCTCGGCGTGCCCGTCACCACTGCCTGGACGCACGACCTGATCGCCTCCGACGACCCGCTCTTTTGCGGACGGCAGGGCACGATCGGCGACCGCGCCGGAAACTTCACCGTGCAAAGTGCCGACCTTCTCCTGATACTCGGATCGCGTCTCAACATCCGGCAAACCAGCTATAACTGGCAGTCCTTCGCGCGGCAAGCCTTCAAAATCCAAGTCGACGTCGACGCCGCCGAGTTTCACAAACCCACCGTCCAGCCCAATCTGGCCATCCACTGCGATCTCAAGCGCTTCTTGCGCGAAATGCTCCGCCAGTGCGATACCGGACACGTCCGCCCGGAAACGCATGCCAAGTGGCTCGGCTGGTGCCGCGAACGCGTGCAACGCTACCCAGTCGTACAGGAGCGCCAACGTAACGCTGGTCCGCCCTTGAATCCCTACTATTTCATCGAGCAGCTTTCAACGAAATTAGCTGAAGACGACGTCATCGTGTGCGGCAACGCGACCTCCTGCATCGTGCCTTTCCAGACTCTGCGCCTAAGAAAACTCCAACGCCTGATCTCAAACTCCGGATCCGCTTCCATGGGTTACGACTTGCCTGCCGCCATCGGAGCAGCTTTCGCGCGACCTGGCAAGCGCGTCATCTGCCTGGCTGGAGACGGCAGCATTCAAATGAACATCCAGGAGTTGCAAACGGTGATTCATCATCGCTTGCCACTTAAGATTTTCGTGCTGAATAACTCCGGATATCTTTCCATGCGGATGACACAATCCGGATTCTTTGGCCGGCTCACGGGCGAGAGCGCCGCGACCGGAACGTCCTTCCCGAACATGGTGAAAATCGGCTGCGCCTATGGCATTCCATCCATTCGCATCGACTGCGCGTCGCAGCTGGATCAAGTGGATCGCGCACTTGCAGCCGATGGACCTGCTTTGATCGACGTGGTTCTCGATCCCAATCAGGAATTCGAGCCGCGATCCAAGGCGAGGCAGTTACCGGATGGAAAGATCGTCTCACCCACACTAGAGGACATGTACCCATTCCTGGATAACACTGAACTAATGGACAATGTCATCAAGGAATAAGGACATTACCATATTGATAATGCGTATTTCCGACTGGTACCGCATTACGAATTGGACTGGCGAGTAACATTATGAACGGCAACGACATATTCGACGAGTTATTCGTGCTCGAGATGGCTAATAACCACTTGGGCGACCTGCAGCGTGGCCTCAAGATCATCAGCAACTATGCGCAGGTGGTGCGTTTCAATAACGTGCGCGCCGCGATCAAACTGCAATTGCGCGATGTGGACACCTTCATTCACAAGGACTTTCGACAGCGCGACGACATCCGTTACATCAAAAAGACCCTCGACACGCGCCTGCAAACAGAGGACTTCGCCACTATGGTGCAAGCCATTCGGGAAGCGAGTTGCATCCCGATGGCAACGCCGTTCGACGAGAGTTCGGTTGATCTCTGTTGCGAGCTCGGCATTCCCATACTCAAAATCGCCAGTTCCGACTGCAATGACTGGATTCTGGTGGAGAAGATCGCGAAGACAAAGAAACCGGTCATCGTCTCCACCGGAGGATCATCGCTCAAAGACATCGACGACTTGGTTACATTCTTCGGTAATCGTCATATTCCGCTAGCGATTAATCACTGCGTCTCGTTATATCCCTCGGAGGACAGCGACATCGAACTCAATCAGATCGACTTCCTCCGCAGCCGCTATCCCAATCACACCATCGGCTTTTCTACTCACGAATACCGCGATTGGACCTCGTCCATGCTCATGGCCTACGCAAAAGGCGCACGGACATTCGAGCGCCACATCGACATCCAGACCGAGGGCATGACGGTTTCTCCCTACTGCTCGGTACCGGAGCAGGTTGATACCTGGTTCAAAGCATTTCAACGCGCCAAGAGGATGTGCGGGGCGCCGGGCACGCAGAAGCGTTTGCCGCCGCAGAAGGAAGTAACGTATCTTGACGCGCTCGTTCGTGGAGTTTATGCGAAGCGCGATCTCCCGGTCGGTCATGTTCTGCAGGATGCCGACGTTTATCTGGCGATTCCGCTGCAGCAGGGGCAGATTTCGTGCCGCGAATTGATGCGGGGCGAAGTGATCCGCAAAGCCGTACCCAAGGATCAACCCATTCTGATCGACGCCATCGACAGCCCTTACGCGAACATTCCGTCGCTGTCGGAATTGATCTACCACCGCGGTCTCCCGTCGCAACCTGCCGCCCGGGCGGCAACAGCGGGCGGTGGCAAGTGAGCGTCCAGGGCCCAATGAAGACCATCAGTGTGGTCACGCCTTGCTTCAACGAAGAAGGCAATGTGCGCGAAGTGTATGAACGCGTGCGGAGCTTGATGCTCAGCCTGAACAGATACCGCTATGAGCACATCTTCATCGACAACGCTTCGCGCGACTCAACTTTTGCCGTACTGAGCGAAATCGCGAGCGCGGATTCGAATGTGAAGGTAATACGGAACGCCCGCAACTTCGGGCACGTGCGCTCACCGATGCACGCGTTGTTCCAGGCTCAGGGCGACGCGGTCATCGTGCTCATGTCGGACCTGCAGGACCCACCCGAGGTTCTGGCCCAGTTGCTCGAGCAATGGGAAAACGGCACTCCGATTGTGATTGCCGTCAAGCAGCAAAGCCGCGAAGCGGCGCCAATGTTCCTGATTCGGAAACTGTTTTACCGGCTCGTGAATCGCCTCTCCGACGACATCGAGACCTACGAAAACTTCACCGGCTTTGGACTCTACGATCGTCAGGTCATCGATCTGGTCCGTCAGTTTGGCGATCCCTATCCTTACTTTCGCGGCATGATCGCTGAAATCGGCCTTCCCCACACCGAAGTGCAGTACGAGCAGCAACGGCGTAAGAGCGGCAAGTCGAAGAATAACTTCTACACACTCTACGATCTCGCCATGCTCGGCATCACCAAACTCTCCAAAGTTCCTTTGCGCCTGGTCACGTTCGCGGGATTTGCCGGATCGCTGCTTTCAACCCTGGTGGGCACCGCTTACTTTACTTACAAGCTGTTTTTCTGGAAAGACTTCACCGTTGGCATCGCGCCCATCGCCATCGGAATGTTCTTCCTGGGATCGCTCCAGCTACTTTTCATGGGCATTATCGGCGAATACATTGGGAATATCCACACGCAGGTACACAATCGTCCCCTGGTGGTCGAGCGCGAACGATTGAATTTCCAGTATGAGCCCGGCGAACCAATGCCCTCCACTGTTCGCGTCTTGGGTGCGGCGTCAGGCCGTTGACTTGCACATGACCACGCTCGATTGCCGGAATCGGCCGAACATCGCCGTCTTAGATTCTCGGATCAACGACCTTAAGGAAGACGCGATTCAATGAACTCGCTCACGCACAACCGGTGGATCGGTGTGCAGTCGGCGGCCTCCAGGCCAAGTCCGTTTGCCTCCGTCCGGCTCATTCGGGCCCTCGCGCGCTTCGTCGACTCTCATGGTTGGATCGTTTTCACGGCGGTTTCTTCTGCGTGTGCATGGCTGCGCCTGAGGACGTTTGATTCCCGTCATCTGGATCACGATGAGTTATACAGCTATTACATCGCGCAAGCGCCTACATTGAAGCAGTTGCTCCTACTGACTCGCACTGTGGATCTCCATCCTCCGCTTTCTTATCTTCTAATTCGTATTTCGTTCGCGCTGTTCGGTGTTAGTTCATGGTCTTGCCGCCTTCCTTCCGTAATCGCCATTCTTTGCACTGCTGCTCTTGTCTTTTGGATGGCGCGGCGTATTTTTACTTCTCTCTACGGAATCATTGCCGTCCTGGTCTTCTGGAGCGTTCCCTTTACTTACCAGGCGGACGAGGCGCGCCCTTACTCGTTGCTGCTCTGTTTTACGGCTCTCATGCTTGCGAGCTGGTACCGAGCCACGGAAGTTCGCGACACCGGAGCAACCAGCCGCCGCTGGGCGCTGCTGACCATGGCCGTTGCCGGATTTGGATTGCTTCTCTCCCACGTTCTCGGCGTTTTGCCATATGCAGCGTTCTTTGGCGCAGAGCTCGTAAGGCTGCGGATTCGTCGCAAACCAGACTGGAGCCTCTGGATTGCTCTTCTCGCTCCCGCTATTTCTGTACTCACCTACCTTCCGCTGTTCCGCAGTCACGCCGCCATCTTATTTACTGAACGGTATCGGGTTACACCGATGCGGATTGTCAATTGTTACTTGCGATCCATTACCTTTCTCGTGATTCCGCTGTTGGTCGCGGCACTCATCGCATTCTTGTGGCCGAAACAACGGCAGGGCAGATCGCAGCAGGAATCGGAAACAACGCGGCTCGGTTCGCGCTGGGCGGCTCTGGCGCCGCTGACATTTCTCCTGGGTAGCTTGTATCTCGTTCCAGTCGCCGTCGCCATTATTTTCGCTCATACGGGAACCGCGTTTTTCGATCGCTACGCCTTTGTGGCCATCATTCCCATC
>Ga0187855_10002348_pt1 | contig 14359 bp, 15 predicted proteins | sample June2016WEW_8_10_2_FD_132969 | JGI IMG/M metagenome (GOLD analysis project Ga0187855, IMG submission 132969) | Peatland microbial communities from SPRUCE experiment site at the Marcell Experimental Forest, Minnesota, USA - June2016WEW_8_10 | ecosystem: Environmental > Terrestrial > Soil >...
CTCTCGCGGATGCGGGTCTACGCGCTGCGGGCGCTCTCCGCGGAGGAGGTCGGCGCGGTGCTGCGGCGGGCACTGGAGTCTGGCGAGCTGGAGGCGGCGATCGCGGTGGCGCCCGAGACGCTCGACTTCCTCGCCGCGCGCGCCGACGGCGACGCCCGCACCGCGCTGAACGCGCTGGAGCTCGCGGTCACCACGGCGGCCGAGCTGGGGGAGAGCTCGGTGGAGATCGCGCGTGCCGAGGACGCGCTGCAGCAGCGGGCGGTGCTGTACGACCGAAAGGGCGACCGCCACTACGACTACATCTCCGCCTGGATCAAGGCCACGCGCGGCAGCGACCCCGACGCCTCGCTGTACTACCTCGCGGTGATGCTGGAGGGCGGGGAGGACCCGCGCTTCATCGTGCGGCGCATGGTGATCCTCGCCTCCGAGGACATCGGCAACGCGGATCCGGCGGCGCTCGGTGTCGCGGTGGCGGCGGCGCAGGCGGTCGAGCACGTGGGCATGCCGGAGGCCAAATTCGCGCTTGCCCAGGCCGCGATCTACCTCTCGCTGGCGCCGAAGTCCAACATCGCCGGCCGCGCGCTGGGCGCGGCGCAGCGCCATGTGCGCGAGCAGGGCGCCGCACCCGTGCCAGGCTGGCTGCGCTCGGGGCCGCGGCCGGGACAGGAGGTTGGCGGCTACGACAACCCGCACGCCCACCCGGGCCACATCGGCCCGCAGGAGCTACTCCCCGAGGAGGTGGCCGGCGCCCGCTTCTACGAGCCCGACGAGGCCGAGGCGAGGCTGACGGCGCGGCTGGAGGAGATCCGGCGGGCGCGGGGCCGCGAGGCCTGAGCCGACGCGGTTTGTGTTTACATTTTTTGGACCCCACCAGCTGGTAGGGGTGCGTCGCGTATTGAACTTTTTGGGCCCCAACCATTTACTTTGTGAAGTGGTTGGCGTGTCAAGAGCCGTGATAATCAAACCGGCATGAGCATCGCCGCCCCGACTCCAGCCGAGGACAGCGCCCCGCCGCAGCCACTGCGCGCGCGCAACCCGGCGACCGGAGCGATCCTGGGCAGCGTGCAGGCCACCGCGCCCGAGCAGGTGGAGCGGGTGGTGGGCGCCGCACGCAAGGTGCAGCCGCTGTGGGCGCTGCTGCGGGTGGAGGACCGCGCCCGCTACATGCGCCGCGTGGCGCAGGCGATCATCGACGAGTTCGACGAGCTGGCGCAGCTGATCGGCCGCGAGCAGGGCCGCCCGCGAGCGGAGGTCGCGAGCACCGAGCTGCTGGCGGCGATCGACGCGCTGATCTGGATCGCCGAGGACGGCGCACGTGTGCTCGGCGCGAGGCGCGTGGGGATCCACCGCTCGATGGCACTCTCGCAGCGCGCGCGGGTGGCGTACGAGCCGTTCGGCGTGGTCGGCGTGATCGGCGCCGGCAGCGCCCCGTTCGCGCAGCCGCTCGCGCAGATCGCCGGGGCGCTCTTGGCCGGCAACGGCGTCGTGTTCAAGCCGGCGCGGCGCGCCTGCTTGACGGGCGAGCGGATCATGGGGGTGCTGGCGCGCGCCACGCTGCCGGAGGGCCTCGTGCGGGTGGTGCACGGCGGCACGCAGGTGGGGGTGGCGCTTGCACGCGCCCCCGTGGACAAGGTGCTGTTCACCGGCTCTCCCACCGTGGGGCGCGCGGTGGCCCGGGCGTGCGTCTCCCAGGAGAAGGAGGTGACGGTCGAGCTGGGCGGCAAGGATGCGATGCTGGTGCTCGCCGACGCGCACGTGGCGCGGGCCGCGAGCGGCGCGCTGTGGGCCGGCTGCGCCGGCGCCGGCCAGGCGCGCGGCTCGATCGAGCGGGTGTATGTCGAGCGCGAGGTGTCCGAGCGGCTGCTCACGCACCTCGTCAACGGCGCGCGGGCAATGCGCGTCGGGGACCCCGAGCGCGCGGGTGTGCAAATGGGGCCGCTCGCCTCCAGGCGGCGCCTGGAGCACGTGTGCGAGCTAGTCGCGGAGGCAGTCGCGCAAGGTGCGCGGCTGCACTGCGGCGGTCCCCTGCCGGCGCCGCCCGAGGGCTGCGCCGAGGAGGCCGCGTTCTACGCGCCGGCGGTGCTGAGCGGAGTCACGCACGAGATGCGCCTGATGCGCGAGCCGCTCGACGGGCCGGTGCTGGCGGTGATCGCCGTCGATTCGACCGACCGCGCGGTGGAGTTCGCCAACGACTGCGAGTACGCGCTTGGCGCCTCGATCTGGACGGCCGACCGCCACCGGGGGCTGCGGATCGCACGCGAGCTGCGCACCGGGATGGTGTGGCTCAACGACCACCTCCCCGCGCCGATGATCGCGCGTGGCCCCTGGGGCGCCGCAGCCGGCGGCGGGCTCGGACGCACGCTCGGCGAGACAGGGCTGCGCGGCTGCGCCCAGGAGAAGCTGATCGCGTGGAGCCCCTCCGGCGCACGCGGGCTGTGGTGGCCACCCCACGACGCGCTGCACCAGCGCGCCGCCCATGCGGTCGCGCAGCTGCGATCGGCTCGCGACGCCGACCGCGAGCGCGCTTGGCGCCAGGGGTTGGGGCCGCTGGTGCGGGTGGGGATGCGATCCCTTCGGCGATAACCTCTCTGCATGCCCGCCCAGGCCTATGCAGGCAAGGATTGCGTCTGCCAGCTGCGCAGAGGGATCTGCGACCAGTCGTGCGTGCAGGGGATGCTCGACACCCCCTTCTATATCGCCTGCCTGAAACTGAGCGGTCGCCGCTGCGTGGTCGTCGGCGGGGGTGAGATCGGCCTGGAGAAGGTCGAGGGGCTGCTGGCGTGCGCCGGCGAGGTGACGGTGATCGCCCCGCGCGCTCTGCCCGCGCTGAGGGAGTACGCGCGCGAGGGCTCGATCCGCTGGGAGCGGCGCGAGTACGCCGGCGCCGCCGACCTGGAGGGCGTGTTCATGGCGATCGCCGCGACCGACGACACGGACGTCAACATCCGCGTATGGGAGGACGCCGAGCGCCGCGCGATGCTCGTCAACGTCGTCGACGTGCCGCCGCTGTGCAACTTCATCCTGCCGGCGATCGTGCGCACCGGCTCGCTCGCGATCGCGATCTCCACCGCCGGCGCCTCACCGGCCCTCGCCAAGCGCATGAAGCGCGAGATCGCCGCGCTGTTCGGCGAGGAGTACGCGCGCCTGGCGGTGCTGCTTAACGAAGTGCGCGGCTGGGCCAAGGACACGCTGCCCACCTACGCCGAACGCCGCGACTTCTTCGAGGGGATCGTCGGCGGCGACCCCGACCCGATCGCGCTGCTGCGCGCAGGCGATGAGCCGGCCGTGCGCGAGCTGATCGAGCGTGCTCAGCGCGCCTGCACGCTCCAGGTTGCGGGCGCCTGAAGGTCGCGGGCGCTTGTACGCGGAGCAAGTCCCCGTGCGCCCTCCCGGGGACGGTTGGCGAGTGGGAGTGGACTTGCCGGCGCTCGAGCTGGAGGACCTGACGCGGCTCTACGGCGAACGGGAGGCGCTCGCCGGGGTCTCGCTCTCGCTGCAGCCCGGTCAGACGCTGGTTGTGCTCGGCCCCAACGGCGCCGGCAAGACGACGCTGCTGCGGGTGCTGGCGACATTGCTGCGTCCCCACTCCGGGGAGGTGCGCGTACTGGGTCACGGGCTGCCGGACGAAGCCTGGGCGGTGAGGGGCCGTGTCGGGCTGCTCGGCCACGAGCCGCTGCTCTACCGTGAGCTGACCGCGAGCGAGAACCTCCGTTTCCACGCCCGCTTGCACGGGGTCGGCATGGAGCGGGTGGGGGAGCTGCTGGAGGCGGTGGGCATGGCAAATCGCACTGAGGAGCCGGTGAGGACGCTCTCGCGGGGGATGGTGCAGCGGGTGGCGACCGCGCGCGCGCTGCTGCACGACCCCGAGCTGCTGCTGCTGGACGAGCCACGAGCCAACCTCGACCCTGCGGGGGCGGAGCTCGTGGAGCCGCTGATTGGAGCCAAGTCGGGCCGCACTCGGGTGGTGTGCAGCCACAATCCCGAGGCAGACCTCGATGAGGCGGATCTCGTGCTGGGTCTGCGTAGTGGGCGCCCTGCCATGCTGGCAAACCCGGCGGCACTCACGGGCACCGCGATCAAGGACCTGTACGGGTGAGCGCCGCCACCGATGAGGCGCCGGTGCCGACAGACGTAGCCGCCGAGCACGCCGCACGCACACAGCGGCCGCCGCCCGGTTTCGCGCGCACCGTGGCGACGCTGCTGCGCAAGGAGCTGCTGGTCGAGCTGCGCACGCTGGAGTCGGTGCCGGGGATGTCGCTGTTCGCGGTGACCGTGTTCGTGATTTTCCACTTCGCGCTCAACCGCAGCGGCGTCAACGGCGACGAGGCCTCGGGGATCCTGTGGGTGACGCTGCTGCTGGCGGCGATGCTGGGGATCAACCGGCTGTTTGTCGCCGACGCCGAGGAGGGCGGCTTCGACGGCTTCCTGCTGGCGCCGGTCGATCGCTCCGCGCTGCTGGTGGCGAAGGCGCTCGCGCTGCTCTCCTACCTGGTGGTGCTGGAGCTCGTGGCGGTGCCGGCGTTTGCGCTGCTGCTGCTCGAACCCTCGCTCGGGCCGGCGCTGCCGGATCTCCCCGGCGTGCTGTTGCTGGGCGATCTCGGCATCGCGCTGATCGGCACGCTGGTGGCCGCAATCGCCGTGCGCACCCGCGCGCGCGACCTGCTGGGGCCGCTGCTGGCCCTGCCGCTGCTGGTGCCGGTCGTGATCGGCGGGGCGCGCGCCACCGCGCCGCTGCTGACGCTCAGCCACCAAACCGGGCCGTCACTGCGCTGGCCACTTGAGCTCGCGCTCTATGATCTGGTTTTCGGGCTAATCGCCTACGCCGTCTTCGACTTTCTCCTGGAGGACTAAGCCCATAATCTCTCCCCACCTCTACGGAAAGGGCCTGCGCACGCTCAGCATCGCCACCGTCGCCGCGACGGCGCTTGCGCTCGGCCTGGTGTTCTTCTATGCGCCCCTCGAAGCCGAACAGGGCTTCCTGCAGAAGATCTTCTACGTGCACGTCCCGCTCGCGATCGTCGCGCTGTGCGGCTTCGTGCTCGGTGGCTTGCTCGCAATCCAGCACCTGCGCACGCGCGACTCGCGCTGGGACATGCGCTCCTATGTGGTGATCCACATGAGCCTGATCTTCGCCGTCGGCACGCTGATCACCGGCTCGATCTGGGCGAAGGGCTCGTGGGGGCACTGGTGGGTGTGGAGCGAGCCCACCCTGGTGTCGTTCCTGATCATCTTCCTTTTGTACGCGACCTACCAGCCGCTGCGCTTCGCGATCGAAGATCCCGAGCGCCAGGCGCGCTACGCCTCGGTGTTTGCGATCACCGCGGGGGCGTTCGTGCCGCTCAACTACATGGCGGTCAACCTCTCGACCGCCTACGTGCACCCGCGCGTGTTCGGCAGCACCTCCAACCTGCCGGGCTCGATGGCGCTCACGCTGCTGGTGTCGCTGGTTGCTATGGCGCTGCTGTTCGCCACGCTGTGCAAGTACGAGCTGACGGCCAAGCACGCCCGCGGGCAGCTGCGCGCGCTGCGGCGACGACTGACCGAGGAGCCCACCCCCCGCACGCGCAGTGCGGCCCCCAGTCTTTCGGAGGTCTCCTAGTGCTCCTTGCGGAGACGCCCGCGCTGCCGCTGCACACCGCCGGCAAGTACGTCGCGGCGGCCTACATCGTGCTGTTCTTGCTGGTGTTGATCTATGTGGCGATCATGGCCATCCGCCTGAGTCGTATCGAGCAGCAGCTCGGGGAACTGCTTGAGCTTTCCGAGCGAGAGACCCACGAGCCCGAAGCCGTCGAGCTGGAGACCACGCCCGCATGAGCGAACTGTTGGCACTCGGCATCTCGCACAAGACCGCCCCGGTCGCGCTGCGTGAGCGCCTGGCGTTCACCGAGCCCGGTGCGGTGCGACTCGCGCAGCGGCTGATCGCCACCGCCGAGGTGCGCGAGGCCGTGGTGCTCTGCACCTGCAACCGCACCGAGCTCTACCTCGTCGTCGGCGGGCCGGGCGGGGATCTGGTCCAGGCGCAGGAGGACGCACTAGGGATGCTCGCCGAGCACGCCTCGATCGACCGCGCCGAGCTGGCGCAGGAGATCTACTCGCCGCACAACTGCGACGCCGCCCGCCATCTCTACCGGGTGACGGCGGGCCTGGAATCGATGATCGTCGGGGAGGCCGAGATCCAGGGGCAGGTTAAGCGCGCCTTCGAGGCGGCGCTGCAGGCCGGCTGTACCGGGCCACTCTCCAACCGCGTGTGGAGCGCCGCGCTGACGGCGGGCAAGCGGGTGCGCTCGGAGACCGCCATCGGCTCCAGCCACGTCAGCGTCCCCTCCGCCGCCGTGGGCCTGGCGGTCGAGCTGCTCGGCGATCTGCGCGAGCGCCACGTGGTGATCCTCGGCGCCGGCGAAACCAGCGAGCTGACCGCGCAGGCGCTCGCCGACCGGGGAGCCGGGACGATCTTCGTCGCCAACCGCCACGCCGACCGCGCGCGCAGCCTCGCGCAGCGCTTCGGCGGCTCGGTGGTCGGCCTCGACGGGCTCCCCGAGCAGCTGGCAACGGCCGACATCGTCGTCTCCTCCACCTCCTCCCCGCACCCGATCGTCGGCCGCGACGAGCTGGCACAGGTGCTCGACCAACGGCACGGACGGCCGCTGCTGTTGATCGACATCGCGGTACCACGCGACATCGATCCCCGCTGCGGTGAGCTGGAGGGCGTGACGCTGTACGACATCGACGACCTCCAGCAGGTGGTCGCGCGCAACCTCGACAGCCGCGCGAGCGAGGTGCCGCGGGCCGAGCAGATCGTCGAGGAGGAGATCCGCCGCTTCGCCGGCTGGCTCGGCCAGCTGGATGCTCTGCCCACCGTCAGCGCCCTGCGCGAGCACGGCGATGCGATCGTCGCGCAGGTGCTGGCGGAGAACGACGGCCGCTGGGAGTCGGCCTCCCCGCGCGACCTCGTGCGCGTCGAGGCGCTCGCCCGCTCGATCGCCAATCGCATCCTGCACGAGCCCACGATCCGCCTGCGCAGCCTCTCGGAGAGCCGCTCCCACGCCTCTTTGCAGCTGGTGCGCGAGCTGTTCGCGCTGCAGGAGGAGAACCAGGACGAGCAGGCACCCTCCGCGGGGCTGGCAAAGGTCCACGACCTGCGCAGCCGTCGCGAGCACTGATGCGGCTAGGCACCAGGGGCAGCGCACTCGCACTCGCACAGGCTGACCTCGTCTCGTGGCTGCTCGGCGGCTGTGAGATCGTCACGATCGCAACCGCAGGCGATCAAGGCTCCACCATCGGCGACAAGTCCCGCTGGGTGAGTGAGTTGGAGCGCGCGTTGAGCGCCGGGGAGATCGACCTCGCCGTGCACTCCGCCAAGGACGTGCCCGGGGAGCTGGCCGGCGGCTTGGCGCTGCTGGGCGCACCGGCCCGCGCGGCGGCCGAGGATGTGCTGTGCACGCCGCATGCAAAGTCTTTCGTTGCGGACGCCCGCCAGCCGGCCGGCCTGGATAGCCTGCCCTCGGGCGCACGGGTGGGGACGAGCAGCATCCGTCGCGCCGCGCAGTTGCGGGCCGCGCGCGAGGACCTCGAGGTGGTGGCGGTGCGCGGCAACGTCGACACGCGCCTGCGCAAGCTCGACGAAGGCGGCTTTGACGCGCTCGTGCTCGCCCGCGCCGGCTTGCAGCGTCTCGACCGCGAGGCCGAGATTGCCGCGATGCTCGACCCCGCGCGCTTCGTCCCCTCCCCCGGCCAGGGCACCCTCGCGCTGGAGGGACGCGCCGAGGACGACACCACGCGCGCGGCGGCGCAGGCGATCACCGACGACAAGGCATTCGCCTGTTTGCAAGCTGAGCGCGCCGTGGCGCACGCGCTCGAGGCGAGCTGCGACGCGCCGCTCGGCGCATACGCCTACGACTACGGCTGCGGCTGCCTGCTCCTGCGCGCCTGGGTCGGCCTCCCCGACGGCTCGGCGTGGGTCGACGACGAACTGCTGGGGGGCTTCTACGACCCCGAGGCGCTCGGTCGCCGCGTGGCGGAGAGGCTACTCGGCGCCGGTGCCGGAGAGCTACTGGCCGATCGGGGACCTGCCGACGCGGGCGAGCCGACGCGGGCGATCGGCGGACACCAGTGATCGGCAAAGGCGACCACGCAGTAGGCAGGCGACGGTTCACTGTTGTCGTTCACCAGCGCGCTATCGAAAACCGCTTCGTTTTCGGGGCGCGGATGCTCTGCGCTGGGGTTGGGGGCGCCATACATGTAGTAGTCAACGAGTTCCACACGCCTCGATACGTCCGCGAGGCGTAGGAAGTCTTCCGCCGAGATACGCTGCGATTCGGCATTGCCGTCGAGCGGTGTGGGCCTGGAGCCGTTGTCCAGCTCCACGCCTTGCTCGCTCAGCCAGATTCTCGGCTTGCCCAAGCCCGTGCTCGTCAGTTTCGCGAACTCGTCGGCGTCACGGTTTTCGTATTTCGCCAGCTCATCGGGGGATCCGGGAACGAGGTCACGATAGTCGTGCAGGCCCCACACTCGCGGCTTGAGATGGTGCTTAACCATGAATTCCTTGTAACGCGCCACATACGGCCCGAATTCCGCAAATTCACCAGCGACCATCGTGCAGCCGCAGTGGAGCGCAACCACCACCGAATTCGCCACTTGCCACAGCCTCCCCGCCCGCGACGCAGACAGAGAGGATTTGCCTCCATCCGGCTCATTCCAAGCTCCCCACAGCCTCACCGCCGGCAGGCCCGCAGAGGCTTTCATGTGGTCTTTGATGAGCGCCCGGACGGCCTCGCGGTAGCGCTCGATCGGCGGCGCTCGACAGCCTGTCCGATCCAGGCAGCCCTTCGACCACAGCGTGATGTAGGGCTGGAGGTGTTCTCCGTTGGCGTTCACTTCCTGAACTTTCCGCAGCCAAGTGGTCAACGCTTCGCTCTGCGTGAATTCGAGCCTTTTTTCTGCCTTCTCTTGCTCTTCCCGTTTTTCCGTCGATTCGAGGACGGCTTCGTAGGGGAGCACCAGCCGTGCGATGCGGACGTGCAGCGGCCCTTCGAGCAACCGCCGATCGAAGGCCGGGCCGAAGGCTGCAGCCCGCTGGTCGGCTAGTCCGTAAAGGAGATCCTGAGGGCGAGCCGCGCTGGCGCGATTGCTCGGCGCGGCAACCGTTGCCGCCACCATCACCGGGAAGACCGTGGTGGGTGTCGGCGACACGCTAACCGTGATCGTGTTGCCAGCGACGCTCAGCGACACAGGCACACGGCCGCCACTGGCGTCGGTGGCCGTGGGCAGCTCTAGAACCATCAGCGCCGCACCACCCGTCTGCTGTTCCGCTGCTGCCATCGAGCTCGCGGCGGCGGCGTACTGGGCCTGGGTTTCCTGCGGCCTCAGCTCGCCCGGGGTCGCCTGAGCCGAGACCGTCGAGGTCGGCCCTTCCAAAGCGTTGCCCAGCGGGCCTTCCCAGGGTGGGCCATCCGGGCCGGGCGGGCCTTCAACCACCGCGACCCCTCCATAGGCGAGCTGCAGCAGGTGCTGCCCGGGGCCCAGGCCGGCTTCCCAGGGGAACGAGGTGGGAGCTTCGCGCGAGCGCAGCTGCACAACCGTTGTGACCCCGAGCGCGTCGGGACGGACGGTCACGTCGGTCGCCGGCCAGATGCCCGCAAACAACAACACGGCCCCGTTGACGACGGTCGGCAGGCTCGAGCCTGGTGAGGTGCTCAGCGGGGTCAAGCTCAGTTCGCCGTCCCGCGTATTGACCGCGAATTCACCCGCGGTTTCCTTGGAGATCGTGGAGCTCGTCAGGGCGCCGGTGACCGAACCGCTGGCCCGTGCGGGCCCGGGGCCGGTCAACAGTGCCAGCCCGAGCATCAACGCCCCGATCGGGACGCCGACCACCGTCCGTCGCCATACGCCCATGCCGTCACACCTTTCAGTCGGCCGATCATGCGCCTCGCTGGGCGTCGGAGGCAACGCCGGTGGGACTGTACTAGCGTGGCGCTCGTGCAAGCGTACCTCGACGGCGAACCCGATGGCGGCGGTAGGTGAACGGGCGCGTCTTCCTCGTCGGCGCCGGCCCCGGCGACCCCGGTCTGTTGACGGCCCGCGCGCTGGAGCTGATCGCACAGGCCGACACGATCCTCTACGACCGCCTGATCCCCGCCGAGGCGCTGGAAGGCGCCCGACCGGATGCTGAGCTGCTGTTCGTCGGCAAGGAGGGCGGGGGAGAGTCGGTGCCCCAGGAGCAGACGGAGGCGCTGATGGTACAGCGCGTGCGGGCAGGCAAGATGGTGGTGCGGCTGAAGGGCGGCGACCCATTTGTGTTCGGCCGCGGCGGCGAGGAGGCGCTGACGTTGCGCGCGGCGGGCATCCCCTTCGAGGTCGTGCCCGGGATCACCGCGGGCGTGGCCGCCACCGCCTACGCGGGCATCCCCGTCACGCACCGCGGGCTCGCCAGCGCAGTGGCGCTGATCACCGGGCACACGCGGGCCGATGGTGTAGGCATAGAGGGGGGTGACGTAGGCCGGGATGCGGGAGATACCGAGCGTCAGCGGGAGGGACCAGTTGACGGTGCGGAGGACACTGCGATCGACTGGCCCGCGCTCGCGGCCTTCCCGGGGACGCTCGTATTCTACATGGGTGTGCGCCAGCTACCGCACATCGCCGCCTCGCTGATCGACGCGGGGCGGCCCGCCTCCGAGCCGGCGGCGATCGTCGAACGGGGCACGCTGCCCCACCAGCGCGCCGTCAGCGGCACGCTCGCCACGATCGCCGAGCGGGCGCGCGCGGAGGACATTCGGGCCCCCTCGATCACCGTGGTGGGCGCCGTAGCCGGGCTCGCCACCCAACTCGCCTGGCGTGCGCCGCTGCCGCTGAGCGGGCGCACCGTGGCGGTCACTCGCGCCCGAGCCCAAACCAGCGGGCTCGCCCGGCGGCTGCGAGAGCTGGGCGCTGAGGTGGTGCAGGCCCCAGTGATCCGCGTCCAGCCACTCCGCTCCGCGCCGCGGCGACTCGGTGAGAATGCTTTCCCTTCAGAGCCCAACCAATCCGCTCCGAGCCCGCCCTCGATCGCTCCTCTCGACCCGGCAGCTGCACTGAACCTCTCCCCGTACGACCTGATCTGCCTCACCAGCCCCAACGGCGTGACCCATCTGTTCGAGCGCCTCGCCCAATCCGATCGCCATCCCAGCGACGCGCGGGCGCTGGCCGGTGCGCGGGTGGCAGCGATCGGCCCCGGCACCGCGCGGGCGCTGGCCGAGCACGGCATCACCGCAGACATCGTCCCCGAGCGCTACGTGGCCGAGTCGCTGGTGGAGGCGCTCGCCGAGCTGCCGGTCCGCCACGCGCTGATCGCCCGGCCGCGCGAGGCCCGCGACGTGCTCCCCGACGCCCTGCGAGCCCGTGGCGCCGAGGTGGACGTGTTGGAGCTGTACGAAACCGTCGCCGAGCCGCTTCCCCCAGCGGCGCTCGCCGCGGTGCGGGCGGCCGACTACGTCACCTTCACCTCATCCTCCACCGTGCGCTTCTTCCTGGAGGCGGCCGGCGGCGGGGCGGACCTGGCGCCGGCCACGCGCATCCTCTCGATCGGCCCCGTCACCAGCGCCACTCTGCGCGAGCACGGCCTCGAGCCCGATGTGGAGGCAGCGGATCACGACGTCGACGGCATGGTGGCAGCGCTGCTCGCGGATGCCGCCTCACGCGATGAGTGAGGGCCCGCCGCTCGGCCATCCCCGCCTGCACCTGCGCGGCACCGACTCGACCAACGAGCAAGCCCGCACGCTCGCGCTGGCGGGGGCACCGCACGGCACGCTCGTAACCGCCGCCGAGCAGACCGCGGGACGCGGGCGGCAGGGCCGCCGCTGGAGCGCGCCGACCGGTAGCGCGCTGTTGATGTCGCTGATCCTGCGGGAGCCACCTCCACTGCTGCCGCTGATCGCCGCGGTCGCGGTGTGCGACGTGGCCGGAGACGACGCCCGTGTCAAGTGGCCCAACGACATCGTGTTCGCGCGTGGCGGCCAACTCGCCAAGCTCGCCGGGATCCTGATCGAGGGCCGCCCGCAGGAGGGCTGGGCGGTGCTCGGCATCGGCGTCAATGTCGCGGTGCGGGTGGAGGAACTCCCGGCCGAGCTGCGCGACACCGCCGCGAGCATGGGGCTCTCAAGCAAGGAGATCGAGCCACTGCTGGGGCGGCTGCTCCCGGCGCTCCAGCGGCGTCTAGGGGAGCCGTCGGCTGCGATCCTCGACGCATGGCGCGCGCGCGACGCGCTGCGGGGGCGGGAGATCTCGTGGACCGGGGGATGCGGGCGCGCCGATGGCGTCGATGGCGACGGGCGGTTGGTCGTCGCGCTTGCCGGTGGCGGGCACACCACGCTCGACGCCGGGGAGGTTCATCTCAAGGTGGGGGGTTAGCTCGCTTCTCCGTATATTGGGCGATTCGGGGTATTTCGGCAGGGCTGCAGTTTATTCCGAGGCCCTTTACATTCAGACCGACACGTAGACTCTCGGGCAGTGGCCATCGAGCGCTTCGTCTGGACCGATCACGCGTTGCTCCGGCTTGACCAACGACATCTGACGCGATCTGATGTTGAGCGGGCGATCCGCGACGGACACCGCGGACGGCAGGTCAACGACGGACAGGCCGACTGGCTCATCGAGGGCCTCACCACCCACGGGGTCCGTTTTGAAGCCGTATACGACCACCCTGCGGAGGACGACGAGACGACAGCACGCATCGTGTCGGCGTGGCGGGTGGGCTAGTGGCTGGGGCCTGACGCGGTAACCTCGAATGACCATGTACGCCTACTACGACCCCGAGGCGGACATCGCCTGGCTCCCGACCGGCGAGTCCGACGATGTCGTCAGCGAGCGCGTCCCTGGAGGTCTGCGCGACTACGACCGTGCGACTCATACGCTCGTCGCTATCGAGATCTGGGACGCCAGCACTCGCCTACCTCGAACCTTGCTCGAAGCCCTTCCGACACCCGCCGCCCCCGCAGCGCCGCAGCGTAGAACAGCGGGAAGCCCGCTGGGATGAAGGAATACGCCCCGCCTTGAGCCCTCTCCCGCGCGTCAGCGCGAACACGGAGGCGAAGCCGACGCCTCCCGATGCACCCCAGAAAGCTGAAGTAGCAGACATCGGCAGACGAACCGCCAGAACGGCCGCCAGACGCGACCGAGCGTAAGACGACCTGAGCGTCAAAACCCTGTTCCGCAGCGGTATATTGGCTGTCCAGGGGCCATAGCTCAGCTGGGAGAGCGCCTGCTTTGCAAGCAGGAGGTCGCCGGTTCGATCCCGGCTGGCTCCACTGGAGGAAGTGCCTGCAAATCGGTGGGTTTTGGGAGGCAGGTGGTATTTGATTGGTACTCGGTTCGGGCAGAGAGTACCGCATGTGAGTACCACATCGGGCCTTGTTTTGCCGAGGGGCCCGGGATTTGGCGGGTTGCAGGCAGGGGGTTGCTGGTCCGAGCCCAGTATCGCCATCGTCGGATTTGGCTCTGGAGGGCGGGATTCACGCCTTACGGCTCTCCGGTTTGGTAGCAATTGGTCGCAATCCTCGGAGAACAGGCGTCTCGAAGGCTGGCTCGGGCCATGTGGCGTCTGCGCCGATGTGGGTCTCCCTGCGCTCAATGGCGGACTGGCGAGTATTTGGCGAGCGGCTGATCGCAGAGATGGCCTTTCCGATCTCCGGAGCTGGTGCGACGCGAGCAATTCCATTTAGCACGTCAGACTCCGCGTTTAGACTCACGCTGTGGCGATAGATGAGCACGCTGTGCGTCGAGCGCTCGGCGAGGTCGACGAGCTTGAAGACTTGGGCGGCGGCGGTCAAGGCCGCGTCTGGCGTGTCAAGCAGAATGGCCAGGAGACCGTCCTCAAGGTGATTCCCGGCGCCGAGGACGCCGAGCGTGTTCGGCGCGAGGCCGAGTCGCTACGCAGCATCAACTCCCCACGTGTCATGGCGTACCACGACACGACCGTCATCGAGGATGGCGACCAACGCTGGCCAGCTATCCGGGGGGAGTATGTTCCGGGTGGCACAGTGGCGGATGCCCTGAAGCGCGACGAGCGGCCGACGGTCGATCAAGCGTTGCGGTGCGCTCGCGGCGTTCTGGAAGGAGTCGCCGCCATCCACGAGCTTGGGCGCGTGCATCGCGACATCAAGCCGCAGAACGTCGCGCTCCGCAACGGTGCTTGGGACGAGCCCGTGGTCCTCGATCTCGGCCTGGTCAGGGATCTCGACAACAGCATCACCCGCTACCCCGAGATGCTGTTGAGCGCCGCTGAGTTTGGGCATGCTGGTGCCGTTTTGGGTGGGCATCGGTGGGTGGGGTACGAAAGAAGAAGTAAGTGATGGTCGTGGGCACGTCGTTTGCCTGTGGGCATGGCGCC
>Ga0187855_10002355_pt1 | contig 14346 bp, 30 predicted proteins | sample June2016WEW_8_10_2_FD_132969 | JGI IMG/M metagenome (GOLD analysis project Ga0187855, IMG submission 132969) | Peatland microbial communities from SPRUCE experiment site at the Marcell Experimental Forest, Minnesota, USA - June2016WEW_8_10 | ecosystem: Environmental > Terrestrial > Soil >...
GAGTGAGAGCGAGAGCGTCTGAGCTTTGGCGAACTTTGACATTAGCTGTTAGATGTCCTTGCATCACCACATTGCGGACCGCAGGACAGGTCTTCGGTGATTTTCTCCGTTGCGTCTTCCGGCAGTTCATCCAGGAAGATTCGCACGCCTTTGTATCGAGCGAGCCGCACCCCGAGTCGGCGGCTTTGCTCCGCCCGCCCGTGGCTCATCTTATCTTTAGCAGGCTTGCGCTTGGCCCACCGACGTTTGGCGAGCGCGGCCATGCGTTCGCGTTTTTCGGCGGAAGAGAGGCCGCGCCACCTTGACTTGGCGGAGAGGCGCTGCATCTGGCGCATGTAGTCTCTCAAGGCCTTATTCACAGTTACTCTCCGGTCACAGGGTCAACTCTGTTTTCACGCGCTACGCGGTCAAACTGCTGAACGGGGGTTTCGATCTGTTCAGGGGTGCGATATGTTCGGCCTTCCGGGGAGGTCACGAATTGCACGCGGGTCAGCGACGGATTCACGTCTTTTGCGGCGCGGTAGGCTTTTCTCTGCTGTTTAGTCATCGGAATTTTCATATTTTCTTTTTTTTACCCTAAGGGGTCATTCCCTTCGATGGTTATAGACTACTCCATACGTAGCCGCTACGCAATATAAATCTGCAACTAAATTCGATTGATTGAAAAGCACTTACGACGCCTGCTTTTTTTCAGCGCGAGTCATAGCGTCGTCTTGAACCGTTGCGGCGGTTGAAACCTGCGCACGTAGAGGAACTCATACTGGCCCAGTTGCGAGCATGCTCCAATTTGAGTTTGCGCAAATTCGTCAACCCACACTTTGCAGGCCGGATCGGATTGTCGGAAAAGGAAAGCGTAGTGTAGCGCGTGGCGCATGGACGGTAGCAGGTCGACTCCATTGTGGCCGATGACCAAAAACCGGTGGTCGTTATGACGCAAACTGGTGAACGCCGGGACCAGTTCCGTGTCGCGGGAGATAGTGCTCGCTGCCTCGTCGACGATGACCAGACATCCGCGCTCGCTCTAAACCTTTGACCAAAACTCCACCTGCTGGTTCGTGTGAAACACCGTCGCGTGTTCGCCCCAGCGGTCGAGGTATGGGTCCAAGACGAGTGTGCGCCGCTGCTTCGCACGAAACCAGTGCATTGAAAGTTTTTTTGCGAGCGTCGTCTTTCCGCAAAGCGTCGGGCCGAAAATTCCGCCGTTTACAAGGTCTTCAATCATTCCAAAAAACCTGTCTTCTTTAGTTCATTTATAAGTTTTTCCTGTTCGCAGTCAACGCGCAGTCTTCCCATCAGAATTTGAAGTTCGGCCTTTAGCCGTAAACTCGCTTCAAGTCGTTTTTGAGGAGAGAGCGCATAGTAATCAGTAACGAAATCTTGTATTTTTATCCGAAACGAAATAAGCTGGTTGAAGCTCAGCGTGTCCATAAAATCTAATCATCTTCCGGTTCGTCTGTGCTGCCTGCCGGGACAAATTGCGCTTGCGGCACTGCTTCTGTCCGCGGCGATTGTGGCTGGGCTTGTGGTGCTGCTCCTTTGGTGGTGTCTTGTGGGTTGGTCGGCGCTGGCTGCGCTCCGCCGCTGGCTTTCTTCCCCTGACGCCACTGTTTAAGCTTGGCCATTATTACGTGAATGCGAGTTGCGAAGTAAGCGAAAATCATTGCGAGCATGTTCCATAGCGGGGAAAGTGGTTTGAAATCAATGGAGCGCAAGTAATCGGCGATTGACCTTACCACAGGCTTCTTTTCTTCGTCACTTTTCGGCAACATCTCCGGTCCAAAAACGTTTGCGGCGATTCCCGTCCCCGCGTCAAAAAACATCTCGGCGGTCGCTTCATGGTCAACTGGCAGCGACGATTCCGCGGGTGGCGGTGGTGCAGTGTAGTCTGGTGAGGTGACATCAGGGGCTTTCTCGACCGTGATATGAGTCCCAAAAAGTTGATCGTCGGGTGCTGCGGGAAGTGTGGGTTGTGGCGAAGGATCGGGCGCCGTTGCAGCTGGTGGAGTTGCTGGGGGTGTTTCCGGTGTCGGTGGTGGTGGAAGTGGACTCGCTAATCGTATTCCGAGTTTTTCGATTTCAGCTTTTCCGATGAAACCAGACCTTCCGATCTGAGTCCAGCGCTCCGTGCCGGGATTAAACCGATACTTGCCAGTGGTGTCGAGGTAGTTTTCTTTGCCCATGAGTTTTTTCGAGACTTCTGAAAGAGGACAGAGTGGAAGAACTAAAAAACCACCCTGCCCCCCTCAGTGTCAAGCGCGTCCATTGTGCCCGCGACAGCGGGCCTGTCAACACCAAAAGTGTTTTCCTGAGCGAGCAAAGCGAGCCTCGATTTCCGTGTCCGGGGGAGTCAAGTTATTCACAATCCCCAGAATAAGAATAGATGTGCCACTTGCGACAGCGAGGGGGGGTATATTAGGGGGGGAACACTATTCACAAGTCAAGTGATAGTTATTAACAACTTATTCACAGGAAAAACCGAGTTATTCACATTATTGACCGAGTTATTCACAGGGCTAAATACCCTGTTTTTCGAGGTCTGAAGGGGCGAAATCCTTAAAGAACTTGGAATAAAATTCGTCTCGGTGAGTCGGCATTGGGGGGTGCCCAGCGTCGCGCATTACGTCTTTGTAGCGCGTCGTTAGTGCTTCCATTGAAAGGTTGGAAAGGTAGCGACGGTGAGCAGCCGGGTTGGGCGGATTGGACAGCCGCACCAGTTCGTTTATCATTTGCTGCTTTGTGGCCATGTCACCTGGTCGGGTGGTCGGATTGTAGTTTACCGAGCGTCGGGTTGCTCGCCCGATGCGCGGTCGGCGCAACCCTTCGCTGGAGCAGACCCGCTTTCAGCGGCTTCGCTCCGCTTGCCCTTACGAAAGGCAAGTAAGCCAAATATTAACATGAGACAGCATCCCAGGATGAAGCCTTGAGTTAAGTAAAAAATATTTTCGTTCATATTATCGTTCATATTAGCGCGTCTCCATACCCGGCAAGCAGCCCGTCATTTCGCGGGCGAGATCGTGTTTGGCACGCACCATCTGGCTGTCGTAACCACGTCGGCGATTGTTGTCTTCATTGGTCGTGCCGATGACTCGCTTGCGCATGAGCCGAAGCGAGTCAATGTGGTTGATTATCTTCTCTGTGCCGGGGTCAACTCTGGTTTTTTTCTTTTTAGACATAAAAGGAGACGGGCTAGAACCGGAGAGTTTTCGCCCGTCTGGTTTGCACTGCGGGACCGCCAGTCAGCAGTCCTTTCGCGCAGTGTTATTTACCGCTGTTCTTTCCGCGCCCGGAACAAACGATGACGACCGCGATTACGACTACCCATCCCAGAACGATAACCCATTCGGCACCGCCGCCGAACCCGCCATGCGCGAAGCACACTGGGTAGTAGTTGACGGTGTAGCACGCTGGCCGTGCAAACCAGCCGCGAAAACCGTGGTTGATGAAGTGAGTAACCGGGCCGTAGCCGAAGCATCGCCCGCCGTGCATGAGTAGTAGTGTTTTCATTGAGTTTTTTTGTTTTTATGGTTTCACTGAAAGAATGTCCCCGCAGTCCGGACAAAGCATGACATACTTTACAGCGCTACCGCACACCGGACAGACTGTGGGCGTCAACGCTTCGTGCGGAACTAGAAACTTAAAGCTCTCAGGGACACGACCGTTTATTGAGCCGTGGAACCCGAACCGATCCGCAGGTATCTTGACCTCGCGTGCGTATTCGGTATAAAATCCGGTCGGGGATACCTTGCAAAAGTCCAGCGACTTAGTGAACGGAATGTGCCAGAGACGGAGAAGGCCGTCGTTGCCCGGTTTAATTGTGAGTGTGCTCATTTTTTAAAAGCCTTCGTGTTCGATTCGGTGGGCTGCGGTAGCTAGTGCTTCAGCAAGAAATTTTAGTTCTTGCAGAGAGCAGACCGATTCCGACATCCCGCTTCTCCTCAGACTGATAATGTATTCTTGCGGAGAGTCTTCGTGTTCCATCACGGCTACGCCTATTCCTTGTTGCCCATACACTTTATCGAGTATCGTTATCATGCTCCACTATATTGCAACTCGCGTGCCAGGCGTGCAACGCCGTTTTCACCCGTTTTTTGTCCAAGGTCAAGACAGGGGTGCCCCGGTGACTGTCCGGGAACTGGAATCGCTCACAATTAAGCTACGGCGAGACTTTCGGGGTCGGGGGCGGTGGTATGGTGGGGGATTTTACCAGGCCCGCAGAAGTTGCAGCACCGAGTTTGTGGACGACGGCGGGGCTGGCAATTCTACGACGTTGCAAAAAAAAAGCTCCCCCCAAAAGTTGCTTACGCTCGCCCGAACAAATTGTTGCTGCACCACCGCTGCGAAAGTGTAGTTGGTCTGAGTTGCCGGGAAACTCGCAAAGAGTGTCCAATTGCTCGCTGAGAGGTTGGTGCAGGAGTAGAGCTTGAAGACCGAGTTGGTGTCATACGAGACGCCGTTTGTTATGACGAGCACTGCCTGAATGTTTGCCGGTGAGGACGGGGGCGGCGCACCCGTCTGCGAGCGCGCCGTCGCCGCGAACATGAACACTATCGGGACCAAAAAAAGACTACACAGTCTTGTGCGCATAGAGCGGGCTGATTTGAGTCAGGGTCTTGGCCGGTCGCACTGGCCGGATGCCTGACGACGGCGAAGTCAGAACGGGTGCGCTCGCGTGGTGGACTGGCGCGGCTGCTGGCGCGGCTGCTGGCGCGGCTTTAGGGGCTGGCACCGCCGGAACTGTGGTGCTCGCTTGTGTTGGCGGTGTTGTTGGTGCCGTGACTGGCGTCACCGCCGAGGCCAAAGTCGAAGCTGACACTGTATCTGGCGCGGGTGACGCCGTCACTTCGGAAGATTCGAGGCAACTCGCCAGCGAATAAACCGAAGCGGTCAGGGCTGTCACTGAGTCAATGAGTTCTGTGATGAGTTTTTCCATAATTTTAACTTGTGGTTGATGTGTTTGTGTTTACTGGGACTGTCGGCATATTCTTGGTGACTGCCTGGACTACCGCGTCCAGATCGGGCTGCACACCGGCTGCGGCTGCGTGCGTCTGGATCGTCGCCTTAAGCGCACTGGCCGTTGCCGGTGGGAGCGCGTTGCTAGCCGCTTCGACGCCTGTGACAGTCGCAGTCAAAATATCGTTGAGGTTGCTCGCCTGTCCGTTCTTCGACTTGGCGTAAATGCCGAGTCCCGCGAGAGCCAAGGCAAGCACTCCGTTCGTTACTGTGCCCCAAGGCGCGGGAAGGAAATTGGAAACCGTTTGCGCAGTCTGAATACCAGCGACGAGGTTGGTGTTGGGAACATAAGTGTAGTTCGTGGTCGGGGCAGTCACCACCACGTTGTAATTGGTCTGGATCGGTGTGACGATGCCCGTCACCGCGTTGCTCGACGCGGGAACGACCACTGGCACGACATTCGTGGTGGCCGGAGTCACCACGGGATTGGTCGGGGACAGCAGCGATCCGGTGAGGGTGCCGCAAGCGGTGATGAGCAGAACTACGTTCAAGAGTGCAAGTGCAAGTGTGGTTTTTTTCATTTTGGTTCCTCTGGAATTTTCATGCCGTGAATCATTTGACAACTTTCAAGCCGGATGCTAAGCACGGCGACTTTTCGTGTCAAGTTGTAAATCGCCATCAAAGTCCATGCGTGTAGCCCCACGAGCACGGTTAAGAGTGCTCCCAGCAGCGTCGCCACGATTAAAGGGTCAACGGTCATTCCATCGGATAGCTTATTGTCCGCCCACCACGCGGGCCGGGCTTGCGCACCACGGCCACTCTAAACAGCTTGCCACTTTTGCTCTTGTGCGTTCGCCAGCGCACCACGCCGCCACGTCGCTTGATTTCCGCGTCAATCGGCGTCGGCATTAGCTTCTCGCGCTTGCTCTCAGCTTCCCACCACCACGGCATAAACTCAGTTGCTCAATTCGCGGGTATACTGGATCGTCCATTGCGTGCTGAGGACATACGGTCCCACGGGAAGTGTAAACGGATTGGCCAACAGAACGTCTATGCAAGGTCCCACTGTGCCGCCGACACTGCACAAGCCTATCCCGTAAACCGTCTCGCCTGCCGTAGTCCATGACTCGTTTGCCGACTGAAAGCGCATGATGCCCGGTAGTCCGCTGGTGATGCGTGCCCAGTCAGGATAGTTCACCGAAACATAAGCGGACATGACGCCCATCGCTTCGGCACCGGGTGAAGCATTCTGGCTATACGTCTGCGTAATCAGGCCGAACACCGCGCTCTCGCCGTCAAGGCTGCTGTCCGCCGAGATCGTAGCATCCGTGCCGGTGTTCGACGGCACGTGGCACGCGAAAGCTTCAAGTGCCAGGGTGCCCGATGTGTCAATGCTCGTGCCGACGCTTGTGACCGTGACTGGCGATGCAGGCGAGTAGTCTATGCCGATTTGAATTTGCACCACGTAATAGTTGCTCGTGCCGATAACATCGGTTGTGGAGAGAACCAACCGTCCAAAGCAGTGCGATCCGTCACCCCCGCCATACCACCCCAGTTCGTTTACGTCCTGCGCCGATCCGGGCGGAAGGAAAATATACGTCCGCTGCATTGTTATATTCGCGCCGGTGGTAGTGTAACCGCAGTTGCTCCCGCCCGTCGCGTAGCTGTCCTGCGAACGGATAAACGCAGTGAGCGAACTCTGTTGGACCATCCATACCGTCCCGACCGCTGCGGTGGACACTGTCGCGCTTGTGGTGACTGTGCAGCTAAGTCCACCGACCTCTACCGCGGAAATGTAAAGCTCCGCGCCGCCAGACCCCGTTCCCCATTTGAAAAGTCCGCCAACCATCGCCGAGGTGAAAAACGAAGCGCTCGCCGTAATCGTGGTTGTGGCCTGAGTGAAAGTGATTGAGCCGGATGGATACGCGACTGGTGTGGTCCCGCTACCGATTTGGCAGTAATCGAAACTATTTGACGGATTGTGCTGCGCACCGCCCTGCTTCGCCCACGCGTTCAAACCGTAGTCCAGAATCAGATTTTCCTGCCAGTCGAGTTTCCCGCCCTGGTTGCGATCTGAGATCGCGGCAAAGCCGCGTTGCTGAAAGAGCGCAAATTGTTTGGGAGTCAAGACTGCCGTGCGGTAGCGTGCGTGCGCAGCTGCCTTGACTGTGATTTCGAGTTTTTGTTTTGTCATAATTCAACTTGGTAGCGTATAATAGACAGTGTTTGACCAGTTCACAGGATTGCCGCTCGCGTCAAGCGGGCTGACGCGATAGTAACGACCACTGTATATCCAGGCTGACGCAACCGAGCGTGTGCCGGGACTCGTCGGCCCAGTGGGGTAAACATAGAACGGACTCCATGCGACGGTTGGACTCCATCGCTGGTCAACTTCCCAACCGTAGGAATCGTCGCCCGAAAATGTCCAGTCAATATCTGTCGGCGGATTCGCAACGAGGACGGGTGGAGTCGGGGGAGCGTTGACCCAGACCGCGCCAGTAAGCGCGACGCTTGCCGCGCCAGACTCCGTAACGTCCCGGTAAACCGTCGCGTAGGCAACAGCAGCCGTGAGGGATGCCCTTGCCGCACCGCGCTCGGAAACATCGTGGGTGATGACGGGGAACTCGTGTGCGGCTGTGAGTGCAGCCGACGCTGCCCCGATCTCAGTGACACCGCGCAGGACGCGCGAGAGGTCAACCGCGCCAGTGAGTGCAGCCGAGGCCGCTGCGCGCTCGCTGACAGTGCGCAAAATTCTTGTGAGGTCAACCGCGCCGGTGAGTGCAACCGAGGCTGCACCGCTTTCGATAGCGTCCCGTGTAAGCGGGACAAACTGGACAGCGTTTGTGAGCGAGATTGCAGCGTGCCCGCGTTCCGATCCGACACGAATTTTGCCGCCCGACACCCAAAGAGCGGGCGTGCATCGGTGCTGGATTTGGATGAGCCTAGGCACACTTTAAGACGCGGGGATGGCTTGGTAAGTTTCTGAGACGATGCAGTTGATGTTCGCACCGCCCGCGTTGATGGAGTAGTCCCCGCTGATGTCGAATCGCAGAACTTGTGACGGCGGGATCGTGTAAACTGCCGGGCCGTTCCCCGTGGTCGCTGCGAGTGCTTGCAGGAGAAAAGTTGCCGATGGATCGCAATTCGACACGTTGATTGAGACGCGGGAGAGTGCCAGCCACTTTTTCCCGTTGATGTCCGTGAAAGCCTGTCCGCTCAGATCGGGGATGTTTATTTTCGCGCTGGTGGTCGGGAGTGGCGAGGTCGGGTTGACTACATTGGGGCTGGTCGCACTCTGTTCAATCACGGCCACGGTCCCGTAGTTGCCCGCGCCGACACAAATGAGCGCCGAGATCGGAAAAGCATTCCGGTTTATCAGCTCGAGGTAATCGAACGGAGATGCTGGATCCACGCCGTCATAGTCGCCGGGATTGTATGCGCTCTCCGCGCCCCCTGGCGGTCGGATGTAAAGCGTTCCGTTGCCTGCGCGGTAGAACCATTTGACACCGCTGAGTGTCAAAACCATGGAACCGGGCATGTTGCCCACGGCGGCGGGGACGGTTACGGTCTGGCTTTGGCTGCCTGTGACTTGTCCGGCGAGTGGCATAGTTTATGTTTCTCTTCGTGACCAAACCATTATTTCAAAAATGACGAAAGCCGCGACGGCTGCGCCCACCCACAGTATTACCTCGGTCGTAGTTTTCATTTTCAGTCGTTGCTGCCGTCGTCTGTATCGCCGGTGGAATCGTCGTCATCGTCGTCATACCCGGTAGACAACCCGGCCAGTGCGCCGCCTATAGAGCTGGCGTCGTTTTCCAACTGCTGTAAATAACTATCCGCGCCGCTGCCTGTAGTGCTTTGCGCCCCAGTGCCGGTTGAGACACGTTTATAGAGCAGAATCGCTGCAAGCAAAATTGCTCCACCAATCACTAATGTTTTTGTGCTCATAAAAAGTTTATCCGTCGTCGCCGTCGTCGCCATCGTCGCCGCCGTCGTCATCGGGGTCGCCGCTGAACCCGTTTCCGTCGTCATCGACTGCACCTACTGTGTTGTCCCAGCCGGGATCCGGGGACTGAGGGAAGTCGTCTCCGGCACTGTCGTCACCTTCTTGAGCGTCTATAGCCTGCTGGTCGCGCCATGCTGCGTCCGCTGTCGTCTGGTCTGCGCTGGTCTGCGGCTCGCTGGTGTCGCCCGTCGCGCTTGAACCCGCGTGCCCGCTACTGCCGCTACTGCCGCTACCGCTACCACCGCCAACACCCGATCCGCCGCTCCCCTTCGACTGACCCGATCCGGAAGGTTGTTGCACATTGACCACAGTCCCTCCGGTTTTGCTGCTCTGCAAAAAAAACAGTCCCAGCAAACCGAGTCCACAAAGAATGATGTAGTCAATGGTCTTCACAGTCCAATCGAAGCCCAGATCGAAGTTAACTCAGCCCAAAGCCCGCTCGCAACCGCTGGGGCTTCCGTCTCAACGTTGCTTACGTCTGTGGCCAAGGTGTTGTTGACGCCCGCCGATGCTCCGGACTTCGCTATGAAGTAGGTTGCGATCAGGCCCAGCCCGGTCAACACAAAAACTGTTTTCGTCGTCTTGCTCATTAAAAAATAGCAGCCAAAGCGACCACCCCGCCGACCACTATAACAGTGCTCAGTGCACCACCCACGTCGCTGGCGATGGTGTCGGTTGCGTCGCTCACGTTGTTGCTGACGTTGCTTGCCGTCTGCGATAGCACCAGGTATCCGACCAGTGCCGCCACGCCGATGCCCCCAGCAATCATTAAATTTTTTTTCGTCATACAAAGACGGGTTCGGTGATGAGGAATGCCCGCGTCTCATGTTCGCGTGGTTGCTCCTCGCGGATTTCAATGTCAGCGGGGTATTTTCCACAGCCGCGAATGTAAATCTCGCACGCTATCCGGATATCGTCTGCGTCAAGAACCACTCTGGTTGCTGGTGACGCGAAGGGGCGATGAAAAGTTTTAGCTGTCATGGCGCAAGAGTAACCATCCCGCAGCGAGCGATGCGAGTAAAAAAAAACAGCAGTCGAGTTCCCGGTCGCTGTCTGCACTGGCACTACGGTCGGGGACACTTGGGACGCTTTTTTTTCACTCCCTGGTTGCGATTCGGGCGGTTCCGTAACGGTCGGGGACACTTGGATCGGTGCCGCTGCGGGTGCGCTCGGTGCGCCGCCGGCCGGCGTGCCCGCTTTCTGCACCGGCGCGACAGTCGGAAGTCCGCCTGCGACCTGGTTGTTTGGCACGGTCGCTGTCGGGCTCGTCGCCGACTGCGGAACTGCGGTGCACCACGCCGGACGAACTCCACCAGACGGGGGAGTGATGACCATGGCCGCCGTAAAAATCATCGGCACCCAGCTTTGCGGTCGGGTTGTTCCCGCGTAGATATTCGCGTTCTGCCGGAACTGGGGACCATTCGGCGGGTATATCGGTTGCCCCGTCACTTGGCTCAAAGAGTAATATAGGTTGCTCTGCGCGGGAATATAGCTTGCCCACCACTGCGAGGACTGCGGCGAGACGGGCTGCGGTCCCGCTAGTGTGCCGTCGCTCATTACACTTTCAACACCTGTTGAACTATTCGGGTAAAGCACGGCAAATTGGTGATTTGCGCTCGCGTTGAGCGGGACGTAGCCCGCAGTGAAGCAGCCAATGAGTTCCGCCCACGCGGTCAAGTCGCACTGGAATTGAGCCGACAATGGGCCAGTGTAGGCTAGCTTGAAGTCAGCGAGGATTTGTGCCCGGATGGTTTGCACCGCAGAGGCCGGATTAGCGAAGCTCCCGACTTGACCGAGCGACGATGACGGCAACTGCTGCACATACATTTCGCTGACGAGAAGGTAGAACTTCGTCATCAGAGCTTGAACTGACGTGTTGAATTGCGACGCTGTCATTTTCGCACGAGTAAATACAGGACGCCGAGTGCAGCCAGTCCGCCCACGATCCAGAGCGTAGTTGAGGACGATGAGGACGTTCCTTTTACGAGCGGGGGATGAGTAATCGGGGGACCACCTGCGGGCGGTTGGTTGTTGCCAGCGGGCGGCTGTCCACCGGACTGCGACGGCCATGTCCAACCCGGAGTATATTGGCCGGTGCTGGGCGTCGTAAATGTGGTGCTGTTCCCGCCGCTCACGTAAATGAGCGTGGTCCCCTGCGCGACACCGTAATGGTTGCTCAGAGCGCTGCCGAGATACCAACCTGTCATCGCTCCGGGACCGTGGCCAATGGTGGAATAGTCCAATATCGTCGCGCCGATTTGCACGAAGTCGCCGACTTGCACGTTGGGAAAAAGCTGGGATATGGTTGCAAAATTCATATGGTTGCAAAATTCATTGTGCGCTAGAGCGATTGAGTGGCGTTCGATGCACCTGAATCGCCGTTCCGCCTTTGGGCGACGGGACGGCCAGCAGAACCGGCTGGCCTTGTGCGGTGCGTGGTTGTTTTTGCGGTCCTGGCCCTGGCTGTTTTGTGGCCCGGACGATTCCTTTTGTGACGTAGTGCATAATTTTACTTGTTTATTTTATCGTCGTTTTTCATAGGTTTTATTCACATAGTGCTGACTGGCAGGGCGCGTGTGAATCGTCGAGGTTGAAATCTTCTTCGTCAAGCATTTCTTTGGTGATTTGCAGCTTCGCGCCGCGCTGTGTCATTGACCATTTTGCCACGTCGTCAATCGTGGCGACATTCATCAAGCCTTTTTTTGTGTTCACTTCGCGGGATCGGAAGCGCAGCGGAACGGTTTTGCGGTGAAACCAAGACGAGTAATCGGTTATTGAACCACGCGCCACGAGATACGCCCCGACAATCAATTCCCAACCCCTATAAATGGAAAGTATCTCCGGCCTCTTGCGAAGCGTCCGGCGCACGTCGGCTTTGTTTGACATGATGCAAATGCGACAGCCGACCCGCTTCCAGCCCATGCGATACAGCGGGTTGATTGGCAAATCCCATTTCCTGTGCGCTTCCCAAACGTCAGAGATTGTCCATTTGAGAATAGGGCGGCGCGTCTTGCATCCAAAAATGTCTTGTGCGTATTCTTCCATAGCGGCGCGCTCGTGTGATTCGGAAGCCCTGACGCCTGAATGAGACGTTATTTCGTGGCCTTTGCACCGCAATTCCGCAATGAATTTTTCAAGCGGTTTGATCTTCAAAAATTCCGTGCAAAATCTGGTCTTGCTGGCCGGGAAGCGGCCTTTCCATACGGCGAGCGCAAGGAATAGCGGGAACATCCAGAATTTATCTACCCAATCGCCGGACGCTCTCAAATAAACCACTTGTGCGACTCCATGCTTGGCGCAATAGGCATTTAAGTCCCTGATTTGCTGATAGACTTCCTCATATTCGTTTTCAGTGTCCGTGAACACGCAGACGATGCTTTCACGCGGATAGCCGCTTTCATGGATTGCCCAGCCCAAAAGAGCCGTTGAATCCTTGCCGCTCGACAAACCTAGCAAGTTCAATTTCATTCCAAATCTTCTCAACGCCTGTTACTAATTTTTTTCAGTTGAAACAAAAACTGCCGCCGGGAAATGGACAACCCGGCGGCAGAACTCAGTTAGCACCCATGAACTCAGCCGCCCGCGAAGACACCCGGATCGGTTTCCCGAACAATCGTCAACGTCTGCTGGACAGCCGAGTAAACGTAAATGTCCAAACTATTGTTGCACGTCAACGCCTGCCCGACGCGACGCCCCTTGTCGAAGACGAAGGCGGTGTCGAAATATGGCTCGACATTGAAGCCGTCGCTGGCGAGATCGCGGTTCACCACGTCTACCGGAGTCAAGTCAACAATCGGGTTATTGTCAGCCCGCAATTGAACTTGCTGCAAGTTGCCGGGACTCGACCCCAGCAACCAGAACGCGATAAACTTCAGCGGAACACCAAGGACAGTCAGACCGATATTGTTGATCGTATTCAGACCCGCGTTGAGCGTCCAAGTCTGCGCGTGTTGCCCGATAGCGTGCAGCGGAATGGTCGTCACCGCTTGCCCGTTCACCTTTCGCGTGTTCGTGTTTCGCAGCCGCGGATCGGCGTCATAGGTATACTCGCCGATGATCGCGGGACTGGTTATGTTCTTCGTTACGGGCACGCTGAATTGCAGCGGGCCAGTGCCCCACAGGTCCCAGACGCGGACGGTGTTGTGCCGCAAAAAACGATCCTGAGGCTCGGTGTAAAACAAATTGAGGTCGCCGAGGCCGGGCGTCACGATGCCTCCGTCGGTGTCGTTGCCGCGGGCGCCGTTGACGCGCAAAATGAGATCGGTCGTAATGTCGCGAACCGGCACGCCGTTGACGCCCTGAATGAGCGGCGTCGGGCCGGTGAACACTGACGGGGGAACCGGTGCGACACTGCCGCCACTGGTGATGCCAGTGACCGAAAGTGCCGGGACGCTGGAAACACCGAGCGCGACTACCGCGCCGTAGTCTCCGCCGCTCGGATCGGTGACGATTGCGGTGTAAGTGCCGGCGACGAGATCGCCAGGGTCGCTCGCAACCGTGACGCCGGTGATTACACCAGCCGTCACGACCACGTTGAACGTCGGTTGAACCTCGGACGCGCCCAGCCCAGCCGCCGGGATGGTCAACACCGGGGTCGTATACGCGATGCCGGTGCATTGCAGGGTGACTCGGTGAACGCGCTTGTTCCCGGAAATTGTGATTTGAGCGGTCCCGCCAGGGACTACACCTTGAATGCCGGTAATTGTGTTACGGAGTGTGCCGCGATTTGCCATATATTTTAATGGGTTGTGGTTGGTGGGTTACGGTGCCGCGATTGAAAATTTTCCGTTGGCGCGATAGTTGTAGCCGAGATTGTATGCCCGACCGAACAGCGGTATCTGATCGCCGGGGAACATCTGTGTAAAGATGCCCGGCAGGAAATACCCGATGACCAGGCCCGCCGCTCCTGCGAGCAAAAGTTTTTCATTGGTGCTCATAGTTTTAGGTGGTGGTTGAACCCGCTGCCACGTATCCCGCTACCAGAAGTCCAACAGCGAGAGCGCCGACAGCGACGAGGATGAGTTTGGTGTCTTGTGACATGCGAGCGGTTATCCTCGCTCGCCGGAAAAAATGGAAGGAAAACTTACCGACCGCGTTTACTGTCCCTTGCTAAATTTTGATAACTCGCTGGCCACGCGAGCCGCTGCAAGCTCGCCTTGCGCAAGGATAGGAAGCCCCAGCCGGATCGCCCGGCAGATGACACGGGAACGGTTATGCTCATGCAGTGCGCGGCACGTCTCTTTCAACTCGTCGAGCAGTTCACGGTCGAGTGAGAGCGAGAGCGTCTGAGCTTTGGCGAACTTTGACATTAGCTGTTAGATGTCCTTGCATCACCACATTGCGGACCGCAGGACAGGTCTTCGGTGATTTTCTCCGTTGCGTCTTCCGGC
>Ga0187855_10002360_pt1 | contig 14315 bp, 11 predicted proteins | sample June2016WEW_8_10_2_FD_132969 | JGI IMG/M metagenome (GOLD analysis project Ga0187855, IMG submission 132969) | Peatland microbial communities from SPRUCE experiment site at the Marcell Experimental Forest, Minnesota, USA - June2016WEW_8_10 | ecosystem: Environmental > Terrestrial > Soil >...
CCTGGCTGGGCCTGTCGGCAGACGCAGGCAGCTTCTCCTCGGCGGGCGGACTGGTGCTGGCACTGGTCTCGGTGATCCTGGGCGGCGCGATTTATTTGATTGCGTATGCGTTCCGGCCAGTCACGGCTTCGTCGGGTGCGGCGATGGCGGGAGCAGGTGGTGGAGTTTTCACGGGCGGCGAACCGTTGGGCGAGCAGGGACGGCTGACCGCGGGAGATTTTTCTGAGATCTTCGAGGAACACTGGCGATCTTTCTTCCGCTGGACCAACGTGGACAAGGCTTTTCTCTGGTTTTGGAGTGGCTTTCAGGCTCTCTCAAGTGGGCTGGGCGCGGCCGTTGGGTGGATGGAGCGCCGCGCAACGCTTCTGCTTGCTGTGCTGGCTGCAGTCATCTTCGTGCTGGCTCGCTGGATTGTGCCCGCCACGGCCGTCAGAAACCTGGGCAATCCGGAGTTGATCGCCTTCAATCAGATTCCGGCACTGCTGATCGCCGCTATTGGCATCGCCGTCGCGGCTCTATTGCTTGCTGCGCTGTCGGTTTCCGCTCAGAGAATGACTTTGCTGATGCTGGTCGTGGGCGGCCTAACGGTCGACGGGTTGCTTGTGGCGAACTCAGGATGGCGCCTCGGCATCTTGGAAACGGCGGCGCTGCTCACGGTCTTGCTGGTCTGGCAAACGGCCCGTTCGCAGGCGGCGAAGCTCACCTATCTCACAGTGGTGCTTATCTCTGCCGCTTCTACGATCGCCGGCGACATTTGTGCCGATCATGGAAGTGCCGCCTGGGCGCGCGCTCTACTGCTCACCGGGATCTTCGTCAAGTTGGCAGCGGTGCCGATGTTCTTCTGGCTGCTGGCGCTTGCCGATGAAGTTCCGGCTCTGGTTTTGGGTCTGATCATCGCCATCGTCGACATGGCGGCCTTCGGCGAGTTCCTGATGAGCGTGCAGGCGGTTCCCTCGTTGCTCACGCCGCAGCCGCTCTTCTTCTACGCTACGGCGCTCGCTTCACTGCTTGCCGCGCTGTTGATGATCACACAGCGGAGTCTCAAGCGACTGCTGGTTCTCTCTACGATCGAGGATGTGGGCTTCCTGCTGCTCGGTGTCGCTTCCGCTAACGCGATCGGATTGCAGGGCGCGATCATCGCCGCTTCCACGCACGCATTGGCTAAGGCACTCCTGTTTATCTGTCTCGCCGCGCCCGAAGCCGACGGCGCGCTTCACGATGAACCGCTGGCCCTTGCGGCGCGCTACCCAGTGAGTGCTTTCGGATTCCTGTTCGGCATGCTGGCGATGCTGGGCGTGCCACCGACGATGGGTTACCTCGGACGCTGGCGCTTGTACTCCACGGCTCTGGGGCTTGGCCGCGGGTTGCTCGTTGTCTTCATGGTTTCTTCAATCCTGGCGCTGATTGCCTACACGCTGGCGCTTACGCGCAACTGGTGGGGACCGCCAGGCAACTTCGCGCCGTCCGCGGGTGCGGGCGGGGACGCCCGCACGACAGCCGGTCTTCCACCCCAGCGACGTGGACCTGTCGCTGGGGACCCCGGTCTGGAGACCGGCGCTACTGCCCGCGAGCCGTGGGCGATCAAGGCGGTCATCGTGCTGCTGGTGGTCATTCTGCTGGCTGCCGGAATCTGGCCGCACGCACTGCAAATGCTGATGGGGGTGCGGCCATGAAGCTCTGGAATCGCCTCATGTGCACAGCGCGCCGCCGCAGCCCGTGGCTCTTCCACATGAATTCGGGCAGTTGCAACGGCTGCGACATCGAGATTGTGGCCGCGCTCTCGCCGCGCTACGACGCGGAGCAATTGGGCGTACGGCTCGAAGGCAGCCCGCGCCACGCCGACATTCTGTGCGTCACCGGCCCGGTGACGAAAACGGCAGTCGGCGCGGTAAAGACGGTCTATGGCCAGGTGTGCGGACCAAAGGCGGTGATCGCCATCGGGTCCTGTCCAGCGACTACGAACGTGTTTATCGACAGCCGGACGCTGGATGGACCGCTCGATAAGCACCTGCCCGTGGATGTCTATGTTCCCGGCTGCCCGCCACGCCCAGACGCGATCATCGCAGGAGTGGCGAAGGCGGCGGAGATTCTGGCTGAACGCGGAATGGAGAGTAATGCAGGTCCTTCGACTCGCCCGCCAAGCGGGCTGCCTCAGGATGACCGGACCGAGAGGAATGAGATTTCCGAGGAGGTGCGGCAATGAACCTTATTACCGCACTCGCTCGCATGCTCGTCTTTCCCGGACTGCTCTTCGCCGTGCCGGCTGCGTGGTTCTTTCTTTGGGTCGAGCGCAAAGCTGTTGCATTGATGCAGCAACGCGTCGGGCCGCCGTTCATGCAGCCGTTCTGGGACTTTGTGAAGCTGCTGGGCAAGGAAACCCCGCCGCGCACCGGCATCGCCGGCCTGCTCATGCGCGCCTGGCCTTTGCTCGCCGTCTCGTCCGCTGCAGGCGCTGTGGGACTGTTGCCGGTGCTGCCATCGTCGGGGGGCTTTGAAGGCGACCTCATCCTTCTGCTCGCGCTTCTTGAGCTGCCGTCGATCTGCATCATCGCCGCGGGATTCTCGTCGAGGTCGCTGTTCGGAGAAATTGGCTCGGCACGCGAAGCTGCTTTGAGCGTCTCGTACAACGTCGTCTTTTTGCTGGCCATCGTTTCCATCGCAGCTTCGCAGCACACGTTCCGGCTTGAGGCGCTGGCGGGAATGCATCCTTCGTTCCTGACTTTGCTCGGCATCCTGGCGATTTTGGTTTGCCTGCCCGCCAAGCTGCACATCAATCCTTTCTCGCTGCCCAACGCAGAGCAGGAGATTTACGCCGGCCCGATGACCGAGTACGCGGGTCCGGAGCTGGCCATGTGGGAGCTGGCGCACGGGCTGGAATGGGTGGCGGGGACGGGCCTGGTGGCCACGCTGATCGCTCCGCACATGGCGATTTCGTCGTGGATGGGTGCATGGCTGGCCGGCTGCGTCTTCGTCGCGCTGGCGTTTGCCATCGTTTTGCTGTTGTCGGTGCTGGCCGCGGCCACGGCACGGCTGGCGATTGATACGACGGTGCGCTTCTACTGGCAGTGCACGCTGATCTTCGCCATTCTGGCCATTTCGTCGGCAATCCTCGTGAGGTTCCGGTCATGAACATACTCAGCATGATGTGGCAGAACCTGCGGCGCGGTTACCAGACGCTGATCTTCCCGGCGCGGCCCAGAGTCTCGCCGCGCTTTCGCGGCTTGGTTGAGTTCGATCCCGCTCTGTGCACCGGCTGCGCGGTGTGCCGCTTCCGCTGCACTTCGCGCGCCATTGAGTTCAAGGCGGGCAAAGGCGAGTTCACGTGGAGCTATAACCCTGGCCAGTGCACCTTCTGCGGCCGCTGCGTGGAAGGTTGTACGGAACACGCGATGAAAGAAGGCCACACCGAGCACGCGCTCAGCCAGCAACAGGACACGCCGCCGGTCTATCTCCACCAAGGAGAGCTGAAGAAGTCTTACACCGTGGCACGCAGGCCGCCGGCATCAAAATCGCCTGCCCCAAAGCCGGCGGTCGCGCCCTCTGAAGCAGTTGGACAGGCCGCGACTCCCGTCCTCAATCCCGCAGCTGGAGGTGCTCAATGATTGCTCTCGAAACCATCGCGGAAAGACTGGGAATTGCCGAACCCTGGGTCGAGAGCCGAGGCACGCATTGGCTCAACCCAGGCGCGCTGAGCGTTCGCGACGTGGCCTGCGCGATGAACGAAGCGCACGCCCGCTTCGTGACCATCACCGCGTACCAGTTGCCCGGAGCCGAGGGCTTTCGCCTCGAATACCACTGGGATCTCGAAGGGCGGCTGCTGGGGTTTGCTTTCGTGATTTCCGGCAATTCGATCGAGAGCATTTACGACCTTTGCGAAGCCGCGGATTGGATCGAACGCGAAGTGCACGAAGGCTTCGCCATCGACTTTACCGGGCGCGAATACGAGCCGCTGCTGCTGCGCAAGGGCGACAAGGCCGGTGTAAACCTGCGCGAGGACGCGGCGCCGTCTGGCGGCAAGCCGGCTTCGGCAGAGTCTGGCCAGAAGGAGGTGGCAAAATGAGTTACAAAATCCCCATGGGGCCATACCATCCCGGCCTGGAAGAACCCTACAAGCTGGACATGATCTGCGAAGGCGAGACAGTGAAGGATGCCGAGCTGCACATCGGGTTCAATTTCCGCGGCATCGAGCACCTGGCCGAAACGCGCAACTATTTTCAGGTGATCGCGCTCATGGAGCGCGTCTGCGGCATCTGCTCGTTCATTCACACGCTCACGCTTTGCCAGGCGATGGAGCAACTGGCCGGCCTGGAAGCGCCACCGCGTGCCAGGTACATCCGCGTGGTGATGGCCGAGCTGGAGCGGTTGCACTCGCATGTACTATGGGCCGGCATCGCAGCCAAGCTCATGGGATTCAAGACCATGTTCATGACCTGCTTTGCCCTGCGCGAGAAAGTAATGGACGTGCTGCAGGCGATTAGCGGAAACCGCGTGAACTATTCGATGAATCGAGTAGGCGGCGTCAATCGCGACGTCGAAGATCCACTCGCGCTTGTGGCGATGGTCGACGAACTTGAGGGCGAGATGATGCGCAAGGTGATCCCCATCTTCACCACCAGTTCCACGGCCCGCTCGCGCTGCGCGGGCATCGGCGTACTGACGCTCGAGAAAGCCCTCTCCTGCGCGGTCGTCGGTCCTACGGCCCGCGCTTCGGGCATCAACCAGGACCTGCGCCGGGACGCACCTTACGCGGCATATGCAGAGTTGAATTTCGAAGTGCCGGTAGAGCAGGCCGGCGATGTTCGTGCCCGGCTCTTTGTTCGCGCGCTCGAGATTATTGAGAGCTGCCGGATTCTACGCCAGGCGCTCGAGAAGATGCCTCCCGGCGAAATCTCCACTGGCGGCGACAAATTCTCGTTTGCCACTGGGACGGCGACCAGCCGCGTGGAAGCGCCGCGCGGCGAGGTCATGTATAGCGTGAGTTGGAAGGAGAACTCACGCAATCCGGCGCGGGTTCACGTGCGCACACCTACCTACGTCAACATGCCGGCCGTGCGCTGGATGGTGCGTGGAGCGCGGCTCGCCGACACGCCGCTCATCCAGGCGTCGATCGACCCTTGCTATTCCTGTACGGACCGGTAGCAGCGAGCGAGCTGGCAGGTCAGCGAGTCAGCCGCTTGGCGAGTCAGTGTGCAAGGCTGCGCGAAGTCGGCACTGTGAGCAAAACAAGCGCAAGAAAGTGCGCCTGACCAACCATGAGGCACACTCGCTGCGTGGCTGACTCGCTAACCTGCTGACTTGCCGCTTCGATGCAACCCACGGGGGGCAGTTGCCTATCGCGATCCTCAGCCTTCATCCCATCAAAATTCCGCGGGCATGGCCCTCTGCTGTTCCTCCTTATGCACTCCGCGAACGTCTCTCGCCGCGGATGTGCCTAATGCTCTACTCTGGCAAGAGACGTGCATGACGAAGTACCTTGCCAGATTCAAGGATGCGCTGCTGCAGGCGCTCGCACACGACGTAGTGAACACGGCGAAGGCAGCGGCTTACTCCGCAATGCTCATGTTCTTTCCCACACTGCTGGTGGTGACCACGCTGGTGTCGCAGGTTGAAGCAGGACCGTCACTGGTGGGAGAAACGCGCGCAGTGCTGGAACAATTTCTTCCCACGGACACGCTCGACCTGGTGCAATCGGCGATCCTGTCTCATCAATTGCACTCCAGCCAATTGGTCCTCTCCGCCTCGGTGCTCAGTCTCTTTGCCGGTATGGGAGTGATGCTCTCGCTGATGGAGGGGTTTCGGCGCGCCTACAACCTCCCGCCCGAAGATTGGAGCTTTTGGGGGCGGCGCGCGCGCGCATTGATTCTGGTACCCATCGCGCTGCTGCCGCTTTCGCTGGCGTCTGTGATCATTGTTTTTGGCCACCAGATCGAACTGTGGATCATTCACGGAGCCGGCCACAATTTGCGCCACTTCGTCATTCTCTTCTGGCGCACGGTTCGCTGGTCGGTCGCCTTCTTGACCATACTCACGGTGCTTTCCGCTCTCTATCATTTCGGCACCAGGCGGAAAGAGCATTGGTTTGGGGTTGTTCCCGGCGCGCTCGCCGGAACGCTCATCTGGTTTCCCGCGACCCTCGCTTACGGCTTTTACGTGACGCGCGTAGCCGATTACACCAGGATCTACGGATCCTTTGCTGCCGGAATCGCGACATTAGTGTGGCTCTACCTCAGTGCGTTCAGCGTGCTTCTGGGTGCGGAACTGAACGGAATGCTTTATTGGGACCGCATGAATCAGCTCGCGGCACCGGTAGCGGCGCGCGAACCCGTCCCGCTCTCACACCAGGGCCAGTGAAGAAGCATCAAGCGCTCTTCGGGGCTCAGTTTGAAAAACCACCCCTCAGAGGCTAGAGCTTCGAATGAATTTTTGGCGATGGGTTATGGCACGGCTGGACAGCTTGGTGAAATCGCCGGGCGAAGAATGAGATTCGCATAAGGGAAGACAGCAGGGGCTGAAACCCGCACTCGTTTTGCTCTCTTTATCGGCCCGACTAAAGTCGTGCCCTTGTTACGAAGCCCCTCGATACGTGTTCTTCGGCAAGCCGTAAATTCACCCTGCCGACGAAGACCTCACCTGACCCCAGCGAGAAAGAATCGCTTGCCCGGGACCCGAGTCCGCGGGGACCCGGACAAGCCTTGCCCCTTCAAAGCTGTCTCAAACTGAGCCGCTACATCAAGAAGGTGAAGCGAGGGCCGCGGCCGCTACAGTTACAATAGGCGCAGAAGCATCCCCGTTGCCGCTCTCATCCTCTGAAAAATTTTCCAGCGTTGAAGGCGTTCCTGGAGGCCGCTCCCTATGTCATTCGCTCATTTGAATCTGACGGAAGCCGCTGCGCAGCGACGCGCCAAGATTGTGGCTACGCTGGGGCCGGCGTCGAACACCGACCTTGTGATTCGCGAGATGATTCGCGCGGGTGTCGACGTGGTGCGGCTCAATTTTTCTCACAGCACGCACGAGCGAAAAGTCGCGGTCATCCAGAAAATTCGCAAGTTGAGCAAGGAAGAGGGCAAGCCGCTGTGCATCCTGGGCGATCTGCAGGGGCCGAAAATTCGCACGGGATTGTTGAAGGATCATCAACCGGTTCTGCTCAAGGCCGGTCACAAGCTGACCATCACGCCCCGCGAGGTTGCCGGGACCGCCGCGGTGGTGGGGACCACTTTCAAAACGCTGGCTGAAAATGTTGAGCAGGGATCGCGCATCCTGCTCTCAGACGGGCTCATCGAGCTGCGCGTTCACGAGGTCGCTGGAGAAGACGTAGTGTGCGACATCGTCAATGGCGGCACGCTGGGCGAGAGCAAGGGCATCAATCTTCCCGGGGTGCTGGTGCGCACGCCGTCGCTCACCGAAAAGGACTCAGTGGACCTGGAGTTTGCGCTGAACCACGGCGTTGATGCCATCGCCGTATCGTTCGTTCGCACCGCTGAAGACCTGCGCCTGGTTCGCCATCGGGTGGCTGCCCATGGCTCCGACACCTGGATCATCGCCAAGCTGGAAAAGCCGCAGGCAGTGGAGCACCTCGACAGCATTCTCGAAGTGGCCGACGGCGTCATGGTGGCGCGCGGAGATTTGGGCGTCGAGGTGCCCCCGGAGCAGGTTCCCGCGATTCAGAAGCTGGTGATTCAGAGGGCCGCCGAGTATGCCAAGCCGGTGATCACGGCAACGCAGATGCTGGAATCGATGATCGAGAATCCGCGGCCAACGCGCGCCGAAGTTTCCGACGTCGCCAATGCGATCTACGACGGCACCGACGCCGTCATGCTCTCCGGCGAGTCGGCCATCGGCAAATACCCTGTCGCAGCCGTGGCCATGATGTCGCGGATCGTGGTGGAGACCGAGCGCCACATCAAGGAGACGGTTGAGGACCGGCGCCGCGAGCGGAAGAGCCATCTTTCCATCGCTGAGACCATTTGCGAAGCGACCGCGCACGCCGCCGACGATCTCGAGTTGCGCGGCATCGCGCTCTTTACCGAGTCCGGCTCTACGGCGCGCCAGCTTTCGAAATACCACCCCATGGCGCCGATCTTTGCGCTGAGCCCAGTGGAATTAACCATCAATCGCCTGAACCTGTTGTGGGGCACGACTCCCATTCTTTGCCCAAAAGTGAATACCACGGAAGCTATGGTCGATTGCGCCGAGAAGCTTCTGGAAGAGCGCGGTTACGTTCGGCCCAAAGAAGTGATTGCGATCGTTGCCGGCACACGGACGAAATCGGGATCGACCAACTTTCTGCGGCTGCACAGCATGGGTGAAAACAGCACCGGTAGCGCCGCAAAGAAGCGAGCCGCTGCGCGCACGGCGAAGTAGCCGGCCTGGCTCACCGGCAATCACTTTTTCTGGCTGTGGGATATGCAGGCGGCCTTGCTGCGAATCAGCCGGCCCGTGACGGCATCATTGCATCTGCTGCATGGTCGCTCTGTAGTGCTCGACGAAGCTTCCTATTCTTGCGGCGTCGATGCCGTTGGTTGGAGCATAGGTCTCAATCGCCTTGCTGGGGCGGCGCGGTTCACCCTCGAGGATGAACTGAAATCCAACGCCATCGCTTCCCAACCGTACCGCCTTGGCGTACACCGCAATTGACCGATCGAGCGTCGATTGGCGCCGGTCAGACAAGGTCATTTGCACCACCGTGCCCTTGTACCAGCGCTCGCGGGTTACAAGATATAAGCCGGAGGTGCTGATGTCGCGAACGGAATGGGGCGCGGGAGTCCCTCCCGTGAAGAAATAAGCGACCAGGTCGGGCAGGGATTCGCGCGGCGAGCTTCGCGGATCCGGAGTTTCTCTCCAAAGCAAGCGACGCAACCAGCTGGAAGGAGCTTCCTGCTTCTTCCACGGTTGCCGCTCAGAGGTCCGCGCCGGAATCGCTTCTTTTTCGGCTGGGTTCTTCTCAGCCGGCAGTCCCGCGGCGATCGGCGCCGTGGCGAGCGCCTGAGGTTCTCGCGGCACGATCGCCGGCTCTGGCCTGACGGGCGGCTCCGCTGGAACCGGTGTCGATGGGCTTACGTTCGTATAGCCCGGCGCGATCGCCGGCGGTTCTTCGACTCTTGCTTCCGCGGCGGCTTGCTTGGGTACACGCCGGCGAGGTCCGGCCGCCGGTTTTGGCCTTTTCGGCAGCTCCGAGGGAAGCTGAACGGCGGGGCTCAATGCGCCATCGCCGGCGGTCGCCTGCGATCCGAGCGCAGGGGTTTCAGGAACGCCTCTACCGGGAGCGCCCTTGTTCCCCGGGCCCGGCAGCACCTCTGGCTCTGCCCACTTTGAAAACTCCAGCTCGGCATGCGCCGGTTCGCTGGCTCGCCGATCGCTCACCACCGGCTGCGGTTCTTCAGGGGCAGGCATTTCCCGCGCGAATTCGAGAGGCGCAGGGATCGCAACCTCGTCACGATGAGCGGGCTGAGCTGTCACCTGCTTGTGGGAGTCCGCGTCTTGCAGATACTGCATCATCTGGTCGGAGGCGGAGAACGCCAACCGATCGCCGGACCGGATCTGAAGATGAGCCAGAGTGTCGGCTGCCAACACCAGGACGCTTGTGGCTTGCGAGCTTGCCTGGCCACCTACGTTCATGGGAAAGAACTCGACGGTGTCGAGAACGACGCGATCGTCATTGAGGAACACAAGATCGAGGGGAAAACGGGCGCAGGCAGGCGAGATTCCTCTGAACGGAGAGATCCATAGCGTCGTTCCGCCTTCCGGCCCAAGAGACAGCAGCCGCGCTTCCGCGCCGCCGCCGGAGCCGTCCGCAGCTTCGACGTTGGTCGCCACCAGTCGTTGACTGGTCTGGTTGTAAGCACAATATCTCTCTGGATTCATGGCGGTGCCGCACCATCGGCGCTTGCCAAATCACCGTATTTTTCCGGACGATTCCGGGCGGACGATCTCACAATATAATTTAACTCCTCCTCCGGTCGACCGATCACGTTTATCGCCTAAAAGCAGCCGATCGCAGGCGGGAAGCGGGAACCATCGGGAGGTTTGCCCAATTACCAACGGCAATCGGCAGGTTACATCGGGTTTTTGTACTGGTGACCCGCGATCAATGCCACGGGTGGGCCACCGGCAGACTGAGATCGGTGTCTTGACCCCCGACGTTCAGCGCGTGTTCGGATGCCAGCCCTCGCCTGGTTGCTCCTGGATTCCACAGGGCGGTTCGGGAGTTCTGTTTCGGGAGCCCTGCCCGGGCAAAGCGAGGGTGGTAGAAGCTATCACACCTTAGTTACCCGGCACAAGACTTGCAATTTATCTCAATCGCCCCTACTATCCGCATTAGAAACCGGCCTGCAAAGCAGGTGGGTAGTCAACACTGGTTGAACCAACATTCATTGAACAGGGGCTCGACTCGACAATCGGTTCCGTGTGCCGTGTCCGCCAGTCCGGAATGCCTAACGAACCGCGGAGAGCTCCACCGTCTTAGGACGGGTTCACCAGTGCATTGCTCACGGCCCCGTGGGCCGGATTTCTATTTCGATCCAATCTCGCTCCGCTCGCCCCACTCTTCCTGAGCGGAACCTGCTTTCATTCGCCACGTAGCTCCGCTCACTCCGCTGCCGTATCCTGTCTCAGGTGTATCCCGTTCTGTTTCACATAGGGCGCATGTTGATCCCGTCGTACGGCGTGGTCACGGCCGTTGGCGTACTGGTGGCGCTGGCTACATCGCAGCGGACGGCGCGCGTGGTGCAGGTGGATCCTGCAAAGGTGTGGAACCTCTGCATCCTGAGCCTGTTTGCGGTGCTGGCGGCAACACGGCTGCTGCTGGTACTTGTGAACTGGAGTGTTCTTCGAGCGCACCCTACGTGGGTCCTCGCCCTGGCCATGGTGCATCATCCGCTGCTGACCGGCGTAGGCGCGCTGGCAGGCATTGGCTGCGCGGCCTGGTACGCGCGGGCAAGCAGGCTGCCGTTCACGTCAACAGCCGACTCGCTGGCCGCCCCGCTCTCACTCGGCCTGGCTTTCGAGCAGGTTGGCACGTTGCTTGAGGGCTCGGGATATGGAGTGGCGGCTGGTCCCGGTACAGGTTGGGCCATCACCTACACCAACCCCTTGGCTGCACTCTGGAGCGGCGCGCCGCTCGGCGTTGCTGTCCACCCCGTGCAGATTTATGCGGCGATGGCATTTCTCGCAATCGGAGTCCTGCTGTTGGTCTGGCTGCCGCTCGAGCGCCAGCGCGGGGACGTAGCAGGCCTTTGGCTGATGAGCGCCGGGGTGGCCATCTACATCACCGAGTTCTGGCGCGAGCCCGAAGGCCGCGGCCCTATTTTTGGCGGCGCCATCGATGGGCCGCAGGTCGCCGCCGTACTGATGGTTATTTCCGGGGCGCTGGCGTTGCGCGAACGAGTGAGTCCGGCAGCAGTGAGCGGGCTGGCTTCCCACCCTTTTCACGATGAAGCCGTGAGAAGGATGGGGCAACGCGCCTCTGAGCCCGGCGCCGATGATGGAGCCGCGCATGAGTGAGCCGCGCACCATCGACGTACCGGCAGAAGGAAGCGGCCAGCGTCTCGACCAGTTCCTCGTTGCGCACATGGATGGCGTGAGCCGGTCGCGCGTGCAACTGCTCATCGACCAGGGCGATGTGCTGATCGACGGCGAGCGAGCCAAGTCCTCGCGGAAGCTGCGCGCAGGCGAGCGGATCGTCGTCTCTGGCGAGCCGCGACCAGAACCGCTCAAGGCCGTACCCGAAGCGATTCCTCTCGATGTCGTCTATGAAGACCAGGATCTCGCGGTGGTGAATAAGCCGGCCGGAATGATGGTGCATGCGGGATCGGGCGCAAGCGACGACGCGCGCAGCCGCGGAACGCTTGTCAATGCACTTCTCCATCGTTTCACGGCGCTTTCATCAACGGGAGGCGATCTGCGTCCCGGGATTGTGCATCGCCTCGACAAATCGACGAGCGGGCTGATCGTCGTCGCCAAGAACGATCGCGCACATGCGGCGCTGGGAGCCATGTTCTCGGGCCGGCGCATCAGGAAAACCTACATGGCTCTGGTCCACGGCGAAGTGCCTCGCGATCGAGGGACCATCACTGCAGCGGTCAGCCGCGACCCAGTGCGGCGCACGCGCATGACGACCAAGCCCAATGAGCTTGCGCGATCGGCGATTACACACTACGAGGTGTTGCGACGGCTGACCACGCGCTTTGGCAAATTCGCGCTTTTGCGCGTGCGGATCGAAACCGGGCGCACGCATCAGATTCGCGTCCACATGGCTTCGATCGGCCATCCCGTGGTAGGCGACACCCTGTATGGCGCACCCATGCAGTTGAGGGATCAGGCGGCGATGCGGGCGGCAGAATCGCGGAGGATGAAAGCCGAGCCAGACATTTTGCGTCTCGGCCGGAATTTTCTGCATGCGGCGAAGCTGGAATTTGCTCACCCGCTCACTGGAAAGCCTCTGGATTTGGAAGCGTCGCTGCCCGAGGAGCTCGCCGCCTTTCTGAAGTTGCTCGAGGCGGACGCAACCAGCGCGCACCCCGGTGATTCGCAGGGTTCCGGTACGAAAGTACCGACGCAGGGAAAGAGCCGCATCATTGCTAGAATAAAGAGGCGATGACCCGACAGTTTTGCCTCCCCCAGGCCGGTGCCAGCTCTCTGCCAACGAGGGTTCTTTTCCTGGCTCTTGCCGCATGTACAGCCTCAGCGACCGGGCATGGCCAACAAACAGCGCCCGCCGCTCCACCGGCACAAAACACCACTCAGCCTGCCACGCCGGCAACGGCAGACACGCCGGGCAGTGCGACCGCGCCAACGATCGTTGTGCCAGTCAACGAAGTTCCGCTGATTTTTACCGTCACCGACAGGCATGGCCATTACATCCCCAACCTGAACCAGAACGACTTCGCGCTGCTCGACAATCAAAAAGCTCCTGAGAAGGTCGACTCGTTTCACCAGCAAATCAATCTTCCGCTGCGCGTAGGCATCGTGATCGACGCCAGCACCTCGATCCGCTCCCGCTTTCAGTTTGAGCAGCAGTCGGCCACAGAGTTTCTTTTGCAGGTGCTGAGGGCAAAGAACGATCGCGCCTTCGTGATGGGATTCGATGTCACGTCTACGGTGACCGCCGATTGGACGAACGATCAGGACAAGCTCGAGACGGGCATTAACCGGCTCCGCCCCGGCGGCGGCACCGCGCTGTTCGACGCCGTCTACACGGCCTGCCGAGACAAGCTTCTAACTGAGCGGGGACCCGAACCGGTGCGCAAGGCCATCATCCTGATCTCTGACGGCGACGACAATCAGAGCCGCGTCTACCTGCCCGAGGCGATCAAAGAGTGCGAACGCGCCGAGACCATCATCTACGCCATCAGCACGAACTGGACGCCCAGCCGCGGCCAGGGCGACAAGGTGCTGACTCAGCTTGCAACAGAGACCGGGGGCGAGCCCTTCTTCCCTCCAACCATGGAAGAGATGGCGGTGAGCTTCAAAAACATCGAGGAAGAGCTGCGCAGCCAATACCAGCTCGTCTACACGCCGGCGGACTTCAAAACCGACGGCTCGTTCCACTCGATCTATCTTTATTGCTACGACCGGCGCTACCAGATCCATGCGCGTAAGGGATATTTCGCGACTGGCCAGTGAGGGCGCCTGGGACCGGGGCCAATGACGGCCTCGTGAAAACGCACGACGCGAGAGGCTGCGGAAAACTCGATCGAGCAGGATCAGAGCGAGCAGGGGCTAAAGCCCCTTTGATTTAACCTGGACAATTTTCGGCCCGGCTAAAGCCGTGCCCTTATTACAAACCCCGCGCCGGAGCTTTTCGCATCCGATTCAGTGGGGCAGAGAAGGCGTCGAGATCGATTTGCCGACGCGGTTGTTCCCGATTCAGAACAATTTCGTCGGCCGCTTCATTCTTGCATCCTTGCGCGTATTTTCACTCCCAACCCTGATCGAAACCCGCCGGTTCACGATGAAGTGGGAAAGGACGCCTTCGGGCAGCTCGTGGCGGTGCGCGCGGCAGCGGTGGCATTCGCTGAGTTGAGCCGCAAGGTTCCCGGCCGCCATCGGCGGAGTCGCCCAGGGCACCGTACGAGTCAAGGGAGCAGCAGTGATCCGGCAGGCAATCACGTGCGATATCTGTGGCATCGATAAGCGGCAAACGAACCACTGGTTTGTCGCCTATGAGCAGGCAGGAGAGCTGCGCATCAGCGGCTGGAACTCGCGCCACCGGCAGCGCCCTGACGCGAAGCATCTCTGCGGGCAAATCTGTCTTCACAAGCTGGTGGACGAGTTTACGGCCAAATCGATTGCCGTGCGGCAACAACGCACGGCGAATA
>Ga0187855_10002363_pt1 | contig 14305 bp, 10 predicted proteins | sample June2016WEW_8_10_2_FD_132969 | JGI IMG/M metagenome (GOLD analysis project Ga0187855, IMG submission 132969) | Peatland microbial communities from SPRUCE experiment site at the Marcell Experimental Forest, Minnesota, USA - June2016WEW_8_10 | ecosystem: Environmental > Terrestrial > Soil >...
CCCGCGCTGACTATGTAGTAGGGGAATGACAGTTGCACGATGCTCAGCCAGACGCGGCGCATGGCCGCGCCCTCGGCCACTTTGAGGATGCCCGCCACCGGAGCCGTCTGCCCCAGAAAGAAGGCAGCCGTGGCCGAGGCCAGCATCAGCGGCTCTGAAGCCCACGCCGCTTTTCCCAGCCAGCCTGCGTTCCAGATCAAGTTGGCCACGCTGGTGGCGAAGGCCATCATGCTGACGTTGAACAGCATTTGTTCGGGCTTGAACTTGCCGTCCGCTTTCGGCCAGCACTGCACCACCGTGGACAGGCATGCGATCAGGACCGCTTCCAGCGCGCTCAGATTCACCACCGCGATCAGCAGGAACGGCAGGTTGACCGACATGTTGCCATCAATGCCCGGCAGTTTGATCTTCATGCGCGAGGTAGCCGCCGCCAGCGCAAATACTGCCAGAGCGAAGGACGGGTGCAGGCTGTGGCTGCGCAGTCCGGCGAACAGAGTGCCTGCCAGCGCTGCCAGAACCATCCCACCGATGAATGTTTTCGTTAGCCGTGTATTGCGATGCATGACTCTTCTCCTTTCTTTGATTTATCGCACACGGTTACTGCTCATCGTCTCCAGCATCGGAGAACGCGCCGTCGGTGGTCGATACAGCCGTACCCCAAACCACACTTGCGGCTTGCGCACCGCTACCGGTGCTCGATCCCCAGACCACGCTAAAGGCGCTGAGCAGGTTGTCATTCCAGGGCAACGAGGTGCCCCAAACCACCGAACTACCAGTTACGTTTGTACCCCAAACTACGGACGTGCCCCACACCACCGACGTGCCCCACACTACCGAGTTCACCGAGACACTGGCATTTCCGTCAACCATGGAAACTGCGCCGGTGGACGCGTTGTAGACCACCGAGGGAGACAGCGCCGCGCCTACCGTAGCGGGAGCGAGATCGGTATTGACCACCGCGGTCTGCATATCGAGCAACCCGGATCCGACCGAGAGCAGATCGTAGAAGTCGGTAAAGGTCTGCTGCAGGTGCGGAACAAAAGCGTTGGTGGAGGTTGGAAGTTTCTTGTAGGTAGTTTTCATCAGCCGCGCCTTCACCTGGTCTGGCGTCAGGGCGTTGTTTTGCTGCAGAAGCAATGCCACCGCTCCCACCACGACCGGCGTTGCCATACTCGTGCCGCTCAGCATGAAGTAGTCGTTGTTCCCATCGTTGCCGGTGACCAGTTCCGCTGGATACTCGGCTTCGAGAGTCGCACCGGGAGCCGACAACGAGACGATGTCATTGCCGGGAGCCATGAGGTCGGGCTTGACCACGTGGTCATACGTGGTGGGCCCCTTGGAGCTGTAGCTTGCTTTGGTCTCGGCCGCCGGCGAAGTGGATCCGTTACTCTTCATTGCTCCCACCGTGATCACGAAGGGATCGTTGCCAGGAGCCGTGATGGTTCCAAATCCGTTGCTGCCATTGACGCTGACACGTCCGTAATTACCCGCCGCCACTACCACCACAATCCCGGCTTTCCAGGCTGATTCCACCGCCTGGCAGAGCGGGTCCTGAGTGTAGCTGACGAAAATACCGCGACCCAGCGATAGGTTGATCACCTGGATGTTGTAGGTGCTCTTCAACGCGATGGCTTGCTGGATGGCCGCGATCACGGTGCTGTCGCTGCCGGAGCCGTTGGCATCCAGCGCACGAAGGTCGACAAGGCTAACATTGGGCGCCACACCGGTATAGTTCCCGCCGGAGAGGTAGCCGTTGCCGGCAATAATTCCGGCCACGTGGGTACCGTGCCCGTAGAGGTCGTAGTTTGCTCCGCTCGAGTTCGAAGTCGCGGTGCCCGTGAAATCCTGGTGATAGACCACTCGCGAATGCGACCGGGTCGAGTCCCACAGGTCGGGATGACTGTCGTTAATGCCGCTGTCTATCACGGCTACAGTAACCCCTGTTCCGTCGTAGCCGTCGTTCCAGGCGGCGCCTACACCCGTAGCTGCATCCGTGATGTCATCCAATCCCTGCATGGGATGGTCGATGCTCACGGAGAGAATCTCCGGGTCGGCTTCCAGCGCAGGAAGTGCGCTTACCGGAATCGTGAGAGCAATGCCCTTGACCATGCCGAGCCTGTGGTTCAGCCGCGCGCCCAGTCGCTGCACTCTTCCTTCTTGCGCCGACTGAGGAACCTGCTTGTACTGCACGATGACCTGCACAGTCTCATTCGAGGCCGAAGCTTGATGGGCTCGAGCGGCAATGGGAGCGAGGTCGGCGGCGAACTTGCCAACCGGCTTGGGGCTGCCTTCCCAGTTTTGGGCGAAGGCGGCTTCCGCAACCAGGAGCACCAACAGCATGCTCAAGCGTTTTCCCCAAGCTGCGCTATGGCGCTGGCCTCGACCCGGGCTCTTTGGTTTCAGTGTCTGCGACATAAGTCTCACCCTTCTTAGAGCGGAACGAACGAATGTGGCACAAAACGGTACTTCGATTCAGCTTAGCTAGTGCACGGGCGGGGCCAATCGGTTCCATGTAAGTTGTTGTTATTATTGGAGATTTCAGCGGCCTTGGAAGGGTCCTGTTGAGCCACTCTGTCCCCTGCCTAGGGGCGTGAGACAGATTGTCCCGCCGCCTCAAGTACTTCGGTTTCGCTGACACTGGTTACCTGGCAGACTGGAAGGAGCAAGATAGAAAGCATTGCATCCGCGTTGAGGGCGCATTACACGCAGTCAGTTTTGCAGCCCGGACTGCCGATGGCCGTGGCTACCTCGCCGTGGCTGCTTCGGTTTTCGCTTGGAGCCGCACGTTTGTCAGCGGGATTCGCGGTAGCGCCGCCATCAACCGCTGCGTGTATTCATGTTGAGGATGCTCGAAGATCTGATCGGTCGTTCCACACTCTACGATCTCTCCCTGGTCAAGAATGGCAATCCGGTCGCAAATCCCCGCCACCGAAGCCAGATCGTGAGAGATGTAGAGAATAGCCATTCCGGTGGATCGGTTCAGCTCGCGAAAGAGCGCAAGAATCTCGGACTGCGTGATCACATCGAGAGCGCTCGTCGCTTCGTCGGCAATCAGCAGCGCGGGACGATGCATCACCGCCATGGCAATCAGCACTCGTTGTGCTTGTCCCACGCTCATCTGCGAAGGATATTTTCGCAGGAACTCATCATCGTTAGGTAGGGAAACGCTCTGCAGAGAGGCTCGGATTGCATTTGCACAGTCCGCGCCTGTGCCGGATGCATGTGCCCGCCATGCTTCCCGGAGCTGAGTCCGGATTTTCAGCGCCGGATTTAGAGAAGATAGCGGACTCTGCAATACCAGTGCGATGGCTCGTCCCCGCAGCGCGCGCAGTTCCCGTTCGGATAGTGCCAGGAGTTCGAAGTCCTGAAACCGGATCGTGCCTTCGGCTTGCGCCCGCTTTTTATCGAGCAGTCCGAGAATCGCCATGGCCAGCGTGCTCTTGCCCGATCCGCTTTGTCCCACCAGGCCCAGTACCTCCCCTTGCCGGATTTCCAGTTGCACGCCGCGCAGAACCGGCTGTTTTCCCGCATAGCGCACCGAGAGGTGGGCCGACAGCAGACTCGGGTTTTGTGAGGCGGACAACATGCCGATCTTTACCTCAGATAATTCGTTGGTTTTCAGATCCGTGTGAATCCGTGGCAAAAAAGGTTGGCTTACTTCGCGGCAACTGTGAACCGCTCCGCATTCCAAAATGTTTGTGGCGACAGAATCACCGGCGCCGCTCCATGCACGGTGGTTGAAACCGCGGAAAGCGCGTTTTTGTTAATCAGGAAGATGAACGGTTCCTGCTCGACCACAATCTCCTGCACGCGATCGAACGCCTCTTTCCTCTTGTTCGCATCGGTGGAAGAAGCCTGCGCTCGCATGAGACGGTCAATCTCAGCTTCCCAGGAAGTCTCTGGAGTTTTCTGCTGAGGATTCCACTGGTGATTTTCCGAAGAACTCAGCCACACGTTCATCTCGCCGTTCGGATCCAGATCCACATTAGTCAAGCCCAGCAGAATGGCTTCATAGTCGAAGCTCTGAGTCATGCGTTCGATCAGGGAAGGGAAGTCAAGCGTAACCACATTCACGTGAATGCCGATCTTCTGCAGATCATCTTGGATCAGCACCGCCATGCGTTCCCGTGTCTTACTGCCGGCGTTCGTGATAATCGAGAACACAACCTCGTTGCCGTCTTTGTCTTTTAGAGCTCCGTTTTCCATGCGAAAGCCATCGGCCTGCAGCGTCTTCAACGCGGCATCCGGGCTGTACGTTTGGGGTTTCAGCTTGCTGTTGAACCAGAACTTATTCGCGGGGGAAAATGGTCCTACCGCCGGCTGGGCATGCCCGTGGTAGACGATGCGGCTCAAGTCTTCGCGATTGATCGCCTCCGAGATTGCTCGGCGGAAGTTCGCCGAGCGAAACCAGTTCTTCTTATAGCCGGGGATCGGAGCTCTTCCGACCTCATTGAACCAAAGCTGCTCGCTATCGAGCGACGGGCCCGCATCATGCACCAGTTGAGGAGAAGTGGATGCGAGCTTGTCGAAATACTCGCTGTCGAGAGCATTGATCAAGTCCAGTTCTCCGCGCTTGAACCTCAACATCTCCACGTCACGGTTGGGCTGTATGTCCAGCCGGATCGAATCCAGATAAGGCAGTTTCCGTCCCTGCTCGTCCGTCTTCCAGTAGTCGGGATTCCGATTCAAGAGCAACGTCGCGCCCGGTTTGTAGTCGGCCACCATGAACGGTCCGAGCACAGCCATTTCTTTCTTGGAGGAACGCTCGGAAAGAATCGCAACCTGATCGAAGAGTCGATCCAGTCCAGCTACCGGCGCGGGAAACGTGATCGAAATCTGAGTTGGAGAAATCACCTTGGTTTCCACGTTCCCGGCACCCGACCGAAACGCGTCGCCGGTCGGCGAATGCAGAGCGGGGTCCATCAATTGCTGCATGGTATATGCGACGTCCCCGGCGGAGAAGCCTGTGCCATCGGAAAATGAAATTCCGCTGCGCAAACGGAATGTAATCTGACGCCCGTCCTTTGAGACTTTCCACGACTGCGCCAGCTCCGGCTCTAGTTCCTGAGTCTGGCGATTCACTCGCACCAGCACTCCTCCCGTAAGATAACGGACCGCGGCGGAGGACTCGTCCTCCACTTTCAAAGGATCAAAAGTCTTGGGCTCGGTGCGCAAGCAAAATCTCAGTTCGCCACCACCTTGAGCCGCCGCTTGCCCCAGCAGGTATCCCAGGCAGAATACTGTAACTGCGATTGCCCTTCCGCATGCACTTGTCATCTCTCCGACCCTTCTCCCGTGACGCGTCATGCGGTCACTTCCTCTTGCCGGGAAAGCAAAAGCTGAAACGATGTCACTACCACGACCAATAAGATCAACGGCACAAACTTCCAGGGCTCCTCGCCCACCGAAGCCAGGCCTTCTAACTCTTTCAGCAGGCTTCCCCACGAAGGCATCGGTTCGGCCACGCCGAGCCCGAGAATCCCCAGGTTGGCTTCGCTCAAAATGAAGACGGGAATCGAAATCCAAAATTGCGCATAGAGCACAGGCCGCAAATTTGGCAGGACATGCACCCAGAACAATCGTTTTCCAGGAAGCCCCGCCGCACGAGCCTGCCGCACGAAATCCGACGAGCGCAGCGATCCGGCGGTAGTGCACAGCACTCGCGCCGCGGCAGTCCAGCCCAGAAGTCCGAGCAACATAAAAGTCACCAGCACCGAAACCAGTGGAGAAACATTCAGCGGCATCAGTGCCCGCGCCGTGATCAGCAGGAATAACCACGGCAACGACAAGAACAGGTCGGTCACCGCCATCGCCATCCGCGCCCAGATTCCGCCCAGATATCCAGCCAGTCCTCCGATCACCGCCGCCATCAGCGTGGAAAGCAGAGCCGCGGCCGGAGCCAGCAGCAGCGAAATCCTGGTCCCATACAGCACCCGAGCAAATCGGTCCCGTCCAACTTCATCGGTGCCGAGCCAGTGCGCATGCGAGGGAGGTGCATTCGTTGCTTCGCGGTACTGCTTGGCATAACCCGCGGGCGCCAACCAGTTCGCTGCCAGCGATGCGCACAACACCAGCGCCAAAACCCCACACGCCAGCTTCTGCCACGAATTCATGATTCCTGGCCCCGGACCATATGACCGATTACATCTGCTCCGGAATTGGCCAGCAAGGTTACCAGCGTCACTAGGATTGTGATGTTGACCAGCAATGGCAGATCGCGGGCCAGCGCCGCCTGCCACGCCAGCTGTCCGATGCCCGCAAGCCCGCATAAAGCTTCGACCGGGATTGCCGCCCCTACCGCCATGCTCACCGAAACTCCGGCCACGGCCAACAACTGCGGCGCCACCACCGGCACCACATGCCAGAAAAGAATGCGAACCTCTCCCAACCCTTTTGCTCTCGCGGTGATGATGTGAGGCAGGGAATAGGCCTTCACCAGCAGATTTCGCGCATACCGGTAACTATGCGGGAAGACGATCAACGCAATCGCGAGGGAGCCGGGCGCATTCCACAGCACCGAAAGCAACGCCAGCACCGCAGCGGGAATACAAAGGAATGTTCCGCTAATCACCGTGGTCATCGTGTCGTAAACCGAAAGCCGCAGCCATGCCGCACTCAAAGCCAGCGTCAAAGCCAGCGTCCAGGCCAGTGCAAGTCCCGTGGTCAGCAACCGCAGCGTGAGTGGTGCCCGATCGCGCAGCAAGGTGCGCACCGGCTGCCCCAGGGCGAGCGAGCGTCCAAGGTCACCGTGCGCCGCCCGATTCATATACGCCAAATAGAACCGAAAGATGTTGCGATCTTGCCGCCTGGCCTCGTGCAGCGCGTTCACGCTCGCAGCGTTCAAATGTGGATCGAGTTCTCGCTCGTCCGCCTCGAAACCCGGCGCGAGCCGCACCAGGGTAGCGGACAGCAATCCCCCCAGCAGGACCGTCGCGACCAGAGCCAGCGCATGCCCGGCAATTCTCCCTCTCAACATTTATTTCACCGCAGCCCCGAGCGCCAGAGGGTCTGGGCGAGCAGCCGCTTCCGCGTGGTGGGTTTGTTTTACGGAGTACATCCGCCGGTCGGCTTCGGCCAGCAGCGCTTCCACGTCATATCCGTTCTCTGGACAGAAAGCCGTTCCCACGCTCAGCGTGATTACTTCCCGTCCACAAGTGTGCCGTCCCGCCTCGATGGCAGCCTGGTTCAATCGGCTCGCTTTTTCCAACGCAGCTTCCGGTGTGAGGCCGGGTGCGGTGATCACGAACTCGTCGCCGCCCATGCGCGCTACGTAGTCGTAACCGCGGCAGGCTTCCTTCAGCCGGGCGCTGAATTCCCGCAGCAGTTTGTCGCCCTCTAAATGTCCGAACGAGTCGTTGATCTTCTTTAGCCCGTCAATGTCGCAGACCATGACGGCGAGCGACGTCTTCATGCGGCGGCACCGCGCTACTTCCTGCGCCAGGTGTACAAATAGCGAGCGCGCATTCGGCAGTCCGGTGAGGAAGTCCGTGGTTGCCGAACTCTCAGCCTGTTGGTACTTCAGCGCGTTTTCCACGGAGAGCGCCACCTTCGAGGCCACCGCCAACAAAATCCGCAAGTGGTCCGGCGTGAAAGCGTCCGGGGATGAGTGATACATGGCCAGCACCCCCACCACCCCGTTTAATCCCTCGAGGGGAACAGCCAGCGCCGAGGACAGTGTGACGTATTTTTCCGGATCGGCCACGTAGCCCGCTTCCACCTGAGGGTTGCCGTTGATGATGGGTTTGCAATTCTCCGCCACCCAGCCGCACAAGCCCTCGCCCACGCGGATTTTCAGCGACGAAAGCACGCGGAAGTTCTCGCCACTCACCAGTTCCGGCAGCAGCCAGCCGTTTCGGTTCACGAATACGGCGATGGAATCGTAGAGGATCAGTTTGCGCAGCCGCATCGAAAGTACTGACAGGGTTTCGCTCAGGCTCAGCGAGTTTCCCAAATCTTGGCTCAGCTCGAACATGGCTTGCGCCTCTTGCCGGGCCGAGGCGATCGACGTCAGGAAGTCGGCTTCGGGCTGTGAGTTCTCCGCCCCTTTCTCGAATCCGGTTGCCGGAGCCAAGCCACGTTCCACGCGCAGTCCCTTGGAGAATTGGGAAGGTATGAAGCCGGCCTCATGGGTTTGCGCGATGCTTTCCAAAGCCACATAACGCTGCTCCAGAATCTCCACCAACCTTGGGTCGAACCACGTGCCGGCTCTTTCTTTCACCTTACCCATGGCCTGATCCAGAGGCATGGCCGGACGATATTGCCGGTCTGAGGCCAGGGCATCCAGGCAATCCACCACCGCCAAAATCCGTGCTCCAATCGGAATTTCTTCACCGGCGAGACCCGCCGGATATCCGGACCCATCCCATCGCTCGTGGTGGGAACGCACAATGGGAGATACAGGATAGGGAAAGGCCACTCGATCAAGAATTTCCGCACCCACCAGCGGGTGCACTTTCATCTTTTCGAACTCTTCCGGAGTCAGCTTGCCCGGCTTGTTGATGATGTGCTCCGGCACGGCAAGCTTTCCAATGTCATGCAACAGCGCCGCCGCTCGCAAGGCCTCGATTTCGTCCGGCAATAGTCCGATCTCCTTCGCGATTTCTACCGCGTAAGTCCGTACCCGCTGGAGGTGCGTATGCGTGGTGTGGTCCTTGGCCTCGATGGCCAACGCCAGAGCCTCGATCGTGCGCATGTTCAGCGAGGCAATCTCCTCTACATGCTTCTTCTCAATCTCCACCCGGTCTTTTTCCGCCTCCAGCCGTCCCAGGTAGAGGCGATAAGAGCGGTACACCCAATAGATCAGCGGCAGCACCAGCAGCGACGTTTCCCATCCCGCCTGCCGGTTGATGATCCCTACCAGCCCCACCGCGGCCGCTCCGACCAGATAGTAAGGGAAAGACCAGAAGTAGCATTCCGACCACACTTTCCGGCTTGATTTGCCTTCGGTCAGAGCGATGACGAACGATATCGGCAATGTGTTTGCCAGGAAGAAAACCAGGGCCGCCAGCATCAGCAGAATGGGTTTGTTGTCGCCCATTCTCCCCGCGAGCCAGTGGTAGCTTACATAGCAGAGCGCGCTGGCATTTGCCATCATGCCGAATACGTTGAAGACGACCTTGATCGGATCCAGCTTTTTGCGCGCATGCCACACGCTCTGCACCAGAGTGGCAGTACACCCAATCACCAGTGTCTCCGGCAGGCTCAACTCCATGACGCCCAGAAGAATGAAAAGGAAATTCACCGACATGGTGCCATCAATGCCGGGCAATTGCACCTTCAAGCCGGAGGCCAGGATGGCCACTGCCAAATAACAGAAAAACCGCATCACATCCGCGGACTGCCAATGCCAACAGGCGGAGGACAGCACTACTATCCCGAGCGAGGCAGTAACCCCGACAAATAGTTTTGTACGAGTCGACATTCCGTTGTTGTTCTGTATTGCTTGCGAAACAGACCCCGTCGCTTGCGCGGGAGAGTTCTCTCACGCAGACTCGCGTCCAAGGCTGTTCAGTGAAATCCTATTGTCGTTAAAGAGATTTAAGAAGCTTACTAACGTAACCTTGCCGGTGCTTGGTTACACCGTTTGGCGATTGACGTGATGGGAATTCTGTACGGGCGCATACGGCAGCCGATTACTTTCGTTATCATTCAAAGCCGCATACTTCCTGCAACACCTGTTCTCTGTGTCAAGATCGAGTCCAAACGCGGAGAATGTCACCGTTAAACCTCAATTCGCAACCGCAGTCACCAGCCACTGACGCCGCCCGGCCCGGATGCGGCACGTCTCCGGCCGCGGTTCCCGATGTCCGAGGTGTGACTGGAACTCCTGTCTTATCCGCCGATCTGAGCGGCTCCATCACCGGCTGCAACCAAGCCGCGCTGGAGGTATTCGGCCAAACACCTCAGGAAATTCTCGGCCGGACCCTGGCTGCCTTGGTTTTGTCTGAGACTGGAGCGGGACAGCTTCAACTGCATCAGGCCATGCTCGCTGCGGTTCTGAAGGACGGTGAGTATCGATCTCTACGCCGGTGTCAGTCCAAGTCCGGAGACTTCATCGCAGAGTTGTCCGTTACCCTGCTTCGGGACGGACGTCCCGCCCCCACCGGGATGGTGGCTGTGTTCTCTGTGGGTGGAGAGAAATCAGATCCGGGATCGGCCCCCGCCAAGAGAGAAGAGCAAGAACGACTCGCCGGGGAAGATGAAACCGCACCCACGATCTCTCGCTCGATTGATGGCGGAGCTTTCATTCTGGCCAGCCCGCTCATGCATAAATTCATGCACATGGTGGATCGGGTCGCGGCCCACACCGAGAGCGTACTCATCACCGGCGAAACGGGAACCGGCAAGGAACTCATTGCCCGCACGATTCACCAGTCCTCTCACCGGCGCAGCCGCCCGTGGGTCGACATCAACTGCGCCGCTCTTCCCGAAAACCTGGTAGAGAGCGAGTTATTCGGTTACGAAAAAGGCGCGTTTACGGGCGCCGATGCGTCCAAGCCCGGCCTGTTCGAACTTGCCGACAAGGGTACGCTCTTCCTCGATGAAATCGGCGAACTGCAGTTGCAAACTCAGGTCAAGCTCTTGCGTGTCCTGGATGGATATCCTTTCTACCGGCTCGGCGGTCACCGCAAGATTAAGGTCGATGTCCGTATCGTTGCCGCCACCAATCAGGATCTCGATGCGGCCGTTGCCGCCGGCCGCTTTCGCCAGGATCTTTTCCATCGGCTTGGCCAGCTTCAACTGCGCGTGCCCCCCCTGCGCGAGCGCCCCGAGGATATCGTTGCCTTGGCCGAGCATTTCCTCAGCCTCAAAAAGCCCGGTAGTTCCTATACTCCGGAAGCTGTTTCTGTTTTGCTCTCGCACACTTGGCCAGGCAATGTCCGCGAGTTGCGGAACCTCGTCGCCAGAGTTGCGGTCGAGTCCACTCATCGCGAGATACAAAAGGTTCAGATCACCGGCGCGATGTCCGGCAGCCCGATCGCGCTCCGCCAATCCGCTTCCATGCCGGTCGGCAATCTTGACAGTATGGAAGAGCAGATGATCATCCGCGCTCTCGAACGCAGTGGTGGCCATCGCAGCCAGGCAGCCGAACAGCTGGGCATCTCCCGCCGCACTCTTAGTCGCAAACTGAAGGAATACAACATCAACGTCAATTCCGGCGACGGCGCAAACTCACTGGGATTCATCAGTCTCGAGCAGCAGAAGTTCTTCCGCGCCCGCACTCAGCTTTCCGTCACCTTGAGGAACCAGCAGGGTGAGGAAGTTCGCGTCCAGGGGGTGAACCTCAGCACCGGCGGCATGGGACTGGACGGCCTGAAGGAGCCGATGCGGTTCTCCGGACTTCTCGATGTGAGTTTTCCACTCCCTGAAAGCGAGATCGTTTTTCAGGCGAAAGCCCGCATCGTCTGGATCGGCGACGAATCTCGCGTCGGCCTTCGCTTCGCCGTTATCGATCCCGTACTCTTCGAGCAGCTGCAGCACTGGACCAACAAGAAGATGAAAGACGAAGGCTGGGAATCGCCCGCCCAGTCGTAGAAGCGTACTTGCCACGCCTACCTCTGCCAGCCTCAACCGCTGAGCCTCACGGATCACCAGAGGTCCGCGGAACTTTAGGCACGTTACGCCCGTGCCAGCCACGGTCGAGCCATTGTCGCGGCGCACTCTCCGCCTCAAACTAGCTAAACCATGGAAACCAAATCGAGCGTCTGGACCGGCGTAAAGAAGACCGAGAAATTGTCGATAGTGGTCATCAGCCTCTGCATCGCGGCCCTGGTGGTGCTCATTCTCTTCCGCCCGTTCTAGCCAGGGCAACGAATCAGAGCGCCCGATCGTCAGTGCACCGGCGCAGGTTGAGGACTCGCTTGCGGAGCCGTTGCACCCGGACTTGAGAAGTTCACCTTCGGAACTTCACGCGATCCCGGGGAAGCCTCGAAGTAAGCTTCGTTCGGCTTGAATCCCGCAAAGCCCGCAAAAAAGCTGTTCGGGAACTGCTGCACGTACGTGTTGTAGTCGCGTAAAGTGTCGTTGTAGCGTTTGCGCTCGACCGCAATGCGATTCTCCGTGCCCGCAAGTTCATCCTGCAAACGCAAGAAATTCTCGTTGGATTTCAACTGAGGATAGTTCTCGACAACCAGCAGCAGACGCCCAATCGCGCCATCCAGTTGCCCATTCGCGGCAATCTTCTCTTGCGGCGAGCCCGCCGAAAGCAGGGCAGAGCGCGCCTTCGCGATATCTCCAAACACAGTTACTTCCTGTTGGGCGTAGCCTTTCACCGTCTCCACCAGGTTCGGGATGAGGTCGGCGCGGCGTTGCAACACGATGTCGACCTGCGACCATGCCGCCTTTACCGCCTCGTTCTTGCTGACCAGCGTATTCTTCACGCTGACGTACTGGCCAAAAGCCAACAGGACAACAAACAATAAAATTGCCACGATAACGATGACCACGATCAGTGCCTTGCTCATGAGATTCTCCTGAAAAGCCGTTAAAGCTCTATGAAGAGCCCGTGGTACCCGAGTCCAGCATTTTATCAACTGCGGCGCTTACTTGCTCCAGCGCTGCCAGATATCGCGAGAAAACGTCCGCTACGTCGAGCTTTCTGCGATCTGATTTCTTCTCCCTTACATCCAACACCTGCAAAATGCCCGAGGCATCAAACCCGATCTGCTTCGACAACGCTTGCACCGCCTCGCGCTTCCCAACCGGCGCATTGTGACCAAGTACGATAAGTGCGTGGCGAAAGAGCGTGGCGAACGAGGACACCGATCGTAGCAGCAACTCCCACAGCCGTGACTCGTTGCCGGAGGCAAGCAGCAGGTGCTGTCGCAGCAGCGCGAGTTTTTCCCGCAACTCGTACTCCACCTGGACGCGGTGCAGATTCGCCGGAATCGACAGCCCTTGCAGAACATCTTCGCCGAAGAGCACGCGGTGGTGCTGTTTCATGTCGAGCAATTCAATCGTAAACACATCGGTCGAGCGCGCGATCTCGTCACGAGTCATGAACAAAGGCGGCGGCTGCTTCTGCGCGTCCCACCATTTCACAGCCGGCGCTAGGGCCTGCAACGCGCCGAATGAGCTGTCGCGAATCACGCAGAACAGATTTACATTCGAGAATTCGGGATGAAAATCTCCCGCAACCGCCGATCCAAACAGGATCACGCTCTCCAGATTCGGTCCAGCCGCCGCTCGCAGCCGTCCGACAAAGTCGCCAATCTTTTTTTCCGGAATCATCTGCATCCTCGCTCGCTACCAGCTGCTACTGCCTCCGCCACCGCCAGAACTGCCGCCCCCGAATCCGCCGAACCCACCCCCGCCGCCAAACCCACCGCCACCAAAGCCGCCCCCGTAACCGCGTCCTCCTCCGCCAAACATTCCAGAAAAAAGAATCCAGAAGAGTATGGTGCGAAGGGGAGTGAGAAGAACGATGAGTACGACGACAATGAGCAATACGATTCCGCCTACCGACATCCCTTTGCGGGGCTGCTCCTCTCGCTCCACTGGAGCGGGTAGGAGTTGCGGAGTCGTGAGTTGAACTTTTGCATCCTGTGCGATAACGCTGGCAACGCGGGACGTGACCAGCAGCAACGCCTGGCCATAATTTCCACTCCGCATGAGCGGAATCGCCTCCCGCTGGAAAGCAGTCACCTTCCCGTCGGTCAGGATCGGCTCCAGCCCGTAGCCAACCTCAATTCGAGCACGATGGTCCTCGATGGCGTACAGGATCAGCACTCCGCTGTCGGTGGACTTACTCCCCACTCCCCACTGATGGAAGAGATCGACCGCGTAACTTTCAATATCGGAGCCATCGAGCGACCGGACGGTCACCACTGCGATCTGGGCATGCGCCTTCTCGTCGATCTGCCGGCAGATATCGTCCATCTGCGCGATCGAGCTCTGATCCAGAACGTGGGCAAAATCGTTCACGTAGTCGGTGGCTTTGAGCTGAGCGACGGGTTCGGCCTGCGCTGCCAGAACCAGCAGCAACGTGCCAAACAAACCGAGCCACCATTTTGCGTGAGCGCTCATCGAATCAAAATTGTACAGGACGAAGCCCGAGCAAAAGCCCGTAGGCTGGACAAGATGAGATTTCGCAACCGCAAGTGCTTCCACGGCATCAAAAGCCCATGAGTTCTCTATCGCTCCGCTGCTCTTGGCTCATTGTGGTCGCTTTGTTATTTGCGGTCATCATCGCCTGCACAACCAGCGACAATCCCGATCAGATCCGTCAGCGTACCGCGGAGGCGACCGCTACCATGAAGCGCGATACCAAGGCCGTGGTGGAGGGTGTGAAGGAAGGCTTGGGCGG
>Ga0187855_10002366_pt1 | contig 14301 bp, 11 predicted proteins | sample June2016WEW_8_10_2_FD_132969 | JGI IMG/M metagenome (GOLD analysis project Ga0187855, IMG submission 132969) | Peatland microbial communities from SPRUCE experiment site at the Marcell Experimental Forest, Minnesota, USA - June2016WEW_8_10 | ecosystem: Environmental > Terrestrial > Soil >...
CATCGCCCTGGCGCTGGTCGCTCTTTTCTGCCCGGCCCCGGGCGCGGTGCTGTACATGGCGTTCTGGGGCCTCGGGACCGCGCTGCTTCGCCCGCTCGCCGGGGAGAGCGCCTGGGAGGCTGTGGAGCGCGCGGGCAACTTCGGGGCGGCCCTGGCGCTCTTCCTCATGGCCGGCCGGGCCGGCGCCGCCTCGTGGTTCCGCTTCGGGGGCTTTGGCGCGCTGGATTCCAGGGCTCGCCTGAGGGTCCACTGGGTCCTCCGCGTGACGACGGCCGCGCTCCTCCTCGGCCACGGCGCGCTGGGCCTGCTTGAGAGGAAGGCCCTTCTCGGCACCCACTACGCGGCCGTCGGGCTCCCGGGCGCGCAGGTCGAGCCGTTCATCGGGGCATTCGAGTGCGCGCTGGCCCTGGCGGTCCTGCTGCGGCCGGGCCCGGGCCTCCTGGTCTCCGTGGCGGCGTGGAAGCTCGCCACCGAGGCCCTGTCACCCATGGCGGGCTCCCCCGTCTGGGTGTTCGTGGAGCACGGCGGCAGCTACGCGGCGCCGCTCGCCCTGGCCCTGATGGTGCGCACCCGCGTCGAGGCGGCCTCCCGTTCCCCGGGCCTCGCGGCAGCCGGGGACGCGCCGGGGCGGGCCGACGGCGCGCCTACTGCCGGCTCCTGACGAGTTCCAGCATCCGAAGCGCCGAGGGATCGCCCGGGCGCAGCTGAAGCACCCTCTCGTACTCCGCGATCGCCTCGTCCCGCCGCCCGGCCTGAAGGAGCGCGGCCCCGCGGGCGAAGTGCGCCTGCGCGAAATCGGGCATCATCCGGATCGCGGCCTCGATGCGCTCCATCCCCTCGCGGGCCCGCCCCGTCCGGCAGAGGATCATCCCGAGGTTGTTGCTTGCCTCGGCCATGCCGGGGTCGATCCGAAGGGCTTCCTCGTAGTGCTGGATCGCCTCGGGGACGCGCCCCTCCTGGGCCAGGGCGTTTGCCAGGTAGAAGTGGGCGGCCGAATAGTCCGGCTTCAGGCGCAGCGCCTCCTCGTACTGGGCGACCGCGTCGCCGAGGCGCCCCGGCATCTGCGACCAGACAAGCCCCAGGTTGGTGTGCGTCTCGGGGATGTCCGGCTTCAGGCGCAGCGCCGCCTCGTACTGGGCTGCCGCGTCACCGAGGCGCCCGGGCACCTTCGACCAGGCGAGGCCCAGGTTGTTGTGCGCCATCCAGGAGCCGGGATTGCGCGCCAGGGTCGCCAGGTAGAGCGTCTCGTTGTCGTGGAACATCGCGCAGTGGCTCCACGTGAGGGCGCCGAGCGCCAAGGCGAGGGCCGCCGCCATCGACAGGCCCAGCCAGCGCAGCCGCGGGCCCGCCATCCGCAGTCCCGCCGCAAGGGCCGCGGCGCCGAGCGCGATCGGGCCGAGGTCGGGCAGGTACTGCCAGTGGTCCCACACCCATGAATAGCGCTCCCCGTAGAGGTTCACGAAGCCCAGCGCCGGGAAGAGCGAGCCGGCGAAGAAGAGGAACGCGGCGAGGGGGCCGCGGGAGCGCCGCCGCATCGCCCAGAGGGCCGCCGCGGCCCCGACCGCCGCAACGGGGAAGAGCCACTGGCTCCAGGCCGCCGCGTCCACCGTCCAGCGCGGGTAGATGAAGTTCAGGCCGAACGGCCACGCGAGGCTACCGGCGTAGAACCAGAGCGCACGGCCGGCGACCAGGGCGCGTTCGACCGCCGGAACCGTGAAGTCCTCGCCCTGGGCGCCGACGTACGCCCGCTCCACCCAGCTGCTGAACAGGCCCGTGGCCGCGCCCAGCGCGATCCAGGGGAGGAGCGGCACCACGTCGCGCCTCCACCCGAGCCGGCCCCGCTTCCACCAGAAGACGACCAGCAGGGCCGCCGGGAGCGTGGCCGTGACCGTCTTGCACAGAAGCGAGAAGACGAAGAGGGCCAGCGCCGCGCCGTATGCCCCGGGGCTGCGCGCCGCGTCAAATCTCAGGTACGCCAGGGCCGCGCCGAGGTAGAGGGCGAGCGAGAGCGTGTTCTTCTGCTCGGAGATCCAGGCGACTGACTCGACATGAACCGGGTGCAGCGCGAACACGAGGGCCGCCAGCCACCCGGCGCCGGGAAAGGCGCCCTTAGAGGGGCCCCCCGGCCCCGCCGCCTCGTCCGTGAAGAGCCGGCGCAGGACGAGGGCGAAGAGCACCGCCGAGCAGGCGTGCAGGAGCAGCGTGGCGACGTGGTAGCCGAGGGCGTGGTCGCCCCAGAGCCGGTGCTGCACCCAGAACGCGCTGTGGAGGAGCGGGTAGTACTGCTGGGTCGCCCCGGGCTCGGTCCAGATCCGGGCAAGCCCGCGGAGCGAGCGCAGCGCCGGCGCGGTCACGTAGTCGACGTCGTTCCAGATGAATCCGCCCGAGAGCGCGGGCAGGTAGGCAGCGACGGTCGCGCAAACCACCAGCGCCCCGGGCCCGAACCTGGCGAGGATGCTGGACCTGGGACTTGCCGTCTCGGAAGGGACCTCTCTTGCCACCCGAGGACACGACCAAAACTTCGCGGGTTCGGCAACCGACTTTGTCGCTCGGGACGCCGGGTGTCCGCCGCGCCGGAGGGCGGAGGGACGCACCGGGGCCCCGAACAGGATCCCTCAGGGCAGCCGCGCCAGGCTGTAGGCGTGGGGCTTGGGCACGGCGGAGCGGGACCTTCCGATCTGGATGCCCTCGTCGTACGACCCGAGGGTGTCGGCCGCCTGCGCCATCGCCGGGGTCTTCTCGCCGTGCGCCAGCATGTCCCTGCGCACCAACTCGGCCTGGTGGCTTCCCTCGGATCCCCAGAGCACGGGGAACGCCTGGGCGCGCATCGGCGTGCCGTAGCGCGCAAGGTTCACGCCGGCCTCCAGCTCGGGCCTCGTGAAGGCACCGACCACCTCTGCGTCGATCCGCAGCTCGTAGGAACCCTCGGCGAGCCCCGTCACCCGCAGGGTCTCCACGTCCAGCGACTCCAGGTCCGCCTGGGCGTCGCAGGCCAGCTCGACGCCGGCGTCCTGGAAGTTGAGGGGAAGCGGCAGGGAGCGGTCCAGCTGGTCCCACGTCAGCTTGCCCCCGAGTCCGCCCATGTCGCTGACCGCGGTGTTCTCGGAGGCCTCGACCGACCTCGTCTGAGCATTGATGGCGACGCGGGTCACCACGGACGGCGCGTGCCATGCGCGCAGAAGCGCGGCCCCGAGGACGAGGTGGCCCGCCGGGCTCGGGTGCACGCGGTCCGGCAGGAGGGTCCGGGCAAGCCCGGGATTCCCTTGGGCGACCTTCGCGATGGCGGCGTTGAGCGGCCCGCCGAAGTCGACCGTCTGCAGGCGATTTTCCAGCGCGATGGCGGCGACGCTCTCGCCGAGCCTGCGCAGCACCCTGTCGTAGCCGGCGTCGAACTGCGGCGGCCGCGAGATGTCGTCGAACGGGGAAGGCAGGATGAGGTAGAGGCGCACCCCCGGGATCTCGCGCAGCAGCTGGGCGACTATTGAACCATACCCGGCCGCGAAGCGCTCCAGGGTCGATGGCTCAAGCTTGCGGTAGCCTCCGTCGTTCATCCCGAGCATGATGGTGACGACCGTCGGGTGCAGCGAGACGACGTCCCTCTCGAGGCGCGTGGCGATGCCGCCGGCCCCTCCCCCGTCGACCCTGTCGCCGCCGACGCCGGCGTTGTAGAACCTGAGGTCCCATTGGGGAAACCTCGTGCGCACGTACGCCTCGACCAGGCGGCAGTAGCCCCCATCCTGCGTGATGCTGTCCCCGTAGAAGACGATGCGGTCCCCGTCGCGGATGGGGAACTGGCCGGCCTGCGAGGCGCGCAGGGCGCCGACCGGCGCGACCAGAATGGTCAGGCTAATGGCGGTGATGAACTTGAGCTTTGGCATGGCGTGGGGCGGGAGGATGTTGCGGCGCTCTCGGGCTGGGCGGCCGGCCCGGGGTCTGGGCCTCGTTACCGGATGATGCTGTTGGAAACAAGGAGGCAATGCCCGCCGATGGCAACCGGCATGCGTGCCGCACCTACGAGGCGCGCGCCCCGCCCGCCGCGGCCCTTCCCCCCGGCGAACCAGGGACCGACCCAGCCATTGCCCAGCACGATCCGTTGAGCGCCAGGGCGACAAACAGCATGGTCCACTGCAGCCGGCTCCCGGGAGAGGCCGCGACGCCAGGCGCGTGCAGCAGGAGGACGAAGCAGCTTATCATGGCCGCCTCGAGCGTCGCCGCCAGGCGCGGGGCAATCGAAAGGAGGAGGCCGACGCCGGCCGCGATGTGGCCGGCGCCCGTCAGGTAGGCGAAGCCGGTATGGTGGGGGAGCCATGCCGGAACCATGGAGGCCGTTCCCTCGGTGTAGACGAAGTGGGACAGGCCTATGACGGGAAGCGAGGCGGCGTAAAGGAACCGCGCGGCGCGCAGGGACCCGCCGCGCGCGGCGAACGCCAGGCCCGGCCTCCCGTCCCGCCCGGCAAGCGAGGCGAGGACGGCCCACCCGCCGGTCACGAGCAGCATGTTCTCGCAGAAGCCGAGCCACATGCCCTCGTTCGCGGGGTTCGCCGCCACCCGGGGCACCTGCAGCAGCAACAGCCAGCTCAGCACGAATAGGGTCAGGACGAGCGCCGACGGGGCCGCCGCGCGCCTCAGGAGCAGGCCCACGCCGCCCGCGAGCAGGAGGGCGCCCGAGGCGTAGGCGAGAATCTCCCTCAAAGGGATGCCCGCCGGAACCGGCTGCCAGACCATGGCGAAGTCGCCGGTGACGAGCCCGAGGACGCCGAGGCCCGCCATGCCGGCGGCAAAGAGCAGGTGCCCGAGCTTCTTCACGCGGCTAGGCGTTATGCGCCCGGCGGCCGCGCATCAAGGCAAATGGGCCGCGGTCCGTGAAGGGGGCCGGCCCGGAGCGGTGTTATGCATGGCAACCCGACAATCCCATGAACTACTCCAGAATCTCGTCCCTCGGCGCGGCTTCCCTGATGCTCGCGCTCCCGTTGGGCGCCCAGGTGGGCTTCCCCGACTACGTCCCGCTAAAGATCAACCAGACCGTGGATCCGGTCTACCCCCAGGGCGTTGTCGACGCGGGCATAAGGAACGGCGTCGCCTGCGTTGCGGTCTCGATCGACGACACCGGCAGGCTGGTGGACTACCTGGTGACGGCCTACTCCCACCCCCGGTTCGCCGAGAACGCGGTGGCTGCCCTGAGGAAGTGGACGTTCGAGCCGGCGCAGCTGCACGGCTCGCCCCGCAACTGCGAGGCGGACCTCACGTTCCGCTTCGAGGTCGAGGGCGTCGTGGTTGTGTCCCTGACCCCCTTCAGCGCAAACGAGCTGTTCCGCTACATGATAGTCCCGAATTCCGAGGCCTTCGGCGCCGTCTCGCAGCGCCAGCTGGACCGCGCCCCCACGCCCACGAAGGTCGTGAATCCGGTATACCCGATCGAGCTCGCGCGCGACAGCCGGGGCGGGCACGTGTCGGTCGACTTCTACATCGACGAGCAGGGCCATGTCAGGATGCCGTCCGTCAGCCTCGAGACCAACGAGGCCAACGAGAGCCTGGCCGCGATCGCCGTGACGACGATCGGCAAGTGGGAATTCGCGCCGCCGACGTCGAACGGCAGGCCGGTGGTCCTCCTGGCGCGCCAGGACTTCGAGTTCAGGCCCGCGAAGCTCTGACGGGCCGGGCCCGGCCGCCCCCCCGCAAAAGGGCCCGCCCGGACCGGCGGGCCGCCCGGCGGGGCCCGCGGACGGCGGCGATCGTGGCTGCCGCGAAGCGGCGCCCCGGGCTCACTTTTCGCCCGGCACCTCCCGGACTTCCTCCGAAAGGTACCGTTCGATGTGCCGATCCAGGTCGGACATCCCGCCCGAGCACGACGCGGCCTGGACGCGCTCCACCATCTCCGTGGACCAGTCCTCCTCCTCCACCTGTTCACTGATGAACCAGTGCATGAGCACCTGCGCGGGACCGTCCTTGGCCGCGACCGCCGCCTCGAAGACGGCATTCACGCCGAGCGTGTTCGCATGTTCCTGCGCCTGCGCCTGCTGGGCCACCTCAAGCAGCGTCTTGAAATCCTGCTTCGGAGCGGGCACCGCCGCCACCTCGGCCGTCAGGCCGCGGTCCGTCATGTGCTTGAGGATCCTGTCCGCGTGCAGGCGCTCCTCCCCGGCCTGTTTCACGAAGTATTTTCCGAAACCCTTTAGGTTCCTGACATCGCACCAGACGGAAAGCGCGAGGTACGAGTGCGCCGCGCTGAGCTCCTGGTTGAACTGGCGGTTCAGCTCGTCGACGACTTTTTGGGGGATCTTGAGTTTTGACATGGTGATCTCGGTTTAGAGCGGGGGAACGGGGGCGGGCATTGTTCACGGCGGCTGAAGAAGGGCAACTCTCCTCTTCCGCTGGGCCACGGGCGCCGCCCGCGCGGCGGCGGGGAGGGCCGCCGCATGGCGCCGCGCCTCTACCGGGCTCAGCTTCTCCCCGGTTGGGTCATTGCCCCGAGTACCATCCCCAGGAACTGGTCGAGGGATTTCCCCTGGATCCAGCGCACGACGACGACAAGGTCGTTGTCCCAGTCGACATAGATGATGTTGGTCCCGTTGCCTCGGAACGTGACGCTGTTCTCCGGCGCCGACGGCAGCTCCTTCCTCCCCGGGTTGAGGTACCAGTTGGCGAATCCATATGCGGGGTTGGCCCTTCCGGGTGTCCGCGCGAGGGAGATCCACCTCTCGGAGACGATCTCCCTCCCGGCCCACCGGCCGTGCTCGAGGAAGAGGTAGCCAAAGCGGGCCATGTCCCAGGAATTGATGAACATTCCGCCGCCATAGTGGCCGCCGCCCGTCACGGACTGGATCCGGCGCCCGTCAATCTCCACCCATGAGTTGTCGTAGCCTTCCCAGTGCCACGTGTCCGATGCCCCGATGGGGTCCATGACCCGCTCGCGGAGCACCTCCGGCAGCGGCCGCCTCCAGACATGGAGGGCGGCGAGCGCGAGGAGATTCACGCGGACGTCGTTGTACTTGAAGAAAGTGCCCGGCTCGTGCATCGGGCGGTGGGGATGATCGGCGGGCGTGGCGCCCACGGGGCGGTCCGCCCAGTCCGGCATACCCCAGAGCGTCCCCGACCAGTCGCTCGTCTGGCGGAGCATGTCGTCCCACGTAATCGGGGCGTTGTGCTCCGACGCGAACAGGTCCGATGGGGGGAGATAGCCCCTCACGCGGTCGTGGAGGTCGCGGATGAGGCCCCGCTCCCACGCGAGCCCGACCACCGTCGTGAGGAACGTCTTGGTCACGCTGTGCGTCATGTCGACCCGCGCGGGATCGCCCCACTCGGCGACCACGTAGCCGTGGCGGATGACGACGCCCGTCATCCCGCCCCGGGGCTGCGTGGGGCCGAGCAGCCTCCACAGCGGCTCGCGGGCTCCGAAGCCCTGCTTGAGGTCGAGCGCCTCATCCCTCGGCCCCTGGCTCTCGTGGGCATTCGAGAAGCCAATGGCCTCGCGGATCCGGGCGGCGTCCATTCCGACCTGCTCAGGAGGGCGATGCTCCCAACCGCCTCGCGGAGGGAAATAGGCCGCCACCTGCGCGGGCAAGGGAAGCGGCGCGAGGCAGAGCGCCAGAATGGCGCCGGAAAGCGCGGTCCGCCAGACGAACCGCTCGCACGGAGAAAACACGGCTTATGCGGGGGTCGCCGGCAGCGGATGGCAACAAAAACATGCGGGCCGTCCCGCATCGCGGCTCTTGGCGTCCCGTCGGGAAGCGCAGACCCTGGGGACTCTCATTGCCTCTTCGATCTTGGAAATCGAAAGCGGGGAATGCACTTGCCTCAAGTGTCGCAGACAATCCCCCCGATGGTTGTGTCAGCGACCGACAGCCACAGGCTTCAGCCCTAGGACGCCCGCAGCGTCAGACTGGCGGATGTCATAGGTGTGGATTTCAGCAAAACTGTGGCGCAGCGCCGTCACGAGGTGCAGGCAGTCGGCGGAGCGGAGGAACACCGAATCCGGCAGCGTCGTATAAACCTTCGCAGCGGCATCGATCACGGCGCTGTCCAAGGGGAGCCACGTCCAAAACCCGGCGATGTCGTCGTGGGTGAATTGTCGGATCGCGGTCATGAACTTGTCCCGCCCCCAGATCCTCTCACGCAACTGCCGGTGGAAGACCCCCATGAGCTCGGCGCGGACCAGTTCTGATACGAACACCTGATCCTCCCCTTCTAGGCGCGCCCGCATCGCGGGTGATTCCTTCTCTACGACGTATAGCTTGGCGATCGCGGATGTGTCGCAAAAGATCATCGGTCAGCGATCCCCGCGGATTTCGTCCAGGGCGGCCTGTATGTCATTTCCCGCCGGGCCGGCCATCATCGCCTCATATTCCGGGAGGAGCGTGCGCTTCCGCTTTCGGGGGGTGAGCAACGAAGGATTGGCCAAGACAGCCACCGGTTGGCCCCTGTCTGTGATTACGACTGGCGCCCTTGACGAGCCCGCGCGCCTGACATGATCGCCGGTCGTGGCGTGAAGTTCCTTGATAGTTATGCTTAAAGGCATGGTGTAACGGTGTCACCCGACGGTGTAAACGTCAAGTGTAACAGTGTAACAAAAGGGGTGGTCTTAAGATAAGTGTACACCCCGTAATCGAAATGCCCATGATTCAAGAGGAAGGCCAAGAGGTTCCGCTTGTCTGGCGGATGGAAATCCTTTCTGAATCCATTTGCTCATCCGGGCCGGCCGGCGCGATCCTGCCCCCCTCTGGACCAATCCACGAAGTTCATGCGCTCCGCCGACCTTCATGCTCCAAGCCTCGTTCGTTCTCCCGGCAGGATGCGCCGGGGCACCCAGTACCTTCTCGGAGTACTCGCGCTTCAGCTGGCCACGGCCTGCGCGACCCAGCTGTCGCCTCCGAAGCCTGCGCCGGCGCCGGTGCCCGCTCAGGTGTCGGCGGCCGCCGAGGCGGACCGGATGCAGTGGTTCCGGGACGCGAAGCTCGGGATCTTCATCCATTGGGGAATCTACTCGGAGGGGATAGGGAGCGAGTCCTGGGCCTTCCACAACGGGGACACGACCTACGAGGCCTACATGGCGCAGGCCGCCACCTTCACCGCCTCCAACTACCGCCCTGATGAATGGGCCGCCCTTTTTGCCGAAGCGGGCGCGCGCTACGCGGTCCTGACCAGCAAGCACCATGATGGCTTTGCCCTCTGGGATACGAAGTATTCGAAGCTGAATGCGAAGGACGGGGCGCCCGCGGGCCGGGACCTCGTCGGACCCTACTGCGAAGCGCTGCGCCGACAGGGCCTCAAGGTGGGCTTGTATTTCTCACACCTGGACTGGTCGCATCCTGACTACGCCAGCGTCCTTCCCGAGGGGGCGGTCCGGGATTCCAATCCGGAGTACAAGAACCGGTTCGGCTACCCCCAGGGCCCCGAGAACCCGGAGGCGTGGAATCGCTTCCTTGCGTTCCATGACGCGCAGGTGAAGGAGCTCTGCGAGCGGTTTCACCCCGACCTGCTGTGGTTTGACGGCGATTGGGAGCGGTCGGACAAGCAGTGGCATTTCCGGGAGCTGCGCCAGGAGATCTCCGAATGGGATCCGGACGTGATCGTGAACGGACGGATCGGAAGGTTTGGGGACTACGACACTCCGGAGCAGTACATCCCGCTTGTGCCGCTCAAGTCGCCCTGGGAATTGTGCGCAACCATAAACGACTCCTGGGGCTACCAGAAGAAGGACCGGAATTTCAAGACGGTGCGCCAGTGCATCCGCATGCTCGCGGAATGCTCCGCGATGGGGGGCAACCTCCTGCTCGACGTCGGGCCGAGGAGCGACGGCACGATCACCGACGAGGAGGCCGCCGTGCTGCGCGGGCTTGGGCGCTGGACCCACAAGTTCGGGGAGGCGATCTACGGATCCGTGGCGGGGCTTCCCGGCGGCTACTTTTACGGGGCCTCGACCCTGAGCAAGGCGAGGGACACGCTGTACCTCATCTGCTTCGACCGGCCGAACGGTTCGATTGCGGTCAAGGGGATCCGAAACCCGGTGGTGCGGGTCAGCGTCGTGGGCGGGCCCGAGCTTTCCTCCAAGAAGATTGGAGGCGCCGCCTGGGTGAATATGCCCGGAGTCCTTTGGATCGACGTGCCGGACTCGGTGCTGGATCCGGATGCGACTGTTATCAAGGTCGAACTCAAGGGTCCGCTTGACTTGGCGGCCGCGCCGCCGACGGCAATGTAGGCGCCGACCCGGGGAACGGCGTCCCGGGCTCCCATCGAGCGGGCAAACAGCTCTACCCGCCGAGCGCAGGCCATTGCCCATGCGGGAGTGATGGCGACGCCGCTCATCACCGTCCTGCCACTGATATCCCTCGAAGGGGAAACGGACAGATATCAAGGCGCGGCCGACGCGATCCCAGCCTGGGACGGTTCTGCCTGATTATACGAGCGCAGGGCCTGTATGTACGGAGAGACCATTCGCCGGACCGCCTCAAAATAGAAGGCCTGATCGTGGCAGAGCACGGACCTTCGGGCGACGCAGAATCCAGATGAATCCGAACGTCCGGGAAGGAAGCCGCCTCCGCACACATCCACATGGGGACATCCCGAGCAAAACTCAGGAAGGTGCTCGCGGAGCGAAAGCAGCGTTCGGAATACCCTGTCATTGCGCAGATCATCCAGATCCGTGTCTCGCACTTTGTAACCGCTGTCTGCGCCGCCATCCACTTGGGCCCGAAGGTAGTCCGAGTATTCGATGCTGCCGTCGCAGTTGACGACAAACATATCGATAGAATCATTGCCGATGCTGTCGGAATGGTCGCGAGAGCCCATCATGCGCGCGATCGTATCAATGAAGATCCGGACATGGAGGCGGTCTACGAACTTGCCCCACCACTGTTCAAAGGCGGCGGCCATCCATTGCCCGTAAACCGGGCGTCTCGCGTATTCAGCCTCGTCAGTTGTTCCCCATGGCGGCTTTGACCAGGAGAACTCGATTGGCCACAACACGCTCAGGTTATCGAGCGGAAGCCCATCGGCCCAACCGAGAAACGCACCGGGGGAAATGCCCGGGTTGATGACGCAGAGAAAACCGCACTTGCCCCTGTCCAAGCCCCAATCAAGTACCTTTCCGACATTGCTAAGCACTCGCCCGTAGGAGCCAGAACCGGAGTGGGTGACGCGGAACCTGTCATTGTACGCTTCGGGTCCGTCGAGGCTGATGCCCAGCGTCACGTCATTGTCCGCCAGGAGCTCCGTGAGCTGGCGCTTGATCAAGAGCCCATTGGTTTGCAGCGAAACCTCCACCCCCAGCCCGGAGCTGCGGACTTCCCGAACCGCCTGGAACAGCTGGCGGAAGTTCTCAATGGGCCAGAGGGTCGGCTCGCCGCCATGCAGGACCAACCCGATCTTTGCCTCTCCGTGGAACCTGGCATGGGCGGCCAGTCGCCTCAGCGTGGTGACCGCCGTATCCGCCGACATGTTTCGGGGCATCCGCTCGAAGCTGCGGTCCGCCAGGTTGAACATGTAGCAATACGAGCAGTTCAGATTGCAGAACGACGTCAGCTTCAGGATGACGCTCCTGAAGTGGGGCCCAGGCATAAGAGCTCGGTCTCAGTACTGTGTCGGCGGGCCTTCGACGCCGGTGAGCTTCCGAGAGCACGAAAGGCCAAAACTGAGGCTGAACGAGGCGGCTGCAAGAACATGCTCCTCAATGTGCCTGTGGATTCCCTGCAGGATCCGGTACCGCGATGCCTCGAGGTCGAGCCGTTCCAGGGTGATCTGGCTGCCCCTGGCGACCTCCCCGTCTTGGTTCTTGATCTCGAAGTCCATGGAGATCTTGCCGGGTTCCCGCACGGTCCTGTACACGCTTTTTTGAATCTCATATAACTGCTTGGACCGCTGGGCCTGGGCCTCGATGTCGGTGAGCGTTGCGTCCTTCAATGTTATCTTTATTTCGTTGTCTGGCATATGATTATCCTCTAATTGAGGTCATTAGGTTTCGTTATGCGTTGGCGCAGCATCGTGGGCGCGAGGAACGGCCAGCAAATTGAAAAACCGCGTGGAAACGCGTAATTTACCCAAACGGCGTCCGGCCGAACCGAGAATGAACCTCGGCCCTTCCGCAGCACCCTGCGCCCACCCTTTGCGGTTGAACCCCGCCTAACCAGCAATTCTCTGAACCAACCAGCCTGTGCACGCCCACATGATCCGCATTCCACCAGTGATATTGCTCGCAGGCATGATGATTGCTCCAGCGGGGATGGCCCAGAAAAGATACGATCCGGGGGCGACAGACAACGAAATCAAGGTAGGCAACATCACGATGCATGACGGGCGGGCCGGCGCATACGGAGCGGTCTGCCGAGCCGAGGGCGCATACTTCCAGATGATCAACGCTCGTGGCGGCATTAACGGCCGCAAGATCAACCTCGTAACCCTGGAAAACCGATCGGACCCGGCGAAATCCGTCGATCTGGCGCGGCAACTGGTCGAACAGGACGAGGTCCTCTTGATCTTCAGCTCGTTTGGGACCGAAGCCAACCTTGCGATACGCGCCTACATGAATGAGAAGGGGGTGCCGCAGCTGTTTGTTGAATCCAGCTCGGCTGCATTCGACGACCCCTCGCATTTCCCCTGGACCATGGGGTTTTTCGCGACGTACCGAACGGAGGGGATGACCTACGCAAAGTATATCCTGAAGAACAAGCCCGGCGCGAAGATCGCGGTGCTGTACGAGAATGTCGACGCCGGGAGAGAGTACCTCGCGGGTGTCCACGACGGGCTCGGCGGCAAGGCGTCCGCCATGATTGTCAAGGAAGAGTCCTACCGGGCATCGGATGCGGCGCTCGATCGGCAGGTCGCGGCGCTCAAGGATTCGGGCGCCGACGTCTTCCTCAACCTGTCGGTCGGCGCGTTCGCTTCAGAGGCGATCCGCAGGGCATACGACATCGGCTGGCGCCCATTGCAGTTCATTCCAAATGCCTCGTTATCGGTCGCCGCGTTTCTCGATCCCGCCGGGCTCCAGAAGGCCACGGGAATCATCGCGAATGCCCGGTCCAAAGGCTGGTACGGGCCGCAGGCGCAGAGCGATCCTGCGGTGCGCGAGTTCTTGGAATGGATGAGGAAATACAATTCGCAAGCGAGTCTCCGGGATCAGAATAATGTGGCCGGCTACGAACGCGCCCAGGCTTTGGTCGAGGTTCTAGGGAGGTGCGGTGACGACCTGACGCGTGCGAACGTAATGAGGCAGGCCGCCAACCTCGACTTGGAGCTCGGGATGCTCCGTCCTGGCATCAGAATCAGAACGACTCCGACCGACTATCAGCCGATCAAGCAGTTGTTTCTGATCAGATTCAACGGCGAGAGCTGGGTTCCGATCGGCCCTGCGATTGTTGACTGATCGCTGGCTGTGGTCTGTGCCCGCGCCCGCTGACAGGCAGGAAATGGCGCACCCGGAGGGAGTCGAACCCCCAACCTTCTGATCCGTAGTCAGAAGCTCTATCCAATTGAGCTACGGGTGCGTGTATTTGACCGGTAGGGGCTTACAACAGGATTGCCGGTTCCGGTAGCACATCCGAGGTCAATCCTCGCAACTCGGCGCCGATGAAGCGCCAACGAGCTACCGGGGAAGACGCCACCGACCGAAATCTGTTAAGGAACCTGCCGAGCGGTAGAGGCTACGGACCCATGGCGATTTCCAGCAAGCAGAAATGGAGCGACCGCTCCGTGGGCGTTGGGTCTCCAGCCAAAGAAACCAGATCGTCGGCCAAAGACATTGGCGGGGAGGTGAAGCAGCGCCACGCTTGGGCCAGGCTGCCATGCGCCCTCCGGTTTGCGCTCATGGGTAATGGCCGATCCCCCGAAGGCTAAACCATTTCGATTGAACCGTCTTCAAGGCGGGAATACGACCGATTTTGGATGAACCGCCCAACGCTTGCGCGGCAGCTCGCATTCTGGTCGCTCATAATTGCAATCGGGCTGACCTACGCCCTGGCAGCGCTAGGTCAAAACGCGCCCTTGGCTACCAAGGAGCCACACGGGTACTACGGCGCGTTGACCGACTCCTTTTTGTCGGGACAGCTGAACCTAAAGGAGCGATTCGATCCGCGCCTGTTGAATTCGGACAACCCGTATGTGGCGCAGCTGGATGTTCAAAGGCCCCATGACGCGAGCTTCTACAAGGGAAAGTATTACCTCTACTTCGGGGCGGTCCCGGTGGTTCTCGTCTACCTGCCGTGGAGAGTGGTAACGGGGACATGGCTTGCCGACCGGGTGGGGACTCTTGTTTTTTGTTTCGCTGGGTTGGTTTTGGCCGCGGCCCTATTGAGGCGTATTCGGAACGTTTAC
>Ga0187855_10002367_pt1 | contig 14299 bp, 11 predicted proteins | sample June2016WEW_8_10_2_FD_132969 | JGI IMG/M metagenome (GOLD analysis project Ga0187855, IMG submission 132969) | Peatland microbial communities from SPRUCE experiment site at the Marcell Experimental Forest, Minnesota, USA - June2016WEW_8_10 | ecosystem: Environmental > Terrestrial > Soil >...
CGCCCGTTATCCAACACCACGAAATGGTCGGCAAATTTGATCAGCCACGGGATGTCGTGATCGACGACAATGACGGTCCTCCCGGCGCAGGCCTTGCGCATCACCGGAATCAACGCATACTTTTCATCGTTGCTCATATTGGTGGTGGGCTCGTCCAGGAACAGGAACGCAGGATCTCGCAGAAGGCACCTGGTCAGCGCAAACAATCTCTTCTGCCCGCCGGACAGCCCCATTCCGCCCGCGAACTGCTGTTCCAGAGGATTTGGCCCGATGGCTTTTTCGAGAATCGACCACAGGCCGGTGGTCACACAGAGATCGTGTATCTGCTGATCTGTGGCGTCGGGCTGCGCAACCCGGAAATTCTCCCTGACTGAATCGTGGAAAAAAGCCGGAAACTGGGACATGACCACCACTTGCCGTCTTAAGCTATGCATGGTTAATGCGCTGGCGGGCAGTCCGCCCAGAAGGATCTCTCCCGATTCCGGTTCGTAGAACCGCAGCACCAACCGAAAAAATGTAGTTTTCCCCTGTCCCATGCGGGCCACCAGGCTCGTGATTCCGCCGGGCGGCACGCTGAACGTGAGGTCGTCAAAGACCTTCGGCAGCGTGGGCTCATACCGGAAAGTGACGTTACGGACTTCCAAGGTGGGCTTCAGTTTGTCGACGTCTTTCGAGCCGGGCCGATCCTTGATCCGGTTCTCAGCCTCGAGCAGGCCGCTGACCAGCTCGACCGCCGGCCAGGAGGCGCTGGCCATGATTCCCAGTACCGCAAACGTCTTAAAAGGGAGCATCAATTGGGGTGTGAGCAACGCCAGCGAGATGAAGACGCCCGGCTGAATGCCGCTCGATCCCCGCACTGCCACCCAGACAATGTAGCCATACAGCGCGGCCAGAATGAGATTCTGCGGAAATCCGATCGCCGAATTCACCAGTTCCATGGTGAGCACCTGCCGCCGCTTCAAGCTCATGAACTGGTCCAGGCCGCGCGAATATCGGTCGCTGAAAAGCGGCACGGCATCCATGGCCTGAATCTCCTCGGGAGCCTTCACCGCCGAATCGGTCAGACCAGCTAGGGAAAACCTTTGCTGCTGGACTTCCATTTGAGATGTGTAGACCGGCTTTTGCCCCTTCAGTTGCACCACTGTCACTGAAACCATTCCGAACACCACCATGAGCACGACTACGGGCCAAGCGTGCTCCACGTGCGCCTGCTTGAGTTCGTAAATGATGAGGAACATGGCAATGCAAAGGCTGACCAACTGCAAAACCGGATCGACGGTCAAGTTTCTGAGAGCCTGTTGCGCCTCCACGCTCGTCTGGGTCAGGACATTATTAAGCTCGCCTGGATTGTATTTGTGGAAGAACTCGGGAGGCTGGCGCATGACTTTGTCGAACAGGCGCTGCCTAATCTGTTTCTCCATGCGGTTATCCATGCCCGTCTGCGCGAGCCGGAAAAAAATGGCCAAGGGAACCAGACTGAGCGTTAGGAACAGCCACAGCAGATAGGAAGAAGTAATATCCAGGCCACCGGTACCGGAGACCTTGTCCGGCGCCTCGCCCGATTGTCCCCCGGCAGGTTGGTTCGGAGCGGCTGGAGTATTTGCGGTCGCCGGTTTCTCCGTGGAAGCCGTGGCCGGACTCACCGCCGGATTGGGAGCTTGCCCGGCATTCGTGACGGCGGCCAGCAGGACTGGGAGCGCCAGCGGAATCGCGGTCTGGCTGATGAAGCTCAACAATACGTAGGCAGCCACGTGTCCGGGGCACAGTTTGATCAACGAAAGGCCGAAACTAGTTATCAAACGAACTTTGCCCATATTAGACTCCCAGACCTCCGTCAGTTCGAAAGAACATTTGCCGCTGCCACGCGGTCGTCCCACGGATCCGCGGTCTCGTGCAAAATGGCTTTCGCCTCCAAAGGCGCGAGGTTCGGATAAATCGACAACAGCCGCGCCAGCAAAGCCGCCAAGCGGGGCGCCGCAAAGCTGCTGCCTGTAACCACCTTGTCGCGGCCTCCCGACCACGGGACCCGGACATCCACGCCCCTGGCGGCGAATTCGACCAGGCTCCCGCGCCGGTAATAAAAGACGCTGTCGTTTTCGGTGCGCGCCATGTTGACCGCGATCACCGACGGGAAGCAGGCCGGCCACTCCGGCTTGCTGAAATCTTCGTTATTGCAGGCCGCCACGACGTGTACACCCCGCAAGTAGGCTTCGTCCACCCACGCTTTATATTGCAGTATCTGGTTTTGCAGCGCGCATCCAAAACTGCAATTCAGAATCTGGTAGCCGCGGTCCAGCGCTTCCTGGGCAGCGCGGTGGATGATAGTGGTACGCGACGTGTTGTCGTGGCCCAGCACCCTTATACTTCCGATCTCGGCTTCCGGCGCTAATTTGCGAATCACTCCCGCTACCGCTGTTCCATGGCCGAACGCATCCCGGCCCTGGCCGGCAACCACGCGCAGCCGGGGGCCGTCCGCGACAACAGCCAGATCGTCCAAAAGGTCCAATCCACCAAGGCTCGGATGCGATGCCTCCACTCCGGAATCGAGGATAGCCACTTTAACGCCGCTTCCCGTCCCGTCATGAATCGCCGTTCTAGCCTGTTGAAGATCGATCCATGTTGTCATAGCGTTTGCCTATTCCAATCCCAGGGCCGCTCGCAGGACGCGATAGTCGATCAAGCGCCCCAGGGTCGCGGCGCAATGGCGCACGGCGGCCTCGTCGCTTTCATGGAAGCCTCGCGGCAGAGGAGCGGTGGAACCGGGAACAGCCAACTGCACGCAGGAGATCACTCCCCGGCATGCGTTCAGGAAGTAGAGCGGAGTCGCGATCATGGCATACGTTTGCAACTGCAGCATGGAGTCGAGCGATTTGTCCTGCTCGGGATTCTTGAAGATTTCATTTTCGATAAAAGGCTGCTCGCTCGCGAATACCATGCTGATGAGGCCCGCGCTCAGGGGCTGCTTGAACCGGCCGACGAGTTTTTCGGCATTCGGTCCGGTGTTGTAGGCGGCGGCCAGGGTCTTGGTGGACTCCTCGACCAGCCAAACCGTTCCCTCGTCCGCCGCGGCTTGTTTGAACGCCATATGCAGCACCCGGCGCATGGTTTCGTCGAGCAGCGAGGCGAAATTATCCGCCGTGATGCTGCGGCCCATAGATGCCAGGGATTCGTCAAGGGCCGGGAGGAGCATCGTAAAACGCTCGTCCGGCAATAAGGTGAGGCGAGTTTCTCTCATGTGTGAAAAAGAAACCGGCATCCGTCGCGCAGCCGGGCCGGAACGCTTCCAAAACGTACCACGGAAAGCATCCAGCCAGCGTTTTTCCGCCGGGCCGGGCTGGGTGTACTGATCCGAACGCGGCTGTTCTCCGACTCGGAAGCGCTGGGGATCGTATACTTCATGGCCGGTTTCTGCATCGTGCTGGAACCCAGGAACAAAAAATCTGTTCCTTCGCTATCATTGAACGGCGACGGTCCCGTGTCAACAGTTTTTTCGCTCCGCCGCAACTATTTTTTTTCGCGCCGGTGTTGACTCCGCTTGCGGGCTGTGGCTATCTGCTTAACTCAGCAGATGGTATCTCCTTCGCTCAGCCGACCGCTAGTGCTTCTGCGCGCTGCGGCCCGATTCGACGCGCTCCACCAGCGCCTGGTAGGTTGCCTGAGGGGTGTTGGCGGCCTGCTGCAGGAGGCGGTAAAAGAGTTTCCCGCGCCCCTTCGAGCGCCGGCGATTGAAGCGGAACGTGAATTCGTCGAGGTAGTACGGCAGATGTTCGTGGGATACGGCGCCCTGGTGGATGCCGGCCAGCCAGCCCTTGAGCAGCAAGGCAACCTTATACACCCGGGGCATCAACTGCGAGGGCCCCTGGCTGCGGCCCCAATATACTTCCTGGTGATAGCCCTTCTTGTCCAGCCCCACATAGCCGTGCCAACCCTCCGTGTGAAGCGTACTTCCCGGCTCGATCGAATCCAGGACAAAGCTGTGCAAGCTGGTGGCCGAAGCATCCGGAATGGCCCGCATGCGGATACGCCCGATGCCGGCCCCGTCGGCTTGAGCCGCAATCACAATCAGGGCTTTGTTCGCCTTCTTCGGCCCCGCCACGCTCACAGACGCTTCATCCACCTCGATCCAGCCGCTCAGCCGGTCGTGGTCCGGCTGCACCATGACCCGCCTTAACTTGTGGAGCCAGGTCCAGGCCGTTTCATAACTGCCCAGGCCGAGAACCTGCTGAATTCTCAGGGCGCTGGCCCCGTTGGTCTGGCTGGTGACGTACCACAAGGCGCGAAACCACATGGCCAGCGGCTTTCGCGTATCCTGGAAGATGGTGCCCGCGGTGACCGACGTTTGCCGCCGGCAGCCGTAACATTGCATCAGGATCGCGCGGATGCGCACAGCGCGCCGGCCCTGGCAACGCGGGCAGCAGAATCCGGTTGGCCAGCGCAACTTTTCCAGATAGGACCGGCACGCCTGTTCGGTCGCAAACCGCTCCTCGAATTCCTTGAGTGTCCGCGGATAATCTCCCACCCCTGCAATCTACAGGTTGTGGTTCGGCTGAGTCAAGGGGACAGTCGCCCCTGAGGATCACGCCGACCAATAAGAGTCAAGCCATAATTGGATTGTCAGGTTGTGCCGGGCCTCGTGAGCGAGACTCGGACGAAGCTCGTTGTCATAGCGCTCCCACAGGACCTCCGGCTTTAAGTGGCCCGCGCGTGCGAGTTGCTGTACGTCGTCACGATCCCGCTCACCGTTCCGCTCCAGCTTGGACAGAGCCAGGTCATGAGTCTCAAGCGCGAAGAGGCGGAGACGGCGCTAGGCGCGGGGAAACATAGGGGCCAGCCGATCCTCGTAGTTTTCGGGCGGCGTGGCGACGGTGACAGCGTCGAGGTAGACCTTGTGCTTTCGATGCAAGGCGGACCCCTTGCCCGCCATTTCCACCAGCTCTTTCCGAACATTCGGCACAACGCCCAGAAAATCAACGTCGCTTGTGGTGCGGGCGACACCGTAAAGTTGCGTTGCCACGAAGCCGCCACAGCAGTGAACTTGAACCTCCGCAGCAAGTAGACCGTCCACTTCGGCGAAAAAACGATCGCCACGGCTCCGGCGGCTCTTCAATGCGCGGCATACGGTAGCTGCTCGGCTGTGAGGCCGGTCAACAAGCTCCAATGGGCAGCGGCTTTGGGACGATTCGACCTTAACCAGGTGCGCTCCGGCTCCGGCATCGAATCGCGGCAGAGCGTTCCCTCGCGTGCGAGACAGGCCTCTTCGAGTTCTTTTTCCCAGCGGGACAAGACTTGAGCAGCAGCTTGGCGCCCCGGCAGACCGCGCGCTGTTTGCTTCGCGAGATGCACCAGGTAACCCAGGCGGTTTTGCGCGTTATTCAATTTGGCGCGGTCTCGCAGCCATGCCCAATTCAGATCGGGGTACGTGCTCAGAATCCAAGGCAGGGCTTCAACCAGGCGCGTGTCCAAGTCTCGCTTCACCACGGCATTGAGCACTACTTCAGCGGGATTGCTCATCGCCTTGGGGCGAACGTGCTCGAAGCTAGGGTAACCGAGATACGCAAGCTTACGTTGAATTTCGTCGGGGGGAACCTCGTGGACGTCAAGCGACTCGGGCAAGGGTAGAGCCGTGGGTGGGAGTTTATAAAGCCTGGCGGCCTTGCGGGCGAGTTCCCCACTGGCCACTCTCAATCCCTTTTCGAGTTGCGACAGATAGGGCTGGGACACGTCAACGAACGCGAAGCTGCAGCTTGGGCCAAGCCCGCTTTCTCGCGTCCAGTCTTCCATTGCCCGGCAGTCATTCTGTTGCCCTGGCCCAAAACCCAATATAGCATGGCGAGCTATATTTGGGTGACCAGCATCGGCCTGAGCGGATCCGAGGCGGGGACCATAAACAGGTATCTGCGGCAGCGCCCATGATGCAGATTGCCGCTAGCGTGCACTGGATGAGACCGCCCATCGAAGTGCGCACTTCGAACGCTGAGGTTGATAGGTTGCAAGGGCAGCTTCTTGAGGAGACGCGCTGCAACAGGGTCGCGAGCTGCACTCGAAGCCTCGAGGAAGCAATCTACAGGAGGCACAAGCCGCCCCAGAGAGCGCCCATAAAGATCGCCCGCCCGATGCGTATATCGTAAGGACGACAATTCGGAAGGGTACGATATTCGAGTTCAGGCGTGTTCAAAAACCTCAGGATTTTGGAACAGGCGCTCGCCAGCCAAAGCCGCGGGAGTAGCACGCTCACGATCATGACGAGAGCCACACCCCAAGCCCACCGAGTTTCGGAACACGTCCATCGACGGTTCCCTGACAGCACCCAAGCGAGCCACCGCCTTCCGCTCTGTCACGCAAGTGTCAACGACTGGGTATACAATTACCCTAAGGAGAGACGCATGGGCCTTCGAGATATTGTTATCGCGCTGCTGGTGTGCGGCGCATCCGGCGCGGCCCAGAATCCGCCGCCGAGTCTAACGACGATCTACAATTTCACGGACTCCAGCGGCGGGTATCAACCCGTTGCGCCGGTGATCGTTGGCCAAGGTGGAGTGCTCTACGGTAGCACTTATAAAGGCGGCCTTTATAACGACGGCACCGTCTTCTCCCTCACACCCCTGAGCTCGCCTGGCCGCGCCTGGGCCCAAACGGTCCTATACAGCTTCGGTGGCGGCACCGATGGCGCGAATCCAGAGATGCCCCTGGTACTCGGCCCTGGGGGCGTCCTCTACGGGACCACAACTGCGGGCGGCCCCAGCAATTTGGGTACGGTGTTTTCGCTGACCCCGCCGGCCTCGGCGGGCGGAGCGTGGACTGAGGAGGTGCTCTACGCCTTTTCTCACAACGGGCGCGGCGCGACGCCGGGCGGTCTGGCGCTTGGAGTGACTGGCGAGATCTACGGTGTCGCGGCCCATGGGGGCGCGTTCAATTGTGGCACGGTATTCGTGCTGGAGCCCCCCACCTCCGCGGATCAAGCCTGGAGCCAAAGAGTGCTCTATAGCTTCCAAGGCGGCACGGATGCCTCGTCCCCCTCGCCCGCGGTATCAATCGGCAAGGGCAGCGTGTTCTACGGCACCACCTTTGCGGGCGGCGATCTGAATCAGGGAGCCATCTTCTCACTGACACCGCCAGTTACTCCCGGCGGCGCCTGGACCGAGGCGGTACTGTACAGCTTCGGCGGCTACCCGGGCGATGGCAGCCAACCTTCCCATGGCGTCGTGATCGGCGCTGACGGCGTGCTTTTCGGCACGACCGAATACGGCGGTAGCCAGACGGGTGGCGTGGTCTTTTCCCTGGCTCCGCCCGCCTCGCCAGGCGGCTCTTGGACGGAGACTTTGCTGCTCCAGTTTCCTGCATTCGACCGCCACCCCTACCCTTTGCCTGGGCCCTTGACCCTAGGCGAGAACGGCAGGTTGTATGGGACAACCTTCTATGGCGACAGTGCCGGAACAGCCTACGTCCTCAAGCCGCCCGCCACCGCAGACGGCGCTTGGACGGAAATTCAGCTCTGCGACTTTGCCGCGAGCAGCAATGGCTTGGGTCCGACGGGCTTGGCGATAGGAGCAGACGGCGTCCTGTACGGAGCGACTAACGGAGGTGGCGCCTACAACTCGGGCATCGTCTTCGCACTGGCCGAATAGCGTGCCTCGTGCTTTCCGCGAGACCACCGATTACGGCGGTACGAACGGCTACGGGGCTCTGGTGTGTGTTCCAAAACTCCCTGCTTGTTTCGGGGCGGGGGAAGACTGAGGGCGCGGCGCAAAAATCGCCCCAGCGGCCGCGTTCCACAATCTTCACCTTTGGAAGCACTCAATCAACGAAGCGGGAGCTCACCAATGGCGGCGTAGTGTTGCATTTCGAACGCACATTTTTAGGACCCTGCCGGGGACATCGCGGGCGCCGGCGCGGCACTCACCATCGGCTGTGGCTACTACTTTGTAACGTCGCCGACGGTCGTGAGGGACCCGCCCTGGGCGGCGAACTCGTGCAGCGTGCGCGCGCCGGTTTCCGGCTTCACCGCGGCGATGGCGTCCGTCACCACGGCAACCCGCTTGCCGGCGCCGAGCAGTCCCAGGACAGCGCAGCGCACACAGTAATCGGTCGCTACCCCGTAGACCACGTAGCGGTCGCCGGCCAGCCGATCCAGCAGCGCGCCAAAGTTGGGATTCGTGAACACATCGAGCGCCTGCTTCTCGACGACGATCTGGCCGGCTAGTTCGATAGCGGAGCCCGGCCGCGATCCCAACGTGCTCCTGTTTTCCAGCAGCGTCGCGGCCGGCTTGACTTGCCCTGCGGTCCCCGCCACGCAATGCGGCGGCCAGGACTGAAACTCGGGATCGTTCTCGCTGTGCGAATCGGCGGTGGAGATCAACGGGATTCCGTGGGCGGCGGCGAAATGGTTCAAGTGCGCGATGGCGGGAAGCAAACGCTCCGCGCCGGGCACATATAGGGCGCCCGCCGGAAACAAGAAATCGATCTGCGTGTCCACGTCCACAAACACGGTTTTCATGCGAGGTTCCTCCGGGTTTGTTCAATGAGAGCTGTCAAGTCGCGGCTATGGCGGACTGGCCACGGTTCACCGGGCTCCAGACTGCGCAACTCCGGGGGCAACTTCCGGAGCGACTCCGCGGCCCTAGCGCGCGCCGCGCTCAGATCCGGCAGCGGCTCCACCAACTTCCCACCCAACAGCACCGGGCGCAGCAACGCCTGGCCCCGGTTGCACTCCCCGGAACGCGCTAACACATCGTGATCGTCGAAACGGAAGAGTTGCTTGGCGCCGGGCAGCGTGGCCTTATCCTCGCTCAGTTTCGCAGTGAAGCGCTGGATGCCGCAGATGTCCAACTCCACCAATTTATAGATCGCGCCCATGTTGGGAGCATCGGCGGAAGTGGCCAATTGCGTCCCCACGCCGAACGCGTCCACGGGGGCGCCGGACGCGACCAGTTCCCGAATGCGATGTTCGTCCAGGTCGCCACTCAACATGATCTTGGCTTCCTGCAATCCGGCCTCGTCCAGGATGGCGCGCGCCGCGCGGGAAATCCGCTCGAAGTCGCCGCTATCCAGCCGGATGCCCCAAAGCGGCTTGCCCAGCGCGGCGGCCTTCCGGGTTCCTTCGATGGCATCATAAGTATCCACCAATTGCACGGTGGACGGCCCCAGGACCCGTTGCAACTGCCGGAATGCTTCCGTCTCGCCGCAGAACGACATGATCCAGGAATGCGCTGCGGTACCGTACACGGGGACCCCGTAGCGGAAGCCGGCCAGCGTGTTGCTGGTACCCTGGCAACCTCCCAGGTAAGCTGCGCGGCCGGCCAGGACGCCAGCCTCGGGAGTGTGTGCGCGCCGGGTCCCGAACTCCACCACGGCGCGTCCTGCTGCGGCCTCTACCATGCGCGCCGCCTTGGTCGCGATCAGAGTCTGAAAAGTCAGGGCGGAGAGCAGGTAGGTTTCCGGAATTTGCGCTTCGACGATGGGCGCCCGCACGCTCATCATAGGCTCACCGGCGAACAGCGGCGTGCCCTCGGGCACTGCGAAAACGTCGCCTGTAAACCGGAAGCCGCGCAGGTAGTCGAAAAATCCGGCGGACACCCGCGCAAACGCCGGCAAGCCCCGCAGGTAATCGATCTCCTCGCTGCTGAAACTGAGGTTCAGCAGGTAATCGATAACTTGCGGCAGCCCGGCCGCGAGGACAAAATTGCGGTGCGCGGGAAGACGCCGGATGGTGAGCTCGAAAGTGGCTTTCTGCTGGACCTTGCCGGCTTCGTAGTAGCCGGCGGCCATGGTCAATTCGTAGAGGTCGGTTAGAAGCCCATTCACGCGGTAGCCTTGTGCCGCTCCCTTGGATAGGTTGGCAGGCGAAAGCGCCTGCCCCATCTCATTTTTTCTTGGGCGGCTGGAACTCCTTTACATCGCTCGCGGCCTTCCGCAATTCCTCCACCGCCTTGCTGTCTAATTGATAGATGCTCGGCTCGTTCTCACGCTTCGCGAAATATGTGTCGCCCTGCTTGGTAATGGAGACGTTTTCGACGCGTTTGCCATTGTTGGAGCTCACCATGAGATCCAAGACCGGCGCGCCGCCGCCGCTGTCCAGGAACTTGGTGGATGCCAGGTCGCGCAGTTTGTCAACCACGGCTTGCACGGAGGACGAATCCATTTGCTTGGCCCCGGACATCCACTTGTCGCCCACCTTGTCGAAAATGGCCTTGCCGATTTGCACCTTGTTTGGATCGGTCCACCCGAAATCGAAGAGCTTCTTATTGCGGAAATCGTCCACCTTCTTGTCGAGCCCGTCGCCCAGGTCGGCCGTGACTTTGTAGATGCCGTCCACCGCGCTGCTCTTGGCGTAGTAGTTCTTGTCTTTGTCCTTGCGGACTTCGAGTTGCATGGTTCCGCTGGCATCCGCCACAATGGCCACGGCCACTTTAGTCCCCGCCGCAAACCCGGCCGCGGCTTTCTTGGCGTCCTCATCCGAGATGGTGGCGTCCATTTTGGCGTCCTTCAGCTTCCGGATCAACTCCTCCACCTGGGAGCCATCGGCGCGCAGCGGCTTCGGTTTCAGGATCTGCCAGTCGTTCTGATTGTTCTTGCCGAATTCGATCAATTCGCCCTTGGCCGGCTGCAAATCCACTCTGGTCAGCTTGTCCTGATCGAACGTCAGCAGGCGTTTGTCGCGCAGGTCGTTAGGGCCTTTGTCCAGGCTGGTTTTGGTGAAGCTGGCAATCGTGTAGACATGCGCATCGTTGGCCAGCTTGACGTACGATCCGCCGCCGGTGGGGGCTTCGTCGCCCACATACAGGTCCTGCGATTTCCCGTCCTTCTTCAGCACGGTGACGTCTAACTTGGGCGAATTCAGGCCGTAGGAGGAAAGGTCGGTGGCCTTGTCCTCCACCAGCTTGTCGGAACTGAGGCTGGAGAGCGTGGTGGCCAGCGAATTGGCCGCCTCCTGATCCGCGCGCAGGGGCTTGGGCTCCGTAAGTTGCCATTTGCCGTCATCGCCCTTGCGCAGCACAATGGTTTCCGCGCCGGTCTTTTTGATCGTGATTTGCTTGATCTGATCCTCGGGAATGGTGAGGATTTTCGCAGTGGCGTCGGTCGCCGGCTTGGCGGCTTCCGCCTTCTGCTTCCGGTTGGACCAGTAGAGCACGCCGCCCAATGCCGCCAGGACGACGACCGCCGCGAGCAGTCCGCGAAACTTCATCGGCTATCTCCTCCGCCACCAAACCCCTAGACCCGAGCCGACCACGATCAACGGCAGCAACACCACGCTCCACCAGAACAGCAGCGTCATCCGGTTGCCGCCGATCTCCAGCCGCCGATCTTCCGGTTCCTTTGGCCGGATCGAGATCAGGTCTTCGTCTGACGTCAGCCAGTTGAACGTGTTCAGCGCCAGGTCGCGGTTCGAGACCGACCGCGAGCCCAGGAAGTTGTTGGCAGCCCAGAGCGACGATCCGTACACCACGAAGCGGCCCGGATTACTTGGATTGCCGGTGTTGTAACTGCCGGCCGCCCCCAGCAGCAGCGGTCCCTTGGTTCCCTTCTTAGGATCGATCGGCGAGGCCACGCTGGAGGTGGCGAAACTGTTGTCGGAAGTGGAAATCACTTTGTCCAGCGTTACCTTTGCCGTGTTACTGGTTTTCATGGTGCGAGATAGCGGAATAGCGGTGACTACTTCCTTGAATTCGCGCACGATCGGCTGCGATTCGTAACTGGTCACCATGGCGACTTCGGGACCCAGATTGAAGATGCTGCCCACGCCGCTGGTATCCAGAGCCAGGTCGCTGTTTAAAGTAACGCCCCAGTCCGCCAGCAGTTTCACCAACTCCGGATTCTCGGCCCCTTCTTCCCGCCCGATGCGCAGCGGGGTGTCCAGCAGGAACAGCGCACGGCCGCCGTTCTCGATGTATGCTCCGATCGCGCCGACTACCGCCGCGGAGTATGCCAGCCGGGGGCCTCCCACCACGATTACCGTGCAATCCTTGGGAATTTCCACTTTGGACGGTTGCACCTGTCCGATTGCCGGCGACGCGCCTGGCATGGTTGGCGTAGCCGGTTGCGCGAGGTTGACGGATCGGGTCTTGTAGTTATTGTGCTCGAGCGCCTCCTTCAAAGTAGAGAAGCCGCTTCCGGCGGTTTCGTCCAAGCTGTGCTCGCCGCTGCCCGTGAGGAAGCAGGCGGTGCGCTCGCCGCCCTTAAGCGACCGGATTAGCGCGCCCGTGATCTCCTCCTCGGTGAGGCTCTTGGCTTCCTCCCTGCGCGCCCCGGCCTCCACGACTATGGTGCCCTCCTGCCGGACACCGGCGGCGCGGGCCAACTGCGGCTTCTTCACCGGATCGACGTAGTCCGCGTGCAGCTTCGGAGACAGGATCGCATAACGGCCCAGCAGGTCGCGCGCTTGGGGAAACTGAGTGGTCTCACCGAAGTAAGTGACCGTCACGTCCTTTTTCAGGCCCTTTACCGCCTTGATCGTCTGGTCGGAAAGGCTGAACTGCTTGTTGGCGGTGGCATCGTAAGATTTGTCGTAGCGGTTGGCCAGAAAATTAGCCACGCCCAGCACTGCCAGAATCACCAGAATGTAAACCGTGATATAGGCCGAGTACTTTGTCTGTCTTGTTTTAATCCAGTCAGTTCGCATTTATGCCCTCCAGCGCAGCGACTCCATGGAACGGGACGTGATGAACAGACCGAAGAAGATCATGGAGAGGTAGAAGACGATATCTTTCGAGTCGAGCACTCCTTTGGCGAACCCTTCAAAGTGCGGCACGATCGACAAGTAGTTCACGACTGACCCGTAGCCCGTGCTATCGAACGCCGTGAACCAGCTCAACAGCCAGAGCAGCAGACAGACGAAGAACGTGACACCGCCGGCGATGATTTGGTTCTTGGTAGTGGTGGAGATGAACGTGCCGATCGCCAGCAGCGTTCCGCCTTGCAGGATCAGTCCCAGATAACCCACCAGGATGGGCTTCCAATCCGGCTTGCCGAACGCAAACAACAGTGCGATGTTGATGGCCGACATAGCCAGCACGCATAAGTAAAGGAGCAGCGCGCCGAACCACTTTCCCAGGACAATCTCCCAATCCCGGACCGGCGAGGTCATCAACAGCTCGATGGTGCCGGTCTTCTTCTCTTCGGCGAAGAGGCGCATGGTGATCATGGGGATCAGGAACAGCGCCACCGTGCTGGCGAACCCCAACAACGGCCGGATGACTTGCTCGTTCACGTTCATGGGCATGTTACGGCCTTGCATCTGCGCCATGAAACCGAAGCGCACGAAATCGCGCGTAGCGGTGAAGAAGCCGAATCCGAAGATCAGCGCGAAAAACGCCATCAGCAGATAGGCGATGGGTGAGGCAAAGTAACTCTTGAGTTCTTTACGGCAGATAATCCAAACGTTCTTCATGGTTGCATTCCCTTACGAGCGATCCCTCGAAAGCCGTGAAAAAATCGGTTGGCAGGCGAAAGCGCCTGCCCCACGTTCCTGCAAAGCCTTCACCGGCGGTGTGGGACAGACGCTTTCGTCTGTCAACCCTGCGGTAAGCCCGATTTTTTCACGGCGCCTCACGGTTGTGGCTCCGAAGCCTTTTCGGCCGGGGCCGGGGCGTCCTTCTTTTCGGCGGCGGTAAGTTGCAGGAAGATGTCCTCCAGGCTGAGTCCGACCGCGCGCAGTTCATTGAGATTCCAGCCTGCCTCCACCACGGCGCGCGCCAGGTCGGCGCGAATGTGACGGCCCTGCAGGCTCTCGATCTCGAACGCCAGGCGTCCGTCGCGGGCCTCCCGCGGCATCACCCGGCTGACGCCGCTTACCTGTTCCAGCCGCTGCTGGACATCGCCGGCATTGGGATCTCCGCCGGTCGGCTCGACCTCCAGCGCCACAGCTTCCGCCCCGCGCAGCCGGTTCGTCAGGTTCTCGACCGAATCCGTAGCCACCAGCTTGCCCTTATTGATGATGACCACGCGCTCACACGAGTGTTCGACTTCCGAGAGGATGTGGGTGCTCAGAATGATGGTGTGATCGCCCGCCAGGTGCTTGATCAATTCGCGGGTTTCGATGATCTGTTTGGGATCAAGCCCCGCGGTGGGTTCGTCGAGCACCAGCACGTCGGGGTTATGAATGATCGCCTGGGCCAGGCCCACGCGCTGCCGGTAGCCTTTGGAGAGCTTGCCGATAAGCTTGCTCCGCACATCGCCGACTGCGCAACGCTCGATGACTTCATTCACGCGGCGGTTCACATCGGCGCTGCCGATGCCTTTGAGCCTGCCGACGAACGTCAGGTATTCGGTGACTTCCATCTCGGGGTAAAGCGGAGGGGTTTCC
>Ga0187855_10002371_pt1 | contig 14288 bp, 8 predicted proteins | sample June2016WEW_8_10_2_FD_132969 | JGI IMG/M metagenome (GOLD analysis project Ga0187855, IMG submission 132969) | Peatland microbial communities from SPRUCE experiment site at the Marcell Experimental Forest, Minnesota, USA - June2016WEW_8_10 | ecosystem: Environmental > Terrestrial > Soil >...
AACTAGTGTTTCTTCTGTCGACAGCGTCGCCACCATGTCACCATGTCACCATGTCACCACGTCAAACGCAACAGCGATGTAGCCTGGCGTGGAAGTTCCGTGTTGATTGTCACATTGCCGTCACTTACATCAAGCCACACCGGGGAAGTGAGAAGCTCCAGTTTCCCCGCCTCCTTCAAGCGCGCATACTGCTCCGGCGTCGGCGACTGCGGAGATCCCATGGCTTTCCATACCGAATACGAGTTGCTGTGCGTGTCGTCGATCCTGTAGTGCTCTAGCAATACTCTCTTCACGCTTTTCGGAATTCCGGTGACGGTGACCTGAACATCCGCGGCACGCGCGGGCAAGTCGTCATCGTGGTAATTCCAGACCATGACGGCTGCCTCGCGGTCTGCTTTCGTCGCAGACGCGTCCACATCAGGCACCTGGTGCACACCCTTGTTCACAAGGTCGTCGAGCGGAACTGCACCTGTGCTTGTGGTCATCATGCGCTCCCCTGACATCAGACCAGCCATACGGAAAAGATTCAGGATGGGCTTGTCTATTCCGTTTGTCGAGAGCGTTCGAAATCCCTCAAAGTATCCCTTGTTCTCGAATTCGAAGGACCACGACAGCATGGCGACTAGGTTCAGCTTCGCCTTGTCCTGCAGCTCGAACAGCGCCTTGATGGCTGTCGCCGTGTACGAAGCGTAGAGTGGTCCGTTGCGGTATGAGTCGGCCGGATGGTCTTTCATCGAGCAGGCCGCGCAGCCCTCGGGATCGGCCTCGCTCAGGATAATCGGCAGACGGCGATATTCGGGATATTTTGCGACGATGCGAAAGCCTGCGTCGGCAGCCTGCAACTCGTTTGCGAGGCCCATCCGCACATGCCCGTCAACCAAAGCCGTGCTGCCTTTGGGATGAAAGGAGATAAAGTCGAGGGGAATCGGCTTGCCGTCGGCCGCGCTCTTGTCGTGGAGGCAATGCTCAAGAAAGCGATCCAAGAAGGCGCTCGCCCTCGCGCTGACCGGCCCCGTACTCGCCGGCCCGCCAACTTTCGCATCCGGTAGCGCGGCCCTCACGCCCGACGCGGCATAGTCATAGAGCTTGAAGTACTCCTCTGGTGTGCCATGCCAGTAGCCAATGTCCGGCTCATTCCAAACTTCAAAGTACCAATTGCTAACCTCCTGCCTGCCGTAGCGTTTTGCGAGATGCTCGGTAAACTTCCGCACCATCTCGCCCCACATCGCATAGTCTTTCGGGGGATTGTTGGAAGCGCCAGCCATCGTGGGCTTGGGGTAATGAACCTGGTAGGCATCTACTCCTGGAAGTATCGAAGCCAGATCCTTGGGCATAAAGCCAAGCTCGACGTAAGGCCGCACGCCGGCGTTCTTGTACTCATCGAAGGTCCGGTCGGTAATGGTGAAGTCGTAGACGGGTTTTCCATTCGCATCGAGCGAAAAGACGTTCGATGAACTCCACTTGAGCTCCGCCACTCCGTTGCCCGATGTGAGCAGATGATGGGCGCGGATGTACACCGGCACCGGGCTCAGGTCATGCAACTCGCCGAGCAGTTGCATGCCATATTTCATCGTGGTGTAGTTGGATTCGTCGTATCCAAACCAGCGGTAAATCGGCGTGTACGGGCCCAGCGGCTTCGCAAGATCCACCCCGATAGAGATTTGAGCCGGTGAGAGATCCTGTGCTGCTGGTTGCAGAGAAGCGGCACAGACGAGGAGCATAGCGACAATACGCATATTTACGGATCCTTCTCCAGCAAGAAGTCGTGCCTTCGCGCGAATTGATTATCGCGCAAACGGACTGAAGTGGAAGTTACCGTGCAGCACGAAGATGAAGATACGGTGGCGCTGGGCGCATTGAAGCTGGTCGTATTCGAAATGTTGAAGGCTTCGACGCGGAACGGCAGCTGCGACTCGCGAAGACGGTAGAAATTCTTGGCGAGTAACGCGTCGAATTGCGGATGAAAATCCGATTGCAGCGTGTTTGAACGCACGGTCATATAGGTGTATTGCGCTGCCTGTAACGCTGAATGACGATCGTCTTCGTCTGCCACCCGCCCACCATCGCATTTGCAAACCCGCTGGTCTGATTCAGGAATGCCTTACCGCGCCCAACCGGTATTTGGTATGTCTCGCTGATGCCCAGGTTCTGTGGCAAATTGTAGGGAGAGTAGGCATGCTCGTAACCCAAGTTGCCCTCCGTTTATCCTTTGGATTTTCACGACAAATCTGTAGGTAGTAGGCCGCAAGGGCAGAGCCGCCGTTCTAACCGGTAACCTATGCTGGACGCTTAATCGCTGACCGACGGTAGTGCTCAATTCGTGATTCCACCTCTATCTTTCTTTTGGCTAAGACGCTACTGGATTAGCGGAGGAGCGGCTCGGCGTGAAGCCGCTCTCTCCGGGGATGCACAGTTCAGCTGCCGCTAAAACAGGAACTTCAGCGCAAACTGATACTGCCGCGGGTTGACTCCGCTGGCCGTAGATCCGATGGTGCCGACGCCGCAACAGGTTGTTGCAATATCGCCCGGCAGCAGGCCCACTTCCGAAATTGGATTGCTCGCGTTGTGTTCCGGTCCGGGGTTCCAGCCTTCGATACCCGCTGACGGCAAAGAGAAGTTTGGAGTGTTGGAGATGTTATAGCACTCAGCCCTGAACTGCAGCGTGTCCCTCTCTGTCAATTTGAAAGTCTTGGACAACGAGAAATCCGCGCGGCGGGTGTGGGGTCCATGGAGCGCGTCGTCGGGTTCATTTCCGGCAGTCCCGGCCGGCTGCGGTGTGAATGCCGCCACACTGAACCACTGATTAATGCTTGGGTGGGGGACTTTGAAAGTTTGACCAGACCAATTCGGACGATCTGCATAATCGGTGGGCAGGTTGATCGTGGGCAATCCATTAGGATTGGAAAAGCCGTCGGACACGGTGAATGGAAGGCCAGTCTGCCAGTAGTCGATCATGTTGGCGGTCCATCCTTTCAGCAGCCACGCCTCAGCTCCAGTCGCCCCGGCAGCGAACGGCAAGTCGTAGGTGAAATACACCGCGAATCTTTGCCGGATATCGATGGGCTGATTGCCGTAATCGTATCGCGGATCGGTGGCGATGAGTCCGGTGAACGAGGCAGCCGAACTAGAGTCTGCAGTATCACCGAGACCGTGCGCCCAGGTGTAGTTTGCATTGAACGCCAGCCCATGCGTGAATCGCCGAGCAAACACCGCCTGCAAGGAGTTATAGTTTTCGATTCCGACCGGCAGCGAGGCCCCGATTGTACCGACATTCGGCAATTTAGTAGACGTCAGCAGAGGCTGAGCCGGCGGCGGACCTTGTGTCGCATCATTCGGATACGGCCCGTTTGGGGGGGGGATGTTGACGGTCGTATCGAAACGCAAGTCACGCCCGACGCTACCTACGTAACCCAACGAGAATACATTTTCCCCGATCTTTTGCTGTGCCATTACATTAAATTGTTGAATCATCGACGTATTGAGGTTTGACGGCAGATACGATAAATTCCCCGAAAGGTTTGTCGTACTGGAAGGGATCGGGACGGGAAGTGCCGGCCAGAAGGGAGCGCAAGGGTTGCAACTACTTAAGTATTCATAGGGCGGATTGGGGTTCTGAATCAATGTTTGATAAACCGCGGGATAGTATGTGATGCCATAGCCGCCGCGGACCACGGTGTCTTTGCCAATTGATTGCGAGAACCCAATTCGCGGAGAGATGTTCTTGTAGCTGGTGTTAATGCCGATAGTTGGAGATGTGGAACCGGTGATCAGCGTCAGCGTCGGATAGTCGAAGTTTGCGTAGCGGTTGTGGGCTTCGGTGAAGGCGCTGAATATCTCATATCTAACCCCGAGGTTGAGTGTAAGGCTACGGTTAACGCGCCAGTCGTCTTGTAGGTAGAAATCTGGCTCCCAATCCCGGTATCCAGGTTTGATCAGAAGATTGCCACGCCCATATCCCTGTGGGTCGCCTGTCAGCAGATCTTCCTCTGAGTTACCGGTCTTTTTTTGGAAATTAACGTTTCCAAGAGGAGAAGAGCTCTGGAAGTAATTCAACTGCCGCCTAATGACTCCAGCACCCACCTTGATATTGTGCGCGCCGCGTGTGTAAGTGAGTGCACCCATATATTGGAATGTGTTGTTCACGTCCAGAATGGGAATGTAATTTGAATCGCCCAACCCTGTATAGCCATTGAGATTGACCGGCATCAGGCCGCCAGTTTCGGGGGCTATAGGAGTATTTACATTGATCAGCCCAATGGTTGACGAGATGTCTTGTTGTCCATTCGGATTCTGGGTGTCGATATTGATCCTGGTGTATCCCGCCTTCAACTCTAGCAGCAGGGTTGGGCTGAATACGTGCGCGTAATCCAGTTGGGTGTTGCTCGCATTGGTAGTCGAAGGGCCATAATACCCATAACCGCCGCCGGGGCCGCCGGGCAGCACAGTTTCGCCGTCTACCTTCACAGCCGGAAAGGGAGTAGGGATGGTCGTCTGAACCTTATTGTATGTATAGCGTCCGGAGAGCGGATCACCATTGCGAAAATGATGGTCGACACGTCCGTCCAGCGACAAGGCGAACTGCGGTTTCGGGGGAGCGGAAAAGAAGTTGTTGACTGCCCCTGCGCCTGGAATGTTTGGCGCGGGGTACATCTTGAAATACGCCAACCCAACCGGATTAAGAGACGCAGTCGGTACGACCGGGCCGCCAATGTCTGAGAAATCGCCCGGATTTTGCTCTTCATAGAGAGTTGGAACTGTGGACAGGGTCGAGGCTAGTCCTTGGATGGAACGAAAATCCTCAACGTCCGCAAAGAAGAAGGTCTTGCCCTTTACGATCGGACCACCAATGCCGCCTCCGAACTGGTTCAGCCGATATTCCGGTTTGGCTGTCACATTCACTTTGGCGAAAAAGTCGCGGGCGTCAAAGATGTCATTCCGGAAGAACTCGTAAGCTGAGCCGTGATACTGATCCGTACCCGACTTGGTAATGATGTTGACCACCGCACCGGCATTGCGGCCGATGTCGGCGCTATAGAGACTAGTATCTACCGTCACTTCGGCGATCGCTTCGACCGACGGACGAACCCCGAGGAAGCCTTGTTCGCGCTCGTTATTGTCCATGCCGTCGATCATCTCGTTGTTGTAGAGGTCGCCCTGCCCGTTTGCCGAGACTGTGGAAGTTTGACGGCGGTCGTCCGGACGGTTGCCCGAGCTAATGGCGCCCGGAGGTCCTGCGTTCACGCCAGGCAGAATCGTCACCAAGCCGATGAAGTTGCGGCCATTCAAAGGCAAAGCCTGCACTGACTGCTCAGGCACCACGCTGCTCACCGACGAGCTGTCAGTTTGCAGCAAAGGCGCAGCCGCGGTGACTTCCACTTTCTCCACCACGGCCCCGGTTTGCATCTGGCCGTCTTCACGGGTGCGATCGCCTGCCGCCAAGGTAATAACGGGAATGACTAGCATCTTGAAACCATTGGCTTCGATACTCACCGAGTAGCGGCCTGGGTCGACCAGATTGAAGACGTAATCGCCCGTCTGATTCGACTTCGTCACCTCTTTGACCTGCGTCTCCAGGTTTGTGATCGTGACTTTAGCTCCCGGCACGACCGCCCCGCTGGGGTCTGTTACAGTACCCACCACGTCTGCTGTTGTCGACTGCGCCTGCGCTCTAAACGGTATCAAAAGGAAGAGCAACGTAAGCGACAATAGACTTCCCAATCCTTTAATCTCAAGCCTCGAAAACATCGCAGATTCTCCTTATTGCGGCTGTCCAGCATTACGGTTGTGCGGTTTTCGCCACCTTCGCCCAGAATGCGGTCCGTTACATCTAGCCCCGAATTCTCACCTCTAGCCTTCGCTACGAGAAATTCCACGGCCGCTTCCTGGAATGACGGAACGACGTTGATCCTTAACGCGACGCCAAAGGTAGTACCAATCCATAGGAATTGTCAAGCAAAAAAATTAACAGTCTAGAATCACGTCCCCTCTCGGAAAAGCTATCTCGGCCTTCAAATTCTCCAAAAAAGAGCGCCAATAGATTACTAACTAGCTTATTGCAAACATGTTATTACTGATTCCTGCATGTCGCTGCCCGCCGCTTCGCGCGGCCCAACTTCCACATCGAAAGCAAATCGGACAGGCTGCCTTCGGAGGCATTATTCTGTAAGCTGTTATAAGATATAGGTAGAACCAAGTGGGTCCAATGTTAGATCGGAGAGCGCAGACTGGCGGTTTGACGCAAGCCGTGCGCTAGTATTCAGGAATGAAGGAAAATCGCAAAACTCCGCATATCAGCGTCGGGCATGGGCTCGCCAACAGGGATGATCTCACTCATTTGCTGATCCTCCGTTTCCAGCAATTGTTGAGCGCGGGATTGCTCGTCCCCGGCGCAAAGCTGCCGCCGGAGCGCGAGCTTGCGGCACACTTTGGTGTGGCCCGGTCGTCGCTGCGCCCCGCGCTCAAGGTTCTCGAGATCATGGGCGTCATCACCCAGAAGGTAGGAGACGGGAGCTACCTCAACAAGGACGCCTCGTCCGTACTGGCCGTGCCTATGGAGTTTCTCGTTCTCCTCGACGACACTTCGCCGCAGGAACTTTCCGAGATGCGCCTAATGATTGAGCCCGCGGTCGCAGCCAAGGCCGCCGAAAGGGCCAATGTGCAGGATATCGCGCTGCTTAAACAATCCATCGTCGACCTCGAAAGCAGCGGCTGCGACCACGTTCGCCTCGTTGCGTCCGATCTTCTCTTCCATCGCGCTATCTTTCAGGCATCCCGGAACCGCCTCGCGGAACGCCTCTTCCACACCATCCATCGCGCTATGCTCAACATGATCAACGTTACCTCTCAGCTCGTCCAAATCGAGCACACCCTTCAATTCCATCGGTCGATCATGGTCGCAATCGAGAAGCGTGACTCCGTGCTGGCGTCGCGCCTTATGACAAGTCACCTGATCGACGCGCGCGATCTCTTGCTTCACGGCAGCCAGGAGGAGACATCGCGCAAGCTTCGCGATCATCTTGCCTCTTCGCCATCGGTGCGCAAACGGGCCGGCGGAGGTCATTCCTCTGCATCGGGACAGCTGGTTAGGTCCTCGAACAGCAAAGCCGACGCTCGGACCGCGCAAGTCTAGCCCCAATGCTGTTTACTTAGGAAGCTTGAATGGTAAGGAATTGTCGGAACTCCTAAGGCGGCTGCAGAGATCGAATTCAGACCAGCCAAGTCAATGTTGCACTTTAGAGCGGGGGCGGATAGCGATTCCCATTTTCCCAAACTTCCTATTCGGTTTACGACGAACAGGAGTTGATTCTTGTCTCAGATGTGGTGACGGTTTGTGTACGCTTAGTGAGTTAGCCTCAATATTGCGCCGCTCATCGCTGCAGGTCGCCCTTCTCCGGAACCCCGGGTTGATCCAGCAGCTGGATCGAGGAGGCTGGCCCGAGATCTGGATCCTTCCACTGCCGGAGAGCCCAAACAACTTTCTTAGCCGGAGTCACTTCGATGATCTGAATAGTTGACGGCCAGTCTTCCGGCTTCGTATTCCCCGCTACCCAGTTTGTAATCACAGTATTGCCATTTGCGAGGCGTCCAACCTCTTGCACAACATCCAGAGGATAGCCGGGGAGGTCATTCTTGCCGAGCTCCCAGACGGTTTCGCCCTTAGGATTAACCTCAATCACATAGCCATACTCGTCGTTGCTAATCAAGGTGTTGCCATTCTTGAGGCGTATGGCGTCCCACGAACTAAACTTGCCCCACTTGGGTTGTGGGCCGGTCCACGTATCCGGACACGCATACGACCACACTTCTTTACCATCTGCATTGAATTCCGCCACCCGGTGCTCCTCCATCAATCCAACCAAAAACGTACCGGCTTTGGTCAGATGAGCTCGACGAACTTGCAAATGAACTCTGTCCGGGTAGGGCGTAGGCAGCGCTAGTTCTTTCTCGACCTTTCCGGAAACCGTATTAATAAGAAGGAGCTTAGTGGGAGCACCGTTTTGAGCTAACAAAACCCGATTCTTACCGGCAGGCTCTGCTGAATGGATTTCAGTGTTCGGAGCGGCACGGTAGTCCCAAATGATCTTTTTTTGAGGGGTCACTATACTCGCCCCCCAACGATAACTAAAAAGGATGTTGCCGTTAGAGAACCTGGTACAGTCTCCCAGTTCGCCCATCTGGGACTTTCCGTAGACCATCATGTTCGTTGGAATCGAGTATGTCCACTCCACCTTACCGTGACGTACAAGATACATCGTTTGATAGGGCTTAACGTAGTCGTACTCTCCGCAGTATAGAAATGGATGTTGAGCGAGACCATGGCCGGGCAGAGGGCCGGTTGTCACTGGATTTGCCGCCATCGTAAAGCTCCAGCTGTTCGCTGCAGGCGGAGGAGTGGACGAAGAAGAAGTCTGCGTTGCCAGGAAGTGTGTACCCGCCAGGGTCACAACAGAGAGCGCAAGTATCCCTCGGGTAGCCTTTGAAAATGACATTTGCATTTCAGAGAGTCCTCCTAAGAACTCCGTAAAGCCAACCAGAGCCTCAACATTATTGGCCATCTTGAGGTCAGACGAAGGAACGATGCTGGTTCCTTAATCGACGTCAAAGGTAGTACCAATTCTGTAGGACTGTCAAGCGAAAAACGTTTCCACGACTTTGAGATTTTTAATAAATAGCTTATTTTAAATAGGTTACTTTCCAATGCCTGCGTGTCGCTGGCCGCCGCTTCGCGAACCTCCACTTTCCAAATCGAAACCAATTCGGGCAGGCTGCCGCCGGACGCGTTCTGCTGGAATAGTATAGGTAGTACCAATTGAGTTCTTTGCATCATGGACCGGCTCGGGCTATTCACTGGCCGTCAGGAGAAAGTGCAAGTAATGATCTCTTTCATTCGTCGCAGCAGTATCCTGCTATGCGCGCTGGCCTTCTTGCTCGAACGTGGGCCAGCGGTCGCGCAGCAGAGCCTGCTTGTCCTTCCGCGCGGCAGCAGCACCATTGTCCTTGAGCCCTACGCGCCCAACATTGTGCTCGTCACGCTCAGCCTGCAGAGGGAATCTGCGCTGGCAATGCCGGGATACGGCCTTGTAGCGGCGCCCAATGCCGCCGGCTGGAGTGCAAGCCAAACCGCGCAAGCCGACGAATACAGCTCGCCGCGCATGGTCGTCAGCGTGGACCGCCAACGGCCTGCCGGGCCGGCGCCACTTCACACCATGGTCGACATAGCCAAATACTTCAGCGGTTCCACTCCTGGCTCGCATATCACCTTTCGTACACCAGACGGCACAAAGCTGCTTGAGCTTACGGGCTGGGCGCAGGATGAACTCAATTACAAATCCGGCACAGCGGGACTGGAGCACGATCGCCGTCCCGCGGATCCGCAGTTCTACACCGTAAGCGCGACCTTTGCCTCGCCCGCCGACGAGCACTACTACGGGCTGGGGCAGAATCAGGAGGGTTTTCTGGACCACCGCGGACATCCGGTCCATTGCTGGGCCGATTACACGGCTCCTGCTGCTCCTAGTTTCTGCGTGCCGTTCCTAGTCACCAACAAGGGCTATGGGCTCTTGTGGGACAACGCTTCGAAAACCACAATTGAACCGGGCTTCAATGAGCAGACGCGCTGGGTCTCCGAAGCGGGCGACCGCGTCTCCTTCTTCGTCATTGCAGGCGCCAATGCGGACGAGATTTACTCAGGATACAGGCTGCTCACGGGCCCCGCGCACATGCTGCCCAAAGCGGCTTACGGGTACATCCAGTGCAAGCAACGATACGCCAGCCAGCAGGAACTGCTGTCGGTTGCTCGAGGCTATCGCGACCGCCATCTGCCAGCTGACGTGCTGGTTGTGGATTGGTTCTACTACACGAAGATGGGCCAAATGGACTTCGATCCCAAACTCTGGCCTGACCCGTTGGCGATGAACAAGCAGCTCCACGAGATGGGCTTTGAAACCATGATCAGTGTCTGGCCGCGCTTTGTGCCCGATGACCGCTTCTATGCAAAGTTGAGCGAGAATGGTTGGTTCATCCATGTCGCCGACGGCACGCCGATCGACGGCCTGCCTTACGACCGCGCCGGGTCCGACATCGACACCACAAACCCCGCCGCCGCTCACTGGTACTGGAAGACCATCGATGACGAAATCCTCAGCAAGGGTTTCGATTTCATCTGGGCCGATGAAACGGAACCCGATCTGCCCCCCGCCGGCGCCTACTTCCACATCGGTCCCGGTACGGAGTTCTTCAACGTCTATCCGCTTTTCCACACCGCAGCGCTCTACGACGGCTTTCGCCAGGACGAGCCCGATCGGCGCGCGCTCATCCTCTCTCGTGACGCGTTCACTGGCGTGCAGCGCAATGGAACCATCGTGTGGTCCTCCGACATCTATCCCACCTGGGACACGCTCAAGCGACAGATTCCCACCGGCCTCGACGTTGCGGCGTCGGGGATTCCGTACTGGTCCAACGACACCGGCGGTTGGCAGTATCTTCCTGCAGTGCACCATCCGGACCACCCGCCGTTGCTTGATCCCTCCGATGCCCGCGATAATGTCGGCGCATACGACGACTACCCCGAGCTCTACACCCGTTGGTTCCAGTACGCCACGTTCCTGCCCATCTTCCGCACCCATGGCAGCCGCCTCGCGAATGAAGTGTGGTCGTATGGTAAACAGGCCGAGCCGATTCTTGAAAAGTACCTTCGGCTGCGCTACCAACTGATGCCTTACATCTACTCGCTGGGCTACCAGACCTGGCTCTCGGGCGCTCCCTTTATGCGCGCCCTGCCGCTGGACTTTCCCAATGACCCCAAGGTAGTCGACATGCGCGACGAGTACATGTTCGGACCGGCCTTTCTGGTTGCGCCCGTCACCGACCAGGGAGCCACTAGCCGCGAGGTGTACCTGCCATCCGGAACCGATTGGTATAACTTCTGGACGAATGAGCGCGTGAAGGGTGGCCAGACGATCACGGTCGCCGCCCCGATCGACACCATTCCGCTATTCGTGCGTGCCGGTTCGATTATTCCTCTGGGAACTGCCGTCGAAAACACTCATCAACCGCAGGCGATTGCACAGGTGAGCGTCTATCCAGGCGCCGATGCCAGCTTCACGCTCTTCTCAGACGACGGCACAACCTATGCCTATGAGAAGGGCGCAGGCTCCATTATCCGGCTCCATTGGGACGACGCAAAGCAGGTGCTCACGCACGATGGCGCTGCGGGCTGGAGCGAACCTGACAGCAAGATCGTCAAGATTGCCGGACGTTGATTTAAGGTGTTCCTCGGGTGAATTCCATCCGCGCGTAATGAAGCCACTTTCTACCTGTTAAGGAATTGCGAGAATAGTGCAGCGGTCGGTGCTACGCCAAGAGCCGGTGTTAAGCTTCGGTTACAGCCCTAGGCCCTCTGAAAGGCCACCTTCGCGGCGGGCAAGGCGGATTCGGCCCGTCGCCGTCCACTCGGCATTACCATTTGCGAATCGCTTCGGCGCGCGTCCGCGGTTTCGGTTTGAGCCTTGAGATCCAGGTGAAGCTTGGTCGGCATTGGTCACAATATGGTGAGGGCCGTACTTCGCCGGCTGCGCTTAACTCGGTGAGCAATCCGGCAACGCGCGGGCTTCAGAATCAGTGAAGATTAGGATGCGTTCTGAAAGCGATGAGCTCCGCATCGGAAAACGTCCCGCTCAGCCGTGCTCTCTTGAGCAGCGACAACCAAGTTGGGGAAACAGGCTCATTCTGTCACGGGACGGAATCTTGGCAAGAAACAGGATCGTCAAGCAGCCCTACCAGAAGTAGGTGGCGACTACCGGGGGGCTGGGAACTGCATCAGTCACTTCTGTCTGCACGCGATCGATGGCCGGCAGTCATCTGTTCTGGATTCTCGGTACAACTTCGGTACATTTGAAGATGAGAGAAAGTCCGGTCTTTCGTCCCTAAGCGGCACCAGATGAGGCACTTAGATTTGGACTTTCATTTGGTTCGGGACCAGGGGGTCGGAGGTTCGAATCCTCTCTCCCCGACCAACTTGTTAAGAGCATTTATTTCAATAATCTGCAAGGGCAGTTTTCTCGCGTTGACGACCGGCTCAAGGGATACAATTCTTTCAATAGCCAGTCACTCCCTCGAATCCTCGCAAACCTCTCCCGCCCTCTGGCGCCACTTTAGTACTTCAACGGAGTCTTCAATACGCTGACAAAGAGCCGGGAGGAATCCCGGCCAGCGTGCGAAGAGTTTCTTATTATGAAGTTGTCCTCTGAATCCTCGGCATCGGCCTACCCATGGACATCGGAAGTTCTCCCGACCATTTACAGCCACCCGGCGGCAAACATTTCAGAAATGTTTCTCCGTCGGGTTTCTGGTCCACTTTCTCGAGATAAATAATCACCTCTATAGGCTTTCCGCAGTTGGGGCAAATGAAGAAATAGTTAGGAATCTCCGGTATTGGCGCACCCTTAAACATAGGAAGGTCGCCGCACCATCCGCAGCCACCCGGTGGCAAACACTTCAGAAATATTTCTGCATTTGGTCTCTGGTCCAACTTCTCGAAATCAATAATCACTTCAATGCGCTTTCCGCAGTTGGGGCATACGAAGAAGTGGTTCGGCTGGAAAACAATCGGCACGGCGGGATGGAACGGAACCGGCATGGGTGGTCAGATTATAAGCTTGAGTCTAAATGTGCCGCACATCACATCTATGGAGATTCAACGGGTGCGATGGCTCTTATGCGGATAGCGGGCAATACCGCAAGAGGTACCAAGGTACCCAATCTTGTGATATGAATCACAATCGGCCTTCCGCTCTAAGCGCAAGATTGTGGAGAAACGCAGGAGTTGCCGACGGGAATGAACCAGGGTTCGAAAGCGCAGATCCATCAGTTTCCGGGATCGACAGCGCTGAAGCATCGGCAGAACGTGGTGCCGAAGTACGCGCCAGAGGAGGGTCCTGCGCCGGGGCCGGATCGACAATGTGTTTACAACCAGAGCCAAGAACGTTTCATTTCGACCGGTGTTCTGGCTGTGGGCAGTTCCAACGATAGTGCGGATGCTCGGCTCAGGAGTATTGGCCCGGGCGGCGGAGCAGCGCTCTGGATTTTTCCGTTCGAGGAGATCTCTCCAACCAGCGTGCGCTTTCCTCTGGACCTTGTCTTTTTGAGTGGTGATTGCGTCGTTTTGAACATTGTTGAATCGTTTCCCATATCCGGCGCCCATTCCTCAGGTGCACAGGCCGCAAGCATGCTTGTCTTTCCTGCAGACACTCTCGCGCAGGGTGAGATCCTGCCCGGCGATCAGTTAATCATCTGTGCGCCGGAAGAGATGAAGCGGCAATTGAAACGTTTGCAGGACGCGAAGGACAGCGTGCCGGGTGGTATTGACGCAGTTTCCCGCCGCCTAAAGACGAACCAGCAGCCCCAAGCCACGACAGGCACAGAACTCCAAAGCGTGAGCGAACCGGCCAATAACTTGGATCGCGTGGAGACGAGCGCCGTGCGCGAGAGCTCCACTGCGGCAGCGGCGGTAAATGCCCCGGCAAAGCGAGACGTTGCGGAACGTCCATGGGCCAAGAGAGATACGTCGAGGAGCTTTTTCCAGCGCCTGCTTTTGGGAGATCCTCCGGAGCCGCGAAGCGCGCCACGTGTTGTAGTTCCAGGGTTGATCGCCTATTTCTTTACGGGCGGCCCGCCGACGCCGTACGAAGTGAGCGATATCAGCACGTCGGGACTCTACATCGTTACCAACGAGCGGTGGTATATAGGCACGATTATCCTGCTCACATTAACTGACCGGCACAATCCGAAGACCGAACGATCGTTGTCGGTGAACGGAATAGTGGTTCGCCTGGGGAGCGACGGTGTGGGGTTCGAATTCCTGCTGGACGGGGACAATCGCCTTGAAGCAATGCACATGGGGCCGGATCATCGGACCGGCAGCGTGGACATCAAACGACTCAAAGGCTTTATTGATAGGCTCCGAGACCTGTAATCAGCTCTTCCCGATTAACCGGCATCCATGTAAGTCAAAGTCAAGAGAAAAGCACGGGATTGCTGGGCGCGCTTGGGAGAGCGCGCATTCCGACTGGTCCGGGCATTCGCCTGCGCACATGTGCCTCACGGCTGGTGGTCCCTGCATCCAGCAGGACCGGACATCCATTTGCTGCCTCAAGCTCCGAAGAGCTGTCGCAGATGATCGAGTTTGTGTTCTCTGCCAGTCCCGAAACAATCCGAAAGGGGCCTCGGAAGTTGCCTTCGTCGCCCAGCCGGTCAACTGCAGGACCTGGCAGCCTGCGCATCGAATAATC
>Ga0187855_10002373_pt1 | contig 14286 bp, 14 predicted proteins | sample June2016WEW_8_10_2_FD_132969 | JGI IMG/M metagenome (GOLD analysis project Ga0187855, IMG submission 132969) | Peatland microbial communities from SPRUCE experiment site at the Marcell Experimental Forest, Minnesota, USA - June2016WEW_8_10 | ecosystem: Environmental > Terrestrial > Soil >...
ATTGGCGCACGCGATCAGCAGAACCAAGCCGGAGATCGTCATCAACAGCCGCAGCGCCTCGGTAGTCTGGTTTGCGAGAACCGCCACTCCGCCCGCCGCCGGCGTCACCAGGATTTGTTGCTTGCCGATCTTCGCCCGGTCCTGGCGTGAAATGTCGGGCTGCACGCCGAGCCACTGCTGCAGTTGCGCCGTAACCTTCGGCTGGATGCCGACCGCCCCCGCTCCCGGTTTCAAGCGCCCGATAATGTACAGCCAATGGAATCCGGCGCGGTTCAGGATCCCATTCCCGCCATTCAGGACCGGCTCGTTGGCCAGCGGCAGCCAGAAATCCGGCGGATCGGGACGCACGCGGTCACCGATGAAGCCCGGCGTAGCGATGCCCGCAATCGTGTAAGGCGTCTGATTGATGGTGAAGGCGGCGCCGACCACCGAGGGATCCAGGCCAAAATGCTGTTGCCAGGCGCGATAGCTCATCACCGCCACGGGCGCGGCGCCGGGCCGGTCGTCCGCGGGCGTAATCGCGCGCCCCGCGAACGCGCCGATGCCGAATGTCGAGAAGTAATTCCCCGAAACCAGCTCGCCCTCAAATGACTCCGGCGGTCCGTTCGACCCGCTGCGGCGCGCGCTCAGCTCCGTCAAGCCGGCCTGGAAAGCGGCCAATTCGCCGAACTCCGGCGTGTGATCCCGAAATTGTCGATAGAGCGCATAGGAGAAGATGTCCCAGTTGTCCTGCATCCCCCCGATGACGCAGCAATTGTCGCCACGCCCCAGGCGGTACAGCTCGTTGGGGCTCTTGACGGGCAGGGACTTGAGCATCACGGCGTCCACCAGGGTGAAGATGGCGGTGTTGGCCCCGATGCCCAGGGCCAGCGTGAGCACGCAGGTAATGGCAAACCCCGGCGAGTGGCACAAGCGGCGGAATCCATAGCGAAGATCCTCGATCAATTGCATGGAGCGCTCCTCATCGACAATACGATGACGAAGCGGGTGGAGTTTCGTTATGTGGATTGGGTTGGTCTGGAAGGAGTTTCGCCAGGTCGTCGAGCTTAAGGCGGCCGGTGTAGACGGCCATACCCAAGGCGGCATGCACGTTCATGGCTTTCAAGGCGCGCACTTCTGCGAGCGTGGTTATGCCGCCGGCCGCCGTGATTTCGAGCGGAGTCGCGGCGCGCAAACGCCGGAACCAATCGAGATCGGTGCCCTGGAGCATGCCTTCCTTATCCACGTAAGTACACAGGAAGCCCGCGCAGTAAGGCTGCAACGACGCCAGCATATCTTCGGCGCGGAAGTGGGTTGACTCGCGCCAACCTTTGACCACGATGCGGCCTTGTTTGGAATCGAGCGCGACGATCACGCGCTCTTTACCTATGGCAGCCGCCAGGTTTGCGAGGAAAGGTGCGTCGATGCCGTCGGCGGCGAAGGCGGCCGTGCCCACTATGACTTTGTGCGCGCCTTGATCGACCAGCGCGCGCGCCCGATCGACCGACCGCACGCCGCCGCCCACGCGGGTGCGGGCATGCGCGGCCAGCAGACGCACGAGATCGTCGTTCGAACCGGTACCCATGGCGGCATTCAGGTCAATGACCTGGATTTCCGGAAAGGCGGCGAAGCGGCGCAACATTTCGAGCGGCGAATCCGCCTCGAGTGCTTTGTCGCGGCCCTGCACAAGCTGGACGACCTTGCCGTCCAATAGGTCGATGCATGGGAAAATCATGGTGGTTATATGCTTGGCAAGGACAGCACACGGTCGGAAGTGTTAGACAGATTTTATCGGTCGAATCGCCCTTCAGCACGGGCGGGTTTCAAAACAGCCTCGTACCTCAGGACTTCCTCTCTCTCGCATCCGCGTCCGGCACAATGTCGCAGACAGCGCACCCTCTAGAAGTGCTATGCTTTTCGATTGTACCGCTAACGGCGGTGCGCGGACGCCCGACGCGCAAATGACGGGAAATGATCGTTCTCCCAGACGACGAGATCCGAGCTCTCCTCAGCGAGGAGAAGATCATTCCGTCCGGACTGTACCCGTTGAAGCCCATGCCTGAGCTACACCACCACAAGCGCAAGAATTTCGATGTCGCCTCCGAATCCGGGCATGAATTCGTCTCGCGTTGAGACAGTCGAGCCTCAATGTAATGGACTTCTCGGCGATCCTCGGCTACAAGCTGCCGGGGGTATTCACGGTCTTCCGCCTACGGCGATATAACGGGAGTTCGCATTTGCACACAAATGCCCTGGAGAAGGTGACCATCGACGGCTTCCACGTCCACACCGCGACTGAACGATACCAGAAACTGGGGGGATTCAAGGAAGACCATTTTGCGGAGCTAACGACCCGATACGCCAGTCTTAGTTCTGCAATCGAATGCCTTCTGAACGAGTGCGGTTTTCGATCTCCTATCGAGAAATCGCCACTCTTCACGGGACAGGCGATATGAGTCCAGAATCGATTCGGGATGCGTTCAGAGAACGCGTTTGCGAGCAAGTAGATCTCAGGCAAGAGGGCGAAAAACGGTTCCGAGTTCTAACGCCTTTCCGATACGAGGATGGAGACCACTTTGGCATTTTCCTCAAGTACGAAGCTGATCGGTGGATTCTGACCGATGAGGCAAGTACACTGATGCATCTATCGTATTGGCTCAACGACGAGGAATTCGACTCGGGAAATCGCCAAGAGATCATTCAAGGTTCTCTATCGGTATTTTCGGTGGAGGACCGAGACGGGGAATTGATTATTCCGGTTTCAGAGAATCGATTCGGCGACGCACTTTTCAGCTTTGTGCAGGCGCTCACCAAGGTTACCGACGTTTCCTTTTTGTCCCGCGAGCGCGTTAGATCCACATTTCTAGAGGATTTCAGAGCCTTCATTCGTTCAAAGGTGCCCGAGGATCGCATCGCCTTCGACTGGAACGATCCCGAAAATGACCCGAGGGGCCATTATCCGGTGGACTGTCGAATCAACGGGATGACGCGGCCACTCTTCATCTATGCTCTGCCGAACGATAATAGGGTAAAGGATGCGACTATTAGCCTACTCACCTTCGAAAAATGGGGTCTTGATTGTCAGTCGCTAGGAATCTTCGAGGAACAAGAGTCTATCAATCGCAAGGTGCTTGCGCGTTTTACCGACGTATGCGAGAAAACGTTTTCGAGTTTGGCAGGGGAGAATACCAAGCGTATCCAGACGCACTTACGACGGCTCCTCGCAGAGCTCCCCAAGCCCGCGTAGCGCCAGAATCATCGGACTTTGCGCACAGGGACTCCGTGCCGGTCCAGGTGCTCCTTCAGATCGCAGATGCGCAGAGTACCGTAGTGGAAGACGGAGGCCGCCAGCGCGGCATCGGCCTCACCCTCGGTGAGGACGCGCAGGAAATCGTCGGGCTTGCCGGCGCCTCCGGAGGCGATCACCGGGATGTGCGTGGCGCGCGAGATGGCGCGCGTCAGGTCGCAATCGAAGCCCTGTTGCACGCCGTCGGTATCCATGGAAGTGAGCAGCACTTCCCCCGCGCCGAGTTCTTCGCCGCGGGCCGCCCAGGCGACGGCGTCGAGCGCTTCCGGATCGCGCCCGCCGCGCGTATAGACGGTCCAAGCACCGGGCGCATGGCGGCGCGCATCGATGGCCAGCACGACGGCCTGCGCGCCGTATTCCCGGCTGAGTTCGGCGATCAGTTCGGGACGCCGCACAGCGGCGGTGTTAACCGAGATCTTGTCGGCGCCGGACAGCAGGATACCGCGCGCGTCTGCGATGGAGCGTATGCCGCCGCCCACCGCCAGCGGGATGAAGACCTTGCGCGCGGTGCGGGCGACCACGCCGGCCATGATTTCGCGCGCGTCGCTGGAGGCGGTGATGTCCAGGAACACCAGTTCGTCGGCGCCCTCCTGGTTGTAGCGGTCGGCCAGCTCGACGGGATCGCCGGCATCGCGCAGGTTGACGAAGTTGACGCCTTTGACCACACGGCCATCGGTCACGTCGAGGCAGGGGATGATGCGCTTGGCGAGCATTTTATTTTCGGTTCTTCGCCGCCATGCGGGGCTACGAGCCCCGCGCAGGCTCAGAGCCTGCCCCACTTATCTCCGCGAAATTGCGGACTACGCGCAGGCCGGTTGGGCCGGATTTCTCCGGATGAAACTGCACCGCGAATATGTTGCCCGATTCGAGCACGGCTGTATATGGCAGCGAGTAAGTGCATGTGGCGGCGGTCTGGGCGACGGCGGGCGCGTAGTAGCTGTGCGCGAAATAAACGAAGGGCGCATCGAGACCGGCCAACAGACGCGAGGCACCGCACGGATCGAGTTGGTTCCATCCCATGTGCGGCACGCGCGCATCAACGGGAAAACGCCGCACCGTGCCTTCGTACAAGCCCAAGCCGCGGGCTCCAGGCGCTTCCTCGCTGCGCTCGAACAGCGCCTGCAAGCCCAGGCAGATGCCCAAAAACGGCACGCCGGCGCGGATGCGCTCCACCAGCGCATCGCGTACCTGCATTTCGTCGAGCGCGCGCATCATCTGACCGAAGTGGCCCACGCCGGGCAGGATGATTTTCCGCGCATCGCGCAGACCGGCGGCATCGCGCACCAGCGTGTAGCTTGCTCCGATCTCCGCGAGCGTGTTTTCTACCGACCGTAAGTTGCCTGCGCCATAATCCAGGATGGCGATCATAGCAGTCCTTTCGTGGAAGGCAACTGATCGCGCAGCCGCCGGTCCGTCGAGCACGCGTATTTCAAAGCGCGCGCGAAGCACTTGAAGATCGCTTCGATCTTGTGGTGGTTAGAACGGCCATAAAGAACGCGCGCATGCAGGTTGGCGCCGGCGTGATTCACGAAGCCGCCGAAGAAATCCTCCACCAGCTCCGTTTGCAGATCGCCCACCAGGCGCACGCGCACCAGGCCGCGGTAAACCAATGTGGGCCGGCCGCCCAGATCGAGCGCGACCACCGCCAGGGTTTCGTCCATGGGCAGCACGAAGTAGCCAGCACGATTGATGCCGCGCCGATCGCCCAGCGCCTTCGCGAACAACTGGCCGAGCACGATGCCTACATCTTCGACGGTGTGATGCTGGTCCACGTCCAGGTCGCCCTTGGCTTCGAGCCGCAGATCGAAACCGCCATGTTTGGCGAACAGTTCGAGCATGTGATCGAAGAAGCGGATGCCGGTGGAGACCTGGTAGCTGCCGCGGCCTTCGATCTTCAACAAGGCTTTGATTTGGGTCTCCTTGGTATCGCGTTGGATGGTGGCGGTTCGCATCAGAGGATCACGCTTTCGAGTTGATTGATATCGTCAAGAACGGCGGCGGCGTTTTCGGCTGCAAACAGCGACGCCAATTCCGCACGGCGTGGACTGGCGGGCGACGCGATACCGATGAACGGCACGGCCGCGGCTCGGGCGCAACGCGCGTCGTCCACGGTGTCGCCGACGTACCACATCTTGCGGTCGCCGGCGGCTGCCGCGATCTTGAGCAGACCTTCGGGCGCGGGCTTATGCGCGGAGACGTCTTCCATGCCGACGATGGGATCGAAGCGCAGCGACGGCGCGAAACGTTTGAGCGTGACTTCCGCCTCCCAGCGCATGCGCCCCGTGAAAATCGCCAAATCGAAGCGGGCGGCGAGGCGATCGAATAGGCCGTTGCGCGCCATCCACCGCTCGCGCAGGATCAGGCCGTTGGAGCCGTCGCCGTGGAACAGGGTCTGGAAATAATCCACCACGGTTTGAAACTCGACAGCCACGCCATGCTGGGCGACGATGTGGTGCGAGAGTTTCCAATCGTCGTTGAAGCCGCCCAGGTTCTTATAGTCCTGGATCTGCGGATGGGTGAGCTTTACACCGGCAAAATGCCGGACCGTACGCATGATCGTTTCGCGGTAGGATTCGGTGACGTCGACCAGCACGCCATCCATATCGAAGACGATCAGCGGGCGAGCCATATTTCCTCCAAGGCGGCCAGCAGGCGGTGCGTTTGCTCGCGCGTGCCGACGGTGACGCGCACGCAGCCGGGGGCTTCGTAACTGCGGTCGCGCACCAGGATGCCCTGGCCGCGCAGGCGGTCGCGGATCTCGAGCGCGCGTTTGCCGGCGCGGATCAGCACGAAGTTCGCGGAACTGGGCACATAGGCGATTTTCAGCCGTTCGAGCCCGATGCATAACAATTCGCGGGCGGCCAGCACTTCCGCGACGTAATTCTCGATGTACGCGGTATCGCGGATGGCGGCCTGCGCCGCCAGTACGGCCAGCATGTTCACGCTGTATGGCGACTGCGCTTTGTGCAGGTACGCGATGTTGGACGCGTGCGAAAAGAGGCAGCCCAGCCGCATGGCTGCCATGCCGTAAGCTTTGGAAAAAGTGCGGCTCACGAACAAATTGGGCGACCGCTCGATCTGGCCCAGCGCGGTGACGCCGGAGAATTCGAAATAGGCTTCATCGATAAAGACCACAGCCTTGCGCGCGCGCTTGAGAATGCGCTCGATGGCCGCGAGCGAGAGGCCGGTGCCGGTGGGGTTGTTCGGGTTGGCGATCAGCACGGCGCGGGTGGCTGGGGTGATGGCGTCGAGCACGGCGGCGAGCGGGAATTCCATCATGGGACCGTCGTAATCGATCTCGCGCACCGTGGCGCCGGCCACCTGCGCATAGAAGCGATACATGGCATAGGCGGGGCGCAGCAGCAGCACCTCCTGGCCATCGTCAACATAGGTGTTGATGAAGGCCTGGATGGCTTCGTCGGTGCCGTTGGTGAAGATGAACTGGTCCGGCGCGAAGCGAAAGAATTCGGCCACGGCGGACTTGGCTTCTCCGTATTCCGGGTAGACGGCGAGACCGCCGGCATCCAGGCGCTGTTTCAGGAAGTCGATGACGCGCGGCGAGCAGCCCACGGTGTTTTCGTTGAAATCCAGGCGCAGCTTGCCGGCGCGGCCGGCGGTGGGCGGCGAGTAGGGCGCCATTTTGAGGACGGCTTCGCGGGGGCGGATAGCGCCTTTGGGGAGTGTGTCGAGACGAGTCTCGACACGGCACGCAGGAGTGCGTGCGCCACGGTTAGGCATTGATGCGGACCTCTACGGAGCGCGCGTGCGCTTCCAGACCCTCGGCGCGGGCCAGGGCGGTGATCGCGGGCGCCAGCGCGGCCAGGGCCCCGCGGCTCAAGCGCTGCACCGAAATCACTTTCAGATAGTCGGCCACCGACAGTCCGCCGCGCAGGCGCGCCACGCCGCCGGTGGGTAGCACGTGATTGGGTCCGGACGCATAATCGCCCGCGGCCTCCGTGCTGAACGGGCCGATGAAAATGCTGCCGGCATGCCGCACGCGCGCGAGCAGGCGATCGTCCGGAATGCTGAGGTGCTCGGGGGCGAAACGGTTCGAAAGCTCCACGGCCTCTGCGAGCGAGCGGACCAGGATAATGGCGCTGTTGCGCTGGATGGCCTTGCGGGCGATGGAAGCGGTGGGCAGGTCCGCAAGCTGGCGCTCGATTTGCTGTGCCACTGCATTGGCAAGCCGCTTGGACGTGGTCAGCAGGATGGCGGCGGCATCCACATCGTGTTCGGCTTGGGCGAGCATATCGGCGGCGAGATGGCGCGGGTTGCCATCGGCGGAGACGATCAGGATTTCGGTGGGGCCGGCCACGAAGTCGATGCCTACTTCGCCCGCGAGCAGTTTCTTGGCAGCGGCCACGTAGATGTTGCCCGGTCCGACGATGCGGTCGGCGCGCGGCACCGTGCGCGTACCGTAGGCGAAGGCCGCGATGGCTTGCGCGCCGCCCATTTGAAAGACGCGCTCGACACCCAAAAGGTGCGCCGTGCCCAGGATCTCCGGCACGGGGCGCGGACAGGCCGCGCAGATATTGGGCACAGCGGCGACCTGCGCCGGAATTACGGTCATCATCAGCGTGGAGGGCAGCGGATAGCGGCCCGCGGGAATATAGGCTGCGACCGTGTCGAGCGGGCGTACGACTTGGCCGAGTTCCAGGCCGGGACGGACTGCGCGCAACGTTTCGGCGGGAAGTTGCATGCGGGCGAAGGCCCGGATGTTGGCGGCGGCGGCCTCGATGGCATTGCGGAACCCGGGCGTTAGCCCCGCGCTGGCGCGCCGCAGGTCCGCTGCGGGCACCACGACCGTTTTGCGGTCGAGCGCATCGAACCGGCGCGCGTATTCCAGGAGCGCCTTATCGCCACGCGTCCGTACGGCTTCCAGGATCGGGCGCACCACGGCTTCGGCTTCGGCGAGCCGGGCTTTGCGCCGCGCCATCAGGCGGGGCATGGCGGAGGTGGGCAGGATGCGGATCATAAGACGATCTTGTTTAGTGGATACTCGACAATCCCCTGCGCGCCCGCCTGCTTCAGGCGCGGGATGATGTCGCGCACGGTGGACTCGTCCAGAATCGTGTTGACGGCCAGCCATTCCTCGTCGCTGAGGTGCGAGATCGTCGGTCGCTTCAGCGCAGGCAGCACCTCCAGCACGGCGCGCAGATCGTTCCGATGCACGTTCAGCATTAGCCCCACCTTGCCTAGCGCGTTGATGGCGCCTTCCAGCAGCATGCGCATATCTTCCAGCTTGCGGCGCTTCCACGCGTCCTGCCACGACTCGCGGTTGGCGATGAGCTGGGTGTTAGATTCCATCACCGTATCGATGATCTTTAGCTTGTTGGCGCGCAGCGAGGAGCCGGTCTCCGTCACCTCCACGATGGCATCCGCCAGCACCGGAGGCTTCACCTCCGTCGCGCCCCAACTGAATTCCACGCGCGCGCTCACGCCGTTCTGCGCCAGATAGCGCTTGGTAGTGCCCACTAGTTCGGTGGCGATGACCTTGCCCTGCAGGTCGTGCACCGATTGAAACCCCGACGACTCCGGCACCGCGAGCACCCAACGCACTTTGCCGAAGCTCTGCTTCGAGTAGATCAGGTCGGCGATGGCTTCCACATGCGCTTCGGTTTCGGCCACCCAGTCGCGGCCGGTCAGCCCGGCGTCCAGAATGCCATCCTCAACGTAGCGCGCCATCTCCTGCGCGCGGATGAGCATGCATTCGATTTCGGGATCGTCGATGGTAGGAAAATACGACCGGCTGCTGGTGGTGATGGCGTATCCCGCGCGGCGGAACAGATCGATGGTGGCGGTTTCCAGGCTGCCCTTGGGAATGCCCAGCTTCAGCTTCATGCCGGCCTCCCGTAGACCGCGGCGGGATCGTAGGCGCGCGGCTCGGATTCCACCCACTCGCCGTCTTCGATGCGGCGATAGAAGCAGCTCTGGTAACCGTTGTGACAAACGCCCGGGCCTTGCGGTTCGACGCGAACCAGCAGAGAGTCCTGGTCGCAATCGGTGGAAATTTCTTTCACGATGAGACGGTGACCGGAGGTCTCGCCCTTAAGCCAAAGCTTCTGGCGGGAGCGGCTATAGAAAGTGGCGAAGCCGGTCTCGATGGTGCGGCGGAAGGCTTCGCCGTTCATGTAGCCGACCATCAGGACGCGGCCGGAGTTGTAATCCTGGATAACGGCCGGGATCAGTCCGTCTAATTTGGAAAAATCGAGGTCCATGCGAATATCAACAAAAAAGCCCGCCGGGCCCAGAAGGCTCCCCGTGGCGGGCGTCCTTTCTTATTTCGATATGGGGTCGAATCAGGACGGCGCCCGCCGCGCGTGGATTGGGCCGTGACGACGATGGCGGCGGATGGCGGGGGGCATAAAGGAAGATTATAGCAAAGGCCGCGCGTGGCCAGGCGGGGCGGGGTGCCTGAAAGGTGCATCTACTCAAAAACGGCTATCGCTTGCCTTTCGTTCCGTCCTGTTTCACGAAGGATGTAGTTCCCCCGCTCAGGCCAGACGGGAAACAAGTTCGCCGGGTCGCGCGCCGGCGTCGCGGCTTTTGTAATACTCCGGCGATGGAACTTTTACGCGGCGGCGCGCGCCGCCTCTTCCTCTAGTCGCCTAACGTCAATCAGCGTTGTTGTGGTCCTATTGAGGGACCGCTCAAATGCGGCCTTCGCGGAGCGCCAGCCAAGGTTAAACAACTCAATCAACGTGCCAACAGCAAGTACTAAAAGAAGTACCGGAGATCCAAAAACTAGGCGCCCTGAAACGAGCATGATCGAGCGCCGATGGAAAGCGAGCAGGCTGTTTTTCACGTCTGCATCATCGATGGTGGAAATGGCCCTATCCCATCTTTCCGTCCAATCCATGGGCGCATGCGATTCGACGATTTTCCAGTGCAGCATGCTCATGTTGATTTGGAAGAACGTAATTCTATGACCGTATCGGATGAACCCGTTCATTGACTGGCGGAGCAGCCTATAGGCAGGATGGTCGAACCCGATTTTCCCGGAGGCCGCATAGTCGAACAGCTCATCGCGCACCGCAAACATTTGTTGCCGGAATACATCTAACCTAACGGACGGCCAAAGCGCAAATGTGACGAAGACGAGGGCACATGAGCCAATAGCAGCTTCCAAAATGGTCACCAGCATCTGTGCTTGCGTCATATATCATCCCTTCTTGTCAATCCTTCCGACGTGAGTTTGCTTGAGGTTCTGTTTGGGTCTATTTTGATCTCCAACTCCTTTATTCGGGCCGCCAGACGCTCACGCGTCCGACGGTGGTTTCCCCTCTCCCTTAAGTATAAACCTATCGACAAGCCTGAAAGCGTTATGCTGATTGTGAAAACAACGGTAACATTGGCAAACAAGCCGAATTTCAGATCTGCCAATGATCGCCGACCGGCGAATGCCTCAACACCCGTTGACGCCCGGTTAACGCAGTATCCAATCAAAAGGCAGGCCATGGCGAAGTTTCCATGTCTGCGTACTAAACTGAAGACGTTCCCGATGAACCATCGTGCCGCGCTTTTAGGCTGCCTCGGAGATTTATCGGTTTCGCCCGGCTGGCGTTCTTTGTGCTTTCTGCGATCCGCCATGCGGATAAATCATAGCGTTTAAAGCCTTTAAAAGCAACAATAATTATTCGGCAATAATTATTCGGCATCCTTGCCGCCTGCCGTCCGCCCGCGTCTTGCCCATGGTCGCGATCTGCAGCTGATACTCTGGTCCGCGCTTAAGTGTCGCCTTCCCTCCCAGGTTGCCCCCAGGGACGGCGGCGGGCTCGGTGGTCAACAGGTAATCCACCAGCACTACGGAGTCTCCCAGCAGTTATGTCGCCCTGGCGGTCCTGCCATGTAAGCAGTTCTGCTGTGCGGCAGGGCCACCGAATCAGTATACTAGTCGTTTATGCGGAGCCTTCAGGGTATCGTTGCGTTGCTAATGCTGGCAGCATCTTTGCAAGCGCATCCGCACGATGCGCGAAGCACATTCGACCTGCTCAAGAAGGGTCGTATTCTCTCGCCAAAGGAGGCGGCTAAGCTTGAGGAACGCGTCAGGAAGAAGCCGGAGGACGAGGAGGCGCGCGTACAGTTGCTTTCGTATTACGCTACGCCTCCGGCGGGCTTGGATCTCGCAGCCGTGAAGCCGGCGCGGGCGAAACACATCTTTTGGCTGGTCGAGAACGATCCGAAGGATGGCATGGGCCTGTTCCAGGTCGGGACGGGCGTTTATCGCCTGAACTGCCAGGGCGACGATCTAGCCGATCCGGAAGCGGCCCGGCATGTGGGCGAGATGTGGTTGGAGCAGATTAAGAGGAACACTGGGGATGCAGCCATTCGGCGTTCGGCCGTCGATGCGATTCAGTTTTGCACGCCGGAGCAGGCCGAAAAGATACTGACCGACGCAAAGGACGGAGCTGGATTGGGCCGCCTGTATGCCGGCGCCGTGCTTGGCATTACCGGTGAGTCCTATCAAAACCGCGATCCAGCAGGGTCCGATCCCGCGCTCCGGGAGCGCCCTTTCGCGATCAGGGCGCGACAGGCGCTGGCGTCGGCGACGGACAAAGACGTATTAGTAGCCGCCGCGGGAACGCTGTTGCGCCAGGGCGCCCTCTTGTGGGCGGACGGAAAACTCGACTGGGATTACACGCCTCTCGGCAACAGCCTGCTGGCCAAGGCGCGGAGCCTGGCCCCGGACACGATCAACCTGCTGACGTTGCCGACAACGCTCCCGGCGCGCGGCGAGCGTCCCCCAGTTACAATCCGCGTCGGCGGCAATGTGCAGGAGGCGAAACTGCTGCGGAAAGTCGCGCCCCATTACCCGTCCGCGGCGCGCGATTTGGGAATCCAGGGAACCGTAAAATTAAGCGCGCTGATCGGCCTGGATGGCAAGATCTTGTATCTGCACGCCGACGCTGGGCCGGCTGAATTGATTCCCGCCAGTGTGGAGGCGGTCCGAACCTGGGAGTATCAGCCGACCCTGTTGAATGGGAAGCCGTGCTACGTGGTGACTGAGATCGATGTGAACTACACGTTGTCGCCACGATGAAGCGGTTCGACCGTCACCTTCCGACCGCTAGCCTGCAGCGCCGTAGGATCCGCGGCGTACGGGGCGCGCACGTAGGCTAGCGCGACCACTTTACCCAGCGCGGGCGAGAAAGCGGACGATGTAATCTCGCCGGCTTCGGCGTCGTTGGCGGTGATCCTGGTCCCACCCGCCAGCGGAGCATCGCCTTCGATTTCCAATTTCACGAGCAACCGGTTGACGCGCCCGCGCGAGCGGATGCGCTCCACGATCTCCTGCCCGATATAGCAGCCCTTGGAGAAATGCACGGCATGCATCTGGCGGGTTTCCTGGGGCAATGTAGTGTCGAAGATGTCTTCGCCGTAGCGCGGCTTGCCGTGCTCCAGGCGCACAGTGCGGGCTTCGTCGGCCGTCGCCTGGACTGCGCCCGCGGATTCCAGACGTGCGATCCAATCGGCCTTCGTTTCCGCAGGCATGAACATACGGAAGCCCGGTTCGCCGGTCTCGCTGACACGCTCGATGATGGCACCGCCGAAGCCAGCGTGTTCAAACTCTGCTTCCGGCGCGGGCGCGCCGATGGCCGCGACCACGGCGGCGGCTTGCGGACCCTCCACCGCCACGCACGCCATCAGCTCGGAGACGTCCTCGAGCGCGACATCGTCCGCGATGATGTACTTATCCAAGTGACGGAAGACGCGCTCGCGCGTTTCGGGCTCGGTATCCAACAGGAAGCGGTCAGCGAGGCAGAGCAGGTTGACATCGGCCAGGATGTGCCCTTGCGCATTCAGGAAGAAGGCATAGCATCCCGTGCCGGGCGTAAGCTGCTGCACATGGTTGGTGGTCATGGCGTGCAGCAGGCGGGCGCGGTCGTCGCCGCTGGCGTAGATGCGTCCGCGGGCGGAGAGGTCCAGCCAGGCCGCGGCGGTGCGCAAAGCGTGATATCCGGAATGCATGCTTCTTTGATTATCACCCGTTGCGACGGTCGTCCTTACTGGGTGAGATCGATCATGACTTGGATTTCCGCGATCGCTTCGACGGGATCGCCGTTTTAGCAGACAAGGCGCAGAGTGCCACTTTTTGACCGCCTTTAACGCGGCAGGGACGAGCAAGGGATGACCCCTCCAGTACCTCGATATTGCGTAGCACGCCCTTTATGCCGATCGTAGCGCGCAGTTTTACGATGCCTGCGACGTGCCGTCACTTCGCGTCCTTCGCGTACGCGGGGCGGACATAGGGGGTGAGCCGGCCACAGTTCACAACCTTACCCGCTTGGATGTTGGGAGTTGCTTGAGATTGAGCGCACGCGCCGAGGAGATGCGGCCAGGCGTAGAGCGATGCCGGGGGCACATAGCCTGGACACTGATGTTTTAGAAACCGGCCGTCCACCGCCGGTACCATTGCCGGCTAAATGAGGATCAAACCCCGCCGGATGCCCAGCGTCACCGCTTCAGTGCGCGTACCTGCATTGAGCTTGCTCAAGATCGAAGCCACGTGGAACTTGGCGGTATGTTCCGAGATGCCCAGCTTCCACGCGATGGTCTTGTTGCCGTGGCCTTCGGCCAGCATCGCGAGCACTTGAACCTCGCGCGGGGTGAGCGTTTGCAGTTGCGCCGCGGGCAGGGGCCGGTCGGCCACCAGCGCGGGGATATCCTGCGGGTGCAGCACGGCCAATCCGGCGGCGGCCGCTTCCACCGCCGCCAGGATTTCACGCGGTCCGAGATCGCCAGGCAACACGGCGCGTATGCCGGAGCGCAGGGCATCGCCGGTCCACGAGGACTGCAGATCCGGGGCCAACACCACGATCGCGGGCGCGCCGTCGCGGCCGGCCAGCGCGATCAGGTCTTCGGGCGGCTCATCATGATGCATTTCTAGCGCTGCCAGCACCACATCTGGTTGATGCCGATCGATAGCGGCGCCCAGGCCGGCGAGGCCGGAAGCGGCCACAACTTCGATACCCGCACCTTGCGCGCCCACGGACTCGAGG
>Ga0187855_10002378_pt1 | contig 14265 bp, 13 predicted proteins | sample June2016WEW_8_10_2_FD_132969 | JGI IMG/M metagenome (GOLD analysis project Ga0187855, IMG submission 132969) | Peatland microbial communities from SPRUCE experiment site at the Marcell Experimental Forest, Minnesota, USA - June2016WEW_8_10 | ecosystem: Environmental > Terrestrial > Soil >...
GCCCGAAGCCCTCGCGGATCGACTTCTGCACGATCACCTCCGAGAGGCGCTGGAAGGCGTTCACCTCGACGTTGCCCACCCCGGTGAGGTTGGTGTAGATGTGGATCAGCGGGTCGCGATCGGCGGCCTCGGAAACCTGACGGTAGACATCCCAGCCCTCGGGGTCGTCCAGCGCCATCGAGCCGACGAGCGCGAGCTGCAGATCTCCGATCTCTTCGCGCACGAGGCGGTAGGCGTCGATCACTCCGAGCGGGTCCTTCCACTGGTCAAAGCGCGACACCTGGGTCACGAGCCGTCCCGGGAGGTCCAGCCCGATCCAGTCGAGGATCTGACTGGCGGTATGCGGATCGAGGTCGATGTTCTTGGGGCTCAGGGGATCGATCGCGGGGGCGATCGCCTCCACGCGCTGCACCGGGAAGTTGGGTGGCACGAACTCGGGCATTGTGAACACCGCCGCGTCGAACCCGCCAAGCAGCGGCTCCAGAAAGCTCCAGGCATCGGGGTTGGGCTCGCTGGTGTCGATGTGACAGCGCCACACCCAACGTGCGCTGCCCCTGCCGTGCGCCTGAAGCAGCCCGGCGGGCTGGGGGTCGTGGACGACGACGAAGTCATAGCCGCCGTCCAGGGTCGCCGCGTTCTCCTGCACGCATCGCATGTAGACGGCCTGCTCGGCGTCGCTCAACGAGCGTGGCGCACCCTGCAGCGCGTTGTGCAGCGCCTTCGTCGCCTGGAAGAAATCCAGATCGCCGCTGATCACCTTCCAATCCACGGTGAGACCGAGGTCGCGCAGCAACGGAACGCTGGAGCGCAGCAGCTCGGACACCCCGCCGCCATAGGAGGTCGCGTTCACGTGCAGGATGCGCGCGCCTTTCAGCGCGCGTGCATGCTCGCGCAACTCATGCATGACCGCGTCCGGAGCGAGCCCGTCGTAGGCGTCGAGCGACCAGCGCCCGACCGTCACCTTCTGCAACACGGGGTCATTCTCCTCGAGGTCCTGTCAAGTCGCGCTGCTGGAAGATTCACGTCGCCGCGAGCGGTGGCGAGTCAACCGTAGCGATCTCCGTCGCGGCGGACCACCTCGACGGGGATTCGGTTGCCGTGCGGCCTCGCGCTTGCACGCGATGCCCCCAGGCGCGAGAATCAGCGGAGATGAGCCAGCCCGGCAGCTACACGCTGGAGCGCGACGCCCTCGACGAGCTCTTTGGGGCGCTCGTTCGTCGCGGGTATACCGTCGTCGGGCCGACCGTACGCGATCAGGCGATCGTCTATGACGAGATCGGCTGCAGCGCCGATCTGCCGATCGGCTGGACCGACGAGCAGGACGGCGGCCACTACCGCTTGCGCCGCCGCGAGGACGAGGCGCTGTTCGGCCACAACGTGGGCCCGCACTCGTGGAAGCGCTACCAGCTGCCACCCGAGGTGCGGCTGTGGCGCGCGCGGCGCGACGAGCACGGTGGGCTGACCGAGCTCGCCGAGGCCCCGCGCGAGGTTCCGCGCTACGCCTTCCTGGGTGCACGTTCCTGTGAGCTGCACGCGATGGGCATCCTCGACCACGTGCTGCTCGGCGGCGCGCATACCGATCCGGCCGACCGTGCCCGGCGTGAGGACGTGTTCGTCGTCGCGGTCCAGTGCGCCGAGGCGGGCAACACCTGCTTCTGCCTCTCGATGGGCACCGGACCGACCGCCGAGAGCGGTTTTGACATCGCGCTCACCGAGGTGTTGGAGGGTCCTCGCCACTACTTCGTGCTCGATGTCGGCAGCGAGCGCGGAGCGGACGTGCTGGGCGAGCTGCCGCACGCTCGTGCCGGCGCGGAGGAGCGCGGCGCCGCGAGTGCCGCGCACGCGCGCGCAGCTGCGCAGATGGGACGCGAACTGGACGTCACCGACATCAGGGAGATGCTCTACCGCAACTACGAGAACCCCCGCTGGGATGAGGTGGCCGAGCGGTGCCTGTCGTGTGGTAACTGCACGATGGTCTGTCCGACGTGCTTCTGCACGACTGTGGAGGACGTCACCGACCTCGCCGGCGAGCACGTCGAGCGCCATCAGCGCTGGGACTCGTGCTTCACCGTGGACTACTCTCACATCCACGGTGGCGCGGTCCGCGCATCGACGCGCTCGCGCTACCGCCAGTGGATGACGCACAAGCTCGCGACTTGGATCGACCAGTTCGGCAGCTCCGGCTGCGTCGGCTGCGGGCGCTGCATCACGTGGTGCCCGGTCGGCATCGACATCACCGAGGAGGCGCGGGCCATCCGCGAAAGTGAGGCTCCCGGCGATGCGGACGCTTGAGGAGCTGATCGCCGACGCGCCGCTGTTCGAGGGTCTCTCGGCCGCGCATCTGCGGCTGATCGCCGGGTGCGGCGCCAACGAGCACTTTGCCGCGGGCGCCGAGCTGTTTCGCGAGGGCGCTCCGGCCGATCGCTTCTTCCTGATCCGCGAGGGCGCGGTCGCGCTCGAGGTCGAGGCGCCGGGTCGCGGCAGGCTCGTCGTCGAGACGCTCCATCCGGGCGAGGTGGTGGGCTGGTCGTGGCTGTTCGAGCCCTACCGCTGGCAGTTCGACGCGCGTGCGCGAGAGTTGACGCGCGTCGTGGGGTTCGACGGCGTCTGCCTGCGCGGCAAGTGCGAGGCCGACCACGAGCTCGGCTATCAGCTGATGCGACGCTTCGCAGCCTCGGTGATCGAGCGGCTTCAGGCGACACGGCTGCAACTGCTCGACGTCTACGACCATGCTCGCGTCGGCTGAGACCATGCCGTCCGAGCCCGGCCCGATGGTGCCGGCGCCGTTCACGGTTGTGGCAAAGCGCCGGGACACCGCCGACACCTGGACGCTCGAGCTGCAGCCGCGCGGGGACGCGGGACGGCTCACGTTTGCCCCGGGCCAGTTCACGATGCTCTCGGCGTTTGGCACGGGCGAGGTGCCGATCTCGATCAGCGGCGGGGGGGAAGGAGAACGAGAAGAAGGGAGCCCGCTCGTGCACACCGTGCGCTCGGTCGGACTGGCGACGAAGGCGATCTGCGATGCCACCGTCGGCGATGTCCTCGGCGTTCGGGGCCCGTTCGGCCGTCCCTGGCCGGTGGAGGAGCTCGCGAGCGCTGACGTCCTCATCGTGGCAGGCGGCATTGGGTTGGCCCCGCTGCGGCCCGCGATTCTCGCCCTGCTCGGCGAACGCGAGCGCTACGGGCGCCTCGTGCTGCTCTACGGCGGGCGCTCCCCCGAGCAGCTGCTGTACGCCGCCGAGCTGAGGGAGTGGGCCGAGCGCGGGTTGGACGTCGCGGTCACGGTGGACAGCGCGGGACCCGAGTGGCGCGGTCACGTCGGCGTCGTCCCACGGCTCGTGCGCCGCGCCGAGCTCGACCCCGCCCGCGCGCTCGCCCTACTCTGCGGACCGGAGGTCATGATGCGCTTCGCGGTTGCGGCGCTTGCGCAGAGCGGGGTCGGCAGCGATCGTGTGTACGCATCGATGGAGCGCAACATGCAGTGCGGGATCGGGCACTGCGGGCACTGCCAGCTCGGGCCGACGCTCGTCTGCCGCGACGGGCCGGTCTACCGCTGGAGCGAGCTCGAGCGCTGGCTGGCGATCCGGGAGCTGTGATGGCCGCGCCGCACAGGCAGACGCTCGCGGTGTGGAAGTTCGCCTCCTGCGACGGCTGCCAGCTGAGCCTGCTCGACTGCGAGGATGAGCTGCTGCTGCTCGCCGATCGCCTGGAGATCGCCTACTTCCTGGAGGCCAGCAGCGCGATTGTCGAGATGCCCACCCACCCCTACGACGTCTCGATCGTCGAGGGGTCGATCACCACGGCACATGATACCGAGCGCATCCAGGAGGTCCGCCGCCGCTCGCGGGCATTGATCACGATCGGGGCGTGCGCGACCGCCGGAGGCATCCAGGCGCTGCGTAACTTCGCCGACGTGGAGGACTTCAAGTCGATCGTGTACGCCTCGCCGGACTACATCTCGACGCTCGGCACATCCACGCCGATCAGCGCGCACGTTCCCGTCGACTTCGAGCTCAACGGGTGCCCGATCGACAAGCGCCAGCTGCTGGAGGTGATCGCCGCCCACCTCGCCGGGCGCCGTCCCCGCGTGCGCGCACACAGCGTGTGCGTGGAGTGCAAGCGTCGCGGCACCGTGTGCGTGATGGTCGCCCACGGGACGCCCTGCCTGGGTCCCGTCACCCACGCCGGCTGCGGCGCCATCTGCCCCGCCTATGACCGTGGCTGCTACGGCTGCTACGGGCCGGCGGAGTCGCCGAACACCGCTGCCCTGAGCGCTCGCATGGCGCAGCTCGGCTCCGACGAGGTGGACCTGGTGCGGGTGTACCGCACGTTCAACGCCGGAGCGCCGGCGTTCCGGGAGGCCGGCGAGGCGCACGAGGGAGGCCCCCCTCGATCAGCAGGGCGGGGCGCATGAGCGAGGGCGGAGGACCGGGAGGGCAGATGGGGGCGGGTAGGCAGACGCGGGTGATCCGCACCGACTATCTCGCCCGCGTCGAGGGCGAGGGGGCAATGTACGTGAGGCTCGACGGCCGCGAGGTGGCGGAGGTCAAGCTGCGCATCTACGAGCCGCCGCGCTTCTTCGAGGCGCTGCTGCGCGGGCGGGCCTTCACGGAGGCCCCGGACATCACTGCGCGGATCTGCGGCATCTGCCCCGTGGCCTATCAGATGAGCGCGGTGCGGGCGATGGAGGACGCCTGCGGGGTGCGCATCGACGACGGTCCGATCCGCGACCTGCGCCGCCTGATCTACTGCGGGGAGTGGATCGAGAGCCACAGCCTGCACGTGTACATGCTGCACGCCCCCGACTTCCTTGGCTACCCGGGCGCGGTGGAGATGGCCCGCGAGCACCGCGAGATCGTCGAGCAGGGACTGCAGATGAAGAAGGCGGGCAACGCCGTCATGGCGCTGGTCGGCGGGCGGGAGGTCCACCCGATCAACGTGCGCGTGGGCGGCTTCTACCGCGCCCCAACCAAGACGCAGTTGCGCACCTTGCAAGACCCGCTGGAGCGCGCTCGCGAGACGGCGCTCGCGACGGTCCGCTGGGCGACGGAGCTGCCGTTCCCCGAGGTGGAGCGCGAGGTCGAGCTGCTCGCGCTCGCCGACCCCGACCCCGACGCATATCCGATCGACCGTGGGCGGATCGTCTCCGACGGGGGGATCGACATCGCGCCGGCCGAGTTCGACGAACACGTGGTCGAGGAGCACGTCGAGCACTCGAACGCCCTGCACGCGCGCATCCGCGAGCGCGATGTCTACCTGACCGGCCCGCTCGCCCGCTACGCGCTCTCCTCACAAGCGCTCCGCCCCCTCGCCGGCGAGGCGGCGCGCGAGGCCGGTCTCGGGGGGGTGTGCCGCAATCCGTTTCGCAGCATCCTCGTGCGCGCGGTCGAGCTCGTGCAGGCGTGCGACGAAGCGCTCGCGCTGATCGAGTCCTACGAGCCTCCCGTCGCGCCCGCCGTCGAGGTCACGCCGCGACGCGCGGTCGGGCACGGCGCGACCGAGGCCCCCCGCGGCCTGCTCTACCACCGCTACGAGATCGACGAGGACGGCACGATCCTCGACGCCAGGATCGTGCCCCCCACCTCGCAGAACCAGCTCGCGATCGAGCAGGACCTGCGCGCGGTGCTCGAAGCCAACCTCGACCTGCCCGACGATCGGCTCGCGCTGCGCTGCGAGCAGACGATCCGCAACCACGACCCCTGCATCTCGTGCGCCACGCACTTCCTGCAGCTCACCATCGACCGTGGCTGAGACGGCGCGTGGGCTCAGACGGCGCGTGGGCGCGCGGCCCACGGGAGCGTCCCAGGCTAGCGCGCCACCGTCGCAGGCCGAGAGCCGTCCCTCCGTGGTTGTGATCGGTGTGGGGAACGCTCTCCGCCACGACGACGCGGCTGGTCTCGAGGTCACATGTCGCCTGCGCGCACGACTGCACGCCGGCGAGAACGCTGTGCGTACAGAGTTCGCCGTGCGCGAGCACGAGGGTGAGCCACTCGCTCTGATCGACCTGTGGGAGGGCGCCGGCGCGGTTGTGCTCGTGGACGCGATCCGCTCCGGGGCGGCCCCGGGCACGATCCATCGCGTCGAGGCGTCCCACGAGCCGATCCCCGCGCGGCTGCGCGGCTCCTCTTCCACGCACGCAGTCGGGGTGGGGGAGGCAATCGAGCTCGCCCGGGCGCTGGGCCGCCTGCCGGCACGCGTCGTCGTCTACGGCGTCGAGGGCCTGTACTTCGACGCCGGCAGCGGGCTCTCGGAGGAGGTGCAGGGGGCCATCGACTCGCTCACCGACGCCGTGCTCGGCGAGGCGTGCTCGCTGGCCAGCTGCTAGTCGCCGAGATGCGTGCTCCAGCGTTCCGCGATCCGGCCGAATCGCCAGATAGAAAGCGCGATCACCCACGTCGCGACGAACATCCCGACGATGATGAACCCGAGGAGGTTGATGTCGATCGTCTCGAACCAGCTCCAGAACGAGCCGCAGAGGTTGAGCTGTTCGGCGATGATCCCGCCGAGCTCGATCGTGCCGATCACCAGAGCGACTGCGACCGACAGACCGGTGATCGTGATGTTGTAGAAGACCTTTCGCACCGGCTTTGAGAACGCCCAGCCGTAGGTGTAGTTCATGAGCGATCCGTCGATCGAGTCCATCAGGCTCATTCCGGCGACGAACAGGACGGGGAGGCAGAGGATCGCGAACCACGGCAGCCCCGCGCCCGCGGCGCCACCGGCGAGCACGAGCAGCGCGACCTCGGTCGCGGTGTCGAAGCCGAGACCGAACAGAACGCCGATTGGGTACATCTGATGAGGCTTCGTGATCGACTTCGTCAGTCCGCCGAAGAAGCGGTTCATGAGCCCACGGCTGTTGAGCTGCTGCTCCAGGGCCTGCTCGTCGTAGGCGCCGCTCTTCATCTCGCGTAACACCCTGACGAGTCCGAACAGGATCAAGACGTTGAGCGCCGCGATAACGTAGAGGAAGGAGCCCGAGACGAGCGTCCCGATCCAGTTCGTCACCTGGTGCAATTCGGAGTTGTCGTGCTTGACCGGACCAGCCAAGGACTTGATGCCGATCGCGAGCAGCAGGGCGAGCGCAAAGACGATCGTGGAGTGCCCGAGGGAGAACCAGAAGCCCACGCTCAGCGGTCGTCTGCCCTCAGCCATCAGCTTGCGGGTCGTGTTGTCGATCGCCGAGATGTGATCGGCGTCGAACGCGTGCCGCAGCCCCAGCGTGTAGGCCGTCACGCCGATCCCGACCGTGAATCCCCCCGCCGTCCCGAGGTGGTAGCGATGCGGCGCCACCAGGGCGATCAGCGTCAGAAACCCCACCACGTGCAGGCCCGCGACGACCAGGACCATCATCAGCAGCGTCAGCCGCTGCCCGGAGTCCAGCGAAGCCCACAACGCGCGCGCGCCCGGCCGCTGCCCGACCTTCACCGCCGTTGCCTGCATCTCGCGTCTCCTTCTCCGCAGCGCCAGCCTCGTGGGCTGGCCTTAGGGCGAACGCTACCTGTCGCGAGGAGCCGTTACAGTCTCGTCGCGATCAGGCGCGCGGCGGCCACCGCCGCCTGGCCGTAGGCGATCGACCCGTCGTTCGGCGGTAGCGCTCGCGGTATCAGTACCCGCAGGCCCTCCTGCCCGAGGGCCTGGGCGGTGCGCGTCAGCAGCAGGCGATTCTGGAAGACCCCGCCGGACAGGACCGCCGTCCTCACGCCGCGCCGCCGCGCCAGCAGCGAGACGGCGGCCGCGGTCGCGTCGGCCAGGCCATTGTGGAAGCGGGCGCTGACGAGGGCCGGCGAGACCCCGGCCTCCACGTCGCGCATGACCGCCCGCACGGTCTCGCGCGCATCGAGCTCGACCAGCTCGGCCTCGACGACGGGGACCGGGTAGGCGCCGTGCTCGCACGCTGCCGCAGCGGCCTCGAGCTCCACCGCGGCGCGGCCCTCGTCGTGGACGGTCATGCGGATGCCGCACAGCGCCGCGACCGCGTCAAACAGGCGCCCGACGCTCGTCGTCATCGGCGAGACCATTGCGCTGCCAGCCAGCTCGGCGACCCGCTCCCAGCGCGCCTCCTCGATCCGAGCGGCGATGCTCGCCGGTGGCCGCGCCTGACCATCGAACGCGGCGAGCAGCCACGCGCACGCCATCCGCCAGGGCTCGCACACAGCCGCGTCGCCACCGGGAAGTCCCACCGGGTGCAGATGGCCGACCCGCTCGACCCGCTCGAGGTCGCCCGCGAGCAGCTCTCCGCCCCAGATCGTTCCGTCGGTACCGAAGCCCGCTCCGTCGTAGATCGCGCCGATCGCGGGCCCGCGCTCCCCGTGCTCGGCCAGGCACGCGGCGAAGTGGGCGTGGTGATGCTGGACACCCATCAGCGCCGCACCGTCGCGTTCCAACGCGTATCCGGTCGAGAGGTAGTCAGGGTGCAGATCGTGGATGAGCACCTCGGGCGCCACATCGAAGAGCTCTTCGAAGTGGGAGATGCCATCGCGGAACGAGCGCAGCGTCTCCCAGCTCTTCAGGTCGCCGATGTGAGGCCCGACCCACGCCCGCGACCCCCGCGTCAGGCAGAACGTGCTCTTCAGCTCCGCGCCGCACGCCAGCAGCGGCGGCGCCGGGAGCGGGAGGGCAATGCTCGCGGGCACATACCCGCGTGAGCGCCTAAGCATGAGCGGGTGGGTCGCGCCGGCGCCGAGCGAGCCCGCGCCCGTCGAGCCCGCGTCCAGCGAGCGCACGACCGAGTCATCCGCGCGCACCTCGATCGGGCGGTCGTGCACGAGCAGCGCGTCCGCGATCCCGTGCAGGCGTTCGAGCGCGTCGCCGTCGAGATACGCGATCGGCTCGTCGCGGGTGTTCCCGCTGGTCATCACGAGCGCCACGCCCGCGTCCGCGAGTCCCACGCCGACATCCGCGAGCAGCAGGTGGTGCAGGGGGGTCGAGGGCAGCATCACGCCGAGGTCCGGCGAGCGCGGCGCGACGGACTCCGCGACGCGCGCGCCGGGTCGGCGGCGCGCGATTACGATCGGCCGCTCGCGGCCCTGCAGCAGATCCTCCTCGGCGGCGCTCAGATGGACGAGCGTGCGCGCGGCGACCAGGTCGCCGACCATCAGCGCAAACGCCTTCTCCTCGCGGCGCTTTCGCCGTCGCAGCCGCGCGACCGCCCGCTCGTCGTCGGCGCGGCACGCAAGGTGGTAGCCACCGAGGCCCTTCACCGCGACGATCTGCCCAGCGAGGAGCGCCGCAGCGGCCACGCTCACCGCGTCGTGCGCCGGCAGCGTCCGGCCGGTGGGGTCGATCAGGCGCGCCCGCGGCCCGCACGCCGGGCACGCGTTCGGCTGTGCGTGAAAGCGCCGACTCGCCGGATCCTCATACTCAGCGTGGCAGGCCGCGCACATCTGGAAGGCCGCCATCGTGGTGAGCGCCCGGTCGTAAGGCACGCCGCAGACGATCGTGAAGCGGGGACCGCAGGCGGTGCAGTTGACGAACGGGTAGCGGTAGCGCCGGTCGCGCGGGTCGAACAGCTCGGCCAGGCAGTCGCCGCAGGGAGCAACGTCGCTCGACACGAGCGCGGCGGGCGCACCCGCCCGGTCGCTGTCGAGAATCGAAAAGCCGTCCTCGCCGGTCGGGCGCAGCGGCTCGGCGCGCACGCGCTCCACCACGGCCAGCGGCGGCGCCTCGTGCGCGAGGCGCTCCAGGAAGCGCTCCACCGCGTCCGGGGCGCCCTCCACCTCGAGCAGCACGCCGCGCTCGTCGTTGCGCACCCAGCCCGAGAGCGTGTGCTCGTCGGCGAGCCGGTGGGCGAAGGGACGGAAGCCCACGCCCTGCACCACGCCCTCCACGCGGGCGCGCACGCGCGTGCTCACGCGGCGTCCTCGACGAGCTCGCGCAGCACGTGCCAGGCGCTCGCCTGCGCCTCCTGGATGCGCGGGATGTGCTGCGAGCGCGTGACGAGCACGTGGTCGGCGAGGCCATCCGCAGCGATGCGCCCGCCGTCGTAACCGACCAGCGCGATCGTCGCCAGTCCGCGTCCGCGCGCCTCTGCGAGCGCGTCGATCACGTTCGCCGAACCGCCGCTGGTGGAGAGCGCGAGCAGCACGCCGCCCTCGCGGCCGTGGGCGATGACCTGGCGGCGGAAGACAGCCTCGACGCCGATGTCGTTGGCGATCGCCGTGAGGATCGCGGCGTCCTCCGTGAGGTCGATCGCGCGCCGCGCCGGCCACCCGCGAGGTGGCTCACGCAGATCGGCGACCGCGTCCATCGCGTCGGTCGCCGAGCCGCCGTTGCCGAGCGCAAGCACGGTGGCGCCCGCGTCGAGGCGCTCGCGCAGCATCGTGGCGGCCGCGATCAGCGTGTCGGCGCCCTCGCGGAGCGTCTGCGCGCGCAGGACCCCGATCTCGTGCGCCTTCTGCAGGATCGAGCCGCGCACGTCCTCGAGCACGCGCTCGGGGTCGCGCTCGCTCTCGGTGAGGAAGGGGTAGAGGAAGCTCGCCGCGCCGGGGTCGTGCACGGGCCCCGCATCGCGCCCGGCGAGCAGGCCGCGATGCTCGAAGAACACGTGCACGAGCTCCCACAGGAGGTGGTAAGCGGTCTCGGTCAGCTCCTGGCGCACCAGCGGATCAGCGAGCGGCGGTTCGAGCTCCCATTCGGCGCCGATCGCCTCGAAGGCCACGGTCAGGCAGCCGCGCCCGGCGGCCACGGCCAGCGCGGCAGCGGTCTCCCCGTCGCGGCCGAACGCGATCGCGACGTCCCGCGGGTCGGCCATCAGCGCCACGCGCTCGCGCAGCGCCCCCTCCTCGCCGGTGAGCGCGAGCGCCGGCAGCGCGCGCTTGCCGACGATCACCGGATGGACGAACTCCACCGCGACGTGGCGCGCGTCCGAGCGCGCCTGGGGCGTGCGTCCGATCGCGAGCAGCCGTCCTCCCCGTGAGAAGCGCTCGGCGACGCGGTGACAGAGGCGCGCGAGCGGCTCGGCCGCCACCGCGAAGAAGCGCTCGTTGGCGTCCGTGCGCAGCGCAAGCAGCTCCTCGACGCGGCCGGTCAGACGCTCGTGCCGCGCGGTGGTGGCGGCGTGGCCGCTGGTCGCGAAGGCCGGGCCGCTCACGAGCCCTGCGGCTCTCTGCGCGCCACGCCCGTGAGCCACGCCGCGAACGCGTCCACGCCCTCGCCGGTGCGAGCGCTCACCAGCATGTGCTCGACGCCGGGGTTGACGCGGTCGAGGTTCTCCAGGAAGCGCTCGAGCGAGTAATCGAGGTGCGGGAGCAAGTCGATCTTGTTGACCACCACCAGCTCGCACGTGCGGAACATGAGCGGGTACTTCAGCGGCTTGTCCTCGCCCTCGGTGACCGAGGAGATCATCGCGCGCGCGTCCTCGCCGACCCGGAACTCGGCTGGGCATACGAGGTTGCCGACGTTCTCGATCACGAGCAGGTCGATCTCATCGAGCGCCAGCTCGCTCATCGCCGAGCGGACCATGTTGGCGTCGAGATGGCACTCCCCGCCGAAGCCCGGATCGGTGTTCAGCTGGGTGACGGGCACGTGCAGGGCCGACAGTCGATCGGCGTCGAGCGAGCCCTGGACGTCGCCCTCGAGCACGCCCACGCGCACATCACCGAGGCCGTTGATCAGCACGCGCTCGAGCAGCGCCGTCTTGCCCGCGCCCGGCGCGCTCATCAGGTTCACCACGCGTACGCTCGCGCGGTCGAAGTCCGCGCGGTTGGCCCGCGCGATCGTCGCGTTCGCGTCGAGCACGTCCCTCGCCACCTTCACCTTGGTGCGGTGCATGGGGCCTCCTCCTCCACTTCGATCGAATCCACGGATAGCTGGTCGCCGTCCAGCACGGTTGTCTGCCCGCCGCCGCACACCGGGCACAGGAGCGAGGGCTCCTCCAGTTCCCACTCCTCGCCGCAGGCGCAGCGCATCCGCGCCGGGATCAGTCGCGGCTCGAGTACGGCCCCCTCGCAGACGGTGCCGCGCGCGAGGATCTCGAAGGAGTAGACGAGCGACTCGGGGACGACCTGCCGCAGGGCGCCGATCGTCACGCCGACCTGGACGACGCGACATGCGTTCGCGTAGCGTGTCGCCGTCTCCACGATCGCACGGCTGAGCGACAGCTCGTGCATCAGCAGATCCGTGGCAGCGGGTCGCCCGCGAGGAGATCCATCACCCGCCGCCCGCCGAAGGCGGTGTCGACGAGCACCATGCCCGGCGGCTCGGCCGCGATCTCGCCAATCTCGACCGCCCGCTCGCATCCGGGGACCGCTTGCAACGCGCGCAAAGCCCTCTCGGCAGACTCGGGGGCGACGAACGCGAGCAGCTTGCCCTCGTTGGCGACGTACATCGGATCGATCCCGAGCAGCTCGCAGGCCCCGGCGACTTCGGGCGCGACCGGCACGTCGGCCTCGCGCACGAGCGCCGCGACGCTGGATGCCCGCGCGAGCTCGTTGAGCGCCGATGCCACCCCGCCACGGGTGGCGTCGCGCATGCAGTGCAGGTCCGGGCCGGCCGCCTCAAGGAGGGCGTCGACCGCCGGCCACAGCGAGCGCGTGTCCGAGACGATCTCCGCCTCCAGCGCGAACTCCTCGCGTGCGAGCATCACCGCCATCCCGTGCTCGCCGATCGAGCCCGAGACGATGATGCGGTCTCCGGGCGCGAGCGCGGAGGGCGCCAGCCGCGCACGCGGATCGATCACGCCCAGCCCGGTGGTGCACAGGTACATCTGATCGGCGTGGCCGCGCTCGAGCACCTTGGTGTCGCCCGCGACCACCCGCACGCCGGCCTCCTCGGCGGCGCGCGCGATCACCTCGACCTCCGCGCGCAGATCCTCGGCGCGCAGGCCCTCCTCGAGCATCAGCGAGAGCGTGAGCGCGAGCGGGCGCGCGCCGGAGACGGCCAGGTCGTTGACCGTCCCGTTGACCGCCAGCTCGCCGATCGATCCGCCGGGGAAGCGGATCGGCCGCACCACGAAGCTGTCGGTCGTGAGCGCGAGCTCAGCGCCATTCACCGACACGATTCCCGCGTCCCCGAGCGCCGCGAGCGCCTCATTCCGCAGAGCCGGCAGCAGCAGGCCCTCGATCAGCGACTGCGAGGACTTGCCGCCGGCGCCGTGGGCCATCGTGATCCGCTCGTCACGAAACTTCGCCCGCTTGGCGCGGGCGCCCTGAACGATCCCGAGGATCCGCTGCTCGCGCGTGATCGAACTCACACGACCTCGCGCTCTCGCGTGTAGCGACCGTAGTTGTAGTAGGCGGCGCAGGCGCCCTCGGGCGAGACCATGCATGTCCCGATCGGGCGCTCCGGCGTGCACGCGGTGCCGAACACCTTGCACTCCCACGGCTTGATCACGCCCTTGAGCACCTCCCCGCACTGGCACGCCTTGGGGTCGGCGACGCGCACGCCGGGGATCTCGTAGCGACGCTCGGCATCCAGCTCGGCGTAGGCGGCCGAGAGCTTCAGGGCGCTCTGGGAGATGAAGCCGAGACCGCGCCACTCGAAGTGCGCTCGCAGCTCGAACACCTCCGCCATCACCTCCAGCGCGCGTGGGTTGCCCTCCCACGGCACGACGCGCCTGTACTGGTTCTCGACCTCGCAGCGGCCGTCGGAGAGCTGCGCGAGGAGCATGTGGATCGACTGCAGGACGTCCAGCGGCTCGAAGCCCGAGATCACCACCGGCCGCCTGTAGTCGGCGGGAATGAACTCAAACGGGCGCGCGCCCACGACGCTCGACACGTGTCCCGGTCCGATGAAGCCGTCGAGTCGTAGGTCGGGCGAGTCGAGCAGCGCCCGCAGCGGCGCCACGATCGTCACGTGGTTGCAGATGCAGAAGAAGTTCGCGATGCCCTCCGCCTTCGCGCGCTTGAGCGTGAGCGCCGTGGACGGCGCAGTCGTCTCGAAGCCGATCGCGAAGAACACGACCTCGCGGTCGGGGTTGCCTCTCGCGATCCCCAGCGCGTCCAGCGGCGAGTAGACGATCCGCACGTCCGCCCCCTCGGCCTTGGCCTCGAGCAGGCTGCCGCGCGAGCCGGGGACGCGCAGCAGGTCGCCGAAGCAGGTGAAGATCACGCTCGGCTCGTGCGCGATCGCGATGCCGTCATCCACGCGACCCATCGGCAGCACGCACACCGGACAGCCGGGACCGTGAACGAGCTAGATGCCGTCGGGCCGCAGGCCGTCGATCCCGTAGCGGTCGATCCAGTGCGCGTGGCCGCCGCAGACATCCATCAGCTTGTACATGCGCCAAGGCTCAAGGAGCGAGCGGATCTCCCCGGCGAGCGCGCGCCC
>Ga0187855_10002380_pt1 | contig 14259 bp, 11 predicted proteins | sample June2016WEW_8_10_2_FD_132969 | JGI IMG/M metagenome (GOLD analysis project Ga0187855, IMG submission 132969) | Peatland microbial communities from SPRUCE experiment site at the Marcell Experimental Forest, Minnesota, USA - June2016WEW_8_10 | ecosystem: Environmental > Terrestrial > Soil >...
ACATACGGGTCAACGCATAGTTATGCGAAGCGGCAACACACACTATTCGGCAGAATCGGATGCGCCGGCGTGGTCGTTGGGGCTGGCCTGCGCCCGGTGGCGGCGCAGGTCTACGGGAGGTCTACGGGAGGTCGATGGCCGGTAGCTCCGGGGTACCTCACAGGTCGATCGCGGTCACGAGCCTTGCTATGCAGCACGCTGCCTGGATGGCTCGGCACGTAGGCGCGCGCACAAGTTGCCCGCGGTGTCCATGCACTTCCCTCTTCGCGGGAATCGGGCCTGCCAGCGAACAGTGGCAGGACCGCGCGGACCGGTCCTGCCGTACTGGTCCCGGGCTCGCCCGGGAATCTTTCGCGGGAGTATGAAAGATGGCCGTGCAGATCGGATTTCCAGGGTGGGACAGTATCCGGCGCATGTCCGGCCGGGGGAGTACGGCTATCGGCTGCGGCAGGCCGGTGGCTCCGCGGCGTGCCCGGCCGGGTCCAGGACGGCAGCAGGAGAATGAGATGCAGCTGGACTCAGCTGGACTTGATGGGACATGATCCAGAACTTGCGTCGCGCTGAGCAGGCACACTCCGGGACTACGGACGCCACACGGACAGAACGCGGTATTCACGCGGCGGGAAATGGAGAAATAGCAGGTCAGCGGCTATTCCGATGGGCCGGGATCGGCTCACTGTAAAACCGTCGGCTAAGCCTACGCTGGTTCGAACCCAACACCTGCCACCCGAAACCCCAGGTCAGAGCCGTTGGCGCGGGATTGCGTCAGCGGCTCTAACGCTGAAAGCAAGCGGTGCCGTAAACCGCTTGCTGCCCGTTGTGGGCCATACGTGGGCCAGATCCGGCCCGTCCAGCAGCCCGCTCGCAGCGCCCGCTACGGCCCCGGGATGTGCTCTGAGCTGCGGAAACGTTCAACGGTGGTCCTTGTGGGGAGTTCTGGCTGTGGTTGCGCGTGGTTGGCAGTCGGCCGTGCGTGCACGCGAGTGTGGGCCAGGCACGGACATATGGCGGACAGGATCGGGGCGGTACCGGCGGTTCGCGGAACCGCTTGCTTTCGGGCAATACGCCGGAGTTGTGGGGCAGAGGGCTCGTTCGATTTGCCGGTTAGTGATGTCGCCATGGCCGTCGATGCAGTGGGTGTAGACGGCGAGCAGCATGGTAATGCTGTGCCCGGCCCGTTGCGCGATCTCGGCGGGGGCGGCACCGGCGTTCAGCCAGAGGGACAGGGCGGCGTGCCGCAGGTCGGGGCGTCGGGCCAGAGTGGTGGCAGCCACCGCGGGCCCGAGGGCCAAGGTGCGGGCGGCGTGCCAGGTGCGGCCGTAGCTGCTCTCGCTGAGCGGGCCGCCGCGGGCACCGCGGAACAGGCAGCCATCCGCTGCGGTGCCGTAGCAGCGGTAGTGATGGCGGAGCATGGTGACCAGGACGGGCGGGATGGGGACGGTCCGGGCCGATCCTTCGGGCCGGTGCTTGAGGCCGCGCTGCTCATGGCTGGTGCCGTTGCCGGTCCACGCCTTGGAGGTGCGGGGCGCCGCCCGGGTCAGGGTCAGCATTCCCCATCCGCAGGCGGGCAGGTAGCAGTCGGCCAGGCGCAGGGCGATGGCTTCTTCCGGGCGCAGCGCGCCATAGTACAGGCAGCCGAAGAACGCCGCCAGAACGGGACGGATCCGGGTCACGGCAGCTAGCAGGGCCTCGGCCTGCGCGGGGCTGGCCACGACCTTCGGGTCTACAGCGGTAGCGGCCTTCGGGACCTGCCAGCTGACCTGGTCGGCCGGGTTGGAGTCCAGTAGCCCGGCCTCGACCGCGTAACCCAGCGCCCCGTGGAACACCGCGCGTTTGCGGGTGATCGTATTCGCGGCAGCACGGCCGCCATCCAGCCGCAAGGTCAGGGCATCCAGTGCCGCTCGGAGCACTATCGGGTCGGCGAGCCGGGCCAGCGGCAGTGACGCCTGCTCCGCCCACGTCAGCACCCGGGCGGTCGCCTCGTCTGAGGTGGCAGTGCGGGCGGGGTTAAATGCGTGCTGATACAGGGCCGCGCGCAACTGCGCGGCCGGCGGCCGTACTCGCGTGGCCCGGGTCAGGGCGGGGGTGACGGTGGCCAGCGCTTCGGCCACGCTGGCCCGCGAATGTGCGGCCAGGGCCGGCCACTTCATCGCCACGTAGGCTGCCGCATGCTGGTACCAGGTCACGGTCACCGGTCCCGGCTCAGCCCACAGCACCGGCTCGCCGGTTTGCGAGTCGAACTCCATGCCCTTGCGGGCGGCGCGGACCAGTTCTGCCCGGTAGCTGTCTGCTAGGGCCCGAGTAAGGAAGGACTTTGACTTGGCTCGGCCAGCAGCCCGCCAGCGGACCTCGAACGGACGGCGGCGCCCCGGCCGGTGCCGGATCGCATACACGCTCACATCAAACCTGTTCATCTGTATCCCCCTATCGCGGCAGCAACGTGGATCGCGGCCCGGTCGGTTATTGCGGCCGCGGGTTGCGCTGACGGCACGGCCAGGCCATACGGCCAACTTTCCGTCGGCCGTGCGCCGGCCGAACAAGGGCCGATGGCTATGGCACGGGTGGCGGATGAGGCCGTGCTCTGCAGCGCGGCGATGCGGGCTCTAGACTGGCGGTATGACCGAGGACACGCGCCCGGGTGACGAAACGGCTGAGCCTGAGAAGCTGCCTGCCTTGCCAAGACATCTGTCCGCGCTGATTGGTTCCCTGCGGGGCCCGGCGGACCTGGGCCGCAATCATGACAAGTACCTGACTTATGCCGATCGTGAGGAGGCCGGCGGGGCTGCGTCAGCGTGATTTTGTGCGATACGGGGCCGCTGGTCGCCGCATTTAACGCCGCTGACCGAGAGCATGGCCGCTGCGCCGAGTTCCTGCGGGAGAACTGGTCCCGCCTGGTCATCCCGTCGCTGGCCGTAACCGAGGTCTGCCATCTGCTCGCCGACCCGCAGCGTCGCGGACGCGCTGGCCTGGCTGCGGAGTTCTGTGCTGCGATCGCCGAAGACGAGTTGCGGGTGATCGAGGCGACTCCGCATGACTACGGTCGCATGGCTGAGTTGCTGACCACCTATGCTTCACTGCGATTGCAGGTGGTGGACGCCTGTGTGATCGCTCTCGCTGAGCGGCTCGACGTCCGCGAGGTCGCAGCCCTGGATCGCCGTGACTTCCTTGTCGTCGCCCCCCGGCACCTGCCCAAAGGAGAACGGCTCACCCTGCTACCAGCCGACTGATTCCGTCCTTGATGACGAGAGGCTGGCGAGCAGGCCATCCGCTCCATGCTGCTGGTCCTTCCGGCTAGGCCGGCCGCGCCCTGTCGGCGCTGGGGGTGTAGGAGAGCTTGCGGGGGTCGGGGAAGCCGAGACTGGTGTAGCCGGGGGCGCGCTTGGCGAGGGATGAGGCGAGGACGCCGGTGAGTTCGTCGTGGTAATCGTGGACCTCTGCGGTCGCCTTGCCGTCGTAGGGGCGCAGGATCCTCCCGGCGTGCTGCAGGAGGCGTCCCCTGCTTGCGACGGGCGCGGCGAGGAACAGGGTGTCCAGTGGCGGGCAGTCGAATCCTTCCCCGGCGTACTGGCCGGTGCCGACGGCGAGCAGGGGCGGCCCGCCGGACGGGAGGTTGAGCCGGGCGAGCGCGGCGGCGCGGTCCTTTGCGCCCATGCCGCCCTTGAGGGTGACCGGGTCGTGCCCGAGGGCGCGGAGAGCGTCGGCCATTGCCTGCAGGTGGCTGGTCCAGTTGGTAAGGACCAGGCAGTTCCTGCCCTTGGCGAGGGCCGCGGTGACGTCGGCGATGACCTGGCGGGTGCGCTGGTCGCTGGCGATCAGGTCCTTGTAGATGACGGTCATCCCGCCTGGTGTGGTGGGGTTGGCGGACCCGTCATAGCGGTAGGCGGTCCGGTGGAGGTGGAGCACTGGCGTTGGCCGCCCGCCGGGGGCGCTGCCGGGCAGCATGGGCATGCCGTCGGCGGCCTGCCGGGGTGTGGCGATGGTGTGCCGGACCGGGCCGACCTGCATGCCGATCAGGTCATCGAGCTTGTCGCGGCGATAGGGGGTGGCGGTCAGCCCGAGCCATCGCCGCGCCGGGATCTGCCTGACGGCGTCCGCGAACGCGGCGGCCGGGACGTGGTGGCACTCGTCAGCGACGATCAGGCCGTACCCGGCGGTGAGGGCGGCGATGTCGTCGCGGCGGGACAAGGTCTGCAAGGTGATGACGTCGATAGCGCCGCGCAGCCTGGCCCGGCCGCCGCCAAGCTGCCCGGCCTTCACGCCGAGGAACTCGCTGATCCGGGCCCGCCACTGGTCAGCCAGGGCCTTGCGGTCTACCAGGACGAGTGCCGAGACTTGATGCTGGGCGATGACCGCGCAGGCCATCACGGTCTTCCCGGACCCGGGCGGGGCGACCAGTACCCCTAGGTCATGCTTGGCGAGTTCCGCGACCGCATCCCGCTGGACGGGCGTTAGCGTGGCCGTGCAGGTGAAGTCCTGGCTGGTGCCGGGGGAGCGCTGGTCGGTGAAGTTCAGGCGGCTTCCGGCTTGCCCGGCGAGTGAGATGGCGGTGTCGAGCATGCCGCGCGGCAGGACCAGGCCGCCATCGATGGTTTCCTGGTAGCAGTGCAGGAACCGGGGGATGTTGTAGGTGGAGGCGCGCATCCGCTGCCGCTCGTAGAACTCCGGATTGTGCATCGACGCCGCGTGCCGCAGCGTCGCCGCCAGGCTGGGTGTCAGCTCCGCCTGCTCCAGCCGGATGCCCGCGCCGAGCCGCACGCTGAGGGCGGGCGGGGCCGGTGGCCGGGTCTTAGTCGAGGACGGCGAGCTGAGCCGGGTGACCTCGGCGGCGACGATGACCTTCCCGGCACGGTCAGTGGCGCGCCTGAGTTCCTGCGGGGTCATCCGGCCGAGGGTGGACAGGTAGGCCCACTGGTCCTCGTGCGGTTCCAGGGTCTCCAGGTCCAGGAAGACCGTCGCGCCGTTGTCCCGGGCGGGCTTGAACAGCGGCGCGGCGATCAGGTTCCCGACCCCGCCTGCCGGGAGCAGGTCCTGAGACGGGAACAGCCGGTCGTAGCTGGCCAGCGTCATCCGGCCGCGCAGCGCCATCGCCTCGCGCAGCAGCCCGGTGCCGAGCCGGCGGCCCATCTCGGCCGGGACCGGAGAGGTGAAGAACACCCACGCGTGCGCGCCGACCCCCGACCGGGAGACCTCCAGCGCGACCGGGACCTGCAGAGCACGGCCGGCCTTGACATACATGAGGGCGTCGAGCATCGCCTCCGGGCCGTCGAAGTCAGCGGCCAGCCACCAGCATCGGTCACCGCCCAGCAGCGGGTACAGGCCGATATGAACCTCGCCCTTCAAGTGCGCGGCCAGTACCTGCGAGGTGAGCGGCAGGTAGTTCCGGCCCTCGTGGCGGACTCCCTTCTGCCAGCCGCCGCGCACCGCCGGGACCCACCCGGACTTCCCGGTCCGGTGGTTGTCGAACCGGACCGCGTACACATCTGTCCGCGCCGCGAACAGCGCGCCGAAGAACGCCACCTTGTCGTCCTCCGCCGACCTGTGATGCACGAGTCCGGGAGGGGCCTCGAAGTAGGCGGCCTGCGCGGGGCCGGGCGGAGCAGCTTGCTGCGGGCTGAGCCTGAGCAGCTTGAGCAGCCGGGCATTCTCCGCCCGCAACCGCGCGAGCTCAGCCTCAACCGCCGTCGGGATCTCAGCCACGCAGATAAGCTATCCGCGCACGATCATTGGCTGGGCGGCTTCGGCATGGGTTAATGATTCGGAGCAGCGCATGCGGGCGAACGTCAGTCGTGCTCAGGCAATGCCAAGGCCTGTGCCGGATCGTTCGAACCCAACACCTGCCACCACCAGCGGAAACGGCCCGTGGTCTGGGCATGCCATGGCTCGCGGGCCGCCATGCTGTTGGGGACAGCCATCCTGCAAAGGACACCACCGGCCGGATCACAGCCAATGGAGCGGTCATGGGGTACATCTGCCCGGACTGCGGCGAAGGTCTTCCCGAGGACACCGCTTGCCCGTGCACGATGGCGGGCGGCGACTTCAACGATGAAGACGACCTGGCGGTGAGCCGCGGGCCGCTCACCGCCGAGATCGCTAGCATCCGGTCACCTGTCCGCCGATTTCTCGGCGAGTGGTTCACCAGCGGCCTGCGCGACTTGCAGCGCCGTTACCGTGAAGCGGCCCCTTCCCTGGCGGTCGGGCGTGGACCGGGCCGACGCAGACCCCGGGACCGTGGGCACAGCCGCCGACTGGCTTCTGCGGTTCCTCGTGCACCCGCAACCAGATCGGCATCTGGCGATGCTGGGCGTCATGCGATGCGCGAGAGCGAAGATCAACCTGCTAACCGCGTTCGCCGAGATCGCTGAAAGCCTCGGCTCGTCCCGGTCGTCGATAGCCGCGGACTTCAAGGCGCTGGCTGGCGCAGCCCCGGGCAACGTGAAGTCACCTTCACCGGCCCGCTGCCTGGTAACGCAGCCGCGCCGTAGCATCTGGCCCGGTGCTGCTGGGCACTCGCTCTTCTCACCGAAGGATGGCGTGGCGGCCCGATAGCCGCGGCCATGGGACCGCTCGGGCAGTTCCGGGGCCACAGCCGCGTCTGCGGTAGCGCCGGGCGAGCAACTCTGCTGGTCAGAGCCGCGGACGAGATTCTCGGCATGCACACCTGCCGCAGGTCCTTGCGGGGCCGCCGGCGCTGCCCGTACTCGTCGCGGATGTTGCGGACCATGACTCCACCCTCTCCTCACGCCGCGACAGCCGTGGCCACGTGGCGACCCGTGTGATCAGGAGGAACACGAACCGCAGACACATGGCCGGCGACTATCACGACTGGACGGCTGGAGGCAACCCTGCTGGTCAGAGCCATGGACGAGATTCCCGGTACGCACAGGTCATCAGCAGGTAGTGAGGCGGAAGAGCACAAGGTGGCGACGGTTCTGAAACCACTGTGATCCGCTTTTTACCGAAGATCACGAAAAGACTATGAGATTGCCGCGGCCGTAGGCATTCGCCAATTCTGGTTCTACTTTTTGCGCCTTTACTAGGCGATGTGTAAGCGTCTTTTCCCTAGCTTCATCAAAGCTGCCGAGCAGGATTAGATCATTACGGCAGTTGAGTGGTCCTGTGATGGTCGTGAATTCCCCATTGACCAGTCTCCCGGCGATAGAGAACTTAACTGCCTTGGCGGATGCGGCGTCCGGGTTCTGTGCGAGAATCTCGGCCGCCGTGTTCATATCAAAGTATGCGATCGTCAGGATGGGTGTGGCAATACCCGCCGTCGCGATCGCTGCTGTGGCCAAAGGGTGCGTCATGGCGCTATGTGTAACCGCTCCCAGGGCCGTCTTGGCCGCAGCAGCCTCAGCCACATTGTGTGCTATCCAGGCGTGCCCGATGGCGTGCCCGGCCACGACTATCCCTTTAACGGCCAAGCCTCCTAGGATAAAGATACCTTTGTGTAGCATTTCGACGACCTCCAGGAATAGCTAGTTCGGTGACTCGCAGTCAGGATCTCGCCGCAGCTCCCGCCGTCAATTGAGACGCCGCCCGGCGGCGAGGCGGGCTTCCTCGAGTTCGTTCCAGGTATCCCAAGCCCGCGGGTTGCCCATGATGATCACGCCGACGCCATGCACGCGCCTCACATGGCGCGGATAGGTCTGCTTGCGGGCATCAGGTTACGGTGCCAGCGCTGCAGGGTCGCCGGGGTCACGAAGAAGACGCTCCGCGAAGGGCGCGGCAGCAGCCGCGGCAGCGCAGCCAGCAGCACCCGGTCCCCATCGTGGAGGTCTGGCCGGTTCACCTGACGGCGTAGCACGGCGACCTGGTGGCGCAGCGCGGGGATCTCGGTCTCCCCGGCGCGTTCACCGCGCCCGGGCACGACGATGAGCTGGAAGATACGGCGGAGGACGAGGTACGGCAAGGACCAGAACACCAACAGCGAGGATGCCCTCTAACCGAGGATGCTCAAGCCATGAACGCGCAGGTCAACAGCATCGACCCGGGTTTCCCCACCCCACAGGCCGGGCCGGCGTCCTCGTGCCGCTCATCGTGGCCTCGTACACGGCGGCCATCACCTGCGCATAGCGGCGGGGGTACTGCCCCGCCGCTGCCGCAGGCTCAGGTGCGGACGACCGATTCATCGCCCGCATTGTGCCCCACATCACATTCTCACATTCAAGTACGAGGGCGCGTTCAGCACCGGCACGCCGCCCGCATCAGGCGGCGCCGATCGCTTCCTTGATGGCGGCGATCACCGCCTGAGGCTTCTCCGCGTGCGCCATGTGTCCGGCTCCGTCAACGATGTGGACAGTCGCCTTGCCCTCCAGCGAACCCGCGTTGCTCGCTGGAACGACCTTGTCCTCCGCACCCCAGACGGCGACCGTCTTGCCTCCGAAGGACGCCTGCTCGGCGGTCACGTCGACGGCGGACCTCTCGCCGTCCAGGAGCGCGGCCACTATCAAGGCGAGCGCGGCATCGACGCCGTCGAGACGCTTGTACTTCAGGAGGTCGTCGATGAGCTGCCGATTGACCAGCGATTGGTCAGCGAACAGCTGCTGCAGATGCGGCTTGAGCTCGCGACGCGTCTCCGCCTCCGCGAACCCCCGGATGTAGCCCGCATTGATGTCCGGACCGTAGCCGGCCGGGGAGATGAGCGTGAGCGAGGCGACCTTGCCCAGGGTCGCGGGATCGGCTGCCGCCACGGTGGCGACCGCCCCGCCCACCGAATGCCCGACCAGGTGCACCCTCGGCAGCCCCAGCTCGTTCACGAATCCGACGAGGCTCGACGCAAGCGTGGCCACCGACCCGTCGCCGACGTCCTTCGACGAGGCCCCGTGCCCCGGCAGATCCAGCGCATAGGTGGCCCGGTCGGCGGAGATCGGCTCCTGTACGAACAACCACGAGTTCTTGTCACCGCCGTAGCCGTGCACGAACACCACTGGGGTGGCCTCGGATTCGGTGTCCCCGAGCACTGCATACGAGATCGAGCGTCCGTCGACGTGGACCTCGGCCACCTTCGGACCGGACTCGTCCTCGATGGCCCCGGAGGCGAGCTGCTCCTTCGCCGCCGCGACCACCGCGTCGATCTCCTCCTGAGGCACGTCGGCCGGGGCCACGACCGCGATCGTGCCGCCGACCGGGACGTCGACCATGGCCTCCACGACCAGCGCCCGGACAACGCCGGACCACGCCGACTCGAGCGTACCGGCGATCTTGTCGGTGTCGATGTCGGCGACGTCCTGCCCCTTCTCGAGTTCGTCACCCTCGGAAACAAGCCATTCGGTGACCTTGCCCGACTCCATGGACAGGCCCCACTTGGGCATGGTCACCCGTTGAATCTGGTCGTTGGTCATCGCGAACTCACTTGCTCCATTCGGTCACTGTTTTGACCGCGTTGACGATGTCCTGCGCCGACGGGATGTAGAGATCCTCCAGCGAACCCGCGAACGGAACCGGAACGTGCGGGGGGCTGACCATCTTGACGGGTGCCTTCAGATCGCCGAACGCCTCGGAGACGACTTGAGCGGAGATGTCGGTGGCGATGTTGCAGCGTGGGCTCGCCTCGTCCACCACTACGAGCCGGCCGGTGTTCTCCACCGATTCGAGGATGGCGTCGAGGTCCAGCGGGCTGACCGTGCGGGGGTCGATGATCTCGATGCTGATGCCGGAGCTCTCGAGTTTCTTGGCGGCCTCCTCCGCCATCGATACCATCCGCCCGATCGCGACGACGGTGACGTTGTCACCCTCGCGTACGATGTTGGCCTCACCGAATGGGATCGCGTAACTCTCCTCCGGTACCTCACCGATGACGTCGTACATCGCCTTGTGCTCGCAGAAGATCACCGGATCGTTGTCGCGGATCGACTGGGCCAGCAGCCCCTTGACCTCGTACGGGCTGGACGGGATCACGACCTTGAGTCCTGGGATGTGGGTGAACAGCGGGTAGAGCGCCTGCGAGTGCTGGGCGGCGGCGCGCAGTCCGGCCCCGTACATCGTGCGGATGGTCACCGGGGTGACCGCCTTGCCCCCGAACATGTACCGGAACTTCGCGGCCTGGTTCATGATCTGGTCCAGACACACGCCGGCGAAGTCGATGAACATCAGCTCGGCCACGGGGCGCAGGCCACGGGTGGCAGCGCCGACGGCGGCGCCGATATAGCCGGACTCGGTGATGGGCGTGTCCAGCACCCGGCCGGGGAACTTGCCGTACAGGCCCTTCGTCACACCGAGAACGCCGCCCCAGGCATCGTCCTCGCCCTGTCCCCCGGCGCCGCCGGCCACGTCCTCACCCATGATGATGACCGTGGAGTCGCGCTCCATCTCCTGCGCGAGCGCCTCGTTGACGGCCTCGCGGTAACTGATCTTTCGGGATGCCATTTCAGTAGTTCTCCTTCTCGAATCAGCCCGCGGGTCAGTACTTGACGTAGACGTCGGTGACCAGGTCCTCGGGGCCGGGGACCGGGGCGGCCTTCGCCTCCGTCACCGCCTCCTCGATCAGCTGCGCCACCTGCGCGTCGACCTCGTCGAGCTGCGCATCGGTCAGGCGACCCGAGTCGGCGACCCGCTTACGGAAGCGCTTGAGGCAGTCCAAGTTCTCTTTGGCGTTCTGGATTTCGTCCTTGCCGCGGTACGTCTGCTGGTCGCCCTCAAAGTGGCCGTAGTACCGGGTGAACTTCACCTCGAGGAGGGTGGGGCCGCCGCCCTCACGGGCGCGTCTGATCGCCTCGCCGGCCACCTCGTAGACGGCGAAGACGTCGAAGCCGTCGACGATCACCCCCGGCATGCCGAACCCGGCCGCGCGGTCGGCGATGTTGTCCGCCGACACCGACCAGGTCGACGCGGCTGCCTCCCCGTAGCCGTTGTTCTCGGCGACGAAGACCGCGGGAAGGTTCCACACCGAGGCCAGGTTCAGCGCCTCCATCGTGGTGCCCTGGTTGGAGGCGCCGTCACCGAAGAAGGCCACGCCGACGCCGCCGTCGCCCTTGATCTTCGCGGCGAGCGCGGTCCCGCAGATCAGCGGCGGCCCACCGCCGACGATGCCGTTGGCGCCGAGCATGCCCTTGGACAGGTCCGCGATGTGCATCGAGCCGCCCTTGCCGTGGCAGGAGCCGGTCGTCTTGCCGAGGATCTCGGCCATCATCGGCTTGATGTCGACGCCCTTGGCGATGCAGTGCCCGTGCCCGCGGTGGGTGGAGGCGATGGTGTCGCGGTCCTGATCGAGGTGGGCGCACACACCCGTGGCCGACGCCTCTTCCCCGGCATACAGGTGGACGAATCCGGGGATGTCGCCGGTGGCGAACTCCTCGTGCACCCGGTCTTCGAATGCTCGGATCGAACGCATCGTCCGGTAGACATCGAGCAGTTGGGCCTCGCTCAGCGCCGATGCGTCGGGCGCATCCGAGCCGAGGGTGGACAGTGTTTGCGTCATCCGGACTCCTTGTTTTCCAGGTTCAGCCGAGGACTGAGGATCTGTGGCCGGTCATGGGGAAACTCGCGTGGTGGGCCACGCTGGCGCGGAGGCGGCGAGCACGGCCGGAACGTCGATGACGCGGGGGCCGTCCTGCGCGAGGGTGACGGTGACGGCGTCGTCCGGGCCGAACTCCACCTCCCGCTCACCGTCGAGGGCGATGGTCCCCCGATCCAGTTCGACCGGATGAGGCACATTCAGCTGGAGTTCGGTGGAACCGAGCACACCCACCGACTCCAGCAGTCCGGGGGCGAGCGGGGCCAGGACCGTGTGCGCGGCGACCGAGGGATCAGCGAGACGCACCGCCACCCCACGCGGTTCGTGGCGCCCCGTCGGCCTGAGCCGGCCCGCGATGGACGCCAGGCCGATGGAGTGCGGCTCTGCGAAGGTGCAGTACAACTCGCGGAGCGAATCCGCCTTCCACAGTGCCCGCGCACCGATCTCACCCAGGGTGTTGACGCACACGTCGACCAGCGCCACCTCGTGCTGCACGCCGCCGTTCGCCCGGGTGACCTCCACGTGCAGCAGCTTGGCGTGTGCGGTGGGTTCCGGTGCAAGCCCGGTGGCGATCATCCCCAGTGCCATCCCGGCGACCGTGGCCTCGATCATCACCGGGAACGCGTTGTTGGTACCGGTGCTCAGCGCGAGCATGGGGGTATCGCCTAGCCCGGGCACGGCAGCGCGCATCGTTCCGTCGCCACCGAGCAAGACCACAGCGGCCGAACACTGACCCGCCATCGTCTCCGTGAAGGCGGTGGTATCGGTCGCGGTACCGGTGGGCCGCTCCAGCGTCAGGAACTCGACCTTCGGCCAACGGACGTGCGCAGTCGACCGTGCACCGGACATTCGCTTGATCTCGCGGTGCACGCCCGCGGCGATTCCGAAGGTATCGGTTGACAGGAGCACACGCTCGACCCCGAGCGTCCCCACAGTGCGCAGGATCCGCAGGACCATGCTGGCCTTCTCGGTGTTGGGGAACACCGATGCCTGCGAGATGATCCGTCGAATATCCCTCCCGGACATGGGATTCGGGATGATTCCGATAGCGCTGCCCTCAACCACGGGGAACGGATCCGGCCAGCGAGAACTCATCTCGCTCATCGTTCACCACCTCCGGCTGAGGCCGGATTGATCCATTTCATAGGCTATGTCTTACGTGAGTGAGGCAACAGTGTCCCGCGAGGAAAACATTCAGGTGCGCTGTCCTGATCGCTGCGAAGGCTGCCGTCGAGCAGGCGGCCGGGGCCGCGCGGGAACCCGCGCAGGCACAGGTTGCCGAGGCCGAGCGGGCCGCTGAGGGGCTCACCCGCCTCCCAGGCGTGATCCTGTCCCGCTCGAAATAGGAATTCGGGTGCTGGCCTGCGGTTTGTCGGGGCGTCAGGCGGCGTGCACCACCCAATCGAGTACTCGAGCGGCACAGGTCCGCTAGGTCCGGCCCACAGCCGCGTGGTCTCGCTGGTGGTTGCCAGGATGGTCCCGTCCGGGCTGAACGCCACCCCCGCACCACACCGGTGCGCCGGTGTGGTGCGCATCGGCACACGTTAGTGGCCCCATCCCACAACCGGGCAGCCTGGTCCTCGCTGGCAGTGGTGAGCAGGGTCCTGTCCGAGCTGAATGCTATCCCGGCCACCCAGGCCGCAACCAGACGAGTACATCCGCCTGGACCCATACCTGTATCTGGGGCATGAGAGTAAGTGCAATGTGCCATTACGGAGTACACGTATTATTCTTCGGGCTGCGCTCAGCTGGGTCGGAGATTTCGACGATATGCAGAGGCTCATCAAGATCGGCAGAGGGTTGCTGCCATTTAGCGGCGTCGAGGGTGAAGATCGGATAGATTGCCACATCCGCGCGATCGCGCCAGCATGGGCGTTCCGCGGATCGAGACCCGTTCTCGCGATAATGTCGGCTAGCCAGAGTGCAGCACTTGCACGCCAGCTTCCAAGTCTGTTCGGTCACGCCGCCGACGGACCGCTCTCATCACGGCAGATGAGCGTTCTCCGCTTGGCGTGCCCGATAAGCATATCCTGTCCGCAACTCACGTGTTAACTCGCCGAATATCCTCGGGTCCTACTTATCGGCATCCCTGCCCGGACCAGCTTCCCCTTGAACCCGAACCGTCCCAGGCACCGCAGGCCATCCTTCAATCTCCGCTGTCTTCCAGGACTTCCCGGAGTTCCGTTGCCAAGCGCTGGTACTCATCAGGATCACGCCGCTTCAGCGCAGCTAGGTCAGTAATCATCTGTTCGACCCGCTTCGCAGCCTGACGCGCTTTAATCGTCTCGATATCATTCCTCAGCTCATCGAACTCCCGGACAGGCCGAGCACCGAGTGACCCGGCCGGCTGTTTCCTGATCAGCTCATCAAGAACGTCCATGATACGGCCGAGCTGCTGGCCATAACTATGCGCTGCGACAATTTCCCGTTCCGTTTCAGGTGAGCTGGAATTTGCCTCAGTCACGTTAATGCTATTCGCGAAGAGCCAACCGGGAAGAATCGGCTGATCAAGTGCTTGCGGAGCAAAAGAGGGGGAAGAGCTGGTCCCGGCACCCGCAACGCGCCACGGCCAGGACCACCATGCCAGCCATTCCGCCGGGCCAGGCGCCGCATCCATGGACGCCACGATACGCTAGCCCGCCGGGCCGGAATACCTGCAAGCAGCAGGCCGCCCCGGCCTGAGTCCAGGACTCCTGACATAGGGCCGGGAGCGTGGGTGTCGTTGCCAGGCTGATCTGCGCCTTTGGCGTGTCGCTGTCGTCCTGTATGCCCAGTAGATGAGAAAATTATTGCAAGGTGAAGGTCTG
>Ga0187855_10002383_pt1 | contig 14250 bp, 10 predicted proteins | sample June2016WEW_8_10_2_FD_132969 | JGI IMG/M metagenome (GOLD analysis project Ga0187855, IMG submission 132969) | Peatland microbial communities from SPRUCE experiment site at the Marcell Experimental Forest, Minnesota, USA - June2016WEW_8_10 | ecosystem: Environmental > Terrestrial > Soil >...
GACGGCATGTGGGACAAGCCTGACGCCGATTGGCAATTGCAGCGCACCTACACGCTCATTCACAAACTCCAGCCCGCCGCGTTGATCGGCAGCAATCATCACCACGCGCCTTTCGACGGTGAAGATTTTCAGATGTTTGAGAAAGACTTGCCTGGAGCTAATACGGCGGGTTTCAATCAGACCTCGATCAGCCAGTTGCCCCTGGAGACCTGCGAAACGGTAAACGGCGCCTGGGGATACAACAAGAACGACAAAAATTTCAAAAGCGTGCCGAATCTAATTCACTACCTGGTCCGCGCGGCTGGCTCTAACGCGAATTTTCTACTCAACATCGGGCCCATGCCCACTGGCAAGGTGCAACCCGAGTTCATCGAGCGGCTCCGCGCGATCGGGCAATGGATGCAAAAAAACGGCGACACCATCTACGGCACCCGCGGTGGTCCGATCACGCCGCGGAGCTGGGGCGTGTCCACGCAAAAAGGGAACGATGTTTTCCTGCACGTTTTGGATTGGACGGATGAGTATCTTGCGCTTCCAGACGTGGCCGGGATCACGGGGGCGCACCTGTTCGGATCGAAAACTGCGCTCGAACTCAAACCTTTGAACGGCGGCCTGTTGCTGCGATTGCCGAAGGACGGCCGCGACCCGATCGACACCATCGTTGTGTTGGAGCACGCGAAATAGTTGTGGCGCTGGCCCAATGCTATATCAGAAAATCGATCGATGCTAAACAGCGTTCTGCAATTGGACCCGCGAGACAACGTTCTGGTCGCACTGGCCCCGCTACTCAAGGGGCAGCAAATCCAATTTTCCGACGACACGTACATCTTGTTGTCTGACATTCCGGCGAAGCAGAAATTTGTGACGCGCGATCTGGGAGTGGGCGACCAGGTCATCATGTATGGCGGCTTGGTCGGGACCACGTCTGAGCCGATCGGCCGGGGCGACCTGCTTTCGACTCGCAACATACGGCACGCCGCATCCGATTTTCATTCCAGCACCGAAACGTTTCGTTGGACGCCGCCCGATGTTTCCGCTTGGCGCGAGCGAACATTTCTTGGCTATCACCGCGACGATGGGCAAGTAGGGACGCGAAACTACTGGCTGGTAATCCCGCTAGTTTTCTGTGAGAACAGGAATCTTGCCGTTCTGAAGCAGGCGTTTGAGGAGGAACTGGGATTCGCCTTGCCCCAGGTTTACCGGCGCCATGTCGCGGAACTGGTTCGACTCTTTCGGGAAGGCAAGTCCCAAGAAATCAAGGATCTTCAGTTCGCCGACGTTCAGCAGTCGCCGACCACCCCGAAAGTATTTCGCAACATCGACGGCATCAAGTTCCTGACCCACGAACAAGGTTGCGGAACGACTCGCGAAGACACCAGAAATCTTTGCGGCCTTCTGGCGGGATACATTCACCACCCCAACGTCGCGGGCGCCACGGTTCTGAGTCTCGGGTGCCAGCACGCGCAAGGGCCAACTTTGTTGGAGGAAATCAAGCGCCGCGAACCCAATTTCCGCAAGCCCCTTTTGATTTTCGAGCAGCAGAAAATGGGCACCGAATCCGCGATGCTCTCGAGAGCGATTCAGGACACGTTCCTGGGCCTCGTGGAAGCGGATAAAGCCGTGCGCACACCGGCGTCACTTTCTCATTTGTGTGTTGGGCTCAAGTGCGGTGGGTCCGACGGATTTTCCGGTATCTCCGCCAATCCCGCCATAGGGCACGTCGCGGACCTGCTCGCGGCGCTCGGCGGCCGGGGAATTTTGTCGGAGTTTCCGGAATTGTGCGGAGTCGAGCAAAATTTGATCACGCGAAGCACGCGCAAAGAAGTTGGCGAACGCTTTATGTTTTTGATGCGGGACTACGCGGCTCGCGCAAAGGCGGTTCACGCGGGCTTCGAGATGAACCCGTCGCCGGGAAATGTGCGCGACGGCCTGCTGACGGACGCGATGAAATCCGCGGGCGCTGCCAAAAAAGGCGGCACGTCGCCAGTGACCGGCGTGCTCGACTATCCGGAATATTCGAGCGAGCCCGGTCTGAATCTGCTGTGTACACCCGGCAGCGACGTCGAGTGCGTCAGCGCGCAAGTCGGCGCCGGCGCCAACGTCGTTCTGTTTACCACCGGCCTCGGCACTCCGACGGGAAATCCCATCGCGCCGGTCTTAAAGCTTTCCACGAATTCGGAACTCGCTCGACGCATGCCCGACATCATTGATATCGACACCGGCCCGATCATCGCGGGTGAAACGACCATCGAGAAAATGGGCGAAACGATTCTGGAGTGCGTGATTCGCGTGGCCAGCGGCGAAGCGCAGACTAAGGCGGAAATTTTGAAGCAGGATGATTTTATTCCTTGGAAGCGCGGGGTTTCGCTCTGAATACTCCGCCGTCCATTTCCCGACGAAACTCTTCAGAGGCCGCCTACGAAGTCGCGGCCGGCACCTTTGCGGCCTGGGCTTGGTCCGCGCGGGTACGAAAGAGTCTGCGCAGCGACGGCGGGGCAAGCCTTCAGCCGTGCCGTAAGGGCTTTCTTTTCGGTTTGGCTTTAGCCTCTGAGGACCCATTTCCCGTTGTCGCACAGACGTCGGAGCAAGATGCCGGTTCGAATGAGGTACACGCGTGGCGCTAGCGATTAAACCGAAGCAGGGATGCCGCTGGGACCTACTCAGTCTTGGCGAAGTAATGGTTCGCTTCGATCCTGGCGATCGCCGCATCGCGACCGCGCGCGATTTCGAAGTCTGCGAAGGCGGCGGCGAATACAATGTCGCCCGCGGGCTCAAACGTTGCTTCGGCCTGGATACCGCGATCGTGACCGCGTTCGCGGACGATCCTGTGGGGCGCTTGCTGCAGGATCTGCTGTATCAAGGCGGTGTGGATCAAACCTACGTTCGCTGGATGCCGCACGATGGCGTGGGGCGCGCGACGCGCAACGGCTTGAATTTTACAGAGCGAGGTTTTGGCGTGCGCGCCGCGGCCGGATCGTACGATCGTGGGCACACTGCAATCTCGCAGCTGAAGCCCGGCGATTTCGATTGGGATGACATTTTCGGAAAGCAGGGGGTGCGCTGGTTTCATACCGGCGGAATCTTCTCGGCGCTTTCTGACACTACACCCGAAGTTGCAGCGGAAGCGATGCAAGCCGCGCGGCGTCATGGCACCATTGTTTCCTACGATTTGAATTACAGGGCGTCGCTCTGGAAATCACTGGGCGGCAAAAAACAAGCGCAGGAAGTTAATCGGCGCATTGCGCCATTCGTTGATGTAATGCTAGGCAACGAGGAAGATTTTTCTGCGGCGCTGGGCTACGAAGTGCCCGGCATGGACGAGCATCATTCGACCTTCGCCGTCGAAGGATTCCAGCAGATGATCGCGAAAGTGGTCAGAGATTATCCGTTTCAAGTGGTGGCGACGACTTTGCGCAAGGCCAAGACCGCGACGCAGAATGACTGGGGCGCGGTCTGTTACTACGACGGAAGATTCTTCCAGGCGAAAAATCGCGAAAACCTCGAGATTTTCGACCGTGTCGGCGGCGGCGATTCCTTTGCTTCAGGACTTATTTACGGCTTTCTGGCGGGCCGCGACGCCCAATTTGCCGTGGAATGCGGCGCAGCGCACGGCGCCCTGGCCATGACCACGCCGGGCGACACTTCGATGGCAACCCTTGATGATGTGCTGCAAGTGATGAAAGGGGTCGGCGCGCGAATCGCGCGGTGACGGCAATCCTCTAGAAAAAAGGTGCATTCGATGGAGAAGCAAGCCGTTCGCGGTCGCATCCTGCAAATTGGTATCGTGCCGGTGGTGCGGGCTTCATCTCCCGGCGAGGCGCGCACTGCGGCCGAGTGCGTTTGCAAGGGTGGCATCCCGATCGTCGAGATCACCATGACCGTGCCGGGAGCCATCGAAGTCATTCGTGAACTCGCCAAGCACGCCGCATCGGAACTTCTGGTCGGCGCCGGGACGGTGCTGAACGCCGAGACCGCCCAACGCTGCATCGATGCAGGAGCGCAGTTTCTGGTGAGCCCGGGGTTCAAGGGCGAAACCGTTGCGCTCGCCGTGCGGGAAGGGAAGTTGATCATGGCGGGCGCCTTGACTCCGACCGAAGTGCTTACGGCTTGGGAAGCCGGCGCGGACTTTGTGAAGGTTTTTCCTTGCGGACAAGTCGGAGGCGCGAAGTACATCAAGGCGCTGAAAGGTCCGCTGCCGGGTATTCCGCTGGTGCCCACCGGCGGCGTTAATCTCGCCACGGCCGCGGAATTCCTGGAGGCGGGTGCTGCCGCACTCGGGATTGGCGGCGAACTGGTGCATCCGGTTGCGCTGCAGTCAGGCAACAAGGAAGCCATCGTCGAAAATGCCCGAAAGTTTGTGGCTATTGTTTCGGAAACTCGAGCAAAACTCGGCTTATCCGGCGTTACGGCTTGAGAAAGATTGGCTCCGGGGCATGGACTCGAACCATGATAACCAGCTCCAAAGGCTGGTGTCCTACCAATTAGACGACCCCGGAATTGTGGTGAGGGAGCTATCTCGCTGAATCTCGAAGTTTCCGTACCGTTCAGCGAAAAATAGCGACCGCTTTCATCCGACTTTTAAATCTTACCTGATTGCGCAAGGAGTGAAAAGCCTACCGCGCGACGTTTGTCGGCCACGTGCGCGCATGGCGGCTTGTCTCCGAACCAAATTCTGTCGAATGGCGGCGCCGAAATTCGCAACTTCGTGACAATAGTCACGTCGAGGCGTGACAGCTGGCACAGACACACCGGCGTTTGCCGTTGTAAAAAGGAAGCTGAGAAAGGGCAGAGAAACCGTCAAGGGAGCGAGCCGCCTAGGCTGCCGGGAAAGGAAAAAACGGCCGGGCCTGCGGTTCCACCTCAGAGACCCCCTGAAATGAGGTTCGACCTGGCACGGTTGATGTTCTTCCTCCGGAAGGCAGCGACGAGGCATGAAGTCCGCGTGAAGAGCAAGCGGTGTAAGCGCAAGGCCATTAGGCCTGAAGATCATTGGCCTTTGCCGCTGCCTCCGTAATTTTAATGGCGGCGCCTCTGGAGAGGCGAAAGAGGAGGAAGTCATGAGGGATCTGTACGATGAGCTGTTTGGTTTTCGTCGGGAATTCGACGAGATGTTCAATCGAATCCTGACAGGCAAGGAGTGGGCAGTGGTGCCACAACTGCCGGGATTCAAAAAGGAGTTCAATTTCACCCCAGCGGTGGAAGCATACGTGGACAAAGAGGCCAAGAAGTATATTTGCCGCGTGACACTGCCGGGCGTTGAGCCGAAGGAACTGCAAATACACGCGCAAGGGAACCTGCTGACGATCCATGGGGAGAGGAAGTTCACCCGCAACATCAAGGAAGTCGAGCTCATGGAGCAGGAGGTTGCTTACGGCGTGTTCGAGAGGACACTCACGCTGCCCGAGGGCGTGATGATCGACAAGTTGACGGCCGAGTACGTGAACGGCGTTCTGGAAATCACGGCGCCGGTTACGGCCGGTGCGTTGCCGCGGAAGATCGAAATCAAGACGGTGGCCCCGTTTGCGAAGCAGATCGCCGCGTGAGTTAGTTGGGGTGGTTGGTAGCGGCCACGAACCGAAAAAGTTCGTGGCCGTTTTTCTTTTGCCGACTGAGTAATTTGGGCCAGGTCGGCGCACTCGAGAGAGATCGCGGTCACCGTCAACATCACGATTGTTCGCCAGGGCTAGTTCTCGCCCGTAGTTCTTTTCCATTATTGTCCGAGATTCTTATCTTTCTATAATCGCGCCTCCGTTGTGGTTGTCGCCGCGCATCTCCGCTCGCAGACGTAACGCAATCTTCCTCGCGCCACGTTCGCGGACTGAAAAGGGCCCTGAGCCTTAGGTGCGCGGCGGCGGCTCTGCTACGATGCGGCGCTATGATTGAGCCTCAAATTGACAGTAGCGCCGCGTCGGAGACCGCTCCTTCAACCGAGGTCGTTCAGCGCGAGTCTGGCCTTCGCCGTGAACTGAAACCGCGCCAGGTGGCCATGATCGGCCTGGGCTGTACGATCGGTACCGGGCTTTTTCTCGGCAGCGCTATCGGCGTGAAACTCGCGGGTCCCTCCGTCATTGTCAGCTTCGTGTTGGGTGCGTTTGTGGCCCTCACGGTCATGTGGGCGCTCGCCGAAATGTCCGTGGAGCATCCGACCGCGGGCACGTTTGGTCTGCACGCCGAGATCTATCTCCATCCCTGGGCTGGATTTGCCATTCGCTACACGTATTGGCTGTGCCTGGTGGTGATCATCGGTAGCGAAGTCGTAGCCGCTGCGATCTACTGCCAGTATTGGTTTCCTAATGTTCCTGCTTGGCTGTGGATCGCAGGATTTTCGCTGGCGATGATTTACGTCAACACCATTAGCATTGAGAATTTCGGGACCCTCGAATACTGGTTCGCGATGATCAAGGTCGTGACCATCGCCGTTTTTCTGGTATTGGGCACGGCTTTGCTCTTTGGGTTTGGATTTCCGCGCATTGGTACGGCGAATTACACGGCACACGGGGGATTCTTTCCTGGCGGATGGTCCGGCGTCGAGCTGGGCGTGACGATGGCGATCTTCAGCTATCTCGGCTTGGAAATCGTAGGGACTACCGCGGGCGAAGCTGCCGATCCCAAGACTGCCGTGCCGCGCGCGCTACGGCGGACCCTGTTTACGCTGGTGCTGTTCTACATCGGAAGCCTGGCTATCGTTGTAGGGATCGTGCCGTGGACTCAGATCGGACTGGGCGAGAGCCCTTTCGTCCGTGTGTTTGAAACTGTGGGAATTCCTGCTGCCGGACACATCATGAATTTTGTGGTGTTGACGGCCGCGCTCTCGGCCGCGACTTGTAATGTCTATTTCACATCGCGGCTGCTATTTTCGCTTTCACGGGGAGGTTATGCGCCCGCTCGACTGGGGCGACTGAGTAAGCGCGGCATGCCGGTAGCGGCAGTGCTTGCGTCCAGCGTGGGTATGGCTGCGGCGCTGGTTCTTTCTCAACTCTTCAAGAACACGGCATTTGTGTTCATGATCGGCGTGGCGTTCTTCGGCGGCCCGTTTATCTGGATCATGATTTTGATAACGCACCTTGCGTTTCGGCAGGCGACCTCCCGCGCGAAAAAGCATATTCTGCGTTTCGCGCCGCCCGGACCGTGGAGTTCGTTATTTGGACTTATCGCTTTGTTGGCGGTACTGATTTCTACCTGGTGGGTGCCCAGCTTTCACATTGCGTTGCTTGCTGGCCCGCCGTGGCTCATTTTCATCACGCTGTGCTACTTGGCTTGGAGGCATGCCAATCCAGGGCCACCGGTGGGACCTTCCGACCCGACCCCGACGAGCCGGGTTGACCGGGGATAAACAATTGCCACTTGGTGGAAGTAAAGTCGGACGGGCACCCATCCGAGAGCTCCAAAATCCAGGCTCAATATCTGTTTAAGCCATTTATTATCAATAGTTTAATGTGATACTAAACTGCCGTCGCGAGGCCCGCCCGCTGGTACCGCACCTGCTCATCTCATACGTGGAAAACTGCGACATAAATGGCGACTCAAACCTTTGCCTACGTCACGGACCCCGCCTTTGTATATGGGCAGGGAGCCGACATGCACTCCCTGAACGTGCTCGCGGCTGAGATCGCGAGGACGGATATCCCCGTTCTGCTGGTTGGCGAGAGCGGTACCGGCAAGGACGTCTACGCGCGCTTGATCCATCGGCTCTCCGGACGCGGCGAAGCCTCCCTCACCAAAATAAATTGTGCCGCGCTGGACGCTGGGCAGCTGCTCAACGAGGTTCGCGCGGCTTTTCAGTTCGCTGGCGAAGTTGCTGAAGGCGAGACACGAACCGTATTTCTGGACGGCGTCCACGAACTGGATGCCGCCTGCCAGCGGGTCTTGCTCTCCCTGCTACCAGATGGGGAATGCAAGAACGGGGGCGCGAAACCGATCTCCCGAGTAGTTTCCTCGACATCATGCAATTTTGAGAAGGAGATCGAGGCGGGGCGTTTCCGCCTGGAGCTCTATTTCCGAATCAATGGCGTGATTCTGCGGTTGCCGCCGCTCCGCGATCGCAAGGAAGACATCCCAGACCTCCTCGAGTGTTTTCTGGTAAAGCATGCGAACGAATTGAAAAAAAATACCCCAGAACTGAGCCGTGAAGCTCGTAAACTGTTATTTGCCTACGACTGGCCCGGGAACATTCGAGAGTTGGAGAACGTCGCCCGAAAGATCGTAGCGGTCGGCGACGCAGGGCTGGCGCTCGGCGATCTTCGAGTGAGTCGGGTGGCGCAGCCGGTAACCTCGGCGGAGGGGCTGAGCGGGTCTTCGCTGAAGGTGGCTGCTCGGGCAGCTTCCCGGCGGACGGAGCGCGAACTGATCCTAAAGGCCCTGGAACAGACCCATTGGAACCGTAAGCGGGCAGCGCGGGACTTGCAGATTAGCTATAAATCTCTGCTGTATAAGATCAAGCAGATTGGCGCGGCTTTGCCGCTACCGGGCAAAGGTGAGGGGAAGACGTGATGAAGCTTTCGACTGGTCTTCTGATGGGCGCTGCGCTGCTCTTGTCCGTTGCGATTGCGCCCAAGGCCCATGGACAGGCTGCTTCCGATGGTTCAAAACAGAAGACTGGAACGTCGCCGTCGCAACAAGCCGCGGCGAATGACGCCGAATACAAGATTGGCCCACAGGACGTCCTGCGTATCGACGTCTGGAAAGAGCCAGAGATTTCGCGGACCGCTCCCGTTCGCCCGGATGGGCGCATTTCCTTGCCATTGATCAACGACGTGCAAGCCGCGGGCCTCACCGCGACCCAGTTGGCCGCGGTAATCGCAGACGGCCTGAGGAAATACATCACCAGCCCTCAGGTGACCGTAGGCGTTACCGAGATCAATAGCCGTCGCGTGTATGTCACCGGCGAGGTCACCCGCCCAGGTGCCTTCCCGTTGCTCCCTAACATGACGGTATTGCAAGCGCTGTCAAGTTCCGGCGGATTCTCACAATTCGCCAAACTGAAAAACATCTATGTCCTGCGTACCGAAGACGGGAAGCAAGTGAAGCATCCTTTCAACTACAAAGCGGTCGTGTCCGGGAAGAAGCCGGAACTGAACATTCCGCTGCAACCTGGCGATGTAATCGTAGTGCCTTAATGATGGATGGGAAGGTTATGAAGCACGCTCCGGTATTTTCTGCGGCGTTCCTCTTTGCGGTAGTGTCGCTCTTCGCGGCGTCACCTACCCGCGCGCAGGACACACCGCCGCAGGACACCCCGCCACAGGAAAATCCCGCGCCGAACCCGTCACAGCCCAAACCTGCGGGCCGCGAGTACGACCCTATGGGCGGCGATCAAGCGGACACGCCCGATCAGGCCGTTACTCTGAACCCCGATAACACCGCGCTGACAGGCGTGCTGGTGCCTGGCGTCGGTACGCCGGACATGCGCCACAGCTATTGGGTGCCTGGCATCCAGTATGGCAATTTCGTGCGCTCCAACAGCCTTACCCAGCCGACCGTCTCTGACTGGAATTCGGCTAGCTTTGTCGCTGGCAACCTCAGCCTTCTGCAGGCTTGGAGTCATTCACAGCTAACCCTCAACTATTCGGGCGGCGGGAGTTTTTCGACCGATAAGTCTCAGGGAGATGGTTACTATCACCAACTGGGAGTGATGCAAGCTTTCAACTGGCGGCGATGGCAGTTGTCTTTCATCGACCAATTCAGCTATCTCCCGCAAAGCCAATTCGGTTTTGGCGCTGGGAGCAGTCTCGCGACCCCGGGTATTGCCGGGTCTCTCGGACCTTCTTTGCCGGCGCTGGAAACCAGCTATCAGCCCAGCCAAAGCATTTTTTTCACGGTGGGAACTCGCTACAGCAATTCTGCTACGACGCAGGTTGTTCTCGACGTTAGTCCGCGCGGGTCCCTAACGTTCTCCGGCTCATATGGTATTTTGCGCTTCGTCCAAGCGGGGAATATCAATTCCGACGATTCGATCTTCAGTGCTGGCTACAACTACGCCTTGTCGAAAAAAGATACCATCGGCGTGCTGTACCGCTTTTCGGGTTATGAGTATATCGGTAACCCGCAAGCGATCACCAATCATGTGGCCGAGATGGCCTATGGCCGCAAGGTTACCGGCCGAGTTGCCTTTCAGCTTTTCTTGGGTCCGCAGATTACGGTTTTCAGGGTTCCCCTGAATGGTGTGACCCAGAAAACTGCGGTGTCGGGGGGCGGCAACCTGACCTATGCGTTCTCACGTACGGGCTTCTCGCTGAACTATAACCACGGCGTCACCGGAGGCGGCGGTGCGTTAACGGGTTCAAACACCGATCAAATCCAGGGCGCCGTCAATCGTCAAATTTCCCGCGTGTGGCACGGCAATGTCACTTTCGGGTATGCGAGAAATGCGGCCCTCACGAATCCTAGTGGAGCTTTACTCTCGCCGACTTTTAATGCTTGGTTCGCGGGCGCGGGTCTGGACCGGCCCTTGGGCCGCAACGCGAATCTTACGATCGGGTATACCGCCTACGTCCAGGACACCGGTCTGCCGGGGTGTCCGCCAGGTTCCTGTATCAGCTACTTGCAACACCAAATTGCCGTCAGCTTTCAATGGCACACGCGGCCACTTATATTGCGCTAAACTTGAGGGTGAGAGGTTGGTTGCACGGGATAAGTTCTGCCGTGGAGTGGCCGCGGTCAGAGTGTTCCCGCTGATGAGCGGAGCGGTTAACGAGAGTCGGAGACCATGTACAAAGTTTTCTTTGGGCTAAAGGACAATCCCTTCAACGTCAATCCGGACCCGCGCTTTCTCTTTTTCACCAAGGAGATTGAGGAAGCGCTGAGCGGTTTAAAATACGGCGTCCAGAACCGCAAGGGATTCATCACCCTAACCGGTGAAGTCGGAACCGGCAAGACTACCCTGGTCAACCGCCTCCTCGATTGGTTGCACGGTCAGAAAGTCCGAACCGCGTTTCTGTTCAACTCCCGGATGAATAGCAGTCAATTGTTCGATTTCATTCTGGCGGAGTTCGGTATCACGTGCGAGTCGCGCAACAAGAGCCAGCAGTTGATGCGCCTGAATCAATGGCTTCTCGATCGCTTCCGCGCCGGCGAGACCACCGTGCTGATCGTGGACGAAGCGCAGAACCTGACCTACCCCGTGCTTGAAGAGATCCGGCTTTTAACCAACCTGGAGACCTCCACGGAGAAGCTGCTGCAGATCGTACTGTCGGGCCAGCCCGAGTTGGAGGAGAAATTAAAGCTGCCGCAACTCCGGCAGCTGCGCCAGCGCATCATGCTGCGCTGTAAGACGACTCCCCTCAGTAGAGAGCAGACCAATGACTACATCCTTGAGCGCTTGAGGATTGCGGGAGCTTCGGGCGAGCCCATCTTTAGCCCGGAGGCCGTTGAAACGATCCATAAATACTCGGTCGGCATTCCTCGGGTTGTGAATCTCCTGTGCGAGCATTCACTCATCAACGCTTATGTCGATCAGCAACGGCCGATCTCCGCGAAGATCGTCGAAGACGTCGCGCACGAGTTCCAACTCGATGAGGTGGCGCCAAACGCGACCACAGCCGTTACCCATCCGGAGGCCGACGTCTTTACTTCGGAATCTTTCATTCAGAATCTAGGCGAGGCGCTTTCCCGCTTCCGAATCAGCCCGCCGATGACCACCCCGCGCGAGCGTAAGTAAGCGCAAGCTGCCTCCCAAGACTTAGGTTACGCCCCCGCCAGCATATTCCGACAAGGTTTACTCTCTCGATTGCTTCCCGGCGGCCCGTGATGCCCGAACACGCCGCTGATCTTTGTAGGGGCAGCACCGCTGCGCCCCAGCTTGCCTGAGCCGATGTGCGGGAGCACTGAGATTCTTTCCGCTCAAGACGCAAAAAAACGCGGCAGACCGAGGACGCTGGATGGTAACTGCACTGGACGTGCAAATGCCTCCGCGCCGAAGCACGGAGGCACCTTGAGGGTTTGGGTTACCTAAATTACGCGGCTACCTGTTGCCGTTGGCGCTTCAAGGCCAGAAGGAACATCGCCCCGATGCCGATCAGCAACAGCACCACCGTGGCTGGCTCCGGCGTTTCAACGATGAACTCTTGCACTTGACCGCGATACGCAAGCGGTCCGACGTTGGTGATGATTTCAAAGTTCGCCGGGTTGATCTGGCCGTAGTCTTTTGCGGCCAAAGACAACCATTGCGATACCGAGACACCGCTTTCGGAGTAGCTGGTCGGCTCCGCGCCCGGTGACATCAGGTCCCAGAGAGCGTATTGGAGGCTGACGTAATCGGAGGTATGCGAACCAAACTGGGAAACCAACCAAGCCGCTTCTTCATACAATTGCAGGGCGTTGGCGGCATTGGTGTAGTTGGGGTTGCCGTCCGTGGTGCTGCCGTATCGCGTATTCGACAGGTTCCCGGACGCCATATTCGTGACGTTGGCAGTCCAGACTTCCCCGATATAAACATCGTTGTTGATGTCGTCGCAAAACAAGCCGACCGTCTGGGCGTTGGACGTGCCGTAATTCATGATCCCGGTGTACGGGCTGACGTAGTAAACGCCGTTGTTGGCGCCGTTTACTCCGGTGAACAGCATCGTGGTCGTTCCGTCGGCATGTGCCAGCGGCGTCAGAACCAGAAGCAGTCCTAAAATCCACATCGTGCGTGAAAGCTTCATTCAGTTCTCCATGGGTTTAACTGAGGCGCCGCTGCGGGTGACGCTCGTCGTTAAGTAGAGCACTCGGACTGCCAAAAGCGTGTTTCTGTAACCTGTTGATAGTAAGTAGTTTAACTCGACAATGCTATCCCATTTCCAATCGGATCACGCCCTGAGAATGGACCTGACCGATACTTTGGTACACACGCGAAAGGGCCGCTTAGAGGCGGTTCTAGTACTAACGATGTAGTACCCCACCGTTATAATATCTGGATGATTAATGCGAGGCTCGTCTTCAGATTCCGCGGCGCCTATTCCTGCAGGGCAAAGATGTTAAGAACCGAGAGATGCTCACTTGGCGGCACTCGCGTACCCGAACACCGCTTTCAACTCCAAAAACTCCTCCAAGCCAGCCTCTCCCCATTCCCGCCCGTTGCCCGATTGCTTGTAGCCCCCGAAGCAGCCCGCGAAGTCGGGCCTTGCTCCGTTGATGTGCACGTTGCCCGATCGAATGCGCTTGGCGACGCTCCGCGCGCGCTCCAGGTTCCCCGAAGTCACAAACCCAGACAGCCCGTAAGGCGTGTCGTTCGCGATGCGCACGGCGTCGTCCTCATCTTCGTAGGGAATGATAGAGAGCACCGGCCCGAAGATCTCTTCCCGCGCGACGGTCATCGTATTCCGAACGTCGACAAACACCGTGGGTTTAGCAAAATAGCCCTTGGCCACGCCTTCAGGCCGGCCGGGCCCGCCGGCAATCAATTTGGCGCCTTCCTCGATTCCCGCACGAATCAGCCTCTCCACCTTTTCAAATTGAGCCCTGCTCGCCAGCGGACCAATATTCGTCCCTTTTGTGAAAGGGTCGCCCGCCTGAGTCCCCTCCGCAGCTTGCTTAGCGGCTGCCGCGGCTTCGGCCATGCGCGATTTCGGCACCAGCATCCGCGTCGGCGCATTACAAGACTGCCCGGTATTGCGAAAACAAGCCTGCGCCCCTTCCTTCACAGCATTCGCAAAATCGGCGTCATCCAGAATAATATTCGCTGACTTTCCTCCCAACTCCTGTGTAACGCGCTTCACGCTAGGCGCCGCCGCAGTCGCCACCGCGATTCCGGCTCGCGTTGATCCCGTAAACGACACCATCGCCACATCGGGGTGCGCCGAAATAGCCGCGCCTACCGTAGGTCCATCGCCATTTACCATATTGAAAACGCCTGCCGGCAGTCCGGCTTCGTCGAGGATCTGCGCAAACAGATACGCGGAAAGCGGCGCCAGTTCGCTGGGCTTAAGCAACATTGTGCACCCGGCCGCAAGCGCTGGCGCCACCTTCGCCACAATTTGATTCATCGGCCAGTTCCAAGGCGTGATGAGCCCGCACACTCCAATCGGCTCCTTCCGCAAAAGGGTCGTGCCCTGAATCTCCTCGAACTTGAAATGCTCCAACACTCTTACGATTTCGTTGAAATGCGCGAGCCCCGCCCCAACCTGCGCTGCCTTCGAAAACGAGATCGGAGCCCCCATCTCCAGCGAAATCGTCTCCGCCATTTCCTCCGCCTTCGCTTGATAGACCTCCATGATGCGGCGCAAATATTCCCGCCGCCGCTCCACGGTCGTTTCCGAGTACGACTCAAACGCC
>Ga0187855_10002387_pt1 | contig 14230 bp, 13 predicted proteins | sample June2016WEW_8_10_2_FD_132969 | JGI IMG/M metagenome (GOLD analysis project Ga0187855, IMG submission 132969) | Peatland microbial communities from SPRUCE experiment site at the Marcell Experimental Forest, Minnesota, USA - June2016WEW_8_10 | ecosystem: Environmental > Terrestrial > Soil >...
AACCCACGAGATTCGTCATAGACTCATTTTCCATCTTTGCCGGCGCGATGGAAACTATAGCGCAAGTCGGCCTGCAAGCCGTCCCGGCGAGCACCCCCTACGCGTATGAAGGTCGTCAACTGTCGTCGACCAGGAGCATTGGTGCCGGAAGCGTGTTGTCTCTCTCTCCGCATACGTCTCTCTCCACTGTTGAGCTTGATTCCTTGTTCCGTCACACTGGCCTCACTCGAAGTGGAAATACAATTTCCGTTATTGGACAACCATGCGAATCGCCTCCAAAGCACCTACACGCGTCGACCTTGCTGGCGCAACTCTGGATATCTGGCCATTGTATTTGTTCCATCCAGGCGCGGTCACGATTAACGCGGCGATTACGCGGTATGCGTCGTGTGTGATCGATCAGCACCCGCAAGGGGACGATCGCATCAGGCTGGTCTCCCGCGATACACAACTGGAAGAAAGCTTCGACTCCTTCGCCGCACTGGTGAAAGGGAAGCGCTATCGCCTTCCGTTGCTCGCAGAGATCGTAAAATTTTTCCATCCTGATGGCGGTTTCACGCTCACCACGGATTCCGAAGCTCCCGCAGGGGCCGGCATCGGCGGCTCCAGCGCCATGGCCGTCGCGATCTGCGCCGCGCTCGACCGCTTTACCGGGGCAGGGAAGAGCAAGGCCGACTGGATTCACATCAGTCGTGACGCCGAAGCCATCGTCATTCGCGTTCCCACTGGCACCCAAGATCACTATCCCCCGGCCTTCGGTGGCGCCGCCGCCATCGAGCTTCCGCCCGGTGGTGAACGCCGGACCGAACTCCGCGTCGATCTCTCGGAGCTCGAGCGCCGTCTCGTTCTCTGTTACACCGGCAAACCTCGGAAATCCGCCATCAACAACTGGGACGTGTTCCAAAAACACATCAACGGGAACAAAAAGGTTCACCACAATCTCGCCCGCATTTCGGAAGTCGCGCAACAATTGCGCGGCGCCCTCGAAAAATCCGACTGGTCCGACGCAGGCCGCCTGATGCGCGAGGAGTGGAGCTTCCGGAAACGCAACCTTTCGACGATCTCCACGAAAACGATCGACCGCATCATCGAAGGCTCCCGCCGCAAAGGCGCGCTCGCGGGAAAGGTTTGCGGTGCGGGTGGTGGCGGATGCGTGGTGCTGCTGATCGAGCCCGACGCGCGAGAGCGCGTCGAGTCCGCCGTCGCCGAAGCCGGCGGTCAGCTTCTGCCCATGAAACTGGATCGTTCCGGCGTTCAGGTCAACGTTTCCTGACCCAAAAGCCGGCCATCGAACCGAAACTTTCACTTGCCCCCAAAATTAGCTGGGTATCTGTTCAGCGGCCCTTAAGCATCATAGAATACAGACATCCGGCCACCGGGGCGGCCGGCCGATCGTATCCATGCCGAATTGGCTCATACCGACGCTTACTGTTTTTCTCCTCGCAGCTGCGGATGTGCCCGGTGTTGAACGACTGCACTCGCCTGGCAATTCCATCCCAGCATTCCCCGCCGGAGAAGATATCTCCGTGCTGCCCAGCTTGACTTCGTCGGTCGATGATCCGGGCGCGCAATCTCCTCAGCCTAGCGTAAAGAAAAAGGAGACCCTTCAGGAACAATCGAAACTCGACCTGATCCGCTATGTTTCCGGGGAATTCGCCAAAGCCACCAAGCCCCTTCCTGGAGGCAAAGAAGGCTTTCTCGTTTATGTCGGCAAGCCGATCAGCACGGAGTTGCTGGAGCGCGCGGTCGCCACCCACGGCGCGGCCATAAACAGCGGCGACAACGTGCAAATCACCAAGCTGGATTTTCGCGAACATACCATCGTCGTAGACGTGAACGGTGGCGGGCGCGGCAAGAAAAACTGGAAGGACCACATCCAGATCGGCATGGCCGGCGTTCCGACGATGAGCACGAGTCAGACCCAACCGGACAATGGTCCGCCGGGAGTCCAGCCCGGCGTGGGCAGCACGCTTATCCTGGAGTTCACCAAGCCGGTCCCCGATCTAACGCCCGACGAGCTAAAGCAAATCCTTTCTCCCTTTCTCGATTTTTCCCGCCAGCGTTCCGCTGCCGTGCACTGGACCGACTCGCTGCCGCCCGAAATGAAGAAAGCTATCCAAGACCGCCGCGCCGCCGTCGGCATGGACCGCGACGAAGTGATCGCCGCCATCGGCAAGCCGGAGCACAAAGTTCGCGAGCGCGACGCCGAGGGCAACGAGATCGAAGATTGGATCTACGGCCAACCGCCCTCCAAAACGGTATTCGTCCGTTTCCAGGGGGATCGCGTCACCAGCGTCAAGCAATTCCCGCAGTAACTACCTCCCGTACTTGGCCAGCCAGCCTCGCCGTCCTTTTTTCCGTATCTACATCTAATCGCAAGTCAGGTTGTGCCTGGACTTTTCTGCCGTAACTGACCTTGGGTCCCCGTTAGAGACGTACAATCGCTCGGAGATACAAACAAGGAGGATTCACCGCATGGGAATGCTCAAGAGTCGTGCCGCTCTGCTTGTTCTTGCGGCGAGTGTGTTCGTTTCGATTGGCAGCGCGGGCTGCGCCAGCCATGTCACCTATTACGACGAAGAACACCACGATTATCACCGCTGGGACAATCACGAAGTGGTGATCTATCGCTCCTATTGGACCGGCAGGCACGAACCTTACCGCGAATATTCTTCGCTGAACAAAGATGAGCAGCGCGACTACTGGCGCTGGCGCCACAATCACAGCTAGACGCCTGCTGCTCATTCAGACCATAGCTGATGGAAACGCAAGGACCGCGCCGCAGAGAGCGCGGTTCTTGTTTCTTTGGCTCATCTTCGTGATGCCCCGACAAAGATCAAGTTCCACGCCGCGTTGACTTTTTGTGACGTAGCTCATAGCATTTCTAGTTCGCGGCAGGCCACAATTCTAATCGTAGCTGGCTTGCACCGAGTCACACCATCCCAGCGGAGGAAGAATGGCCATTAAGGTCGGCATTAACGGCTTCGGCCGCATCGGACGCAACATCGTCCGCACTGCGCTCGACGACAAAGATATTCAATTTGTGGCGGTGAACGACATCACCGACGCAAAAACGCTCGCTCACTTGCTCAAGTACGATTCGGTTCTGGGCAATCTCACCCAACACGTCACCCACACTGACGATTCCATTGCCGTTGAGGGCAGGAGCTTCAAGGTTTTCAAGGTCAAGGATCCTGCGGAAATCGATTGGGCCTCGGTAGGCGCTGATATCGTCATCGAATCCACCGGCTTATTCACCAAGGGCGCCGATGCCAAGAAGCACCTGCGCGCGCCGGTCAAAAAAGTCATCATCTCCGCTCCAGCGGACGGCCCCGATGCCACCTTCGTCCTCGGCGTCAACGACAGCACCTACGATCCGGCCAAGCACAACGTCATCTCCAACGCCTCGTGTACCACCAACTGTCTCGCACCAGTAGCCAAGGTCTTGCAAGACACGTTCGGCATCGTCGCCGGCACTATGACCACCATCCACTCCTACACCAACGATCAGAAACTTCTCGACCTGCCGCACAAGGATCTTCGCCGCGCCCGCGCCGCCGCTATCAACATGATTCCCAGCTCCACCGGAGCCGCCAAAGCCCTGCACCTCGTCATCCCCGCGCTTAAAGGCAAGCTCGACGGCTACGCCATGCGCGTTCCCACCCCCAACGTCAGCGTCGTGGACCTCACCGTTTTCGTCGAGAAGCCGGCCACCGTCGAGTCCGTCAATGCCGCTTTGAAAGCCGCGGCTCACGGACCCATGAAGGGCATTCTCGGCTACACCGATGAAGAGTTGGTCTCTTCCGACTTCAAAGCCAATTCGAACTCGTCGATCGTCGATTCCGGGTACACGAAAGTCGTCGGCGACAAATGCGTGAAGGTTCTGGCCTGGTACGACAACGAGTGGGGCTACTCCTGCCGCTGCCGCGACCTGATCAAGCTCGTCGCGTCCAAGTTTTAGGTAGCACAGGCACTCCTGCCTGTGCCCGAGTTCGCTGAGCCTGGGCGGCTTCCGTCAATCTCCAACGCCGCCCAAGAAGTCTCAAAATCAGGAGAACGGAACCCATCGCTTTATGGACAAACTCACCATCAACGATCTCGATCTCCACGGCAAACGCGTCTTCATCCGCGCCGACTTCAACGTCCCTCTAAAGGACGGCGTCGTCACCGATGACACGCGCATCCGCGAAACCCTGCCCACACTCCGCCTGGCCATCCAAAAAGGGGGACGCCTGGTCCTGGCCTCGCATCTCGGCCGGCCGAAGGGCGGTCCCGATCCAAAATATTCCCTCGCCCCGGTCGCCAGGAAGCTTTCCGAACTGCTGGAGCGTCCCGTAGTTTTTTCCGAGGATTGCGTCGGCCTCGACGCCGAAGACAAAAGCAAAGCGCTCACCGACGGCGGCGTCCTCCTTCTCGAGAACGTCCGATTCCACTCGGAAGAGGAAAAAAACGACGAAGCCTTCTCCAAACAACTGGCAAAACTCTGCGATGGCCTCTTTGTTTGCGACGCCTTCGGCTCCGCCCACCGCGCCCACGCTTCAGTCGTCGGGATCACCCGGTTCGTCAGGCAATCCGCCGCCGGCCTGCTGATGGAAAAAGAGCTCGCCTACATCGGCAAAGCCATCACCAACCCCGCACGCCCGTTCGTAGCCATCATCGGTGGCGCCAAAGTTAGCGACAAAATTGAAGTCGTTGAAAATCTGATGAAGATTGCCGATGTCATGCTCATCGGCGGCGGCATGGCCTACACCTTCGAAAAGGCCCAAGGCCTCCAGATCGGCAAGTCGCTCGTCGAAAACGACAAAATCGACCTCGCGAAACGCCTCCTGGCCGAAGCCAAGGACAAGAATTTTAAGCTCCTGCTCCCCATCGACCACGTCGTAGCCCCCGAATTCAAAGCCGACGCCAAGCCGACGATCTGCGACGTCTCCGCCACGCCCGCCGATCAAATGGGACTCGACATTGGCCCCAGGACGATCGCCGCCTACGTCGCGGAAATCGCCAAAGCCAGGACCATCGTCTGGAACGGCCCCATGGGTGTCTTCGAAATGCCCGCCTTCGCCAAAGGCACGCTGGAGATTGCCAAAGCCGTAGCCGCGGCAACATCCGCTGGCGCGACCTCCATCGTCGGAGGCGGCGATTCCGTCGCCGCCGTCCACCAATCCGGCGTCTCCAGCAAAATCTCCCACATCTCTACCGGCGGCGGCGCCTCCCTGGAATTCTTGGGCGGCACCAAGCTTCCCGGCGTGGAAGCCCTGACCAACAAATGACCCCAATTGCTCGCCGCGAAACCTCCGTGTCCTCTGTGCCTCTGTGGTGCATTCGCCTTCGTTTTTCCGAACGGAGCCTCCGATGACCCGCCGTCCACTAATAGCAGGTAACTGGAAGATGTTCAAAACCCAAGCGGACACCCGCGCCTTCTTCTCCGCCTTCGTACCGGCCGTGGCCAATGCAACCCACTGCGACATCGTGATCGCCCCCCCGTTCACCGCGATTCCCGCAGCGGTAGAGTCCGTAAAAGGGAAAAGCATCGCCATCGCCGGCCAGAATCTTTATTGGGAAAAGGAAGGCGCCTTCACCGGCGAAATCTCCGCCCCCATGTTGGCCGAAGCCGGCTGCCGTTACGTCATCGTCGGCCATTCCGAGCGACGCCAGTTTTTCGGCGAAACCGACGAGACCGTGGCGAAAAAGACCAAGGCCGCCCTCGCCTCGGGTCTCACTCCCATCGTTTGCGTCGGCGAATCTCTCACCCATCGGGAAGCTGGCCAAACCGAAAAGGTCTGCCAAACGCAATTCCTCGGTGGCCCAGGCGCGTTGACCCCCGACGAATTCTCCCGTATTCTGATTGCCTACGAACCAGTCTGGGCGATTGGGACGGGTAAGGTGGCAACGCCGGAAATTGCCGCCGCTGCGCACGAGTTTATTCGTCATTGCGCGGCCGAGGAGTTTTCCGCCGCTCACGCCTCCGCCCTGCGTATCCTGTACGGCGGCAGCGTCAAGCCCGACAACATCAAGGGATTGATGGCCCAGGAAGAACTGGACGGCGCGTTGGTAGGGGGAGCGAGCCTGGACCCGAAGTCCTTCGCGTCGATCGTGAATTTTCACTAAGTCGCCGCCGCGAGGATGACGTGCCCGCAGTGGGCCATGGGGGCGCCGGGGGCGCTGGGACAATGCACCCCGCCGTTTCACGTAAGGTCCAGGCGATGTACGCGTCAGGTTATGTTTGCGCCAGATTTATGTACGCGCCAGACCGAGCGTGCCAGGTTATGTAGGCGCCGGGCTTAAGCCCGGCGTTGACGCCGGCCTTCAGAGCCAAGTTATACCGGGAGGGCACGGCTTCAGCCGTGCCGTTCATGCCACGAGCAGTGCGGCTTTAGCCGCTGAGGGCGGGCAGCAAGTCAGCCCATTATAGAATCGAGGATTCGAAATGCAAGGAATGCCAGGCTGGATGAAGTGGGCCATCTCTCTGTTGATCGGGATCGCGATCATCATTCTCGGGTTCCGTTATGCGGGCTGGCTGCTGACCGCCTTCTTCGTGATGAATTGTCTGGTGCTGATCATCGTCGTGTTGTTACAGAGCGGTAAAGCCGCCGACCTCGCCGGCGCATTCGGCGGCGCAGGCAGCCAAACCGCCTTCGGCCCGCGCGGCGCCGCTACGTTGCTCTCCCAAGCCACCACATGGTGCGCGGTAATGTTCATGATCTGCGCCATGGCCTTGGTCCTGCGAACCGACAAAGCCACCAGCCAAGGCAATTCGATCCTCGAGAAATTCTCGAAGCCTGCCGCTGCTCCCGCCAAGCCGGCTCCAACGACCAAGCTTCCCGTGACCCCGCAGTCCTCCACGCCACAATCCGGCACCACGCCGACAACACCGCCTCCGGCGACGACCCCGGCACCGCAACCCAAGAAGCCGTAATCGCCCGCCGAAGCAGCGCCATTTCGGTTGCGGAAGCGAGCAAATTCGATAATACACGGGAAAGCGAAGGCGGAATTCCTGAAGATGGTGCGGTCGAGAGGACTCGAACCTCCATGCCTTGCGGCGCTAGCACCTCAAGCTAGTGCGTCTGCCAGTTCCGCCACGACCGCATGACCGGAATTATACATTAGAATCGCCACCGAGTCTCCGGCACCGCCGCTGGCCGAGGAATTTCAGAAACTCTCGTTCCGAAATGCCCTTCATCGCCCCCGACGCCCTCGCGATATGAATTTTCTCATGCGGCTAGCACCAGAATTTAGTACGGCTGTCGCCAAAGAATTCTTCCGCGTTAACGTTAACGTCGCCTTCCAAGATATAAATTATATAAATTAGTCCACGTTAACGTTAACGCAAAGTTCTGGAATGCAATGCATCCAAATTTCGCGCGAACAGGCCCGTAAGTACTATTGCACTATGTTTTATTCGGAACTAAGGTTACACCGAATGGCGGCCTTAAACGCTCGTGCTTTAGGATGCCGTTCGACTTTTTTCCGTCCTTGATTTTTTCTAGTGAAACGTAGCTTGCGCTCGCGGCATCACACGCACTGAGTCCGTATTCTGACTCACCGCATTCGTCTGAGGAGAAAACCATGAACGGCCGTCCCCAAATTCTCGTCGTATCCTCTGATCTCGATCAGCGCCGCGCGCTCACCTCCATTCTTCAGCAGGAAGGCTGGAGCCCGCTGCATGCCTCACACCTGACCGAGTGCCGAGATCTCCTCGCCAAGCGTAATGTGGGCCTCGTTTTCTGCGAGCGCCGCCTCTCCGATGGAACCTATCGCGACCTTCTCTCCGTTGCCCAGGCTCCAGAGCGCAGAGTTCCCGTCGTCGTGACCTCCCGTCTCGCGGACTGGGACGAATACCTCGAAGCCCTGCGTTACGGCGCCGTCGATCTCATCCCCTCGCCCTGCAAACCCAGCGACGTTTCGTCTGCTATCGCTCAGGCTCAGCGCGAAGACTTGAAATTCTCAGCCAATACGACATCGCCGTGCGAGCCTAAACTTCGCTCGATCTCTGCAACCGGCATCTAGCCGATATCGCGGGAATAACTCGAAACTCGAAAATATGTCATTCCGAACCCGTTCGGTTTTTGAACGGGGTGAGGAATCCGCTTTTTTTTAGCTTTCTTAGGAATAGCAGGTCTCTCATCCAACTGGTTTGGAATGACAACTCTGGCGTCTCGACACAGATCCGTTCCTCGCTTTGCCCTCGAATGGGGGTTCTTTTTTCCGCCACCACTTTCACATCTCCTCGCGCAAAGCGCACCGCCTCGCCTTTGTGTATCATTGTCGTCCGTGAACTTCGCCCTGACTCCAACGGAAGCCCGCGTCCTTGGCTCGCTCGTCGAAAAAGAAATCACCACCCCCGACTACTACCCTCTCTCCTTGAACGCTATCCTCAACGCCGCCAACCAAAAATCTAATCGTGATCCGGTTATGGAGCTTGACGAAGACGCCGTTCGCCGCGCGCTCCATTCCTTGAGCCAGCAAGGCCTGGCCCGCTCCGCTGCCACCGACGGCCGCGTCGCCAAGTTCGAACACCGCCTCGCCGAAGTCTTCAACTTCCACCGCCACGAAATTGCTCTCCTCTGCGTTCTCCTTCTTCGTGGACCGCAAACTCCCGGCGAACTTCGCACGCGCACCGACCGCCTCTACCAATTCGACGATCTCGCCGCCGTCCACTCCGCCCTCAACCTGCTCATGAATCGCGACCCGGCGCTTGTGAAAGTCCTTCCGCGCCAACCGGGCACCAAGGAAGCCCGCTACGTTCATCTCCTGTCCGGCGATGTTCCGGAATCCATCTCTCAGCACGCCTCTGTAGATTCGCTCTCCGCGGCCCAGTCTGCCGAAGTGGGTCCCTCTGATTCCCAGAGGCTCGCGCAGCTGGAAGACGAAGTTGCCGCCCTCCGCACCGAAGTCGCCGACCTCAAGGGCCAGCTTGCCGCTTTTCAAAAGCAATTCCAGTAGTATCCATTCGTGTACCGTCGCACACTCTTCGATGCCAAGAAAAGTTCACGCTCCCCCACGCAACGCGAATTTTTGCTCTTCTTGGAATTTATTCAAGATAATGATTCTAAGGGACCTACATCGCCTACCTCTTGATCTATACTAGTACGCTCAGAACCAATGGGCGATGGAAGTTCACATGCTTCCAATTTAGCCTGAACGCAGTCTTTCTAGCGGATACAGGTCAGGTCGCAGCTCCTCTTCGTCGGAAGCGGAGCTGGCTCGAAGCAAGGAAAAAAACGTCAGTATTCCCGGGTTGCCCCGACCCGCGTAGCTGTTCAGGGGCGCTATGACACGAACCCCACGCCAAGTGCTCGCCACGCTCGAATCTGTCGCGGCCGTCCCCACGGAAATGGAACAAACACATGGATAAGAAAATCTTCCTTACGCTAATTCTGCTGCTGGGCACGATGTTCGCGTTGAAAAGCGCCCGAGACGCTCACAGGTACAGTGTCCTGGCCAACAACGCTCGCGTCGCGCACGCGCGCAATCAGAGTCAGCACGCCGATGTGCTAACCAAAGCCGACCCGTCCACCGTCCAGACTCCGGTCCTCCACGCTTCTTTCCGTCCGCTCAACTTCGCTCTTCTGCGCGGTGGCTTTTCTTCCGTCGACGAATTCTTCGAGCGCGTTCACGACGATCCCGTTCTCCACTCCTTTTACGGCGACTGCGCCGACCGCGGCGCCTCCATGCACGCCCTGCCCGAAGACATTACCGCCTTCACCACCTTCCGCAAAGGCGACAAGATCAAGTGGTCGCAAAAGCCTCTCCTCATCAAACGAGGCGAGTACGTCATGACCTTCTGCGGCAAGACCGTGCTTGCCCGCTGCGGCAATCTCATCAGCTTCGCGCCCATGCAACCCAGCGAAGACGTTCCGCCCGCCGTCCTCGAGGCTCCCTCCGAGCCCGTCGAAACCCCGCTGATTCTCGAAGCGTCCTCAGCCGGCCCCGCTCCTGTGATTCCGCCTGCTGCCGCTGTGCCCGTGGCTAACGCGAACTCGCACCGTTTCTTTTTCATTCCGCCCTTTTACGTTCCGCCTGGCGGCTCTCACAGCACTCCGCCGCCTCCAGCCGTGATCGTTCCCCCTCCGGCCACAGTCACTCCGCCGCCGTCGGGCAGCACTCCGCCGCCCCCGCCTTCGGGTACGCCTCCACCGCCGCCGGTGACGCCTCCTCCACCTCCGATCACAACGGCTCCTCCTCCGCCGCCTCCCGGTCCCCCGGCGCCACCCGCTGGACATATTTCCGGCGACGAATTCTCCGGCCACCAAGCGCTCTTCACGCTCTTGATCGGCCTATTTGTGATTGCGCTGCTCAAACTGACCACTCGATGAAAATCGGCGGCTACGTCCTGATTGTTTTGCTGGCACTGTTCGTTGTAGCCGTGCCGTTCCTGATCCACGCCCACTGGGCCGAGCTCGGCCCCTATTGGGCCCGCGCCGCGGCGTTCTTCGTACCCGGTTCGCTCCCGGTCCGCGATCACGTCATCACTCCGGAGGCCGACGTCACCATTACCTGGCAATGTTCCGGCGTCGAAAACATCCAGATCTTCTCCATGCTCTTCGCCACCGTCTTCCTCATGAACTGGAAGCGCATGCAAGGCTGGAAGTCCGTTCTCCTCTATCTCGGCGCCCTCGTGGCTCTCTCGATCGTGAATCTAGCCCGCATCATCACCATCGTAGTCCGCGCCAAAGAAACCCACTATGGCCTCGCCAACACGCTAGCGTTAGCCCTGCTAATCATCCTCGTCTGGAAAATAAAGTGGCTCCGCCCCGCCAACCCAGACCCAAGCCCCACCACCACGTAAGGTATCAATCAACCGCATCTTGTAGGGGCGCAGGACCCCTGCGCCCCAAACGCCCAGACCAAAACGACGACGTCCGCCTCCTGCTTCCGGCGGGCGTTCCGTGACCCCAACCACCGCGTGAAACTCACGCTAACGGAATGCCGTCCCATCGTCCGGCGGCTGCATCCTGGCCAACTACAAAGTGTTGCCAGCGGAATAACCGCTCCAAGCATCCTGCGTGTGTCCTCGGGTGCCCCACACGCCGCCGTTGCGTGCGTGTTCTTCGATCTCGGATCGCGAAGCCCCACCAGCAAAGAGCGCGCTCTTTCGATGCTGTCCGCTGCAGAAGCGAACCGTCCCACATACGGACATCTCATCGCCGCGTACAATTCTCAACAATCGAATAACTTCTGTAAGATCAGCGAAATAGCAAGACCTCGGTTGGAATTGAACGTGCTCCCACCTGACTTCATCTAAGGAGAATGCGCGCGACGATGCAAACGCTGCTCCAAGACATTCGCTACGGCATCCGCATGCTGGCGAAAAATCCAGGATTCACGGTAGTGGCAGTGCTCACCCTGGCGCTGGGAATCGGCGCAAACACGGCGCTCTTCTCGGTTGTCAACGGCGTGCTCCTGAACGCTCTCCCCTTCCGTCAGCCTGATCGGCTCGTCGCGCTCTACGGAAACAGGGTTCAGTTTCAACGCGCGTCGATTTCCTACCCGAATTTCCTCGACTGGCAGCTGCAGAACCGCACCTTCGATTCCATGGCCGCGTTTCGCCCCGACGACTTCAACCTCACCGGCGCAGGCGAAGCCGAACACATTCGCGGCGAAATGGTCTCTGCCGATTTCTTTTCGACACTCGGCGTACAACCTCTCATCGGCCGCTGGTTCAACCCGCACGAAGACCAACCCGGCGGCGCCCCGGTTGCGGTCATCAGCGCAGGCTTGTGGACCAGCAAGTTTGGTTCGCGGCCCGACATCGCCGGCAGGAGCGTCGCGCTCAACGGCACGGATTACACGATCATCGGCGTCGTCCCCGCAACGTTCCATCTGCAAACGCAGAATTTTCCCCAGAATGTCGAAGTCTACGTTCCCATCGGCCAGTGGAACGATGTGATCTTCCACGATCGCTCCGCTGGCCTGGGCACGAAGGGAATTGGCCGCCTTAAGCCCGGCGTCACCCTGTCGCAAGCCCGCGCCGATATGGATTCCATCGCCAACCGTCTCGCCGAAGCTTATCCGGTCGCCGACAAAGATTTCGGGGTGACGGTAATGTCGCTTAAGGAAAGCATCGTCGGGGATGCCCGGCCCTTCCTTCTGCTCCTACTTGCCGCAGTGGGATTCGTTCTCTTAATTGCGTGCGTTAACGTGGCCAATCTTTCCCTGGCTCGCTCCATCAGCCGCACCAGGGAATTCGCCATCCGCTCCGCGCTCGGCGCAGGCAGGCATCGCGTGCTTCGCCAACTCCTGACGGAAAGCGCGCTGCTCGCCGTCGCCGGCGGCGCGTTGGGATTGCTGCTGGCGGAGTGGGGCATGCAAGGGGTGCTGAATCTTGTCTCCGACACGCTTCCGCGCGCCGCCGAAGTGGGCCTCGACGGCCGCGTGCTTCTTTTCACCGTCACCATTTCGCTGTTTTCTGGAATTCTCTTCGGCCTGGCACCAGCACTGAAGACCTCGCAGCTCAACGTGCAATCCACGTTACGCGAGGGTGGCCGCGGCTCCAGCAGCCGCCACCGCGTTCAAGGCATCTTCGTCGCCGCGGAAATGGGCATGGCAGTTGTGCTTCTCATCGGAGCAGGCCTCATGCTGCGCACCCTATCGAGTCTCTGGAGCGTCAGTCCCGGATTCGATCCGCACCACGTGCTCACATTTGACATCGGGCTCCCGCCTTCGGCCGAGACCCAGACTCCCACTTCCATCCGCTCCTCGTTACTGCAGCTCCACGACCGGCTCGCCACGGTTCCCGGCGTGCAATCGGTCTCTCTGCTGCGCGGTTCGCTCCCAATGGGGAGCGATTCGGAAGACCCTTTCTGGATCGAAGGACGCCCCAAGCCGGCCAGTGACAGCGACAAATACTGGTCGATCTGGTCCGAAGTCGAGCCCGACTACCTGCAGGTAATGGGTATCCAGCTTATCCGGGGCCGCTTCTTCACGAATGCCGACACGGAGAGCGCCCCGCGCGTCGCCGTCATCGACGAGGATTTCGCCGAGAAATTTTTCCCGCGCGAAGATCCCCTCGGAAAAGTCTTCACTGACGATTATGTCGGCCCCACGCAAATCGTCGGCGTAGTCCGCCACGTGAACCAATGGGGACTGGAAGAGAAATTGGCGATGCGCGCGGAATTTTATCTCCCCTTCCGCCAGATTCCCGACAAATACATGACCCGCACGATTCGCGACACGACGGTCGTGCTCCGCTCCACCGGCGATCCGCTCGCTCTCACGGACACGATCCGCCACGAAATCCAGCAAATGAACAGCGAACAGGTGATGTTCAGCCCGAAATCGATGGACGACATCGTCTACAACCAATCGGTCACCGCGCAGCGCTTTTCGATGATTCTGCTGGCGGTGTTCGCCGCGGTCGCGCTGATGCTGGCCAGCGTGGGCATCTACGGCGTGGTCTCCTATATCGTCGGCCAGCGCACCCAAGAGATCGGAATCCGCATCGCCCTCGGCGCACGCCCAGTTCAGGTAATGCGCTGGATCATGAGCGAAGGCGCCCGCATGGCCCTGGTCGGAGTTGCCTTCGGCCTGGCTGCCGCGCTAGCCCTCACCCGCCTGATGGCTAGCCTGCTCTACGGCGTAAGCACCACGGACCCCCTGACATTCGCCGGAGTCGCCATCCTGCTGATGGGTGTCGCGCTAGCCGCCTGCTACATCCCAGCGTGGCGCGCCATGCGCGTCGATCCCATCGTAGCCCTCCGGCACGACTAGCGCCGCCTCCGTCGTAGCACCGCCACCTGTTGGCCTTGTCGATCCACTCAAAGCGTTGACTCCCCGCCTCCGCTTATCTAGAATGGGATCTCGATCGCCATGAAAGGCCGCGCTAGCCGCGGCTTTTTCTTTTCCCGAAGCCGCGCTTTGTCGCGGCTTTCGCATTTTCAGGAGCCGCGCCGGCCGCGGCTCTTCCATCTTCAAAGGAGCCCAGCGCCATGAACTTGAAAGAACAGTACGTGACCACGGAAGAAGGCGTCGAATTATTCGTTCAAAAGCTCGGCCAAGGCCCGCAAGCTATCCTGATCCCCAACGGCTTCTACCTATTCGACGCGCAAAAAAGGCATTAACCACGACGTCGACGATATCGAAGCCCTTCGCCGGCACTTCAGCATCGACAAAGTAAGCCTCATCGGCCACTCCTACATGGGAGTAACCGTAGCGCTCTACGCGATGAGGCACCCGGAGCACACAGCCCGCATTGTGCAAATCGGCTCGATGGCTCCGGATCCGGCGAAGA
>Ga0187855_10002389_pt1 | contig 14222 bp, 20 predicted proteins | sample June2016WEW_8_10_2_FD_132969 | JGI IMG/M metagenome (GOLD analysis project Ga0187855, IMG submission 132969) | Peatland microbial communities from SPRUCE experiment site at the Marcell Experimental Forest, Minnesota, USA - June2016WEW_8_10 | ecosystem: Environmental > Terrestrial > Soil >...
GCCCATCAGGGCGTGCAAAAATGGCGCGGGCATGGCCCCACGGCGGGGGGCGATCACCCCGCCAGCCACCACTCGACCAGGACGGGCTCTGCTACTGCCGTGGCTGCTCAGCGAGCCACTCGTCGAGCAGCGGGCGCGAGAAGCGGATGTGCCTGCCGACCCGGTGGCAGGGCAGGCGACCCGTCCTCACGGCCTCGTAGACCCAGCTCGTCTTGACGTTCAGATACCAGGCCGCCTGCTCCGGGCGAAGGAGCCGATCCTCCCCCAGCGCAAGCGGCTGCGTTGTCGTCGATCGTTGCATATGCGGATATAGACCCCGACGGGCTCCAACCGGCCAACGGATTTGCACGAGCCACGATCGTTTATAGGCACGGCTCCTGTCCTATCCGGCTGGCACGATCCAGGGCCATGACCGAGCTGCAAGCTCCCGACGGCGGCGTAAAGCACCTGACGACCGGCAACTGGCTGGAGCCTGACCCGATCTGCCTGAAGTTCGTGGAGGTCGACCTAGCCACCGCGGAGCGCCTTCCGCCGACCGGCGAGGGGTGGGCCGAGCGGTTCCTTGCCGTCGATCTCACGCCCACCGTGTCGAGTGAGGTGCGAGATATGTGGGAGGCCGCCCGCGGGCTGCTGCTCTACGGTTGGTTCTACTACGCCATCTACGCGATCGGCGAACACCAGCTACGCCGCGTCGCCGACGCTGCGGTCCTGCACCGCTACAAGCAGGCCGGCGGCCCGCCGAACAAGAAGCGAGGACCCGAGGGCGAGCTGCGCTGGCCCGACCTGATGAAGCGCGTGGACTGGCTGATAGGCGCCGGCGTCATCCCGGCCGAGAAGCGTGACCGCTGGGACATCGTGCGCGGGCTGCGCAACGAGACCACGCACGCCAGCATCCGACACCTCACGGACCCGCACGAAGTGCTGCGCGTGCTCGAACTCCTGGCGGGCGAGATCGACGCCCTGTTCGTCGCTTAGCGCCCCCCTCCGCGCCCCCGCGACGCCCCCTGGGGAAATCAGTGGGGAAATCAAGAGGCGCCGTCCGCGTGTCCTGCTAGATTGGAAACCGCTTGGGTAGACGGTTTCCGAGAGTGCCGGAGGAGGGACTCGAACCCCCGACACGCGGATTATGATTCCGCTGCTCTAACCAGCTGAGCTACTCCGGCGGGAGGGCGCAGTGTAGCCGGCTGGTCGCGCCGATTCCCCGCCGGGACCTCCTCGAACCCGACCCCAGACCTGCAACGGCAGCGCCAGGACCCCCACCGCGCCGATCCCTACTGCGGAAGCTTGAGCGAGTCCAGGATCTCGCTGTAGTCGCTTACCGCTTCGGCTTCGAATTCGGCGAGCGGCGCTTCCAGCTGCTTGGTGCGGCGCACCAACGAGGCCTCGGTGGCGCTCTCGTAGGGGCGCAGCAGCCGCAGCGAGACTTCTTCGGCTTCGATGTCGTAGGCGTAGAAGCCTTTGTCGAACGCCACCGTGCTGGCCGGCAGGGTCGAATAGCCACTGGCCGCCCACGACTTGACGTCGGCGCAGATGTTGGGAGCCGCCAACGTGAGGAACCCTTCGAGCTTGGCCCCGTAGGTGTGCACCATGTGCGTGAGCTTGCTGTTGCTCCAGTGCAGCGCACGCACGGTGTGGGCGAAGGCGACCATCGATTCCCTGTCTGGCTGGTAGGCGACCACCTCGAGCGTCCCCACCACCTCGTTGTTGAGCTGTTCGGCCTGGTGGTCTTGCGGCGCCTCGGCCGCCACCAGCGGGCATTCCCCGGAGACGGTCGTGCCGAGGCTCGCAATCGCCGCCTTCGCGGTGGGAAGATTGGCACGCGCGACGCCGACCAGCGCGTAGTTGGCTTTGACGTAGGCACGCGTGGCAAGGGAGCTCGGCGAGCTGTGTTTGGCGGCGGCCTTATGCGAGTGCGCCGACGCCACCGCGGGCGCCAGGGCGAGCGCGGCGATTACCGAGAGTGTCGCAGGGAGTCGAGTGGTCATAGACAGAGAGTACGCGCTAGCCTGTGAGCATGAACACGCGGCCGGTGGCAATTGTCGCGGTGGTGGTGGCGATTGCGGTTGTGGTGGCGGCGACACGAGGCCACAAAGTCGGCGGTCTGCTCGCCTCGGCGGGTGCCACGCCCACACAACCGGCGCACCTGCCCGCGACACGCCTGGTGGGCATCCCCTCGACGACGGTCGCCGACGGCGCGGCGCCGCTGCGCGTGACGCTCTCCGCCCCACCCGCGCAGGGCTCGCCGCACCCCACGCTGCTCCCGGCGGTGGTAGGCAGCTGGAGCACGGAAGGCGACTCGGAGGTGTTCACGCCAGCCGCCACGCTGCAGCCGTGCGACACCTACTCGCTGACGGTATGGAAGCACACGTTCGCCAAGGAACACTCCAGCTTGGAGGAGCGCCATGTGATCACCATGCACGTGGCGTGCCCGTCGATCACTGCGCTGCAGGAGGCGCTGGCGCGCCAGGGCTACATCGGCGCCGTGCTGCGCCCCCGCTACGCCGCGCACATCCCGCTGGGCAGGGAGACCCTCAACCAGGCAGCCGAGCATGCCTTCCGCCCCTACCACGGGGTGCTGGCGCCGGCGCCCGCCGATGCGCCGGCGGTGGAAATCGGCAGGCTGGACGCGACCACCAAAGGGGCGCTGGAGGTGTTCCAGGCCGACCACAACCTCGAAGCGACCGGCCAACCCGACGCACGGACGTGGCAGCTGCTGCTGGATGTGGAGGCGCTGGGCCACCGCAACCCGCATCCCTACACTTGGGTATCGGTGACGGAGTCGCTGCCGGAGACCCTGGAGGTGCACGAAGGCGGCCACGTGGCGATCACCACGCCCGTCAACACGGGGGTGGCGGGGGCAGAAACCGAACAGGGGATCTTCCCGATCTACGCCCGTTATGTATCCACGACGATGACCGGCACCGACCCCGATGGCGTGCACTACGTGGCGCCGGACGTGCCGTGGGTCAACTACTTCAACGGCGGTGACGCCGTCCACGGCTACCCGCGTGCCTCTTACGGCTTCCCCCAGTCCAACGGCTGCGTGGAGCTGCCGATCGAAACGGCCGCGGCCGTCTACCCGAAGCTGCAGATCGGCGACATCGTCTGGGTGACGTAGGGTCTGCCGCGACAGCCCCTCTTGGTCGCGTAGGGTCTGCCGCAACTGCCCCCTCCCCCTCCTCCTCCCTGCTGCTTCTCATCCCGACTCGGCGTGAGGCGCATCGGGTACCCCCCGCGCGGGCAGCGCATCGGCGGCGGCCTGCGCCGCCGCGCGGTTCTCCTCCTTGACGGCCAGCCAGATCTCCTCGCGGTAGATCGGCACCCCCTGAGGGGCGGCGATCCCGAGGCGGACGGTCTGCCCGGAGACCTCCATGACGGTGACGAGCACATCCTCGCCGATCACGACGCGCTCTCCGGCGCGGCGCGTAAGTATCAGCATGGGGCGGGATTATGCAGCATCCACCGGGGGCATCCCGGCGGCGGAGTTGCACCGAGCGTCCCGCTCGCTTGGCTACCCCGTCTGCCCCCCCGCCACGCCGCCGAACAGCGGCGCCCGCAGCTCGGCGCCGGGCGCGGTGTTGAGCACCTGATGGCCGCGGCCATCCCACACCACGATCGGGGCGCGGAGATTGACGAGCGTGTCGGCCGGATCGGGAGCGGTGCGCACCGTGACGTACACCTCCGCCGCGGAGAGGTCGGGCGCCCCGATCCGCTCGCGGTCCTCATCGGAGAGCACCAGCGCAAAGCCGGCGAAGAACTCGCGGGGATCGACGACGGGCAGCGCCAACCCGGGATCCTCCAGCGAATGCAGCCACTGAAAGCCCGAGCCGGGGTTGCGGTCGAGCAGCGTGTAGCGCAGCCCCCCAAGCCCGATCAGCCCGAGCGGGAACTCGATCGCGTCGGTGTCGAGGATCTCCAAGGCGCCGAAGCGCGAGCTGTCAATTGTTAGGGGCATGAAAAGAAAGAATCGATGTTGGTGGGATCGCAAACACGAGGCTGGTGGTAATGGAGGTTGGGGTATGAGATCGGGGGGAGGTCAGGAGGTGGGCCTGCTAAGCCCCTTCCGCTACTAGTGAAGGAATTCCAGCAGAGACTCCTGCACGATCGAGGCGCCGGCCTTCAAAGCCGCTTCGAAGGCGGCGTGCTCGTTGGAATATTCCATCGACACCTTGGCGATGTTGGCGTCCTGGACGTTGGCGAGCTGCTCGGTGTCGGTGGTGGACAGCGACGATATGCGGCTGAGCGCGAGGTTGAGCTGGTCGGTGGTGGCACCCGCTTCGGCCTGCAGGCCGGTGAGCGAGGTGATGTTGGCGTCGAGGTTGGAGAGGTCGGTCGTGCGCAGCGCTTCGACGGCGGCGGGTGTGCCTTCGCGCAGGTGCGAGGCGATCGTGCGCAGCGTGTCCAGCAGCTTGCCGTCCGCCGCGCCCGCGCCAGACCCAAGCACGGAGGAGAGGTTGACGGCGACGTTGACGGTGCTGCCGGGGCCGATCGCGCGTGCGAGCGGGGCGGCGTTGCCGTGGTATTCGTCGCCCGCCCCCTGCGTGTAGGGGGCGGTGGTGGTGAGAGTGCCGGAGAAGACGTACTGCCCGTCGTACTGGGTAAGCGCGTCCTGCTTGACGCCTTCGGTGAGCTGCGACACCTCCCCGGCGATCGCTTCGAGGTCGGAGGGGCTGTTGGTGCCGTTGGCGGCCTGCAGGACGAGCTCGCGCACGCGCTGCACCTGGGAGTCCATCGAGGTGAGCGCGCCTGAGGCAGCGTTCGTCCGCGAGAGCCCGTCCTGGGCACTCTGTTCGTAGGAGGTGAGCCCATCGAGGGCGCTCTGCAGGTCGATGATCTGGCTGGCGCCGTAGGGGTTGGAGGAGGGTTCGAGGATCGACTTGCCCGAGGAGAGCTCTTCCTGGGTGCGATCCAGCGCGGCCTGGGCGGCGTTGATGTTGGCGAGCGTGGAGCTGGTGACCATGTCGGATGTGATGCGCGTGCTCATGCGATCACAGCCCGGACTGGTTGATCAGGGTGTCGAGCATTTCGTTCATCACGTTGAGCGCGCGCGCGGAGGCCTGGTAGCCGCGCTGGAAGGTGATCAGGTTGGTCATTTCTTCATCCAGCGACACTCCGGAGACCGACTGGCGCTGGTTGGAGACCGCGGAGAGCACCGCCTGCGCGTTGGCTTGGTTGGTGGTGGCGCTCTGCACGCCCGTCCCCACCTGCGCGACGAGCGCCGCGTAGTGCTGGTCGGCGGCGCCACCGCGCAGGCCGGCGATCGCGAGCGCCACGTTGTTGCCACCGGATGCCCCTTCGGAGGAGGTCTGGACTTCCCCGGGGGCGACTGCCACTTCGATCGTGGCGGCGGTCGTGCCTTTGAAGAAGGGGGTGGCCGTGTGCAGTTCGTTGACCGAGTCGGCGAGCGTCTTCGCCACTTCGTTGAGTGCGGCGCCGTAGGAGGCGAGCGGGCCGGTGGGACTCGACAGTTCCAGCAGCGCCCCCAGCTTCCCGCCGGCGGCGGCGGTGAGCGCCTGAGGCCAGTGGACGGTGGAGCCTTCGACGAGCGGCTGGGCGGCGTTGCCAAAGGCCACGGTGTCGGTGCCGTCAGCAGCCTTGGTGACGGTGACGGAGGCCAGCATGGAGAGCTTGTCGATCAGCAGATCGCGGTGGTCTTCCAGTTCGTTGGGCTGCTGGTGGGCCTCCAGCGAGAGCTTGATCTGGTGGTTGAGTTCGGCGATCTGCGCGGCGTCGCTCGCGACTTCCCCAGTCGGCCCGGTGATCGCCGCATACTGTGAGGAGGCCTGACCTTCGAGCGACTGCAGCTGCGCGGCCAGCTGATGCAGCGAGCCGGTGAGCTGCGTGGCGGCGCCCACCACGGCGATCTTGGGCCCTGGTTCGGAGGGCGCCTGGGCCAGATCTCCCCACGAGCTCCAGAATGCCGACAGCTGCGAGGCGAGGCCGGTGGAGGAGGGTTCGTTGAACGCACTCTGGGCCTGCTGCAGCTCTTCGGCCTGCGCGCCCGCGGCGCCGGCGGCGGTGGAGTGTTCGCGGTAGGCCGCGTCGAGGTAGGTGTTGCGGATGCGGGTGATTGTGGCGACGGTAACCCCCGTGCCGAGCTGCCCGCCCTCGCCGGTGACGGCGGACAGCGCCGCGACGTGCAGCGGTTCTTTGGTTTGCAGAACGGCCGTCTGGCGCGAATACCCTTCGGTGTTGACGTTGGTGATGTTGTTGCCGGTGACGTCGATCGCGTCCTGCTGGGCGATCAGGCCGGAGAGGGCGGTTTGCAGTCCCTGAAGGGTGGGGATGGACATGTGAAAACCGCCTGCCTATGCCGAGAGGTCGAGCACGCGCAGCGCATGGACGGGAGCCCGCCCACCGGCGCTCGCGCCGCCGGACGTGGTGGTGCCGCTGGCGTCGTAGCCGTGCACGCCCGCGTCGAGCGCCAGCGACTGCATGAGGTGGTCGAGGAACGAAAGCTCTATCTGCATCAGCGCCCGGTTGCACGCGTGCTCGCGGCGCAGCTCCTCCAGCAGCCCGCGCAGCTGCGCCGAGCGCGCGGCCGCAAGCTGTGCGCGGGCGGGGTCGAGCAGCACCGAGAGCCGCGTGAGCGTCACCGCCTGCGCGGGAATCCCCAGCAGCACGCCTGCCCGCTCGAGCAGCTGAGAGCGGGTGGCCTCGATCTGCCCGCGACGCGCGAGCTCGCCGTGCAGCAGCCCGGCAAAGCGCACGACGGTGTGCACGTCGCGCGCGCGAATCGCAGCCCCCTGCTCGAGCACGATCTCCAGCAAACGCTGCACCGAGTCGATTTGCGTGTCGAGATGGGCCAGCACTTCGGAGCCGAGCGGATCGGCTTCCACGAGGGTCAGGGTCATTTGGTCATCCCATTCATCAGCTGCCCGGCGAGGCCGAGGCCGCCCTCGCGCATCACCCCTTCGGTGAGCGTTTGGGGCAGCAGCGAGGAGAGCATGCCGCCGCCCGCCGCGCCGCCCGCTTCGGAGGAGCCTTCTTCACTCGAGCCTTCCCCGGATTCCCCTTCCCCGGAGAGGCCGCTGCTCTGCACGAGTGAGGAGGAGAGCTGCTGCAGGAGCATCTCTTCGAAGCCCTGGGCGGAGGCGTAGGCCTGTTTGACCGAGGCCGAGCCGTTGCGCACGGAGGCTGGCGCGTGCGCTTCGTCGACCACGGACGTACCCATGGCCGTGACGGGTGGGGCCGAGACCGAGGTGGCCGTGGCGGGCACGGCTGCGAGCGGGGCGACTGCGCTCACGGCGTCACCAGCTGGTTGGCGATCGACATCATCTGGTTTTCGGTTTGGATCGCGCTGCTCTCCAGCTGATAACTGCGCTGGGCGCCCATCATCTGCACCATGTCGTTGCCCACGTCCACATTGGAACCCTCCAGCGCCCCCTGCTGGATCGTGGCCTTCGCGTTCGGCCGCGGATGGCCGCTGGAGGCACTCGCCGTGAGCAGGTTGCCCCCGGCGGCGAGCAGGTGATCGGGCGAGGCGACGTCGACGAGCGCGATCTTGCCGATGCTTTTGGAACCCACGTGCACGGTGCCGTCGGGTCCAATCGCCACTTCGCTGGGGGTGGCCCCTTTGGGGAGCGTGATTGGCGGATCGAGCAGGTTGCCTTCGGCCGTTGTCAGCTGGCCACGCGCGTTGACCTGAAACGAGCCGTCGCGCGTCAGCGCCACGGTGCCGTCGGCGCGCTTGACGGTGAAGTACCCGGGGCCCTCGATCGCGAGGTCGAGCGGGTTGCCGGTGCTCTGGATCGAGCCCTGGGCCTGGTTGCGGCCGATCACCTGAGCGGCGGCGCCGGCGCCCACCGCGGTGGCGGTGCCGGCGATATTCACTTCGTTGTACAGCAGGTCGCGGAAGCCCACCCGTTCAGCCTTATAGCCGGTGGTGGATGCATTCGCGAGGTCGTTGCCGACCGTGTCGAGCTGCTGCTGCTGGGCTTCCATCCCCGATGCGGCGGCGTACAGTCCTTCGAGCATCGTCGTGCCTCTCTGGTCGGGGTCTCTATGCGGACCCGTTGAGGGAGCCGACCTGGGTGGAGGCGGCCTGGAGTGTCTGGTTGATCGCCTGAATGGCCTGCTGCCCCGATTGGAAGGTGCGCAGCGAGCCGATCATTTCGACCATCGTGCGGGCCGGGTTGACGCCCGATTCCTCGAGCACCCCCGAGCGCACGGTCCCGGTGGCATGCCCGGAGGGCGTGCCGGCGTACAGGTTTTCGCCCTGCTTGGTCGCCCCGGGAACGTTGAACACGCCGAGCGCGCCTGCCGGCACGGTGCCTTCCGCGCCGACCCTGATCGGGGCGCCGCGCTGGCTGAGGACGGTGTCGCCGGCACCATCCACCAGCTGCCCGGAGGCGGAGGTGGTGAACTGGCCGTTGCGGGTGTAGCGCACGCCCTGGGGAGTCTTGACGGCGAAGAAGCCGCTACCGACGATGCCGAAGTCGAGCGGCTGCCCGGTGGTTTGCATCCCGGCAGGGGTGCTGTCCACGACGCTCTTGCCGAGCTGCACCCCGGTGTTCATCGCGCCGATCTGCTGCCCGGTGGAGGTGTTGGAGAGCAACAGCTCCCCGAAGCTGTGCTGGGGTGACTGTTCGGGCTTGTAGCCAGGTGTGGAGGCATTGGCGAGATCGTTGGAGAGCTGCGCTTGGCGGGTCTGGTCGGCGACCATTCCCGAGGCGGCGATGTAGAGGCCGAGGTCCATCTCAGTACGGGTGATCGCCAGAGGTGGTGGATTCTTTAGCCACCACCCCCGGCCCGCGATGCCTCGGGCCGTCGCTCCGCATCGAAGTGCTCAAACCGCGGAAAAAAGCGACTCGTCGCTGGCAAGCCGCTCGCGAAGCCGGCGGCGCAGCTCGGTGTGGATCTGTGAGACGCGGCTCTCGGAGACACCGAGCCGGGTGCCGATGTCGCGCAGAGTGCGCCCCTCCACATACAGCAGCACCGCCACCTGACGCTCGCGCGCGGGCAGCTGGGCGAAGGCGGCGCGAAAGCGCTCCTTCGCTTCCCCCCGCTCGGCGCTGAGCGCGGGGTCGGCGCCCTGGTCCTCGCTCTCCAGCGTGTCGATCCGCTCGATCGTGGAGGAGTCCTCGGAGCGGATCGTCTTGTTCAGCGAGCCCACCTCCGCCAGCGCGAGCTCATCGAGGCGACGACCCAGCTCGTTGGCACTCATCCCGGCCGCGGTGGCCAGCTCCTCGCGGCTGGGGTTGCGCTCGTGCTGGGAGGCGAAGCTCTCCCGTGCCCCATTGATCGCGCGCTCGGCCCGGCGCAGCGAACGGGGCGCCCAGTCGTGGCGGCGCAGCTCGTCGAGCACGGCGCCGTGGATGCGCGTCCAGGCGAACTGCTCCAGGGTGGCGCCCTTGGCGGGGTCGTAGCGCTCGATTGAGTGGATCAACGCCTCCAGGCCGCAGGAGAGGAAGTCCTCCACGTCGCACTGCGCCGGTACCTCGCGCACCTTGCGGTAGACGATGTAGCGCACCATCGGCGTGAAGGTGAAGATCAATCGATCGCGCACGCGGAGGTCCCCGGTACGCTTGTACTGCTGCCACAGCGACAGCACCTCGGTGGCCGAGATCCTGGCGGTACGCTGGTCCATAGTATTCATGCCGTGCTCCGACTCTCGAGGGAAAGTGGTGCGTCTCGTGGAGTGGCCCCCCGACCTCCATTTCAGGATTCCGAGGGAGTCCAATTCCACAAAGACCCCGCACTGATCGGCACACAGGTGGGCGAGCTTTAGCGATAATCGGAACTCGCAAGAAATTGGCCGCTCGCAAGTATTCAAATCCGGGAAAATCACTCACGGATGAGGTGGCGCGGTCGATGACCGTGATTGCGTAGATCGCCGCAGTCGCGGGCGACGAATAAGCCGACGACCCCTAAAGTTTTTCGACCACCAGCCGATCAGGATGAGAACACCCAAGAGCAAAGCGGCCCAGGGACGGGTCCGTGACGAGTGCTTTCAGGAGGAAAACAGCATGAGCTCGCCGATTACGCCACCCCAAGGACCCCTTGCCGAGCAGCCAATGCGGCCCGTCGCCGCGCCGAGATCCTCCGCGGCGCCGCAGAGCGCCGGGGCGCCGTTTGCGCTCGAGCCCACCGTCTCCCTCGACACGGTGCCCCCGAGCCCGCCCCACGAGGTGCTCGAGCAGATGGCGGACGCCGCACACACCTACGACGCGTTGAGCGCCCAGGGCCGGGAGCTGCGCTTCGCGCGCGACGAGCAGAGCGGGCGCACCCGGATCGAGGTGCGCGACCGCGCCGGCAACGTGCTGAAGACGCTGTCTCCCGCGCAGGCGCTGGCGCTAGCGGCCGGCACGCCTCTGCAATACGCGGCCGGGGCACCGCTGGAATAGAGGGAGGCGCGTCGTGACCGTCGTCAGCTCATCCACCTCGGGCGCTCCGATCAGCTTCAGCGGCCTCTCCTCGGGGTTGAACACCAGCGAAATCATCTCCGCGCTGCTGGGGGTCGAACGCGCGCCGATCACCCATCTCACCGACGAGCAGATCACCCTCGAAGGACAGCGCACCCAGCTGCAGTCGATCCAGAGCAATCTCACGAAGCTCACCTTCGACGCGCAGGAACTGGGCTCCCCCACCCTCTTCAACACATCTCAGGCGGTGACCTCCAGCGAACCCACCCGGGTCGCGGCGGCCACCACCGCGGGCGCCGCGGTCGGCGGCTACGAGGTGGAAGTCACCCAGCTCGCCAACTCGGGGCAGCGCACGTTCACCTTCAAAAGCCCCGCGGCCGCCGAAACGCTGACGATCGACGGCAAGGAAATCGAAGTCGCCGCAGGCGCAACCATCGAAGACCTGGTCAAAGCGATCAACTCCGACTCCACCGCCACGGTGTATGCGGCGGCGGTGGGGAAAGAAGCGGTGGTGCTCTCCACCCGCGAAACGGGCGCCAAAGCAGCCTACATCGAAGTCGCGGATCCGGGGGGCACGCTCGTCGAACAGGCAGGGCTGGCCAAAGAAGGCGTGAACGCGCAATACACGATCGACGGGGTCGCGGGGACCTCCGCCTCCAACAAGCTCACGAGCGCGATCCCGGGCGTGACGCTCGAACTGAAGGCGCTCACCACCACGACCGGGCCGGTGACGGTCGATGTGCAGCCGCCGGGCCCCAGCGTCAGCTCGATCGTCACGCAGGTGCAGGCGTTCGTCACGCTGTACAACTCGACGATTGGCGCAATCAACAGCCAGTTGACGACCAAGCCCATCACCGGAGGGCAGAGCGCCGCCGAACTGCAGACGGGCACACTGTTTGGGGATTTCGAACTGGGGAGTCTGCTCAACGCGATGCGCCAGTCGATCTACGAACCGGGCAAGGAACTGCCGGCGGAAATGTCGAGCCTCGCGGACATCGGCATCAGCACGGGCGCGCCGACAGGCAACGTGGCCCCTTCGCAGGGCACGCTGGAAGGACAGCTGACCGTCAACACCGCGCAGCTGGAAAGCGCGATCGAGGCCAACCCGGCGGGCGTGGAAAAGATGCTGCAGAGTTTCTCCAAAGGCTTCGAAGGGCTGGTCAACGTAAACGCCGGCCCGGGAGGCTCGCTCGAAGCGCGCCTCACCGGCGACACCACCCAGACCACGGAACTGAGCGCCAGGATCACCAATATGAACGAAATGCTGGCGATTCGCCAGAAAACGCTGGAGTCGGAATTCGCGGCGATGGAAAAAGTGATGGCCCAGAGCCAGTCGCAGTCGGCGTGGCTGAACGCCCAGCTCACCTCGATGCTGGGCAGCGACTCCAGCTCCTCCAGCAGCTCCAAATCCTCATCATCCGGCGGCTAAACGCAAGGCCGGCGCCGCCCACGCCCGCAGCCGAGCGGTCGCGCGGCGCGGGGGCAACGCAACAGGGAGGCGAGGGGCAGCGGCAGGGCAGCATGGGTCAACGCTGCGGGGCTGCGCGGGGCACGTGGCATTCAGAGATCCACGCTCAACTTCTGACTGGCGCGACCGATCACCCGGAACAGCCCAGCCAAAGCTGAGAAGGAGCGACCGAGGACGCATGACTCCCCTGACGGCAACACCGCAGGCATACCGCGAGAACACTGTGCTGTGCGCCACACCGGCGCAGCGCGTGGTGATGTTGTACGACGGCGCCCGTCGCTTCCTGCACCAGGCGGCAGACGCGATGCGCGCGCGTGAAGTGGAGCGCGCCCACAACAAGCTGCGCCAAGCGGAAGAGATCATCGCGCACCTCGACGGGGTGCTCGACTTCGAGCAGGGCGCCGGTTTGGCCGAGCAACTGCACGCGCTGTACAACTTCTGCCTGACCCATCTCAACCGGGCGCGCATGAGCCTGGAGGCCGACAAGGTGGATGAGGTCTCAGAGATACTCGGCGAACTGCGCGAGTCGTGGGTGGAGATCGCGCACCGGTGAGCCCGATGGACCCCTATACGGCGATTCTCGAGCTGGCCGAGCACGAGCTGCAGCTCGCCCGGGACGGCCGGATCGAGGATCTGCGCTCGCTGGCGCCCCAGTGGGATGCTCTCACCGCGGGCCTCCCCGCGCAGCCTCCGATCTCGGCACGCGGCCCGCTGGAACGGGCGGCCGCGCTGCACGAGCGTACGAGTGCCACGCTTCAATGCCTTCGCGAGGGGCTGCTGTGCGACCTACGCACCACCGCGCGCGCAAGTCGCGCCGCCCACGGCTACGCCGCGCAGGGGCCCCGCCGCGTCCACCGCATGGACCGCAGCGCGTAGCCACTGAGAGGCCCAACCGAGCGAGACCGAGATTCGTCTCATTTGGTATGGGCCCAAAACGAATCGTTTGATCCCCCGATCATGGGGCGGCACATGTTGTCTTTTGGGCCCCTAACCAAACAAGAATGAGACCCGATCTCATTTGGTTGGTGGTCTCAAGGTCGTAGCCCCGCCGCCGATGACCGGAGCGACCGGGCCACCGCCCGGGGGCGGCTCACACGGATGAGAGTCGGGTTTGGCCCACGGAGGGCAACAGCTCCAGCAGTCACTCTCGTCACCGCCACCCGATGTCCCTGATCGACACCACCCAGCTCGCATTGGAAAGCGCCGCGCGCGGCGCGTGGGCAAAGCAGACGCTGCTCACCAACAACATCGCCAATGCCAACACCCCCGGCTACCACCGCGAGGACCTCAACTTCCAGGGTGCCCTGCGCCAGGCGCTCGCCGACGGCGAATCCCCCGCCGAAGTGCAGCTGAAGCCCGAAGTCAGCTCCCAGGTGGTCGGTCCCGAAGGCAACGGGGTGGACATCGACCAGGAATCGGCGCTGCTGGCCGAGAACGGTCTGGAATATCAGGCGCTCGTGCAGGTGATGGGCACCCGCAACGAAATTATGCGCTCCGCGATGGGGATCGGCTGATGGGCCTCTTCGACGCGATCGAAATCGCCGGCAGCGGGCTCAGTGCCGAACGGGTACGGATGGACGTCACCTCCGAGAACCTCGCCAACGCGCAGACGACCAAAGCGGCCAACGGGCAGCCCTACCAGCGCCAGGAGGTGGAGCTGCAGCAGACGGGCACCCCCTCCTCCAACTTCGAAGCGACGCTCTCCGAAGCGCTCGGCCCAGGCGCAGGAGCCGCCGCCGGGGCTACAGTCGGGGCCGCGGCAGGCGCCGGGGCAGGGGCCGGACTCACGCACCCGCCCGCGGGTGGCGTGCAGGTGGCGGGGATCGTCGCCGACAAAACGCCCGACCAGGAGGTGTACGACCCCGGCAACCCCGAAGCCAACGCGCAGGGGTACGTGAAGATGCCGAACGTCAACACCGTCACCGAAATGGTGGACCTGATCTCCGAGTCGCGCTCCTACCAGTCGGACGTCACAGCGATGCAGACCGCCAAGTCGATGTTCACCGCGACCCTCGGGATCCTCAAGTGATTCCCCCGATCGGCGCGATCGGCGCTGCGCTTCCGCAAAGCTCTCTCGCTGGCGTGAGCCCAACCGAAACGCAGGGCGTCACAGGCGTTGGCGGAGCTTCCACCGCCACCGGCGTCGAAAGCACAAGCGGCGGCGAATCCGGCGGCTTTGGAGGAGCGCTCACAGAAGCGATCTCCTCGCTCGAGGGGACCCAGCAGAGCGCCGACGGCGCTGCGCAGGCGCTCGCCACGGGCACCGCCTCAAACCCCGAGAGCGCCGTGGTGACCGTCGAGAACGCGCAGCTTGCGATGCAGCTCGCCTCGCAGATTCGCACCAAGGCGGTTGAAGCCGCCCAGCAGATCTTCCAGACACAGGTGTAACC
>Ga0187855_10002393_pt1 | contig 14220 bp, 5 predicted proteins | sample June2016WEW_8_10_2_FD_132969 | JGI IMG/M metagenome (GOLD analysis project Ga0187855, IMG submission 132969) | Peatland microbial communities from SPRUCE experiment site at the Marcell Experimental Forest, Minnesota, USA - June2016WEW_8_10 | ecosystem: Environmental > Terrestrial > Soil >...
CGGTACATTCGGTTTTTCCAGCAGCATTTGAGAAAAACCCAGGACACCGGTGAGCGGATTGTTGATTTCGTGGGCAACGCCGGCAGCCATTTCCCCGACCACCGCCAACCGGCTGGCAACCTGGGCTTTGTCTTCCATTCTTTGACGCTCTTCTTGCGCCTGTTTCAGTGCAGTGACATCCCTGATGATACCGATGAAATGCAGGAAATTACCGTTGGCATCGGCTACCCTGTTACCTTTGGATATAACCCACCGCCACTCACCGGACGCATGGCGCAGACGGTATTCGATATCCGAAGCGAAGCTAAAATCCGGCTCATAAGTGCGGCGTATTTCCTCCTTAATAATTCCCAAATCATCAGGATGAATAAATGAAATGAAGGGCTTGCCAATAAGTTCTTCGGGCTGGTAACCAAAAACCTTGGTAACAGAAGGAGAAACATAAACATAATCTTCCCGAGCATCAGTGGTAAAAATCACGTCATGGCTGTTCTCAACGATCACCCGGTATTTTTCTTCGCTTGCGCGAAGCGACTCTTCGGCTTGCCGGCGTTCGGTGATATCGTGATACATAATCTGAAATACCTCACGGCCGTTCCAAGACACCTTGTCACGGAATATTTGTAAATGCCGAATGCTGCCGTCTTGCCGGATAATATCCACTTCAGGCATTTCAGCGACAAATTCACCGCGCGCCCGTTTTGCTTCACGGATGAGATAACGGGCTTTCTCTTCGGGAGTATGATGCTCAATCAATGGATTTGTCCCGACTTCGGTAATGCTTTGATACCCGAAAATATTGAAAAAGGCTTTGTTCGCATATAATGTTTTTCTTTCAGCATCCACGATACGAATACCCAGGATAGAACTTTCGATGGAATTACGGAAATTCTCTTCCGAAGCTTTTAAAGCGGCTTCAGCCTGAACACGTTCGGTGATATCATTGTAAAAAATCTGGTATTGGGGCTTGCCATCCCATAATATTTCTCTGCGGGTAGTCTGGATACGCCGGACAACCCCGTCTTTACGGCGAGTATCGATCTCCATCGTATCCGGTAATGACTCACCGCGCATACGTTTTTCCTCGCGTTCCAGAAAGTGCCGATATTCTTCCGGCGTGTATATTTTTTCAGGGGTACTGGCATCAGCTTCGGCCGAATTTGCATATCCAAACATATTCAGAAACGCTTGGTTGGCATATAGAGTGTGCCAGGCGGAATCAACGATGCGGATGCCAATTAACGAATGTTCCAGAGAATTGCGGAAATTCTGTTCAGAAGTTTTCAAGGCGGCCTCAGCCTGTTTACGCTCCGTGATATCGTTGTAGAGAGTCTGGTACTGCTGCTTGCCGTCCCAGAAGATTTCCATCATGGAAATCTGCAGATTGCGGACCGTACCGTCTTTGCGGACGATATCCGCTTCGATTTGTTTCGGCATCGGTTCCCCGCGCAGAAATTTCTGATGTCGAATGACAAAACCGGCATAATATTCCGGCGTATAAAAGTTTTGCGGCGGGTTCGCTTGAATTTCAGCCAGATCCTTGTAGCCAAAGATATCGAGCATCGCCTGGTTGGCGTATAAATTATTGTCCTGCTTATCCGAGATGCGAATACCGATGAACGATTTATCGAGGGAATTGCGGAAATTATGCTCGGACAATTTCAAAGCTTTTTCCGCTTCGACACGGTCAGTGATGTCGTTATAAAGAATCTGGTACTTCTGTTTGCCGTTCCAGATTATCTGCCTGCTGGAAAGCTGCAGATGCCGTACAGCGCCGTCTTTGCGGATGATATCAAATTCCAACCGGTCCTGGAGCGGCTCGCCGCGCGCGAATTTCACCTGACGTTCCTCAAACGCAGCCCGTGATTCGGGCGTGTAGTGAGCTTGCGGGGGGCTGCTGTTCAGTTCGGCAATATTTGCATACCCGAACATATCCAGCAACGCCTGATTGGCATAAAGAGTTTGGTCCGCATCGCCCATAATACGAATGCCGATGCTGGAGTTGTCCATGGAATTGCGGAAATTCTGTTCCGATGCTTTTAAGCCAATTTCTGCCTGCACGCGTTCGGTAATATCATTGTATAGAATCTGGAATTCCGTTTTGCCGTTCCACAAAACCTGCCGGCGGAAAAGCTGCAAATGCCGGACGGCGCCGTCTTTGCGGATGATATCTATTTCATATTCGTCAGGAATCGGCTCGCCATGGGCGATACGCTCCCCGCGTCGGAGGTATTCGGTATAACATTCCGGGGTATAGTGCTGCTGCGGCGGGCTGGACTCCACTTCGGCCGCATCGGCGTAACCGAAGAAATTCAAAAACGTCTGATTCAGATAGATGTTATGGCCGGAATCATCGACGATGCGAATGCCGATTAACGAACTGTCCAGCGAATTGCGGAAATTCTGCTCGGATATTTTGAGGGCTTCCTGCGCTTTCTCACGCTCGGTAACATCATAATAGATGAGCTGCGTTTGCTTCTGGCCGTTCCACAAAACAGCGTTGGAATAAACAACGATACTGCGCACCGTGCCGTCTTTATCAATAATATCAACCTTCGGATTATCCGGAACCGTTTCCCCGCGCTGTTTTCTTGCCATCCGTTCCCGGTAGCGTGCTTTTTCTTCCGGAGTGTAATGGTCCTGTAAAGACGTACGACCGATTTCAGCGATATTTTTATATCCGAACATGTCCAGGTATACATGATTCGCGTACAGCGTATGCCATGCGGTGTCGACGATGCGGATACCCATAATAGAACTGTCCAGCGAGTTGCGGAAGTTCTGTTCGGATAATTTCAACTCTTCTTCCAGCTTGCGCTGTTCTTCACGGCGCCGGATTTTTTCGATGCCGAGAGATAAATCCCCCGCCAATTCCTCCAGCAAATTCACTTCGTCTTTATTGAAGGCTTCAACAGCTGCCGAATAAACGTTCAAAACACCAATCACATTATCCTGAATAATTAACGGGAAAGCCGCCGCCGCTTTAAAACCATATTTAAGCGCTACTTCTTTCCACGGCTCATAACGCGGGTCGTGAACCATATCTTGAATAACGTCAGGTTTGCCTGTTTTAATCGCAATACCGGTGGGGCCGTTACCCAACGGGGAGTTATCCCAGGTAATGTTTATTGCCGCCAAATAGTCAACCTTTTCTCCACACTGGGCAACAGGCAGGATGCTATAAGACCCTGCCTGTTTAAAACCAATCCAGGCTAAGGCGTATTGCCGGCTCCTGACAAATTCGTTGCATGCCTGGCACAGCAGTTCCTTTTCATTGTCAATCTGGACGATAAGTTCATTAATATCCGTCACCAACTGCATGGTCTTGTGCAAATCATCAAGTTTTAAAGATATCAGTTTACGCTCGGTGATGTCCCGGGAGATACCGACGAAATTGACAAACCGGCCGCCGGCATCAAACACCGCATTGCCCGAAGCATTGTGCCAACGCCATTCACCGGAAGCGTGACGAATGCGATATTCGTTACCGCCGGGCGTTTGTATACCATCCTTGATATTGCGCTGTACCACCTGCTGGAGACGCTGCACATCGTCAGGGTGCACCAGTGAACTAAAAGTTTGACCGACAAGTTCAGAAGAGTTGTAACCAAGCGCATTCTGAATGGAAGGAGAAATATAAGTTAACTCTTCCACGCTATTAAAGGTGAAGATAACATCATTACTTTTCTCGACAATGAGACGGTATTTTTCTTCGCTGGTATACAGGGCGTCTTCCGCCTTTTTATGTTCGGTGATATCGCGGATGTTGCACTGAATAACCCGGCGATGGTCGACATCGTAGACATTACTGACAAATTCCACGGATATTTGCCGCCCGTCGGCAGTTTTCAGCGGTAAATCTTCATAACGCGTATAGCCTTTGTGGCGGAGTTCTTCGAACCTTTCTTTACTGGAGACAATATCGGCAAACGTGCCGATTTGCCACAATTCTTTACCTTTAATTTCTTGAAGCGATAAACCCAGCAGATTATACAAGAAGGGGTTAGCATCGGTGATTAATCCACTCACCGCATCAATAATTAAGATGCCGTCTTTGGCTGATTCGAACAGGCGGCGGTAGCTGACTTCCGAGGCAATCAAAGCCTGCTGCGCCTGTTTCCCGGCAGTAATATCATCGTAAAAAAGCTGGTATTGCTCCGCACCGTTCCAGATAACTGCTTTGCGGAAAATATGCAGATACCGGATAGTGGCGTCTTTACGCTGGATGGAAACATCCAATTCTGCCGGCGTGGACGCGCCATGTTTCTGGGCCTCCCGGCGTTTTTCTAAAAGGGCATTCGATTCAGGAGTGTAAAAGGTATAAGGGGGATTTTTTGTAATATCTCCGATATTTTTATAACCAAATATATCCAGGAAAGCCTGATTGGCGTACAACGTCTGCCATGCGGGGCTTGTAATATAAATACCCATGGGGGAGCTGTCTATGGAGTTGCGGAAATTCTGTTCCGATAATTTCAGCGCTTCCTCCATTTGTTTCCGCTCGGTGATATCTTCCAGTTCCGCAATATACAGCCGGACTTGACCGGCATCGTCACGCAAGCCGTTGACGACCACTTTTCCATTGATGACACTGCCATTTTTTTTAAGATAGCGTTTTTCCAGTTGAAACAAAGGCACTTTACCGCTATCAAGGGCCTGCATCATGGTTACACTCTCATCAATGTCTTCCGGATGGGTGATATCTTTGAAAGTTAATTGCTGTAATTCTTTTTCGGTATACCCCAGGATGCGGCAAAACGTCTCATTGGCCGTGATAAAGCGTCTTTCGGGATTAACGGTCGCGATACCGACGGGGGCGTGACCGACGGTGGTTTTCCAACGCTCCTCACTGAGTTTAAGCGCCTCTTCCACCTGTTTTTGTTCGGTGACATCCCGGTAAATTGTTTGATATTGCAGTTTACCGGACCACATAATTTCCTTGCGCAGCACCTGAAGATGGCGGACGGTGCCGTTTTTACGCACAATACTGACCTCGTAATTATCCGGCAGGGGTTCCTTACGACGGCGTTTGTCGCGCCGCGCCCGGAATTCAATATAGCTCTCCGGAGTATAGCGGTCTTTTACCGGCGTGGCATTAAATTCCTTAAGACTTCTGAAGCCGTAAATTTTAAGAAAAACGTGGTTGACGTAGAGCGTTTCGCCGTTTTCACTGACAATCCTGATACCCAGCGGGGAGTTTGACAAAAATGCCTTAAAGTTGGCCTCCGATGATTGCTTTTGAGTTTTTCCGCCAATGTGCGATTTACCGGGAGCCCGCTTCGGTTTCGAGATTGCCTTTTGCTTTACCACAATGGAAACCTCCCGCAATCCTGATTTCAGATTCAGACGCCGCAATTCCGTCTTAACAAAATAAAAAAAGCATCGGAAACTACTATCACCCAACCTTACGTTAACAGTAATCCCAATGCCCTTCGTTCATGCTCTCACCTGTCTGCAGAATCCCGAATGGCTGGTTTCGGCCCGTTAGTTTATATATTCATGTTTCGTATGCTCAGTTTATTCCGCACCCCTACATTTGTCAAGCTGACCGGTTGACCTATCGCAGGCCGAGAAGGTATAATTCACAAGAAGAGCAAAGCACAAGGGCGGTTAGCTCAGTTGGTTAGAGCGTCTGCTTTACACGCAGAAGGTCAGAGGTTCGAGCCCTCTACTGCCCACCATCAAAATAGATTCGTTTATTACTTTATGTAATGTCATCTATTTCTCATTTTTGGCAGATGGTAACGGAATGGTAACCGGTTTGGCTAGGGTTTATAACTACCCCGACCGGATAGAAATAATATTCTATTCGTAAGCATTTCCACAAGATTGGGATTATCTAATTGCCCGGTTCGAATTGAAAGAGATAGTTCATCTGGTTTCCAATAAATGGTAGGATATTGCTTTAAATCAAAATGGATCCTGTCTCGCGCTTCTTCATTATCTTCACATGTTTGAATCACAGGCTTACCTAAAGCAAACGCATATCCTGATTCCCAATAAACCCCTCCACGCACACCGGCGATGGTTCTATTATTTAGATCCTTTCCCTCTGCTCTACAAGTGAAATCAGCAATTATAAATTTAGATTGACGGATAGAAGATACAATCTGATTCATAATGAAATCATTGAAATGTCGTTGGTCCACAATAATGGGTTCGTATCCACTTTGCAAAATGGCATATTCTACGGCCTCTCGATATTTTTGAGTACAATTGTCAAACCACATAGCCACAAAAGCTGAATCTGATTGAGATAAAAACTTATTAAGCTCGCTAATGCGATCCCATGCTTTTGCCGTCAATCTAAAATATTCTGGCCTGTCCTCATGTAAATAACCCATTTCTAAAAGATACCTGTTGATGCTGAGAATTTCATCTGCTGATTTAGCAGCCGCCTCAGAAAGCGAACCATGAGATCTAGTTAATCTGCCTATTTTTGCTGGCTGTTTACTGCCTAACATAAAGCTGAGATTTTTGCCTGAATTTTGCCTAAATGTTTTTCTATTTAAATGGCAAAAGCGAGTTTTTGAAGCTAATATACGGTAAGGCACAATCTTATATTATAGCTTCATAAATACATACGGTACGAGCGTGGCCTGCAATTCACACGCAAGTGGTCACTGGCGTTCAAATCCTTTACTGCCCAGTAAAACAAGTTATAATTATCTGAAAGAATTCGCAGAAGGTGTTTTTATGACGCGCGCAGCAGCTAAAACCGGGATAAACCCAATGGCCCTAATTGCAATTGAGCAACATTTTCCCCCAAAGCAGAGAATTGTCGAGGATGGTCTGGCATACCGCATGTTACCGGCCGGATCGCGAATCTTCGTTAAACTCATGCGGCCGAATTGGGCAAGAAATTGGATGATCCGTCTATCGGAGAAAAGCCTGCCTGGAATATGGGGCGGGATGCTGTGCCGAAAGCGTTACGTAGATGATAAACTCATTGAGTCAGTTGACAGTATTGACGTGGTAATAAATCTGGGTGCTGGATTTGATACTCGGGCCTACCGGTTGGCCGCTCTGGCTAGTATACCCATTTGGGAAGTGGATCAACTTGAAATCATTGCTTCCAAACGGGCTCGGCTTCTCAAGACATTTCGCACAATTACTTCAAATATTAATCTTGTGCCCATTGATTTTGACAACGAAGATTTAGGTTCAGTGTTGGCATCGAACGGTTATCCGGAAGGCAAGAGAACATTTTTTATCTGGGAAGCTGTCACGCAGTATCTGACAGAAGCTGGAATCAGGTCAACATTTAATTTTCTGGCAAAGGCCCCAACCGGAAGTCGGCTTATTTTCACCTACGTGCGCAAAGACTTTCTTGATGGGCGAAATTTTTACGGAAGTAAGAAATTTTACAAAGATTTCGTATTAAAAAAGATTTTTATTTTCGGAATGGAGCCGGAACTTTTACCCGCTTTTATTCAGGAATATGGCTGGAAACTTATCCAGGATATCGGTTATGATGAACTCGCACCCAGATACATTAAACCAACTGGCAGGCCGCTCACCTCAACACCGATTGAACGTATCGTTTTCGCCGAGAAGTTGTAGGTAAACTTCTCGCAAAACTGAGACGTCAAGTTGACATTATCTTGTACCAGAAATATTTTCTTGTTTTCCAAAAATTCCTCCGGTTTCCTAATTCAATGTGAAATAAAATGTCGCACCCTCTCCAAGCTTGGCTTCAGCCCAAACTTCTCCACCGTGGCGCCGGATGATGCGTTGAACCGTTGCCAGACCAATCCCGGTGCCGGAAAATTCTGTTGCTTTGTGCAGACGCTGGAAAGGCTTGAATAGTTTGTCCGCATAAGTCATATCGAATCCCACTCCGTTGTCACGAACGAAATAAGCCTGTTTTCCGTTATGCTCCAGAGTACCCATTTCAATTCGTGGTTCTGAAGTCTTACTGCTGTATTTCCAGGCATTTCCTAATAAATTCTGCAGTACAAGGCCTATCAGATTCTTATCGCCGTTGGCGGTCATATTGGGAGCAATCATGACTTTCATTTTCCGTTTCGGTTCATCCTCAGTAAGTCCATTAACGATTTTCTGAGCCATATCTGAAAGATCTAACTTTTCCATATTAAGATCGCTTCGCGTGACCCGGGACAACTTGAGCAGGTCATCCATAAGCTGCCCCATTAGTTCGCCGGAATCGGATATTTTCTTTAGATACGATTTACCTTCGTTATCCAGTTCATCGTTATAATCCTCGAGGAGAACGGTGCTGAAACCAGTAATGCTCCTCAACGGCGCTCTCAAGTCATGTGAAACGGAATAAGAAAATGCTTCCAGCTCTTTGTTTGAAGCTTCCAAATCCATAGTTCGTTGTTTCAATTCATCTTCAGCTGCTTTACGTTCTGTGATATCTTGTCCTTGCGCTATCGTAGCCAATGGAGTCTTGCTATCCTGATCAAACAACGTAGCCGAGTTCCAAAGGACTGTCCGAATAGAACCATCTTTGTGCTGGATGGATATTTCTTCCACTTCCATCCTTTCCCCCGAAACAGCCCGGCGGATATGTTCCATAGCATGAGCCCTCTGCTCTTCCGGGAAAAGGATATCTAATTGCTTGCCAATCACATCCTCAGCAGCTCTGCCAGTAAGGCGTTCAAAGGCATGATTAAATTGAGTAATATGGAATAGTGGATCCCAGACGATGATCGGGGCATTGGCATAATTCAATAGATTATTAAGATAGTCCCTGGTTTCTTGAAGAGCCACTTCAGCATTCTTACGTTCGGTTACGTCCCTGGCATAGAGCATATAGTTTTTCGTGGATAATACGAAAGCTAACGTCTCCTCATACCAGGAATCTCCGATTTTTATATCTTTTGTAATTGAGTCGGTTCCTATTTTTTTCATTGAATTGATAAAATCCGTCAGGAACTGATGTTTTTTGCCTTGTATCATCAGTGGGAAATGTATTATAGCTGCAGGATTCGCGTACACTATTTTGCCATTAGGCTCTATTTCCAAAACCGGACTGGGATTAAGTTCAGGGAATGAAGCTAAATGAGAGATTTCAGCTTCTGCTCGTTGACGTCTCATCTTTTCCCTTAATGCAATGACACCAAATGAAATATTGGCGGCCAACTCTTCCAGCAGTCGAATTTCAGCTGTATTGAAGCTATCGGGTTCTGGAGAGTATAAAGAAAACAACCCGAAAACGGTACCTTCGCTAGTAAAGAGTGGAACAGCGATACTCGAACGATAACCTCGGGATAGCGCAGCTTCCCTCCATGGGATCGCTACTGGATCTGTGGCGAAATCCTGGAAAAAGTGAGTACGCCCGGTACGCGCAGCTACTCCGGCAGGACCTTGACCTCTTTCTGTGTTGGCCCAAGTGATGTTTGCATTATCTATATACCCTTCGTCACCGTACCAAGCTAATGGAATTACAGACTTAGCTTCATCATGCTCGACCGAAGCAATCCATGCCATCCGGTATCCCGCGCTTGTACAGAGGATTCGACATACATCGAATAGAAACGGCTTTTCGTCCGAAGCATGAACAATAACCTGGTTACATTCATTGATGGCTCGCAATTCACGGTTAAGCTGATTAATTTCGGTTTCGGCTTGTTTGCGTTGGGTGATATCGATATTTGTTGACAAGGAATACTCTTGCCCTTGAACGTTAATTGTGTCAATTGACGACAGCATTTCGATGATCCGGCCTGTTTTAGTCCGGAAACTCATTTCGATATTGGTCACTTTGCCTTGCTCGCCCAGGAGCCGGAATACCTCAGCTCTCTTTTGGGGGTCAATGTGCATATTTAAATCACGGGAATCGCGCCCGACAACATCCTCCCGTGAATACTCCAGCATTGTCAGATAGGCTTCATTGACATCTACGCACCGTCCCTCGGGCAGATGAGTCATCACCATCCCCACGGGGCTGGAATGAAAAATTTTAGAGAATTTCTCTTCACTTTCCAGCAACGCTTTTTCGGCCTTTTTACGATCAGTAATATCAATGGTGGTCCAGATGATGTGTGCTTGGCCATGTATCTCGATTTTTTCTGCGGAAGTGAGTGCATTTATTTCAGTTCCGGACTTGGTCCGGGCCGTAACCTCGTAATTAAGTAGTTTACCTTGCTTCTCCAATTGACGTACTATTTCTTTCCGCTCAATCGGATCATCGTAAATATTAAGTTCGGTCGCTTTTCGCCCGATTAACTCCTCCCGCTTGTATCCGTACATATTCAAGAAACTCTGATTTACGTCTAGAAACGTTCCATCATTAATTCTCGAAATGGACAATGCACCCGGGCTGGAGTGAAAGGCTTTAGAAAATCGGTCTTCGCTTTCTTTTAACTTTTCCTGTTCCAGTGTTCGGTCTGTAATGTCCAGGAAAGCGGCTACCACGCCGCGAACTTGTCCATCGTCATTTCTTAAGGGACTGGCTGAACCCCAAAGGGTGCGTGATTTACCGCTTGGCAATAAAACACTAAATTCCGAACCCTGAATATCAACATTTCGGGCAGCTGCTTCTTGCATCGGAAGCTCTTCAGCTGTCAGTTCCTTGCCATTGCGGAAAAAGCGTCGTTCGGGAAGAACTTCCCCGGGGGCAGGTCCTGCTGAGACGTTCTCTCCCTCTTCAGCTTCGTAAAATCTATTGGCGGTTTCGTTACCCGTAATATTGTGACAGGAGGGGTCATGGGCTACCCAGATCGCAACAGGAACAACGTTCATAACCGTTTCCAGTTCCTCTGCGCGCTGGCGTAATTGCCTTTCAATTACTTTGAGTTCGGTAATATCATTACCGATTGCCAATATCTCTTTAACTTGTCCCTGAGAATCATAAATGGCTTTATTAGTCCACATGACTTGAACGATACTTCCATCCTTGCGAATATTTTCATTCGATGAAGAGGGATGGTTTTGAGTATTTGTAATGATATCCTTCACAAATATATCCATATCTCGTCCGTGGGTATCAACATGAGGGACAAGAATCATTATATCGTTCCCTATCAGCTCATCTGCTGAATAGCCAAAGAAGCGCAGCCCAAAATCATTGATAAACTTGATTTTCCGGTTAGAATCCCAACGTATGATTATACTATTCGCTGTTTCAAGTAATTCACGGTTTTCGATTTCACTCAGTTTAAGTGCCTCTTCCGTTTTCTTTTTCTCGGTAATATCTGAAATTATGGTTGTGAACGTGCCCAGTTTTGTCGAGAATACAAAAACTTGAGCATAAATAGCCATCGCCGGGAAATAGGTCTCAAACGACTGGGATTTCCCGGAAGAAGCTACCTCTGCATAAATATCTAGATTAGGAGCTTTGGCTACACGGAATATTTGGGTTGGACACTTGCCGACAGCCTGTTTTTTTGAAATTCCGGTAACAGTTTCGTACATAGGGTTGACATCTATGATTTTATAATCGATTGCTTTTCCGGAGGAATCGTAGACAATTTCATGTAAAGCCACGCTCAGATTTATCAAAAAGAACAGTTTCCTGAATTCAGTTTCTCTTTTGTTTGTTTTCGGTTTGGAAGTTTTTGTACTAGAGGGCAATTTTCGGTGAACTGGCATAGTCTTTTTAGTTTCTGTATTTTCTGGTTTATTTGGCATTATCGCTGCCTCCTAGTACATATGCAACCTAATTTTCTATGTTCATACAGTTTTAGAATGTTTTTCATGGTTTCTGTTACTTCTTGTGCCGGTGTGCGAGATTTCGGCGCACAAAATACCCAACGGCCATAATAAATTATCGTGGGTATGACTATTATGAGAATATGTTTTGTAGTCATTTCCTGCCTGTTAAGGTGGCTTCGCCGAACTTTTTAGTCAGGTTTTCAATAGTTATCATAATTTTTCACTGAAACTATTATTGATACCGATTATTTGAATTTAATTCCGTTAATATTGTCTCTAGTATACTCCTAAACAAAGCAAATTAAACCACTAGCGAGCGGGGTAATATTATAAAATTCAATAAAAACAATTGACATTTTTCACTTTTGCAAGTGTGTGAATAGACTGATATCCTTCTCTTTGACGTCGTAATTCTTAAATGGCGTCTGCGAAATCAGGCCCATAAATTCATCTTTGCTGTAGGCTCCCTTTTTAAGAAAATATTTAAAAGTCACTTGCATAAAGAATGCTTCAAGTCCTTTCTCCCCCATTTCGCGGGTAGATGCCTCGAGTTGCTCTTTTGAGGCGTTTTTATTCATATCGATAATCAGAGCAGTTCCGCCTGGTTTTAACACGCGGTGCATTTCATTTAAGGCTTTGAGCGGTTCTTTAAAGTTTTTGAAAGCGGCAGTACAGATAATGAAATCAAATCTGCTATCCGGAGAGATGATATCTGCAGCATTACCTTCGCGAAAATCCACTTCAACACCAGCAGCTTTTGCATTTTTCCTGGCTATTTCAACGAAGTCTTTGCTGATATCCCAGCCAACTATGTAGTATTTTCCTAACTTTGCTAGTTCGATTGAAAGGTAGCCGGGACCAGGGGCAATTTCAAGTACACTTGCTCCATTTTTAATATGGCTAGCGACCTCTACCGCATACATCTTCATCTCTTTCAATCTGTGATTCTTGGTGTTATTATCATACCAATGGGCCATCCAGCCTCCGATTCCGAGATCTTTCTTACGTCTCATTGATTTCATCATTTCTATATCCTTTAAGTTACTTGGACTCAATACTTAACCTAGAATGTCGAAGAAAACCGAAGCAGTAGATCAGAACACCTAGGTTGGCCCATTACGTTTTGTTAAAATACAATACAAGAAAATACGATGCATAAGCTCCGATGAAACTTCCAGCCATTTGCATTGAATTGCCATTATCTTTGAAACTGGAAAACACGAATGCAATGCCGCTATAGGCTGCTGACATTATCGCTATTAATCCAATAATCGCGCAGATTCGGGCACTTTTGCGAGTCGCACTCCTGAATGACACAACTAAAATTGCGATAGCGAAAAATAATAACAGTGCCCCCAAAACGGCGTGAGCGATTTCCATATTGCCTGTGGCTTTTATTGCCCTGAAAAAACTATCAAGCGTATGTCCGACTTGGCCGTTTGGAAAAACTGCGAACAAATTGACAAAATCACCAAGCCAGGCTTGGGCAGTTAGTCCAATTAAGATGTGGATGACCAGGATTAATAATGGGCGTGAAGTCGATTTCATGATTGGATTCTATACTCGGGAAAGGCGACTGTCAACGACACCATGCAGGAGGTCAATCTTAAAAATGGAGAATTAAAGAGAACCCCTTTCCTTATCGTATTTTGTATTAATTAAACTTGATCAATAATTTGTCATTAAATTGCAGGAAAATTAAAAGAACAGTCAACGGTGATTCTATTCGTTTAAATCCCTTTTTTGTCGGTTCTTCTGAACAACCAACCTCAATGCAAGAGTAGCTATTAACGAAAGGAAAGAGTCCAACTCAGCTTCTTCAGCCGTTAGTGCGTGGTAGCCTTCAACCAATTTAGCTTTTCCCTGTATTTCTGGATCACTCATTTTATCAGATGCCTTTTCACTGAAGTTGTGAGTTTGATCCTTGAATCCTCGCAGTTCTTCAAAAGACTTAACAATTTGGATGTCTCTGTATAGCTCTTTTCTACTGAACAGCATATCTTTGTTTATATTTTTATGTGCTTTCTTAGGACTTGCTAAAAATATATTTATCGGCGCTGTGGAAGTTTGTATTTGAGGTTTATCCTTTTCCGATACTGTGGCCAAGAATATCATATCAGCGTATGCTCGAGCCAATTTATCCATCGTTTTATCCAACCTCCTTTTTTGTTTGGGCATAATACCATTTTAAGACTTCTTCCGAAGCAGTTGCCGCAGTAGCCCACGCTCTACTCAGCATGGCCTTAAAACATGGATATTGGCACTAAAAATGGCGCTAATCATTTTCTGGGTAAAATCCAAAAATTATACTTTTGTAGCTAAACAGGGTATTATATGGGTTAATGTGATTTCATGGGATTGTATCTGGTACTAAGTTAAATCATAATTTACACGCAGAAGGTCAGAGGTTCGAGCCCTCTACTGCCCGCATCGAATGGCTCGAAAATACAGAGTGTATATGTCCGAATGAGGCGAATAGACCTTTGGAAATACTCGCGATTGGCTAGTTGAGAGTTTATTCGGGGGTTAGGTCATGACATTGAATGCCAGCATAGTTGAGCAATTAGCGATCTGGTGTTTAAAAACCGATGCAATCGC
>Ga0187855_10002397_pt1 | contig 14200 bp, 15 predicted proteins | sample June2016WEW_8_10_2_FD_132969 | JGI IMG/M metagenome (GOLD analysis project Ga0187855, IMG submission 132969) | Peatland microbial communities from SPRUCE experiment site at the Marcell Experimental Forest, Minnesota, USA - June2016WEW_8_10 | ecosystem: Environmental > Terrestrial > Soil >...
CTCTTGCTGCTCGCCGCGCTCTCGGCCGGATTCGCCGGGTTCTCCGGTCCGCTTCGCACCGCGGCGATTCCCAAACTGGTGGCGCCGGACCAACTCGTCGCCGCCTACTCGCTCAATCAGGTGGCGTTCAACTCAGCGGTCGTCATCGGACCGGCGCTCGCCGGCGTCCTCATCGCGAGCGTCGGACTGTACTCCTGCTACGCCATCGACGCGACGACCTTTGGCGTGTTGACGGTGTTGACGTGGTTCCTCTCGGCGATGCCGGCCGGTGTCGAACACGCGGGCACCGCGATGTTTCGCGCCATCGCCGATGGTTTTCGCTACGTCCGCACCCACGCCGTCGTGCAGGCCGTCTATCTCGTGGACCTCAACGCGATGGTCTTCGGACTACCCCGCGCGCTCTTCCCGGCGGTCGCCCTGACGTTGTACCACGGCGGTCCCAAGACCCTCGGCCTGCTCTACGCGGCGCCCGGCGCCGGGGCGCTCCTCATGGCGGTCGTGACCGGATGGATCGCGCACGTGCGCCGTCAGGGTCGACTGGTCGCGCTCGTCGTCATCGCTTGGGGCGCGGCGATGGCGCTCTTCGGGTTGGTCCACATCGTCATCGTCGGTCTGGTCTGTCTCGCCGTCGCCGGCGCAATGGACGTCATCTCGACGGTGTTGCGTAACACCATCTTGCAGAACGCCATCACCGATGAGTTCCGGAGTCGGATCTCGTCGATCCAGATGGCGGTCGTCACCGGCGGCCCTCGTCTCGGCGACGTCGAGTCCGGCGTCGTCGCCAACTTCACCTCGACGGAGTTCTCGATCGTCTCCGGCGGCATCGCCTGCATCGTCGGCGTGATGGTGTTGATGCGCTGGCGCCCGACGTTCTGGAACAGCGAGATGCTCTAGCGCGAGCGCACCGGGATCACCTTGTGCCGCGCGTTCGTGACCGCCGCGAGTTGGCCGCAGGCCGCGTCGATCGATCGTCCGCGCGTGTTGCGCACCGTGGCGTTGACGCCGCGCGCGATCAGGCCCTCGCGGAAGTCGTGGACGCGCTGTCCCGAGGAACCGCGCACGAGATAGCCCGGCGTCGGGTTCAGGGGGATCAAGTTCACGTGCGCGCGAAGTGACGAGGCGTAGCGCGACAGTTCTTCGATGTCGCTGTCGCGATCGTTGACGCCGTCGATCAGGGCCCACTCGAAAGAGAGTCGACGACCGGTCGTGTTCATCCAGTAGCGGCACGCCTCGTGGAGACGTTCCAACGGATAACGGCGATTCAGCGGCACCAACTCGCTGCGTGACTCGTCGTTCGCCGAGTGGAGGCTGACGGCCAAGGTGAGGGGAAGACCGGTCCGCGCCATGCGCTCGATGGCCGGCGCCACGCCGACCGTCGATACGGTGATGTGACGCGCCGACAGTCCGCGGTACTCGTGCAGGCGCTTGACTACGTCGATCGTGACCAGATAGTTGGCCAGTGGCTCGCCCATCCCCATGAAGACCACGTTCGAGAGTCGGCGAGGCGCGGCGGCGCGCGCCGCGAACATCACCTGTTCGAGGACCTCTCCGGCACTCAGGTGCCGGGTGAATCCGGCCTGACCCGTGGCGCAGAACGTGCAGCCCATCGCGCATCCCGCCTGGGACGAGACGCACACGGTGACGCGGTCCTCATAACCCATGAGGACGGTCTCTATCGTCGCGCCGTCGTTGAGGCGAAAGACCCACTTGCGCGTGGCCCCGAGGTCGCTCGACACGTCGTTCACGACTTCGAGGCTCGGCGGAAATCGATCGGCCAACTGAGCGCGCAGCACCTTGGGAATGGTCGTGATCCCTTGGAGAGACTGGCCCTCGCTCCACAGCCCGTGCCAGACCTGGTCGACGCGGTACCGGGGTTCGTCGACCAAGAGTTCGGCCAGCTCTTCCTTGGCGTACTCGTAGACCGACGGCATCTCCCAACGCTACGCCGACCATTCCGGGTGCCGTTCAACTCATGGGAAAACCCCGGCACGTCAGTGCCATCGAAATCTCTGCTTGACTCGTAAGCGGTCCAGCCACGGGCTGTCAGAACTCAGGAGCATCCATGGAACTCAAGAACACTTCGTCCGTCGTCACCGGCGGTGCGTCCGGACTCGGCGAGGCGACCGCCCGCGAGCTCAGCGCGCGCGGCGTCAAAGTCGTGCTCGCCGACCTCAATGACGAGCGCGGCGCGGCACTCGCCAAGGAGATCGGTGGTGCCTACGTGCACTGCGACGTGACGAACACCGAGCAGGTCATCGAAGCCATCGAAGCGGCGAAGGCGATGGCACCGTTGTGGAGCGCCGTCAACTGTGCGGGCATCGGCTGGGCGACGCGCACGGTAGGCAAGGACGGCGAGTACGCCTCGGCTCACGATCTCGATCTCTATCGCAAAGTCATCGAGATCAACCTGATCGGCACGTTCAACGTCTGTCGACTCGCGGCGACCGCCATGAGCGCCAACGCACCCGACGTCGACAGCATGCGCGGCGCGATCGTCAACACCGCATCGGTGGCCGCCGAAGACGGTCAGATCGGACAGGTCGCGTACTCGTCCTCCAAGGGCGGCGTCGTCGGACTCACGTTGCCGTTGGCCCGCGACCTGGCGGTCGTCGGGGTGCGGGCGAACTGCATCCTTCCCGGCCTCATCGACACCCCGATCTACGGAACCGGTCCCCAGTCCGACGAGTTCAAGGCTCGCCTCGGCGCGGGCGTCCTCTTCCCCAAGCGTCTCGGGTACGCCTCGGAGTTCGCGACGCTCGCGGTCGAACTGCTCTCGAACAGTTACATGAACGCCGAGTCGATCCGCCTCGACGCGGGAATTCGGATGCAGCCGAAATAGCGCACGGCCGGCGCGCTCGCGCCCAGCACCATTAGTGAGGCATCACCATAAGGTCGACAGTGCCCGAGATACCGGCGAAGGAGTTCACGTGAGATTGTGGTCGTTCTGGTCGGACCCGATTTGGCACGGAATGCGCATCGTCTCGTTCGTCTCCGCGTCCGCCACCGTGATACTCCTCGCTATCTTCCTTGCCGGAGTCCGAGGATCGCGGATCCCGTTCGAGGCCGCCGTCGTGACCAATCTGGGGATCATGGTGGCCCTGGTCATTCGCACCTTCGTGCTCCGCGCCAAAGTGCGTCATTCGACGAGTTCGCGCCAGACGTAGCTCCCCGAACTTCCGCCATCGCATCGAGATTCTTCAGTCCTCCGGCAGGCGAGCGAAGTCGCTCTTCGCCTTCTTGTACCATCCCATGCCTTTGATGGGGTTCTTCCAACGGCCCTTCATCTCCTTGGCGGCTTGTTCGTGCGCCGTGTCACTCTTCGCGGTCATCTCCTTGAGGTGACGATCTTGAGCCTCAATCACGTCATCGGCGCTCTCTCCGTGATGGATCAGATCACACGGGCCCCTAACTGGTGGACTGGCAGCTTCGCTTGCGATAATCGCGGCAACGTTCCCTCTCATTGACCGAATCACTGGACCCGAGGTCGCCCGCAACGAGTGAGCGTGGTGGCGTTGACATCGGTCCCTGAAGGCATGGCGAGCGTAGTGAGAGATGAACTGAATGAGCGCAACGCACGAGGTTAGATCTCGCGAGCCTCGGCCACGTTCTCGAATCGAGCGAACTCCCCCCGCCATGTCAAGTGGGAAGTGCGCGTGGGGCCGTTACGGTTCTTGCCGACGATGATCTCGGCCTCGGCCTTCTTGTCGTTCGCGACTTCGCCGTACTGCTCGGGACGAAAGATGAAGAGCACGACGTCCGCGTCTTGCTCGAGTGAGCCGGACTCGCGTAGGTCTGACATCATCGGGCGTTTGTCGGCACGGTCTTCGAGCTTGCGCGACAACTGCGACAGTGCGATGACCGGGCACTGGAGTTCGCGCGCCAGGATCTTCAGCGATCGGCTCATCTCCGAGACCTCGACCTGACGGTTCTCCGCCCGGCCGCGCGAACTCATCAACTGCAGGTAGTCGATGATGACGACGCCGAGGTCGCCGTTCTGTTGGCGGATCCGGCGCGCGCGGGCCCGCACGTCCATTACGGTCAACGCCGGGTTGTCGTCGATGAAGACCTTGGCCGACTGCAAGTAGCCGAAGGCCTCGTGGGCGCGGTTCCAGTCGGCGTCGCTCAGGTCACCGGTTCGCAGCTTCGACGAGTCGATGCGCGCCGTCGAGGCCAGGATCCGCTCGGCCAACTCCTGACGGCTCATCTCGAGTGAGAAGAACAGCGCCGGTCGCTTCACCACCGCACCGACGTGGATCAGGATGCCGAGCGCGAAGGCCGTCTTACCGGTGCCAGGACGGGCGCCGACGATGGTCATGCTGCTCGGCTGCAGGCCCTGGAGGATCTGGTCGAGCGACTTGTAACCCGTCTCGAGACCGTTGATCCGACCGCGGGTCTCGCCGCGCTCTTCGAGGATGTCGGCCTCGCTCAGCAACAGTCGCTGCAGCGGCGAGACCGTGTCGGTCCGGCCGGCGTCACCGATGGCGTTGATCTTGCGTTCGGCCTCGTCGATCAGCCCGACGACGTCCTCGGTCGCGATGTAGGCGTCATCGACGATCTCGCCGGCGACCGAGATGAGGCGGCGCTGCTGGGCCTTCTCGCGGACCAGTTCGGCGTAGTGCTGGGCGTTCGCGGCCGACGGCGTGTTCATCTGGAGCGAGGAGAGCAGGGCCAGTTCGACGGCGATCGCGCCGCGCTCTTGCAGCTTGGCCTGCACGGTCACGTAGTCGACCGGCTCACCGGCGTTCGCCAGCGCGATGATCGAACTGAAAATCTGTCCGTGCAGCGGACGATAGAAGTCCTCGGCCTGCACCGTCTCGTACGCGATGCTCACGGCCTCTTGCGAGAGCAGCATCGCGCCGATCAAACTCTCCTCGGCTTCGATTGCACTCGGAGGAATGCGGCCGCCGTTCGGCGCCTGTCGCGTTCGCTCCGATTCAATCTGCGTCATAAGACCTCAATGGTCGCGTCTTTCGGTTGTTTGCAACAAGAACAACAACGTGGGGAAATGTCTGTGTACAAATCACAACAATCTGATGATTTCATCGTGGTGTTACATACGCCGCATTACGCAGCACACGCCGAGACGAACGTCTCGGCGTGCGGGCGTTTCAACAGTCGTGTGCTACTTGGCGGTGATCTCCATGCTGATGGTGGCGGTGACGTCGTCGAACAACGCCGCGGTCACGGTCGCCGTGCCGACCTCTTTAAGGTGCTCGGTCATGGCGATGGCGTGACGATCGAGCGAGATGCCCGTCGCCGTTCGTAGCGCGTTCACGACGTCGGCCTCGGTGACCGACCCGAACAGTCGGCCGTTCGCGCTGGCGCGCGCGGCGATCGACAACGTCTGCGCTTCGATGATCGTGCGCTGCGCCTCGGCGGCTTCGCGACTCGCGGCGTCGCGCAGGTCACGGCTTCGGCGCATCGACGTCGCCTGCGTCTCTGTGCTGTCACTGGCCTTCATCGCGGCACCCGACGGCAACAAGAAGTTGCGGGCATAACCGGACTTCACCTCGACGATGTCCCCGCGACGACCGACGCCGCGGATGTCACTGCGCAGGAGGACTTTCATTCCGCGACCTCCTCGACCAGCTCGACCTCGGCGACGGGTGTGGCGTCGACGTACTCGAGGATCTCTTCGGCTTCGACGTCGGGGGCCTCGGCGTTCACCTCGGCGGCGGGGGCTGGGCGATCAGAGTCGGACCTGGGTGCGCGCGGTCCACGGTCGTCGCGGTTCCCACGACCACCACGTCGTTCGGTCACCGTGCGTTGCGTGTAGGGCAACAGGGCCAGCTCGCGGGCGGTCTTGATGGCGTCGGTCACGTCGCGCTGGTGCTGCTGGCAGTTGCCCGAGACCTTGCGGCCGCGGATCTTGCCGCGGTCCGAGATGTACTTGCGCAGTTGCGCGAGGTCCTTGTAGTCCACCGTGTCGACGCCGTGCTGGCAGAACGAACACGGCTTCTTCTTCGCGCCGCGACGGGTGTCGATCTTTGGGGCCCGCTTCGGCGGTTTGGGATTGTTAATACGGGGCATTAGAAGGGCTCCTCATCGAAGGCGTAACCACTGGGTTCGTTCGGGCGCGGGGCCGCGGCCGGTCGGTCGCTGGACTGGAAGTTGCTGCCCTCGGCGCGCGGGGTGCGGGTCACCACGGCGGTCGCCCACTTGAGGCTGGGTCCGATCTCGTCGGCGTTGATCTCGACGATCGAGCGCTTGTCGCCGTTCTCGGTCTCCCAGGATCGCTGCTCGAGTCGGCCGCTCACGATGACGCGCGCGCCCTTGGTGAGAGAGTTCGCGGCGTTCTCGGCCATGGCGCCATAGCCCACGACCTCGAAGTACGACACTCGCTCCTCCCACTCCTGGGTCTGGCGGTTCTGCCAGCGGCGGTTGACGGCGATGGACAGCTTGAGCGCCGCCTGCCCTGAGTTGAGGAACTTGAGTTCCGGGTCGCGGGTGACGTTCCCTACGACGGTGACTGCGTTATCGGCCATTTCTCTCTCCTTGGATTCTCGAGCGTCCGAACTTACGCCTGCGCCGTGACACGGGCGCTCGGGCGTTCATGGCGGCGAAGGATCTTGTAGCGCAGGACCTCGTCCGACAGGGTCAGGATCCGGTTGAGCTCGTCGACGGTCGACGACTCACCGCTGAACTCCACCAAGACGTAGTAACCCTCTTTGCGCTTGTTGATCTCGTAGGCCAAGGGACGCTTGCCCCAACGGTCGATGGCGCCGGGCGTTCCGTCGTGGGTTCGGATGGTTTCGAGTGCGCGGTCGAGCGCGATCTGGATCGTCTGGGCGTCGACAGCCGTGTCGAACACGATCATGGTTTCATAGGGCCGCATGGCCGGTTTCCTTTCCCTCTGGTCCGGCTAGGCCGGGCTCTGCGGAAAACAGAGCAGGGTATGTGGCACTTCCCCACGCTTGTGGGAACGACAATCCTACTGCACGGCGCCGAAAATGGCTACTCGAGGAGGCCGTCGGGATTCGGATAGGCCTCGTCCTCGCTCGGGAACGCACCGCTACGGACGTCCTCGGCGAAGTGGCGCAGCGCCTCGGTGATCACCGGTCCGAGATCGGCGTACTGGCGCACGAATTTGGCCGGTTTGCGACTCGTGAGGCCGAGCAGGTCGTGAAAGACCAGGACCTGGCCGTCGGTGTCCGGTCCGGCGCCAATCCCAATGGTCGGGACGTCGAGCGATTCGGTGACCGTCTTTCCGACCACGCTGGGCACGCCCTCGATCACGATCGCGTAGACGCCCTCGTCCTGGAGGAGTTGCGCGTCCTCGATGAGCAACTTGGCGCTCTCCATCGTCTTGGCCTGGACCTTGAAGCCGCCAAAGGCCATCACGCTCTGCGGTGTGAGGCCCAGGTGACCCATCACCGGGATCTGCGCGTCCAGCAACGCGCGCACCACGGCCTGGCGCACCCGACCACCCTCGAGCTTGACGCTGTCGGCGCCGGCGCGAATGAGCTTGGCGGCGTTGCGGACGCTCTCACCGAGGTCGACGTGGTAACTCAACCACGGCATGTCCGCGACGACGTGGGCCTCGGGCTCGGCCGCGGCGACGGCGCGCACGTGATGACACATCTCGTCGATCGTGATGTGCAGGGTGTTCTCCTGGCCCAGCACGACGTTGGCCATCGAGTCGCCCACGAGGATCAGGTCGACGCCGGCCGCCGAGGCCAATCGCGACCCCGGCTCGTCGTAGGCGGTCACCATGACCAGGGGAATCGCGCCGTTTCGACGTTTTCGAGCCCGGATGGCCGGGGCGCTCAGGGTCACTCACCCACCTCTTGGCGCAGCACCGCGTTGGCGCGACGCGCCGGGCGCCCACCGGCCGACCACTTTCGCACGAGGTGGTGGAACGAACATCCGACGCAGACCTCGACGGCGTAACACTGCACCGGCTCTTCGCGACGCTCGAGCTTCAACAGCTCAGCGCGCGAGCTGGGACACGTGCCGCCCGAGGGAAGTCGCGCGCCGAAGACGTAGGTGACCTCGACGAGCTCGACGTCGCTGCAGACCGGACAGGTCTCGCCGGTCTTTCGTCCGAGGTTCTTCGCCGCGCGAAGGAGTTCGGGGTGCGCGTCGCAGACGTCCTCGTAGCGGATGAGGCCCGCGGCGACCTTGGCCAAGAGGGCGTGACGCACGAGTCCGAACTCGACCACCGCTCCGTTCGCGGTACTCGTGCGGAATCGCTTATCCATTAGAGGTGACCTTAGTCACCGTGCAATCATTGGTAAATGACACCACTGCACGTTCGATATATCGAAGTGATACTATGTTTCGCGTGTTAGACATTGCCATCCTGGGTCTCCTCATGGACCGTGACCACCACGGCTACGAGATCCGCACACAACTGCGAGACCGACTCGGTGTGTGGGCGAACGTTTCCTTCGGTTCGATCTACCCCGCCCTCGCGCGCTTGGAGCGCCAGGGCTGCGTCGAAGCGGTCACCTCGAGTGACGCTCGACTGAGTGCACTCTCTACCGGATCGTTGTCGGGTGAGCGTGCGTCGTTGCGCTCACTGCGCACGACCTCGGGCATCGGGCGCCGCGGTCGCAAGGTCTATCGGATCACCGAGCGCGGTCGACGCGACTTCGCCTCGATGCTGGCCGACCCGGCGACGCTGGATGACGGCAAGAACTTCTCGTTGCGCATGGCCCTCGCCAAGTACCTGACCCCGAACGCGCGGGTCGGGTTGCTCGAGCGTCGCCGTGGTGACCTCATCGCCCGCCTGGCTGAAGTCCGAGCCGGCGCGAACAACGAACAGCTCGACCCCTACGCACGCGGTGTGATGGAGCACGCGGCACAGGGCGTCGAGTTGGACCTCGCGTGGATTGACGGAATGTTGTCCACCGAACGAAGTAATCAAGAGTCCTTCGCGCACGACGCGAAGTAAGAAAGGGGAGCCATGGAGAAGATTCGCGTGGCCATCGCGGGCGTCGGCAACTGCGCCAGTTCACTTATCCAGGGCGTCACGTACTACCGCGACGCCAATCCGGCCGACGACGTACCCGGTCTGATGCACGTCGTGCTCGGGGGCTATCACGTCAGTGACCTCGAGTTCGTCGCCGCCTTCGACGTCGACGCCTCCAAGGTCGGCAGCGACCTCGGCAAGGCCATCGACGGAGGCCAGAACAACACGATCAAGTTCGCCGACGTCCCCTCCTTGGGTGTCACGGTCCAGCGTGGACCGACCATGGACGGACTCAACAAGTACTACCGCGCCATGATCGAGGAGTCACCCGTCGAACCGGTCGACGTGACGCAGGTCCTTCGCGACTCGCGCGCCCAGGTCTTCGTGTCGTACCTGCCGGTCGGCTCGGAGGACGCGCAGCGCTACTACGCGCAGTGCGCGCTCGACGCGGGCGTCGCCTTCGTCAACGCCATCCCGGTCTTCATCGCCTCGGACCCGGAGTGGGCCAAGAAGTTCGCGGACGCCAAGGTGCCGATCATCGGCGACGACATCAAGAGCCAGCTCGGTGCGACGATCGTGCACCGCGTACTCGCGCGCCTGTTCGAGGACCGCGGCCTGACCCTGGACCGCACCTACCAACTCAATGTCGGTGGCAACATGGACTTCAAGAACATGCTCGAGCGCGAACGTCTCGAATCTAAGAAGGTCTCCAAGACCCAGGCCGTCACCTCGCAACTCGAGATCTCCAACATGGACCCCGACGACGTGCACATCGGACCGAGCGACCACGTCCCGTGGCTGCACGACCGCAAGTGGGCCTACATCCGCATGGAGGGTCGCAACTTCGGTGACGTGCCCCTCAACGTGGAGCTCAAGCTCGAGGTCTGGGACTCGCCCAACTCGGCCGGCGTCATTATTGACGCCGTGCGTTGCGCGAAGGTCGCCCTGGACCGCGGCATCGGTGGCCCGATCATCGGACCGTCGGCCTACTTCATGAAGTCACCGCCCATCCAGTTCCACGACGACACGGCGCACGACATGGTCGAGTCCTTCGCCGAGGGCGCCGAGAACCCAGTGTGGCCGTAGTCTTCGACCACAGTTCGACTCAGGACTCGTTGAACATAACCCAGCGGCAAACAGAACTGGTATTACGCCTGTTCAGCCCACCATTCGCGTAGGCGAACCGCCGCCTCTTGCGGCGTGATCTCCCCCTCGTCGAGGCGAATCTCCATGAGGAACTCCAGCGCGCGTCCAACCGCCGGGCCGGGCGCGATGTCCAACAGCTCCATCACGGCCACGCCGTCGAGCGCCGGACGGAGCCGCTCGAGATCCTCGCGTTCGCGCAAGTCAGCGATACGAAGCTCCAGCTCGTCCATCCGCTCGGCGAGGTCCGCGGCTTTGCGCGCGTTGCGCGTCGTGCAGTCGCACCTCGTCAGTTCGTTCAACTCCTCAAGTAACGGGCCGGCGTCGCGGACGTAGCGTCGCACGGCCTTGTCGGACCACCCGAGTTTGTAAGTGTGGAAACGCAGGTGCAGTTCGACGAGCGCGCTGACGTCGTCGATCATCTCCTGGGGGTAGCGCAGGGCCGTCATACGCTTGCTCGTCATCTTGGCGCCCACGACCTCGTGGAACCGGAACGTCACGCCCTCGTCCGATATCGCTCGCGTCGCCGGTTTGCCGATGTCATGGAACAGAGCGGCCAGACGCAGCACCAGTTCGGGCGACGTCTTGTCGACGACCGCCCACGTGTGGGTGAGGACGTCTTTATGACGATGGATCGGGTCCTGCTCGAGCTGCAGTTTCGGCAGCTCCGGCAAGAAGTACTCGGCGAGACCGGTCCGCACGATGAAGTCGAGTCCGACCGACGGCGCCGGACTCACCATCAAGAGGTCCAGTTCGCCCCGTATTCGCTCGGCCGACACCTTGGTCAGTCGATCGGCCATCTTGATCGTCGCCGCCTCGATTGCCGGATCGATGGTCAGTGAGAATCGTGCGGCGAATCGTGCGGCGCGCAACATCCGCAAGGGATCGTCACTGAAGAGGATCTCGGGATCGATCGGCGTGCGCAGTGCTCGATCGTGCAGGTCACTGAAGCCGTCGTAGAAGTCGAAGAGGGTCTGCACGTCCGGTGTCGCGGCGTCGAGGGCGACGACGTCGAGGGCGAGCGCGTTGATTGTGAAATCTCGTCGGCTGAGATCGGCCTCGAGCGAGTCGCCCCATTCGACAGAGGGCTTGCGCGAATGGTCGACGTACGCCTCGGACCGGAACGTCGTGACCTCCACCTTCACGTCGCTGCCGCGAAGGATCCCACCGATCGTGCCGAAGGCCCGTCCCTGTTCCCACAACGACGAGCACAGCGGCTCCAATAGCTTGACGATGTCGTCTGGGCGGGCGTTCGTGGTGAAGTCGATCTCGAAGTCGTCGCCGCGCTCCTCGCCGAGGACGGCGTCGCGCACCGAGCCCCCGACGGCGTAGAGGGAGAAGCCCGCGTCGGCGAACGCGCGGGCCACGGGACTCGACAAATGTGCCAGATCACTGAGTCGGTCGTGGACTTGATCGAAGGAAGTCACTGCGAACGAGGGTAGTTCGGCCTGAGTTCACATCCGCACGGAGGTAGCGTGTGAACGAATGTTCCACCGATTTTCACCCTGGTGGCGGGCACTCAGCGTCGTACTCCTCTGCCTCGCAACGATGGCGTGGCCCACGGCCGCGCGAGCAGGCGCGACGCCCTCCTTCACGATCGTGCACCAGGACCCCGTGGCGACCGTCTCGGCCAAGGGCACCGCGCACTTCCACCTCACGATCAAGACCTCGCCCAAGGGACAGGCGTCTCGAGCGCGCGTGACGATCTATCCACGCGTCATCGACCGCAGTCAGCTTGCCCCGATCGTCGCCGGGACCGGCACGACGCTAAAGGCACTGGGTACGACCAGCACTTTTACGCTCAAATGCGAGATCCGCGGCACCTTCAAGTTCTCGGTCAATCTCTATTCGAGGCGACTGATCTCTCCGCATCGCAGTTGCGCGCCGGCGCCGCGCCTGCACTTCCCGTGCCCGGCGCAACGCTGCGATGGGGTCTACCCGATCCGCATCGAGGTGACGACCGACGGCGCGACGTCGACGCAGTGGTCGCTGCTCGCGGTTCAGTCCACGGAGGTCGACCAACAGCTTCGTGTTGACCTCGTCGAGACGATGGACCCGAGCTCGTGGACGCGCGCGAAACGCTCGATCGCCGTGCTACACCTTCTCGTCCACCACCCCTCATCGGCGATCACGCTGTCGGCCGACTACCGCACGCTCGATACCGTGACGCACTCGGGTTCGCAAGAGACGCTCTTTCACACCGCGCTTCGACTCGAGTCCGTGAGTCCACTGCACGAGGCGATCAGCGCACCGCCGGCGAATATCGATTTCGGCGGTCTCGCCGTGCACGGCTTCGGCGACGAGGTCCGTCACCAACTCGCGCTGTCGGCCGCGCTCTTCAAGGGCCTGACCGACCGCGACGTCGACGCTCCGATCCTCCTCAACGGCACACCCTCGCTGCAAAGCCTTCGAGCCCTGAGGCGCGCCGGAGTCCGCGACGTGGTGCTGCCCGAGGCTGACCTGACGGTCCCACCGTCGTCGACCCTCAACTGGGGGGCGCCGTTCCACATCGACGGCGCCGGCGGCCTCACCGCGCTGAGCACCGACGGTCCGCTCTCGACGCTCTTCGCCGACACCTCTATCAGTACGGGTCGTCGAGCGGCGCTCACGTTGGGCACGTTGGCGTTCTTGCACTTCGAAGCACCCGACGCGCCGGCCCCGCGCACCGTCGTCATCGTCGTGCCGATCTCGAAGAGTCCCGTCGCGTTTTTGAAGGACGTCCTCAACGGTTTCGCGAGTAATCCCTTCATCACGCTCGCGACCTTCGCGCCCTCCTTCGACGCCTCACTCGTCGCCACGAACGGGGCGCCGGCGACCCGGTCCCTGCTCAATCCACTCGTGGACACGAGGTGGTCGACGCACAACGTCACGTCACTCAGTGACCTCGTCGTCGGCGTGAACTCCTACGCACCGGCGCTGCGTTCCACCACCATCGGCACCGACTTGGAGGTCGCGATGGAGGCGTCCGAGATCACCGGTCCGCCGAACGTACGTCAGGACGCCATCAACGCCGCGGCCGCGGCTCTCAAGGGCCAACTCAGCAACTTCTCGGTCGATCCGAGCACGATCACGTTGGCCGGCTCCGGTTCGATACCCATCACCTTGACGAATCACGCGCCCTACACCGTGATGGCCACGGTCCATCTCCTCACCGACCAGCTCACGTTCCCCAGGGGCGACGACGTCCCCGTGTCGTTGAACGCGCCGACGAAGTCGGTGCGCGTGGCGACGTCGAACCACACGGGCAGCAGTCTGACCCTGCAGGTCATCGTCACCACGCCCAACAACCGTCTGGTGCTCGCGCGCGCCGCCATACAGGTGCGCATCGCGGGCACCTCGATCGTCGGGTACTTCTTGACGATCGCGTCGCTGCTGGTGCTCGCGTACTGGTGGCTGCGCACGTATCGCAAACGTCCCAAGGGCCGTCACGCCCGATGAGTTCGACGTCGACGCACTCCTCGCGCGTCGCCTCCATGGCGAGCGGCACGATGGTCTCGCGCCTCACGGGACTGTTTCGCGTACTGGTGCTCGCGTGGGTACTCGGATTCACGCCGATCGCCGACTCCTTCAACCTCGCCAACACGGTGCCGAACATGCTCTTCGACCTCGTCCTCGGCGGTGTCGCGGGCGCCACGTTCATACCGGTCTTCGTCGAACGTCTCGCCCTGGACGGAGAGCGTCGCGCGTGGCGGTCGATCTCGAGCGTGGTGACCGGCGCCGTCGTCGTCCTCACGGCCGCGTCGGTGATCGCGTGGCTCTGCGCCCCGTGGATCATCGACGGCTTCACGGCGTTTCGACACTCGACGACCACGGAGTCGATCACCGTGTTGAATCAACAGCGCGCCGTCGCCACCGATCTGCTGCGCTGGTTCGTCCCGCAGATCTTCTTCTACGGCGTCATCGGTATCGCAACATCGCTGCTCAACATCCGTCATCGCTTCGGCGTGGCGGCGTGGGTCCCGCTCGCCAACAACGTCGTCTGCATCGGCGTGTTGATCTGGTTCCACCTCGTCGATCCGACACCGATGCTCGCGACCCTGGGTGGCTCGCACGATCTCATGTGGCTGGGTCTCGGCACAACGGCCGGCGTCGCGGTGCAGTTCCTCTGTCTGATTCCGTCGCTCTTGCGCAGCGACCTCTGGC
>Ga0187855_10002398_pt1 | contig 14197 bp, 12 predicted proteins | sample June2016WEW_8_10_2_FD_132969 | JGI IMG/M metagenome (GOLD analysis project Ga0187855, IMG submission 132969) | Peatland microbial communities from SPRUCE experiment site at the Marcell Experimental Forest, Minnesota, USA - June2016WEW_8_10 | ecosystem: Environmental > Terrestrial > Soil >...
CCAGTGACGAGACCCTTCTGCGTGGTCTGCTTTCCGCTGGGATCGCGCATGCCGGAGATTTCGAATTCGTAATCGGTCACTGCGATGTCCGGTTTCAGGAAACGTAGGTGCTTCTGCTGCATGCTGAGGCGGCTTCCTTTGAACGGCCCGCTGTGCCCCTCCGTGAAGATCTTCTGCACTTCGTTTCTGCCTCTGCCCACCTGTCCCAGCGGATTTATCAGATCGCCATCGGCGGTGAAGCACGCGGCCAAAGCTTTGCTGTCGTTTTTGTTCCACGCAATCATGAACTCGGCGCTCATGGTCCGGATGGCTTGTTCGTCCTGCGGGGTTCCTTGCATTTGTGGTGACATATGAATGAAATGCTCCTTATCCGGGTATATACCCGATGCCCTTAGCAGTCAATACCGATGGACCCGGAGAGGGTGCTGTGCGCCACATACAGATTATAACTTACAGTGACACGGATACTTACTAACACTCCGGAATAATTGTCACAATGGCGCGAGTCTTGTTTTTCGATGCGGCGCTAAGCCTTCACGGGCGTCGCGCGCTTATCGACGGGCACAAAGTTGCGGGCCTCGGAGCCCGTGTAGATCTGCCGCGGACGCGCGATCTTCTGCTCTGGGTCCTCTATCATCTCCTGCCATTGGGCGAGCCAGCCGACCGTGCGCGGAATGGCGAACAGCACGGTGAACATATCCGGATGGAAGCCCATGGCCTGATACATGATTCCGGAGTAGAAGTCCACGTTGGGGTAGAGCTTGCGCTTGACGAAATAGTCGTCCTCTAGGGCGATGCGTTCCAGCTCCAGGGCGATTTCCAGTTTCGGGTTTTTGCCGGTGACTTCGAAGACTTCGCTCGCGGCCCACTTGATAATTCTCGCGCGCGGATCGTAGTTCTTATAAACGCGATGTCCGAACCCCATCAACTTTCCCTTACCCGCCTTTACGCTCTCCACATAAGCGGGCACCCGGTCTTTCGACCCAATCTCGTCCAGCATCTTCAGCACTTCCTCGTTGGCGCCGCCATGCAAGGGTCCTGAGAGCGCTGCCGCGGCGGCGGCCGTGGCCACAAACGGATCGGCGTGAGAACTTCCCACCGCGCGCATCACGTTGGTGCTGCAGTTCTGTTCGTGGTCGGCGTGCAGGATAAACAGGATGTCCAGGGCGCGCGCCAGCACCGGATTGGCCTGGTACTTTGGCTCGACCATCTTCCACAGCATGTTCATGAAGTTCTCGGCGTAGCTCAGGTCGTTGTCGGGATAGACGTACGGAAAGCCCAAGCTATGGCGATAAGTATAGGCCGCGATAGTCGGAACCTTGCCGATGAGCCGGCGGATTTGCAAGGCGCGGACCTCCGGATCGTGAATGTTGCGGGCGTCCGGATACACGGTCGATAGCGCCGCAACCGTGCTGATGAACATACCCATGGGATGGGCGTTGTGGCGGAAGCCTTCCAGGAATTTCTTGGTGGTCTCGTGCAGCATCGTGTGGTTGGTGATTGTCTCCACCCACTGCTTGAGTTCCGCGGCGGTAGGCAGCTCGCCATTGAGGATCAGATAGGCGACCTCCAGAAAGCTGCACTTCTCGGCCAACTGCTCGACGGGATATCCGCGGTACCGCAGGATACCTTTGTCGCCGTCGATGAAGGTAATGGCGCTCTGACAGGACGCCGTGTTCAAAAAGGCCGGATCGTAAGTCATGAGGCCGAAGTCTTCGGGCCCGGTCTTGATCTGGCGCAGATCCATGGCTCGGATTGCGCCTTTGTAAAAGGGGAGATCGTAGCCCGCGCCGGTGCGCTGGTCCACGATGTTGAGGAGTTCCTTGTCCATTTGTCGTCTCCTTTGCGCGGCGGCAGCCACGCGGAAAGTGCCATCCATAGGATACTGCACGCGGAGAGCGTTGTCTGGAGGGTGGGGCAGGCGCTTTCGCCTGCCAACGGCGAGCAGCCCCTTGGCGGTTCCCGCGGCATCGATGCAGCGGTCAGTGCGCCGCGCGCCGCGCGGCAGCCTCAATATAAGTGGCGAATTGCTCGGGATGCCCCGGCGGCGCGATTTCGAATCTGATCTTCATCCGGTCGGCCCCCGTGCGGATGTACGTCAGACGATATCGTGGGGCGGAGGGCTCCGGCGCGCTCAGGAACACGATCTCACCGCCGTCGGCCGTCTCCCCGACTTCATAGCGAATCACATGCTGCTCGTTGTCGAAGTAGACAGCGTGCAGGCGCTGGTCTGGCGGTTCCCTAAAGACGATCATCAGGTCGTCATGCACGAAAGCCGCGCGTTCCCTCGTGGCGGGGTATTCCGCGCGATTCTTCCGAACCAGGATTTTCCCCTGGAGATCGGGCTGGAAGGAGAACGATCCGGCGCCCTGTCCAGGCCCGCCGCTCCCTTCGCCGGTCCAATCGCCGAGGAGGTATTGGAGCGCTCCCCAGTCGCCCCGTTCCCGCGGGGCGGGTTGGCCGGGTTGCCCGGGCGGGTTGCCGGAAAGCCCGGCGCAGAGGCAGATCAAGATCGCAAGGAACCTGACGAATCGCATCGAATTCACTCTACCGCAAGAAGCTAACGTTCGGCCGCGCGCGACGTCTATGTCCCTCACAGGAGGTCCAATGCGAATCACTTACGCGGCCCCCGCGCTGGCTTTCGCCATGCTGGCGCTGCAGGCGGCCGCCAGCGAGCGGGAAGGCTCCTTCGACCGCACCCTCAACGTTACCGGTGCGGTCGATCTGGATGTGCAGACCGGTTCCGGCCGCATCGAGGTGCGCCCGGGCGATGCCTCCAGCGTGCGTATCCATGCGGTCATCCGCGCGCACGACGAGTTCTTTCACAACGACGAAGCCCGCATCCAGGAGATCGAGAAGAATCCCCCCATACAGCAAACCGGCAACACCATCCGGATCGCGCTGCCCTCGGACGACTGGCTGCGCCGGCACGTCTCGATCAGCTACGATCTGGTGGTCCCGGCGCAGAGCCGTTTGCGCGCCCATACCGGCTCCGGCAGCGAGAGCGTCGAGGGCGTACAGGGTCCGGTCGAACTCGAAACCGGATCGGGCTCCGTGAAGGTTGCCCGCGTGGAGGATGAAGTGCGCATCCACACCGGCTCCGGACGCATCGAGCTCGAATCGCTGAAGGGCCGCGTCGATGCGCACACCGGCAGCGGCTCCATTGAGGGCAGCGCGATCACCGGCCCCATTAACGCGCACACGGGGAGCGGCAGCGTGCGGCTGGAGCAAACGGCGGCCGGCCCGCTGGAAGCGCAGACCGGCTCGGGCACAGTCAACGTGCGGCTGCCCGCGGATGCGGCCTTCGATCTCCGCGCGCACACCGGCTCGGGCCACGTTTATGTGGATCGCCCCATCACCGTGCAGGGCACTCTGGGCGGCAACGAGATCCAGGGCAAAGTCAAAGGCGGCGGTCCCCTGGTAGAGGTGCGCACGGGCTCCGGCTCGGTCCACATCGATTGAGCCACGGGAGGCAGGCCGGCGCCAGTTCGCCAGAGAGGCGGCGTCCCCTTCCCGGATGGCGTACAACAGGTGCGCCGCTTCGGCATGCGGCATCGGCCCGCCCAGACAGAAACCCTTCACATGGTCGCGCCGAGTTGGCGCAAAGCGGTCAGTTGCCGCCCGGCTTCGATGCCTTCGGCAGTGACCTTCATGCCCAAGGCGTGGGACATGGTTATGATCGCCTGAACCAGGCGCGGCGGCGTTCCACCTGGGATCTCCCGCACGAACGGAGCTATTTGCACCGGGAGCGCGCAGATCCGCCAGTTGCCGCCCGGCGGTCTCGGTGTCGTGGATCACGGCGGCCTCGGTCCCCAATTCCAGAAAAGCCGGGGAGAAAGATCTCAGGGACGTTCCGGGAGCACCAATCGGAACACTGCGCCCGCGTTGAAGGCCCCGCCTAAGACCGTCGTGCCGCAGAGCGCACCAGTATTATCGAAGATCAGATGGGGATTCGACTCCGGATGGGCTCCATCACCGCGCTGGCCCGTGAAGTCGTATAGGACAGCTTCCGTCCAGGGTCCACCCGGCTGGGGCGGGGGCATCAGCTTGTAGATGGTGCCCAAACCCCACGCGCCTCCCCTTTTCGTGGCTCCATAAAGCACCCCTCCGGGGCCGAGGAGCAAGCCGGAGCGCGGTTGGGCACCATCCCCGGCGTGGCTGGCAAAGCGGTGCAGCACGTTGTACGTCCATCCGCCCATGGGGCCGGAGCGCGGTCTCAACTCAAAAACTGTTCCGTTTTCCCCGATCCCTCCCCGCTCTGTGGTCCCGTAGAGTTCGCCATTTCTCCCAATTGCCAGGGCCGCTTCGCAACCGGATCCATCCAGGTGGTCTTGCGGGAACCGATGCAGGACCGTCTCCTCCCATGAACCGCCGGGCGAAGACGGCGGCATCAGCCTGAATACCGTCTCCTCTGTTGACCCATAAAGGTACCCGTCCTTGCCGAACACCATGATGTCCCAAGCCCCGTTATTCGGTGCCATGAGGCGCTGCAGAACGTTCTCCTGCCATTCCCCTTCCGGTAGCCGTGGCGGCAGCAACTCGTACAAAATGCTGAACTGCTTTTCGGGCTTACCGCCCAACCATGTGGGTCCATAGAGGGCACCATCGGGTCCGAAAATAACGCCAGTTGGCACTTTGCCATCGCCAGTGGAGGGTGTGAACTGGTGGATCACCGTCTCGCGCCATTCGGGACCGGAAGCGGCGTGCTCTGGCGGGGTCAGCCGGAAGACGACGCCGCTTCCTTCCTTTCCCCCTCCAAAGGTTGCGCCATAAAGCGAGCCGTCCCGGCCTATCACCGGCGCATCGCGCGGAAACTCGCCATCAGGTCCACTAAAGTTGTGGATCACGTCCTCGCGCCATTCAGCGCCGGGGCCGGGGGGCGCGCTTAATCTGTAAACTGTACCCTTCCCGTAGGCGCCCCCCTTATTGGCAAATCCGTAGAGCGCGCCGGCTGCATCCATGGTGACACCAGAATTTGCAGGCGAGGCTCCATCACCATCCTTTCCGGTGAAGGAATAGAGAATCTCCATTTTGGCGCGCGGCGTCTTTCCGGCCGTTCTGGCGAGGTAGATGATGATGAACGCAGCCACAGTCAAGCACAGCGCCGCCACGCTCACCCACGCCAGCCGCCCTGTCGGCCGCTTGCGCCGCTCAATGCCCTGCAGCTCGCGAAGCACCTCGCCCGCGGATTGCCATCTCTCGGCGGGCGCACTCTTCAAGCACCGCTGGATGAAGCGTTCCAGCGCGGCGGGCACTCCGGATTCCCGCCGCGCGACAGACGGAACAGCCCCTCCGCGGATCGACTCAACGACCCCGGTAGCCGTGTCACCTGGAAACGCCTTCCGGCCATGCGCCATCTCAAACAGCACCGCGCCGAGAGCGAAAATGTCCGTGCGCGCATCCACGGGGCCGCGGGCTATCTGCTCCGGCGCCATGTATTGGGGCGTGCCCAGCATCATTCCTGTCATGGTGAGGTTCGCGGCATTATCGGGCGGGGCGCTTCCGGTCGTTTCATCCACCTGCTTCCGCCAACGCGCCAGACCAAAATCCACCAGCTTTGCACCTCGGGCGGTCAGCATGATGTTGCCCGGCTTCAGGTCCCGATGGACAATCCCTTGGCGATGAGCGTAGTCGAGCGCCTCGGCGATCTGGATGCCGGCGCGCACCACATCGGCTAACGGGAGCGGACCCTGGCGCAGGCGCGAGGCCAGCGTGGGACCTTCCACGTATTCCATTACCAGGTAATCGAGATCGCCCTCGCGGCCAATGTCGTGCAGCGCGCAGATGTGCGGATGATTCAAATTGGAGATGGCCCGCGCCTCGCGCTCCAGGCGGCGGATGCCGGCCTGCCCAGCCATCCGGGCGGCCACGATCTTCAGCGCTACCGAGCGGCCCAGGCGCGTATCGCGGGCGCGGTAGACCTCGCCCATGCCGCCGGCGCCCAGCGGATTCAGGATCTCGTAAGGGCCCAGGCGGTCTCCTGCGGCCAGGCGGAAGCGGGCTTCCGATGCCAGGACCGCAGCGTCCTGCCGCGCGACCATGTCGACCGCCGGTGTTTCGATGAAGCCGCCAGCGCGCTCCTGGTAGGCGAGCAGTTCCTCGACTTCTCGGTGGAGATCCGGGGCGTTGTGGCAGGCGTCGCGTAGGAAGGCGTCGCGCCCGGCGGGGTCGCGCTCGAGAGCGGCGTGATATAGGCGTTCAATTTCGCGCCAGCAGTCGGGATCCATGGGGCCTCTCCGGGTCTAGCTCGCGCATGAGCCAGGGCTTGGCGAGTTTCCAATCGCGCATTACTGTGTCGGCTGAGATGTGCAGCACATCCGCGGTTTCGTCTACCGTGAGGCCGCCGAAGAAGCGCAGTTCGACCACCTGGCTTTTGCGCGGGTCAAGGGCCGCGAGGCGGGTGAGAGCTTCGTCGAGAGCAAACAGGTCGACCTTGCCGTCGTGGCCGACATCGCGCGCTTCGTCCAGCGACACCAGCTTCACGCCGCCTCCGCGCTTGAAATAGCCGTTGGACCGGGCGTGATCCACCAGCACGCGCCGCATCAGGGTGGAGCAGACGGCGAAGAAATGACTGCGGTCCTGCCAGTCGACGCGGGGCGTGTCGATCAGGCGCGTGAAGGCTTCATGGACCAGGGCGGTGGTTTGGAGAGTGTGGCCGGGGCGCTCGCGGTTCATATAGGAGCGGGCCAGGCGGCGCAGTTCGGCGTAGACCAGCGGCGTCAGTTTATTGAGCGCCTGCGCGTCCCCTCCCCGCCAGGCTTGCAATAATTGGGTGACTTCGCCGGGTTGCATGATGGCGCAAACCGTCACATTATAGCGTGATCGGCGGCGAAAACATATTTCATCCGCGTGCCAGTTTTCGGCGATAGTTCCCGCCTGAATGGATAGGCCACCGAAATCAGCGGCGGTCAATTCAAGACTCACGAGGAGAATATATGCGAAGAATCGTAAAAATGTGGCTGGCGGTTGCAGCTATCGTGGTTATGTGTCACGGCCTGGCCTCGGCGCAGGCCCTCAAACTGGCTGCGACTTACATCGACGCCGGATTCAACGGCGACGGTCTGTCCATCCCCGCTGGGGAGAACACGGTGGTGGGCCCCGTCGTCAACATCACCTGTCCCGGGACGAGCGGTAGCTGCACGGTCCAGGCGGATCAGTTCATACAGGTAGGGCTCGGGAGTGCCACCGGAAACCAGTTTTCGGCCACATTTTTGTTGGACGGCACTGCCATCCTGGACGGCCAGATCATGTGCTCAACGCCGTCGGACGGCACTTACCAGGTGTGCTCCACGTCGGAGTACCAGACCAAGGTTGCGCTCGGCACGCACACCGTGCAAATCTCGGTTTCGTCGAAGTATGGTACTTACGTGTTCAATTACAACACCAACTTCCGCGTGTACAAATAGCCGGGGGAGGGGGAGAGCGTTGACCGGCTCCCCCTCGACTTTCGAGCGAGCTACGCTCGCGTGCGGGTTTCGGGTGAGCTGCGCTCCGAGATCTTTTTGCGCGCGTGCCAGCTTTTAATCGCGGTTCCCGCCCTGTCTACCCAAAGCCGCTTTACCGATTCCTTAAGGGCCGCCTTCAGGAGGTCTTACGCCGCGCGTCAAGCGGACCAAAACCGCTAAAGTCGAGCGGTTGTTAAGCACTGATTTATTGAAAATAAGCGGGTTGCGAGTTCAAAACCGCTACGATCCTAGCGGTTTTTACAGCCGCGACCGCCGTCCCAGCAATAACCCGGCGAAGATAGTGATCAGGGCCGCCAGCGTGGCCAGCGTGCCGACGATCAGGTAGTCGGCCTTCGAGTGGGGCGCCGGCAGTGCCTGCATCAAGGCCACCGCCAGGATCGCGAAAACAATGCAGGCGCTGGCGATCAGCGCGGCTGGGCGCGGAATACGCCGCCGCGGGCCGGCGGAACTCTCGTCAGGCTTCGGCGCCATACGCCTCCGGTGTGTCGCGGGTGAACTGTCGCATGCTGCGCTCCCATTTTGCACTGAGCGCGGGCCGACGTGCAAATGCGATGGAACGTTGGAGGTAGCCAAACCCGTTCACCGCTCCCGACAATATCTATTACCGTGTGTTTTCAATCACTTCTCCAAAAAGCACCCCAGTCCCGCCCTACCCCCCTGCTGCAATCGAATTAGGAGGTAGGGCACATTCGCCCGCCAACACAACGATGGCTACACAAGCCCAGATCGACGCCAACCGGCGCAACGCCGAAAAGTCCACCGGACCGCGCACCGAAGCCGGCAAAGCCAAATCCAGCCGAAACGGCCTCGTCCATGGCATGGCCGCCGAGAAACACACCTTCGCCACCGAAGACCCCGAAGCCTTCTCCCTCTTCGTCGATCGCTACCGCGACCACCTTCAGCCCGTCGGTCCCATCGAGGAGGATTTAGTCGACAGCATCGCCACCACCATGTGGCACCGCCGCCGCTTCAGCGCCATGGAAACCGACCTGGTCAAGATGCGCCTGAAGCTCTCCACAATGCCCGAGATTCTCCAGAGCGACGGCGAGACCGACCCCGTTACATGGGTCTTCCACTTCGATGCCAGCCGCCTCAATGTGTTCTCGAAGCTGGCCCGCTACCAGGGCCATCAGCGGCGCGAGTTCGAGAGTTCCCTGCGCGAGTTGCACAAGGAACAGGCCGCCCGCATCGGCAAACCCAAACCCGGTCCCGGTCCGGCGCCCCCTCCGCCTCCCACCCCAAAAAACGACGGAGCGAACCCAAATTCCCCGTCCCCAGCCCCTAGCCCCGAGCCCCCAAACACCACAAAACCCAGCACGAACCCACAACCCGGCCCGCCACCGTCTGCCCAAAAAACGACGGAGCGAACCCAATTCCAGTCCCCAGCCCCCAGCCCCCAGTCCCGATCCACCCAGCCCCTACCCCCGCCGCCGCAATCCGCCCCTGATCCGGAAAATGTCGATCAGGTTCCGCAAGTTTCCGCTCACCAATGCCAGCCGGCTGTCGCCATCGTCCCGCCACCGTATGGGGACTTGGTAAATCCGATAACCCAGCCCGCGGGCCAGCGCCAGGATCTCCACATCGAACATATATCCGTCGATCCGCTGCCGGCTGAAAATCTCACGGGCCGCCGCCCGCGTGAAAAATTTGAAGCCGCACTGCGTATCGGTGATGCCCGCGAGCCCCACCATCGCATGCATGAACAACCCGAAACCCTTGCCGCCCAATTGCCGGTAGAGCGGCTGCCGGCGCTCGATGCGCGTTCCCTTCATCGCCCGCGAGCCGATCGCCACCTCGTAGCCCTGGCTGAGCCATGGCCGGAACTTGTCGAACTCGTCGATCGGTACCTTGTTATCGGCGTCCGCGTAGCCGACGATGTCGCCTTTGGCCAGCGCCATGGCTTCCCGCACGCCGCGGCCTTTCCCGCTGCGTTGCCGGTTTCCGATCACGCGCACCGGCTCGCCCCGCCGCGCCGCTTCCAGCGCCAGTTCGCGCGTGCCGTCGTCGCCGTCCGCAGCCACGATGATTTCATAACGCAACCCGCGTGCCTGGAAATAGCTGGCGGTTTCGCGGATGGTGGCGGCGATGGTGCCTGCCTCGTTGAACGCCGGCAGGATGAGCGATATGTCGCACAATGGAGTGTACGTCCGTGGCGCAGGCACTCCTGCCTGCCCGCCGGCACTCTTGCCGGCGCAAGTTTTTGGTCTATTCTAACAGGTGAACGTAGGTCTAGAGTTGAACGTGGCATGCCCCTCAATATCGCGATCGTCGGCTGCGGCTTGATCGGCCGCAAGCGCGCCGCGTCGCTCGCCGGCGGCCGTCTGGCGGTCTGCTGCGATGTCGATGCCGGGCGCGCCCAGACCCTCGCCGCGGCCTGGCCGGGCGCCGCGCCCGCCGCGGCTTGGCCGGACACCGCGCCCGCCGCGGACTGGCGCGCCGTGGTGACCCGCCCGGATATCCACATCGTGGTGATCGCGGCCACCCACGACATGTTGGCCCCCATCGCCGCCGCAGCCGCCGCGGCCGGGAAGCACGTGATCGTCGAGAAGCCAGGCGCGCGCCGCGCACGCGAACTGGATGCGGTGTCCCAAGCCGCGCGGTCGACCGGCGCGCTCGTGCGCATCGGCTTCAATCATCGCTATCACCGCGCCTTCCGTAAAGCGCGCGAGATCTTCGATTCCGGCGCGCTGGGACCCCTGATGTTCATTCGCGGCCGCTACGGGCACGGCGGCCGTCCCGGTTACGAGCGCGAGTGGCGTGCCGACCCGGCCCTCTCGGGCGGCGGCGAGCTGGTCGACCAGGGTGTGCACCTGATCGACCTGGCGCGCTGGTTTTTGGGAGACTTCACACGCATCGAAGGCCGCATCCCGACCTTTTTCTGGAAAATGCCCGTGGAAGACAACGCGTTCCTGCTGCTCGAAACCGCGGCCGGCCAGGTGGCGTTCCTGCACGCGAGTTGGACCGAATGGAAGAACCTTTTCTCATTCGAGATCTTGGGGCGCACTGGCAAAATCGAGATCTCGGGCCTGGGGGTGAGCTACGGAACCGAGCGTCTGGCTCTTTATAAAATGTCGCCTGAAATGGGTCCGCCCGAAACCACCGCGTGGGAGTTCCCCGGCCCTGACGATTCCTGGGACGTCGAGTTCGCCGAGTTCCTGGAAGACATTCGACTTCAGCGCCAGCCCCAGCCGGGCATCGCCGACGCGCAGGCCGTGTTGCGCATTGTCGAGCGGGTGTACCAGGAGAACGTGTGATCGTTACCCGCAGCCCGCGGCGCATTTCTCTCGGCACGAGCCCGTCGGCAGGCAGCGTCGGTACATCGCCTCGTTCGGCGGCATCGCCTGCTTCGACTTCTTGCCGGAGGATCGTGTGCAGGTCGCGCCCCTTGCAGTTCAACGGCGATACGCTGGCCAAGCTGGAAGACAACCTGCTGCTGTTCTTCACCGGATTCACGCACTCGGCTTCGGCGATCCTCGAAGAACACGATACGCGGACGCGCCAGCAAGACGCCGGCATAATCCCCCAGTTGCACATCGTCAAACAGCTCGGCTGCGAGAGCCAGGCGGCGCTGGAGTGCGGCGATCTGCGCCGCTTCGCCGAGCTGATGCACGACACTTGGAGCGCGAGAAGGCGCGGTCGCTCGACGAGTATTACGATCTGGCACGGCGCAATGGGGCGTTGGGCGGCAAGCTGATCGGCGATGACGGTTTCCTGATGCTCTACACTGAAGACAAAAATGTCATGCGCCACGCGGGATTGCGCGAGGTGTGGATGCGTTTCGACTTTCAGGGTGCCACTGTGCTGGCCCGCCGGGAATCGCTGCGATGAACCGGGCCGTGTTCCTGGATCGCGACGGCGTGCTCACCGATGCGCTGCTGCGCGACGGCAAGCCGTATGCGGCCGTCACGCTCGCCGAAACCCGCATCGCTCCGGATGCGCCCGCGGCCCTGGCGCGATTGAAGGCCGCCGGGTTCCTGCTGGTGGTGGTGACCAATCAGCCGGACGTAGCACGCGGCATCGCCCGCCGAGAGGATGTGGAGGCCATTCACGCCGCCCTGCGCGCGGCGTTGCCGCTGGATGCCTGCTTCGTCTGCTATCACGATGACGCGGACGCCTGCACCTGCCGCAAGCCCCTGCCCGGCCTGCTGACCCAGGCTGCGGCCGAGTATGGAATCGACCTGGCGCGAAGCTTTATGATCGGCGACCGCTGGCGCGACGTGGATGCCGGAGCCGCCGCGGGATGCCGCACGATTTGGATCGACCGCGGCTACCGCGAGCCTCCGCCCGCGCATGCGCCGGATGCGCGAGTCGGCACTCTGGCCGCCGCGGCCGAATGGATTCTGTGCGGCTAAAGTCGGCTAAAGTAGTGTCGCCGTGCCGCCGCGTCATAACATCGACGCTTCCTGTCCACAGGTGGATCTCCGTGTCTCCGCGTCTCCGTGTCGCCCGCTCGCCCCCTCGCCCGCTCGCCCCCTCGTAACATCGACGCTTTTTGTCGATGTTGGCGAGCCTCGCTCGCCTTAAGATGGCGTCTTATGCGCCGCGTGGGTCTTGCCGGTCGCCACAGGTTCTTTCAGCAGGTTGTCCAGCATGTTGCGAATGTTGTGCTCCTGATCTTTGTAGAAGTCGTCGCCGCCGTTGTACTGCGCGCGAATCACGCGCTTGCGGTCGATGAAGATCAGTTCGGGAACGTAGTTCGGCTTCGCCAGCGAGGCTTGCTCGTACTCAAAAACGGCATCCCGGTTCGCCGACCCAACCGGAAACGTCGGCCTGAACTGCTGGATGAAGCCGGGTACCAGTTGCATCGCGTCGGGGTTGAACGCCGCCGCCAGCACCTGTACGCCGCGCGGGCCATACTCGTTCTGAATGGCGCTCAGAACCTGCGTGGTGTGCTGGCAGTGCGGACAGGTCGTCGAGATGAACGCCAGCACCACGACTTTGCCGGCGTACTGGCTCAATAGAGTCTGTCCGCCGAAAGGCATGCTGATGGCAAATTCGCCGGCCGGACGCGGCACCTGCTGGGCGTATCCCTGGAGGCCCGTGACCAACACGGCGAGAGCGGCGAGTGAGTGCCGAGGTCGCATATAATGCCAGTTTACCCCAAGAAGATGAGCTTTGGGGGGGCTGCCGAGTACTATCAGAGCCGCGACCGTAATGGAGCGAGTTGGTTCCCATGATCTCCCGTCGAGCGCGTGCGGCGCGGCGAATTTTGGCTGCCGCAGCTTTAACTTGGTCGATCCAGCCATCGCAGAAGCGACTGCCGACACGGAGCGAACCGGCAGCAAGCCCGAAGCGCCGTTGAACGCGCTCTTCTTGGTGCGCGAAAGCCCTCCGCAAGCAGCACGCCGCTTCGCGAGCTGCAAGCTACAAAGCAAGAGGCGCCGGTGAAGGCCATCCGCTGTTATGATGGCCCTTTAGCGTAAAGTACCGGCCGATGCATGGCATGCGGCGTATTCTTCGCAACTCGAGCAGGATTGGTGTCCAGTTCCTCTCGACCGATCTCGATCTGGTGTCGACGTTTTTGGCTCTCGCGTCCAACTCAGGAAATCTTGAAAACAACGCAGCGAAATTGGAGAAATGCGCGGAAAGCGCATGATGCAGTGCTCCACTTATTGGCGCGGTTCACGCCCACCAATGAGGAACTTCAGTCCATCAATGAGAAGTTGTCCGAATTGCGATTAAGGCTCAAGGCAGTCGGCGAAATATTCTAATTTCCATTGTCTTGGAGGGAAAGCAGACGGAGCAGACGCCATGAGAGCGGCGAGCGCGAAGTGAATGGCGGCTCCCGCCTAGCTAACACCGCGAGGAGGAAGGATGAAGGTTATCGCCAGGCGGTTGCGCCGGCTGGAGGATCAGTTCGGGGCCTGTGGACGGGAACGGACATGGACCGGCGTCGCCCGCTACTGGCCCTAACGACGAGATCCGCATCCAGGTTTGCTACGTGGAGGTGAAGCCGAAGGCCAGAATCCGCGCACTTGCCGGCCAGACCGCTAGCGATATTGACAACGCCGTTTGGTCGCCTGCTGAACTGGAACAGCCGTGGGGGGGCACTTCCACGCTCGCTTTCGGAATACTTCCGGATCCGCCGTGACTCAGGACCTAGCCATTACAGGATGGGTTAAACTTAGCTGATTCACGCGCATGCCGCTCTCTCCAGGCACAAAACTCGGCCCGTACGAAATCCTCGCGCCAATCGGCGCCGGTGGCATGGGCGAGGTCTATCGAGCCCACGACACGCGCCTTCGCCGCGATGTCGCCATCAAAGTCTCTGCCGAGCGCTTCAGCGAGCGCTTCGAGACCGAAGCTCGGGCGATTGCCTCCCTCAATCACCCCAACGTTTGCACGCTGCACGACATCGGCCCCAACTACCTGGTGATGGAACTAGTGGAGGGTCCGACTCTGGCGGAGCGTATCGCTGGTGGCGCGATTCCTCTCGATGAAACGATGGTCATTGCCAAACAGATTGCCGACGCACTCGAAGCCGCGCACGAGAGGGGAATCACGCATCGCGATCTGAAACCCGGCAACATCAAGATCAAGCTCGACAGCGTTGTGAAAGTGCTCGACTTCGGACTCGCGAAGATGGGCGGTACTCCCACGACTCACTCCGACAATTCACCCACTCTGACGGTGGGCCCGACGCAGGCGGGAGTCATCCTGGGCACCGCGGCTTACATGGCTCCGGAACAGGCCCGTGGCAAAGACGTAGACCGGCGCGCCGACATCTGGGC
>Ga0187855_10002405_pt1 | contig 14188 bp, 10 predicted proteins | sample June2016WEW_8_10_2_FD_132969 | JGI IMG/M metagenome (GOLD analysis project Ga0187855, IMG submission 132969) | Peatland microbial communities from SPRUCE experiment site at the Marcell Experimental Forest, Minnesota, USA - June2016WEW_8_10 | ecosystem: Environmental > Terrestrial > Soil >...
CGCCGACCTCGCCGGCGGGCAGGTAGACGCTGTCGATCTTGAATCCCGGCACTTCGGGCATATCGACGGGAATGAGAACCTGCTGCACGGCGCGCGCGCTTTCCAGTTCCTGCTCCATCGCCAACTGATGGCGCGTATTCTCTGCGGCGTAGCGGTAGACCGCATAGGCGAGGATGAGCAGCAGGGCGATCCCGGACAAGACGTTTGCCGAGACCGGGCTCCCGTAAATTGTGAAGAGCGGCGCCGCGATCCGGTTTCCCAAAGTCCAATGCGTGAAGCGGCTGCCCTGCTCGAACGTGTAAGTGCAGATGAAAAGCAACTGCGTGAGAAGGGCGACCAGCGCCACCGCCCAGCGGATCCAATCCAGACGCGATCGGCGCATGAGCGCGACTGCAATGATGTAAACGGGGATGAGCTCGAAGGCGGTATAGACCAGGGTGAGCGCTGCGTCGAGCCATTGCCATGGAACCGGATTGGCCAATGCAAACCCGATCCCGGTGAATGCGTCGGGAACGGCCATGGCAAACTCGATGACCGCGGACCATCGCAGGACCCGCATCAGGCGCGCTTCGCCGCGCACGTCAAGGAGCCAAGCCAGCAAGAACCAGAGCGCAACATCGCCTACGCAGAAGATGGGCGTGCTTAGAGCGGCCGCCATGGCGCTCGTGATGGGCAGAATGCCGGGAGCAATCGTCGGCACGGCCGCGTGGCTGAAAGCGAATCCAGCCATGCAAAAAACGAGCCATTGACGGCGGTCCCGGAACCAGGCGACGAGGCAGATGATTGCGACGAGCGCATAGAGCGAGTTGAGAGCAAAGTTGAGTTGCTGACCCTGTAACCAGTGGTAGTTCCAGGCGTCGAGCGCCGCGCCGACCGCCAGCGGGCTGCCGAGGATCGGAGACGACTCAAAGCCGCCTGAGACGCCGGTGTCATAGGAAGCAAAGCCGTCTTTCCAGACGCGAACGGCCAGCACGCCGGGCTCAGGCGGACCGAGAACGAAGCTGGCCGGCCAGGGGCTTTGCCACAGGTTCAGTTGCGGCGGCAGCTTGCCCAACGAGCCGACAAGCCGGCCATTCCAATAGACCTCGTAGGCGTCATCGACCTGCGGAACCAGCAACGTGATTGTGGGTGGTGCGTGGCCTGGAAAGGTTACATGCAGCCGGTACCAGGCGAAACCCTCGGTATTGGGGTGCGCCTGTGCGCCCCAGGGCTTGGCTGCCGAGATCTGTTCCCACGATGAATCGTCGAAATCGGGTGCGGCCCAGGCGGGATCGTCGCCGAGATGGAATTGCCAGGGACCGTCGAGCGCGACGCTGCCGCCGTCCAGCTCGAGCGGTGCCGGCGACCCCGGAACGATCGCGCCGGGCACAACGGATTGAGCAATAAGATGGGCCGAGGCGGAGACAAGAACCAGAGACAGCAGTCCCGCTGAAACGGGCAAACGGCGGGGAAGCATGGCAAGAGCATAACTCGCCCCAACTGATTGGAAAAGCAAATTTTGTGAACAAATGAAGCAAACGAAACTCGAGGGGCGGCGGGAGCGGAGGAGGCACGCCGGACCTCTACAATGAAATGCGCATGACCCATTTCGAGAGTCTCGTAGCGGCGACGGACTGGCGTTGGGTGTGGCTTGTGGTGGCGGCGTTTCTGGCCGGGGTGCTGAACGCGGTTGCCGGCGGCGGCTCGTTTCTGTCGTTTCCCGCCATGCTGGGCGTTGGCATCCCGCCGGTGCAGGCGAATGCCACCAACACCGTGGCCATTTGGCCCGGCCAACTGACGTCGATCGCTGCCTACTGGCCGGACGTGCGCAAGAACCTGAGGATGGCGTGGTTGATGGGCGCGGCCGGCCTGCTGGGCGGCACGATCGGAGCGGTCGTCCTGCTGAACACGCCGCAGCGAACATTCCTGCACCTGGTGCCGTGGCTGCTGCTGGCTGCGGCTTCGACCTTTGCCGTCAGCGGACCGGTTTCGCGGGCGTTGGCGCGGCTCAACCGGAAACGAGCCGAGCGCGAAGCAGGCGGCCCATCACACGGGATGCCGAAGTGGTTGCTCTTTCTGGCATCGCTCGTGGTGAGTTTTTATGTCGGCTATTTTGGCGCCGGCGCAGGATTTCTTTTCATGACATTGCTCGCGCTCTTCGGGTACCGCGACATACAAGAAATCAACGCATTGAAAGTAGTCGCCAATTTGCTGGCGAACGGCATCGCTTTCGTGATTTTTATCGTCGAAGGCGAGGTAGTGTGGCGTTACTGCGTGGCGGCCATGATCGCCGCCGGCATCGGAGGCTACGTGTCGGCGAGTCTGGCCCGCCATGTTCCGCAACCTGTGCTCCGCGCACTGGTGGTGATCATCGGCATGAGCATGGCGGCGTGGTTCTTCTTCAGGCAGTGAAAAAGTGAAGGAGTGAAGGGAGTGAGGGGCGAAACGGGAAGAGAGCGAAAAGAGTGAACGACAGCAGAATTGCCAGCGTTAGGCCCGGTCAGCGCGATTCGCTCCCAGCTTCATTCGCTCGTTTCACTCCCTTCACTTTCTTCGCTCTCTTCACCTCCTCACCCGTCACCCGATCCCAGTAAACTAATGCCATGAGCCACGAGGGCATTCGCTTTGCGTCGAAGGAAGAACAGGAACGGCGGGAGGCGCGAAATCAGCCGCTGCCCAAGATCGCCATCACTCCTGAGAAGGTGCGCGTGCTCTTGACCGAGGGCAAGGGCCTGGAGATCGACTGGGTTGACGGCCACAAGAGCGCGTGGAGTTTTGCCTGGCTGCGCGAAGCGTGCCCCTGCGCCACCTGCGTGGAAGAACGCAATCAGGAGGGCCGCAAGCCGGGAGAGCCGAAAGCGAAGCCGGCCGCAGTCCTTCCCATGTATGCACCGCCGCCGAGGCCGGCAAGCGCGCATCCGGTGGGCCGCTACGCGATCCAGTTCAATTGGCAGGACGGCCACTCCGGCGGAATTTATTCCTGGGAATATTTGCGCCGCGTGTGCCAGTGCCAGGAATGCATGTTCAGCCGCGACGAGACGACGGGCACGCCGAATTAGCGTCCATCTCCCGAAATTCGCAAAACCGCAGCAGAAACGGAAAGCATGGCATTTGCGAAGACAGATCGCCGTTCGTTTGTTGCGGGCGGGCTCGGCTCTGCAGCCGCGTTGGCGCTGGGCCGAAGTCTTGCGGGCGCCGCGGAGAAAGTCGGCACGGCCCGAGCCATCCCTTCTTCGGATCAGCTGGCCTGGCAGGACCTCGAGATCGGCATGTTCGTCCATTTCGCGCCCAACACCTTTCAGGACAAAGAAGGCGACGATCTTTCGACACCATTGAGCGCGATCGATCCGGACATCGACACGGATAACTGGGCGCAGTGCGCGGTCAACCTCGGTGCGCGCTACATCGTATTTGTGGCCAAGCACCAGGGCGGATTCTGCATGTGGCAGACCAGGACGACCAAATACAGCATCGCCAATACGCCTTGGAAGGGTGGGCATGGCGATGTGATGGCCGAATTGTCCGCGTCGTGCAGGAAACACGGACTGCGATTGGGCGTGTATCTCTCGCCGCGCGACGATTACTTTGGCGCAGGCATCGGCGGCCAGTGCAGCGACCCGGTCAAACAGCAGGCGTACAACGCGATGTATCGCGAACAGCTGACGGAACTGCTCACGCGCTATGGGCCAATGGTCGAGGTGTGGTTCGACGGATCGAGCGTGGTGCCAACATCGGACCTGGTGCGCAAGTATGCCCCCCACGCGGCCATCTTTCAGGGGCCGGACGCGACCATTCGCTGGGTGGGCAACGAGAACGGCTTTGCGCCGTATCCTCTGTGGAATGCGGAGACGAGAGAGGACGCGAGGAGCGGAACCTCGACTGCGTTGCTCGGCGATCCGGACGGAGATGCGTGGATACCGGTGGAGTGCGACGTGTCGATCCGGCGCCCGAACTGGTTCTGGAGCACGACCAACGTGCGCAACCTGATGACCATGGATCAATTGATGGAGGTGTACTACAGGTCGGTGGGACGCGGCGCGCAGTTGTTGCTCAATATCCCGGCCGACCGGCGCGGGCACATGCCGGCGGAGGACTTTGCGCGGGCGCGCGAGTTTGGCGAGGAGATCCGCCGCCGGTTTCAGAAAAGCGCGGCGGAAACCGCCGGGACCGGTGACCGAGTCGAGCTCCGGCTTCCAGCGGGTGCACATGCCGACCACGTGATTCTCGAGGAGGATTGCCGATTCGGCCAACGCGTGCACGCGTTTAAGCTGGAGGGACTCGCAGGCGGCGAGTGGACGACGCTTTACACAGGCAGCTCGGTTGGCCACAAACGGATCGCGCCGTTTGTGGCGGGCGCGTATGCGGCGCTGCGGCTGGTCGTCACCGAAACCGCCGGCGGCCCGCGCATACGCCGGCTTGCGGCGTTCGATACCGGTGCCGCGCCCCCGGCCACGTGGGATGCGCAAGCGCAGTTATGGGCCGATAATGCGGTTGGTGCATGGAAAGACTCCAAATTCGAAGTGGATCTTACAGAGCACATTCACGAGGCAAGGCAGTACCGGTTGCGGCTGATTGGAGACGGCGCAAAGGTGAGCGGCATCGCCGAAATGCGGCTGCTGATCGGTGGAGCGCCGGCTCCTCATCTGGTGCGGCACGATCCGTCGGCTAACAATGCATTGATTCTGACCATGACCGAGGTCGGCCAGACGGTGATCGTCAGCGGCAAAGTGGAAGGCGCAGAGCGCGGAACGATTCTGCTGCGCAAGATGTGAGCGCTGCCGGACGAACAAGATCAGGAGGGCGGTCGGAATGAAGATTGGATTTCTCGGCCTGGGAAAGATGGGCACGCCGATGGCGCAGCGGTTGATCGCCGCCGGCCACGAATTGCGCGTGTGGAACCGGACGGAAGGCAAGACCGAGCCGCTGCTGCGCGAGGGCGCGATTGCCGCGGCCACGCCGGCGGAGGCCGAGCTGGGCGCCGACGCGGTCATCACCATGCTCTTCGACGATGTGGCAAACGAAGCAGCGATCTTTGGCCCTAACGGGTTGATGGATGCGCTTGAGCCCGGCTCGCTGCACATTTCATGCAGCACGATCGGCGTGGCTCTGAGCGAGCGGCTAACCAAGGAACACGCGCGGCGCGGCGTCGATTTTGTGGCCGCGCCAGTGTTCGGGCGGCCGAATATCGCCGAACAGGGAAGGCTGTGGATCGTCGTGGCCGGCAAAGAGTCCGCGGTGGAGCGAGCGCGTCCGGTGCTGGAGCCGATGTCGCGGGGGATTTCGGTTGTCGGCACCGAGCCGCGGCAGGCGCACGCCGTCAAGCTCGGCGGCAACTTTCTTATCAGCGCCATGACCTATGCTCTTAGCGAAGGGTTTGTCTATTCTGAGAAGCAGGGAATTCCACCGGAGACATTCTTCGAGGCGATCAACAGCGCCCTCTTCCAGTCGCCGTTCTACGCGGCTTACAGCAAGGTGATCCTGCATCCGCCGGAGACGCCGGGCGCAACTATTGAGATGGGGGAAAAAGACACGCGGCTCTTGCGCGAGGCGGCCGCGGAGCGCGATACGCATCTGAGCCTGGCCGATGCGCTCTCCCAAGTGTTTGTCGAAGCGCGTGCAGCGGGCCTGGCTCAGGAAGACTGGGCGGTTGGTCAGTATCGCGTGTCACAAATCCGCAATTCGGCCCGAATCTAACATGGAAGACAAACCCAGGGATCGAGGGGCCCATGAAGCTGAAGGGAAAAATTGTCTTGGTCACCGGGGCCAGCGCGGGAATTGGCGCGGCCACGGCCCTCGCGTTTGCCGGCGAAGGGGCGCGGCTGCTGCTGGCGTCGCGCCGTGCCGGAAAACTGGCCGAAGTTGCCTCGCGCGCACTGGCCGAGGGTGCCGCAGCCGTGCACTCCGTCGACCTGGACGTGCGCCACCATCATGCCGTGCAGCGTGTGATTGACGAATTGCCCGACGAATGGGCGGCGATCGACGTGCTGGTGAACAATGCGGGTCTGAGCCGCGGCATGGACAAGCTATATACGGGGAAAATTGAAGACTGGGAAGAGATGATCGACACCAACATCAAGGGACTGCTGTATGTGGCGCGGGCGGTGGTTCCCGGGATGGTGGTCAGGGGCCGCGGCCACGTAATCACGCTCGGCTCGATGGCCGGCGAAATCGTGTATCCCAACGGCGCTGTTTACTGCGGCACCAAGGCCGCAGCACGCGCCATCAACGACGGTTTGCGCGAGGACTTGCTAGGAACGCCAGTGCGCGTGACGAGTGTCGATCCTGGCCTGGTGGAGACCGATTTCAGCCTGGTGCGATTCCATGGCGATGCCAGCAGGGCGGCCAAGGTCTACAAGGGCATCAGGCCGTTGACCGCCGAAGATATCGCCGATGTGATCCTGTGGGCGGTTACGCGCCCCGATCATGTGAACATCGCGCGCGTCTCGCTTTCCTCAGTGGATCAGGCGAACACCCTGCTCATTCATCGCGAGCAGTAAGGCGGCGAATCAGCCCCACAGGGAGCCGTAGTTCGGGCGGATAAGAGGGCGTCTGGCAATAGAAATTCTCGCCCGCCGAGAATCGCGGGCCGGCGACGGGCGGCGAGGAGATCCCCCCGCGAGAGCCCTGATCTAGCAGATCGACTGAAGCTGCGCTTCTACCTGAGCCAAAGCCGCTTCCAGCGCGGCGCGGCGCCCTGGATTCGATGTTCTTTGCGAGAGAATGCTCTCGCGTTGCAACTGGAGTGTTTGTCTTTGCCGTTCGCGCGCGGTGCGCTCTTGCTCGGCCGCCCTCCGGACCTCGTCACTTACGAGGTTACTTTCGGGGGCGGCCTTTGAGTCTCCAAAGGGATTTGCCATTTCCACCTCGATGGGTTACCGTTGTTACTCTCCCCTCAAACCTGCCGTGAGTCCATTGTATGAGTCTCTTGTTTGAGTGCGTACCAAAGATTGACGCGGATGGAACCAAGGAAGGAGAATGGTTTCCCATGCGTGCGTGGCAAGTATCGTCGTTTGGTATTGATTCTTTGGAGTTTGTGGAGCGTCCCACCCCGGCGCCGGGTCCCGGCGAGGTTTTGGTTGGGATTCGTGCCGTTTCCCTCAATTTCCGCGATCTGATGATCGTCAAGGGCCAGTACAACCCCAAGATGAAACTGCCGCGCATTCCATTCTCAGACGGCGCGGGCGAGATCGTGGCTGTTGGTGCTGGAGTAACGGCCTGGAAACCCGGCGATCGCGTGATGGCCATCTGTATGCAGAACTGGCTGGACGGTCCGCTGACGGCGGCCAAGGCCCGCGGTGCTCCCGGCGGCGATATAGACGGTGTGTTGTCCGACTACATCGTGCTCAAACAGGAGGGTTTGGTAGCGGTCCCCGAGCACTTGAGCTTCCAGGAAGCCGCCACCCTGCCTTGCGCCGCCGTCACTGCCTGGAACGCGCTGGCCGCCGCGGACTTGAAGCCGGGCGCCACGGTCCTCATCCAGGGCACTGGAGGGGTTTCCATCTTTGCCCTTCAGTTTGCGCGCCTCAAAGGCGCACGGGTCCTGGGCATCTCTTCAAGCTACGAAAAGCTCGACCGGGCGGCCTCGATCGGTCTGGATTCAGGCCTGAACTATCGCGACAATCCCGAGTGGGACCGCTGGGCAATGGATCAGACGCATGGCGAAGGTGTCGACCTGGTGGTGGAAGTGGGCGGGCAGGGCACGCTGGTGCGGTCGCTCAAAGCCATCCGGCCCGGTGGAACGATCGCACAAGTGGGCGTGTTGACCGGCAGCGCGGATCCCTTCCCGATTCCACTCGTCTTGCACAAGGTAGCGCGCATTCAGGGCATCTACGTCGGTTCGCGCAAGGACTTTCTCGAGATGAACCGCGCCATCAAGCTGACCGAAATGCGGCCTGTTGGTGAGGAGTTCCACTGGAGCCAGGCGCGCGAAGTGCTGGAACGCATGAACGATGCTAGCCACTTCGGCAAGCTGGTGCTCACAGTGAATTGAAGCGGAGTTAGCGGCGCAAGTGAGGCTCGCGTAGCCCGGATTCCGTGGCGTGCTTCCTTCTCGAACGAGTTTCGGCCGGGCACAACGCCTCCGTTCACCTTTTCACTTCTTTTCTCGCTTGACCGCACGCTCCGCCAAACACCGCAATCCCCGCCAACCTCGCTTTCCAAGCCAACTTCGCTAAGATGGTCCCGTGGAACAATACGAAAGGATGCTGGCCGTGGCTCTCGAAGAGGCACGACATGGACTGACCGAAGGAGGCATTCCCATCGGTGCGGCGATGTTCAAGGAAACGGGAGAATTGGTGAGCCGCGGCCACAATCGCCGCGTGCAGCAGGGCGATCCGAGCGTTCACGGCGAGACCGATGCTTTTCGCCGTGCCGGCCGGCAGCGCAGCTACCGCAAGATGGTGATGGTGACCACGCTGGCGCCGTGCTGGTATTGCAGCGGTCTGGTGCGGCAGTTCGGCATCGGAACGCTGGTTGTAGGCGAGAGCCGCAACTTCGCCGGAGGGCTCGACTGGCTGCGCGAAAACGGCGTTCGCGTGATCGACCTCGACAACCGCGAGTGCCGCGAACTGCTCGCCGGCTACATTGCAGCGCATCCTGAAGTTTGGCACGAAGACATTGGCGAAGAATGAGACGGGCTGCGATCAGCTATTCGCTGTCGGCGTTCAGCTTCATCGTGCTGAAACAACAAATCTCGCAGAATCGGAAGAGGTCAGTATCCGCGAAATTCAGGCAGAAAGCTGAGAGCTGACGGCTGAAAGCTGCTTTCAGGGGTGATTCATGTTGACGACGATTGCACTACACGGCTGCTCGATTGTGAACGGCGTATCGCGCGAAGGGAAGGGCGAGGCGTTCTACGGCGTCGATCCCGCGACCGGCGCGCGCTTCGATCCGGCTTATCGTTGCGCTTCGCTCGAGGATTTGGATCTGGCAGCGAATCTGGCCGACGAGGCATTTGCGGCTTACAGGAAGACCACTGGGCGCGAAAGAGGCCACTTTTTGCGGTCGATTGCCGACGGTATCGAAGCTAACACCTCGGAGATCGTCGAGCGGGCCCATCGCGAAACTGCCTTGCCCGAAGCGCGCCTGAAAGGCGAAGCGGCGCGAACCATCAACCAGCTTCGGCTCTTCGCGCAGGTTGTCGAGGAGGGCTCGTGGGTCAACGCGCGCATCGATCCCGCGCAGCCTGAGCGCAAACCTCTGCCGCGTTCCGATATTCGCTCGATGATGCGCCCGTTGGGTCCGGTCGCGGTTTTTGGAGCCAGCAACTTTCCTCTGGCTTTTTCGGTCGCAGGCGGCGACACGGCGGCAGCATTTGCCGCTGGCAATCCTGTCATCGTCAAGGCGCACCACGCGCATCCGGGGACCAGCGAGATGGTGGGGCAGGTGATTGCCCGCGCTATGAGCGAATGCGGTTTGCCCGCGGGAGTCTTTGCGCTACTCTTCGGGCCGGGCGCGGAGATCGGAGCGGCGCTGGTCGAGCACCCCAAGGTGAAAGCGGTGGGATTCACTGGCTCGCTCGCCGGCGGCAAGGCGCTGATTGAGCGGGCGGCAGCTCGCCCGGAGCCCATCCCGTGCTTCATGGAGATGAGCAGCGTGAATCCCCTCTTTGTGCTGCCTGAGGCCTTGCGCACGCGCGCTGCGCAGATTGCCGGCGGCCTCTTCGCATCGTTTACGCTCGGAGTCGGCCAGTTCTGCACCAAGCCGGGACTAGTCTTTCTGCCGCGCGACGCGGAGGCCGACGCGTTGCTCGCCGAGCTGGAAAAACAAGTCCGGCAGGCAGCGAATTTGCCCATGCTTACCGAAGGAATCGCGAAAAGCTATCGCAGGGGCGTCGAGGAGCGGCAAAAGCAAGCCGGTGTGGAGACGCTGGCGCAGGCGCCCAAGAACGGGGCCGCGAGTAACCACGCCGTGCCGGTAGTCTTTGAAATCGAAGGCGCCGATCTTGTCCGCGATCCGGAACTCGCTGGAGAGATCTTCGGGCCCACAACCCTTGCCATTCGATACGAAAGCCGCGAAGAGTTGATGTCGCTGGCGCGCGGCCTCGAAGGGCAGTTGACGGCGACCTTGCACGGATCAGAAGCCGATTTGTCCGCGTTCGCAGATCTGATCGAGATTCTCGAGCGCAAGGCAGGAAGGCTGATCGTCAATGGTTTTCCAACGGGCGTTGAGGTCTGCCACGCCATGGTGCATGGGGGCCCATATCCGGCCACCAGCGACAGCCGCGCCACTTCGGTGGGCACGTACTCCATCTATCGCTTTGTGCGGCCAGTCTGCTATCAGGATTTTCCGCAATCGGCCCTGCCCGATGAGCTCAAGGACTCGAATCCGCTGGGCATCTTGCGAATGGTTGATGGGCAATTTACGCGGAATCCGCTGTGAAAGCGCGTGTAGGCGCAGACAGGCGCAAAGTGATCCCGCCCGCGACGATCAGCGCGATTGACATGGAGAGAAACCCTGCCCGGGCGTTTCCCGTTTCCGCCTGAAGCAGCCCAACCAGCCATGTGCCTGCAAAACCGCCCAGCGCGCCACAGCTGTTGACGATCGCCATGACTTCACCCACAACGTTGTCAGGCAGCATCTCGGGCATGATTGAGAAGAAGGGGCCCAGTGGCGCGTACATCGCGCCGCCGGCAACGATCAGCAAGAGATAAGACAGCCAGAAGTGCCGGCCCACGGTTGCGAACGAACCAAATAGTGCGACTCCCGAAAAAATCAGAAAGGGCCACACGAACGGCTTGCGATTCAAGCTCCGGTCGGAAAAGTGTGCGACTGCCAGCATCAGGACCACGGCCAGAAGAAACGGGGCTGCGCTGAGCATGCCGATCTGCTCGATGCCCCGAGCTGAGCCGGAACGGAGCATCTCCGGGATCCAAATGACCAGGCCGTAGACGCCAAAGCTCCAGAAAAAGAATTGAAAGCAGAGCAAGACCACGCCCTTAACGCGCAACGCATCGATGAGGTTCGAATATTCCGGTAAAGAAGCCTGTTCTTGCTTGAGCAAATTTGCCAAATAAAGCTTGCTTTCCGATGAAAGCCAGCGAACCTCACTTGGCGAGTCGCGCGCCACCAGAATCCAGATCCCGGCCCACAACACCGAGGGGATGCCCTCGAGAACAAACGTCATCTGCCAGCCTGCTGCGCGAATGAGATACCCGGTCACGGCTGCCATCCACATAACGGTGACCGGGTTGCCAAGAATGAGCAGTGCGTTGGCGCGGGAACGCTCGGCCTGGGTGAACCAATGGGTGAGCAAGATGAGCATCGACGGCAGGATCAGGCTCTCCGCAACTCCCAGCAGCAGGCGATCAACGACGAGCAGCCAGTACTGGTGGATCATTCCGGTCAATCCCGAAAACACACCCCAACTGATGAGCGCGAAGAAGACCAGCCTGGTGGCGCTTCGCCGGATCGCATAAGATGCTGCCGGCACCTGGAATAGGAAATAGCTGAGAAAAAACACCGAACCAAGAAAGGCGGCGCGCGTCTCGGTGATGTGGAGGGATTTTGCCAATCCAGCCGCTGCACCGAAGCCGAAGTTTGAGCGTCCAAGGTAAGCGAGACTGTAGGTGACAAAGACGGCCGGCACCAAATAAAGCCAACGACGCCGCAAATCTGCAGCGCTCTCGGCTTGGGTTGGCGGATCTTCTGCCGGCACACAAGCTTTATAGCATCAATCCCACGTGCGGACTTTGCCCGCTCGTTTCAACGCATCGCCCGGCGCTGAAGAGACCTTGGCCCTCTATACTTGACTGCGGGCAGGGCTTTCCCATCGAACCCATCTCGCTCAGTTCAGTGCTCGGCGACGAGCAGGCCACAGATCGTGCTATCGGCGATCGCGGTTTGTTTCGCGTGGCCACACATGCACCCGGCCCCGCGGGAACGTTGCCTCTCTCCGCCGAAATGCTGCTCACCCAGCCCTCCGGTAACCTCTTCGGCCTGTCGCAGAACGTGGGTATGGGATGGGACCCGGCGCGCGCTCTCGATCCCGAGTTTCTGATCCTGAGTACGCACGGCGGCCTGCGCGCGGAAAATGGCGAGGCCATCGCGCTGGGATTCCACACCGGGCACTGGGAAGTGGGCCTGCTGGTGGCCGAGGCGGCGCGCGAATTGAAATCGCTGCACGCCAAACCTTTCGCCGGAGCGGTCACCGATCCCTGCGATGGGCGCACGCAAGGCACGACCGGCATGATGGACTCGCTGCCCTTTCGCAACGATGCAGCCATGGTTTTGCGCCGGTTAATGCGTTCGCTGCCAACCGCAGAAGGCTTCATCGGCGTGGCAACCTGCGATAAAGGTCTGCCGGCGATGATGATGGCGCTGGCATCGCTTGGCAGCAAGCCGGCGGTGCTGGTCCCCGGGGGCGTCACGCTGCTGCCCGAGTCGGGCGAGGACGCAGCGAAGGTGCAGACCATTGGCGCACGCTTTGCGCAAAAGCAGATCACGCTGGAATACGCGGCCGAAGTCGGCTGCCGCACCTGCGCTTCGCCCGGGGGCGGATGCCAGTTTCTCGGCACGGCTGCCACATCGCAGGTGGTCGGCGAAGCGCTGGGGCTCTCTCTGCCGCACACGGCTCTTGCGCCATCGGGCCATCCGGTCTGGCTCGACGCGGCTCGCCGCTCGGCTCGCGCGGTGATGCGACTGCGTCAGCTTGAGCTGGGAGTGCGCGACATTCTCACCCCCGCGGCGCTGCGCAATGCGATGGTTCTGCACGCAGCCTTTGGCGGATCGACGAACCTTCTGCTGCATGTGCCGGCGATTGCGCATGCGGCGGGCTTGCCGCGGCCGACGGTCGCCGATTGGACCGAGATCAATCGCAGCGTTCCGCGCCTGGTAGATGCACTGCCAAACGGACCCCGGAACTTCGCAACAGTGCAGGTCTTCCTTGCCGGCGGCGTGCCCGAGGTGATGCTCTCGCTGCGCGCGGCAGGGCTTTTGGACGAGAGCGTGCGAACCGTCAGCGGCGAGACGCTGGGCGCCTGTCTCGACTGGTGGCGCGAAAGCACCCGGCGATCGGCGCTGCGCAACGCGTTGCAGAAGCAGGACGGGATCGACCCGGATGACGTAATCATGACGCCCGACCGCGCGCGATCCCGCGGACTGACGTCGACGGTGTGCTTCCCCACGGGTAACCTTGCACCGGAGGGCGCTGTGATCAAGTGCACTGCGATCGACCCGTCGCTGGTTGGCCAGGACAACGTCTATCGGCACATCGGCCCCGCAAGGGTTTTCGTAACCGAAGAGGCGGCCATTGACGCCATCAAGAAGGGAAAAATCGCACAGGGCGACGTGATCGTGCTCATTTGTGGCGGCCCCGCGGGTGCGGGCATGCAGGAGATCTACCAGATCACAGGGGCGTTGAAGCAGCTGGCCTGCTGCAAGCACGTGGCCGTGCTCACCGACGCGCGCTTTAGCGGAGTTTCGACCGGGGCGTGCATAGGGCATATCTCTCCGGAGGCGCTCGCGGGGGGACCAATCGGCAAGATCGGCGATGGGGACACCATCGAAATTGTCATTGACCGCGCGGCGCTGGCGGGTTCGCTGCATCTGGCGGGCGAGGGCGGCGAGCGCTTTGATGCCGAAGAAGGCTCACGACGGCTCGCGCGGCGCAAGCCTCGCGGGGATCTCGCGCCGCATCCCGATCTGCCTGACGATACGCGGCTCTGGGCCGCGCTGGTGACGGCAAGCGGCGGCGTGTGGGCCGGGTGCGTCTACGATACGGATCGAATCATCAGCCGATTGGAGAGAGATTCTTGAAACTCTACAAGACAAGCAGTGGAAACTTCGCGGAGAAGGACGGCAGGTATTTCCCCATCGCGGAGCCGAATTGGGACGCTCTCATCACTCACCCCGATCTCGCGTCGTATTTGCGGTCAGTGGTTGAGGCTGGAAAGAGCACTCCGGATTTTCCGGGGGCGCTGATTGAAGCGCCGATTGGCGGCCAGGAGGTGTGGGCAGCAGGCGTGACCTACTATCGGAGCCGCAGCGCTCGCATGGCTGAGTCGAAGGACGCCGGGGGTGGCGACTTCTACGATCGTGTTTATTCCGCTGAGCGGCCGGAGCTGTTCTTCAAAGCGACGGCAAGCCGGGTGGCCGGGCCAGGCGGCCCTGTGCGCATTCGCAGCGATTCCAAATGGTCGGTGCCCGAGCCGGAGCTGACGCTGGTCGTCGATCCGCGTGGCCGGATCATCGGCTACACCGTGGGCAACGA
>Ga0187855_10002406_pt1 | contig 14186 bp, 15 predicted proteins | sample June2016WEW_8_10_2_FD_132969 | JGI IMG/M metagenome (GOLD analysis project Ga0187855, IMG submission 132969) | Peatland microbial communities from SPRUCE experiment site at the Marcell Experimental Forest, Minnesota, USA - June2016WEW_8_10 | ecosystem: Environmental > Terrestrial > Soil >...
CATGGCACGCGGGGACCACATCTACGTCGACAGGGGCCTCTACGAGCACCACGGCATCGACATCGGCGACGGCACCGTGATCGACTTCTCCGCGGACGACGGCACCAAGAGCAGCGCCACCATCCGACAGGCGACACTCGAGGACTTCGTCGGCGAAGGCGTCGTGCAGACCAGGACGTATGGCGCCCGGCTGGACCCCGAGCAGGCCGTAGCCCGCGCCCGCTCCCAGCTCGGCGCCTCGGGGTATGACCTGTTCGCCAACAACTGCGAGCACTTCGCCACGTGGTGCGTGGCCGGCGAGCACAGCAGCTCCCAGGTCGAGGCGGTCGCGTCCACTGCGGGAGTCGTTGGCGTCGGGGTCGTCGTCCCGCAGGTCGGCGTGGGGATCGTCGCCACCGTCGGCGAGACCACCGCGATGAGCGGGCCAAACCTCATGTCCGGGCTTGCAGCCGTCGGCGGCAGCGTGGTGGGCGGCATCGTGCTGCTGGGGGGCCTCTCCGGACTCCTCGCCAGCGGCACCATGTGCCTTGCGCTTCGCGACAAGCCGATGCTTCCCGATGAGGAGCGCCAGGCGCGGCGCATCGGACGCTATGGGGCGATCGGCGGAGCAGCACTCGGTGTCGGCGTGTCCCTTCACGCCGTGGGCGCCATGGGGGTCGCGGGCTACGGGGGCGCTGGACTCACTTCTGGGCTCGCGGCTCTTGGAGGGGTCCTCGGCGGCGGCATGGCGCAGGGGATCCTGGCGACACTGCTCCTCCCCGCTGTATTCGCCGTGGGAATCGGCTACCTGCTGTATCGCGCGGCACAGTGGCTCCAGCTGCCGCCGCAATCTCGGCCAGCGCTGCCCGGTGGGGGAGTCTGAACCGGAGCACGATCGGGGATGAGATAGAACAGTTTGTGCTATCTTGTCCAGGATGCCTGGGCGTGTCTTCACGGAGCTCGCCGAAATCGCGGGCGAGCAGCACGGCTACGTGACCACCGATGACGCGGCCGCCCACGGGATCGCGCCGATCAACCTGTCGCGGATGGCGCAACGCCGCGTGCTTGAACGCCGAGCCACCGGCGTTTACCGCCTGCCACTGACGCCGCCCGGGCCGCTCGATGCGTATGTCGAGGCGACGCTGTGGCCACAGCGGGGCGTCCGCGGGGTGCTCTCGCACGAAACCGCGCTGGAGCTCTACGAGCTGAGCGACGTAAACCCGGCCAAGATCCATCTCACCCTCCCGGCGGGCTATCGGGTCCGCCGGCAGGTACCGGCCGCGTACCGCCTGCACCATGAGGATCTCGATCCCGCGGCAGTGACGCTGTTCGAAGGGATTCCGATCGTGGCGCCCGCGCACGCGATCCGGCAGGCCGCAGCGGCCCACCTGGGTGACGCGCTACTCGCCCAGGCAATCGACCACGGCGAGCGAAACGGAAGGCTGACCCGCCGGGAGGCGGCGCAGCTGCGCCGCGAGCTGGGCGTGCGACGCGGCGGGGGTATGCGCCGGTGAGCGAGTTCAAACCGCCGCGACGCACGCCGTCCACCCGCAGCCACCTCGAGCGGCTGGTCGACCAGTACGCGCGCGCCCACGGCCTGGCGGCTGAGCGCACGCGGGGGTGGCTGTAGAGGTCGGCCCGCCCGAGGCCGACGAGGTCGAGCTGGTGGCGGTGGCGATCAGCATCAAGGACTTCAAGATCGACGGGCCGCGGCGAGTCGCCTGCCTCTCGCTTCGCTACCAGGTCGCGCAGAAGCTGCACGCTGTAACCGAGCGGCCGCAGGACAGGGAGAACCAGCGCTTCTGGGATCTGATCGACCTGATCCTTCTGCGGGGGCTGATCGAGGACCTTCAACGGGTCGACGACGCCTGCCGTGAGATCTTCGCCAACCGCGGCACCCACCCCCGGCCGCCGCCCCTGCACGTGCCCGAGTCGTGGGCCGAGCCGTTCGCTCGGCCAGCCGCCGAACTCGAGTTCCCGATCACCGATGTGTACGCGGCGGCCGAGGAGGTGCGCGAGTTGATCGCCTCGATCGCCGCAGGGACGCCTATCCGCCGACCGCGGGTCGGGCAGACGTGGCAGCGCGCCGACGGGATCCGGGTGCACATCCAGAACCTGCGCCCTGAGACGGCTGACGTCTCCGAGCTCAACCTCGAGGCCGGTGCGGCGTCGGGGGCTGCGATCAACCCGGCCGGCTTCGACGAGATGGTCCTGATCGATGACCCGGCGCAACCCAACTGGCTGATCGTCATCGAGGCCGAGCATGGCGGGCCAGTGTCTGCCGGTAATAATCACGTCCAGCCCGGACGCTTCAGTCGACTGCCGGCGCTGGCAGCCACGGCCGACGGCGGCAAGTGGGGCGAGCATCGCGAGCAGGCGCTGGCTTGCGAGACCGCCGCGAGCGGTGGAGCGGCGCGTGGCACCGGACTGCCGACCTGCGTACTTTTATATCCAGTCGAGTAGAATATTGCGGCAATGGATTTGAGCCGGCCCTACACGGTGATCTGCCCAAGCTTGGAGGGGCCTGTCCTGGACGTGCTGGCCCACACGACCCGTCCGCTGACCGGCCGCGAGATCGCGCGCCTCGCCAGTCGAGGCTCGGAGCGGGGCGTGCGCCTCGTCCTCCACCGACTGGTCGCCAACGGGCTGGTGAGCGCCCAGGAGGCCGGGTCGGCTTCGCTCTTCGCCCTCAACCGCGAACACGTCGCAGCGGGCATCGTCGAGGGTCTCATGCGGCTGCGAACAGAGCTGATCGAGCGTATCCGCAGGGAGATCGAGGGCTGGCCCAGCCAGCCGGTCCACGTCTCCATCTTCGGTTCCACTGCGCGAGCGGACGGTCACATGGAGAGCGACATCGACCTCCTGATCGTTCGCCCCGAGGATCTCGCCGAAGACGATCCGCAGTGGCGCGAGCAGCTCCACCGGCTGGCCGAGCGAATCGAGCGATGGTCGGGCAACCACGCCTCATTGCACGAGGTCTCGCCCAAAGGGCTCAAGGCCGCGCAGCGCCGAGGAGAGCCGATCATCGCCTCGCTGCGCAACACCTCCATCGCGCTCGCCGGCCCCGCATTCGCCGAGCTGGTCGCGCATCGCAGAGCGAGGGCGATCGCGTGACCCCTCGACACCCCACGCGAACCCAGCGCTGCGGCCGCCCCCAGGCGACCACTCGCCTGGCCCAGGCCCACAAGTTCTTCGACGCGGCCGAGCTGATCGCAACCGACGTGACCGACGATGAGGCAAACGCCAGCGTAGCCGCATCGCTTGCCGTGCTGGCCGGGATCGCCGCCAGCGACGCGGCCTGCTGCGCCAGGCTCGGCCGCCGATCGCGCTCGCAAGACCATCACCACGCGGAGCACCTTCTCGCGGAGATCCTGCCGGGAGGACGCGACGCCGCCAAGGATCTGCGGCGCCTTCTCGACCTCAAGGACGCCGCGCAGTACGGCGTGATTCACGTGAGCGCAGCCGAGCTGCGGTCCGCATTGCGCCGCGCACGCGCACTCGTACGCTTCGCGGCCGACACCGTTGCCGGCGGCACATAGCACCCTCGCGGCCCGCACAGGTTTCGGCCACGGTGGCCGAAACCATCGCTCAAAACCCGCAAAACGCGACTATTCTGGACCCGCGATCACGGGCCGGAATGCGCCGAATACCGTATGGCTACTGAGGATTCCCACACCCGAGCCGCGCATTCTGCGAGCTGCTCGCCGACCAGCTCGCGGTCGGCCACATCGAGCTCGCGCAGAGCGGCGGCGAGGAGGTGCTGACGCTGGAGGAGGCTGCCGCGCTATTGCGCGTGCCAGTCGAGGCGCTCCGCGCCAGTGCCCTCGCGGGTGAGCTGCCCGCGAGGTGCACGCGCTCGTTGATTATTGCCGCTGCAGCAGATTCGGCGCCATGAGCCTGGCTCGATCTGATCGTGGCTAGCACAATGCGCCCGCTCGCGCGGTAGGCGCACCGCGAAGGCCAGCAGCCGCACGACAAGCGGACTCTCCTCAGCGGTCTCCCAGTAGATCATCGTTTCGTTCGGCAGCACATAGCCAGAGCGACGCCCATTGCTCGCAATCGGGACTCCCGAGTTGGACGAGCAGCGGTTGCGGCGAGCCGCTGCGCTCCCCCGACCGGTCGCGGGTCATTGCGGGGTCAAACCCTCGTCCGGCACCGCATCGAGATCCGGCGTCGGCAGCGATGACGCCAGCGTTACCGGCAGCGCGCTCGCTGCCATCCGCCAGGGTTTGATAGCCACGGATAGCAACTTGCTATCGTTCGGTGGGTGCCTGAGGATCGCGTTCCTCTGTTCGTCAGGTTGCCGCGCGAGCAGGCCTCTGCGCTGGACCGGCTCGTCGACTCGACCGGCCGCCGCAAGCAGCACCTCGTGAGCGAGCTGCTCGCCGACCAGCTCGCGGTCGGCCACATCGAGCTCGCGCAGAGCGGCGGTGAGGAGGTGCTGACGCTGGAGGAGGCTGCCGCGCTGCTGCGCCTGCCGGTCGAAGTGCTCCGCGTCAGTGCCCTCGCGGGTGAGCTGCCCGGGCGTGCGTTCGCAGAGGAGTGGCGGTTCTCGCGTACCGCCCTGCTGGCATGGCTCGCTGGCGAGGAAGCCCCGCAGCCCGCGAGCAGGCATGAGGGTGAGGATGGGTAGCGCCGCGCACCGGCCGCTCGTGCTCGTCCCCGGGGCGTGCCTCGGTGGCTGGGTGTGGCATGAGGTGGCGGGGAGGCTCCGTGCGCAGGGGCACGACGTCTACCCGGTAACCCTGACCGGACTGGGCGAGCGCGTGCACCTCGCGCACGCCGGCGTCGACCTGGAGACGCACATAACCGATGTCGTGAACCTGCTCGACTACGAGGCGCTCGAGGACGTGGTGCTCGTCGGCCACAGCTACTCCGGCACGGTGGTCACCGCCGCCGCCGACCGCCGCGCGCAACGGGTGCACACCGTCGTCTACCTCGACACCTCCCCGCTCCCCAACGGAACGGCCATCGCCGAGGTGCAGGCGTCCGAGCAGCGCGAACACCAGCAACGTGAGGTACAGGAGCATGGAGACGGCTGGCGCTGGCCCGTCCCCGACCGCGAGACCCTCACCGCCGGAACGTACGGAAGCACCAGCGGCCTGGGCGACGAGCACCTGAGGCTGATCGCCCTGCGCGCCACTCCCCACCCCTACGCGACCATGACCTCCCCCGTGTACCTCACCCACGACAGACCCCCTGGGGTTCGCCGCACAGCGATCTTCTGTGCCGCTGGTGGCATCGATGTCGCACGTCTGCGTGAGCTGATCGCCCAGGGCGACCCGCGCGCCGCCCCGTTTGCCGACGGCGACTGGGAGCTACACGACCTCCCCACCGGGCACTGGGCGATGCTCTCCCTACCTGATCAACTCGCCGACCTGCTACACGACATCGCCGAAAAGTGACCCTCGGCCGGAGCGCAAGGATAGGTAGGGCAGCGGCGCTATCGGTTCTCGTCCGGAGCTATAGCATCGGGCACGGTCATAGGATGCTCGCCTTCGTGGCAAACGAGTCGTGCAGTACAGTCTCGTACTGACGATCGCCCGGAGCGATGCAGGTCTTGCGGGTGCTGGCTAGCGTTGCGCGGGACTCGTTCGTCTCTGCGAAGATCGGGACGATGACCGCATCCCCTCAGGCAAGGCGTTCTCGGCGGCTACTCGAACGGCTCGGTATGTTCACTCTCGCTCAGGTCTCAGCGACCATCATTGCAATGCTCGTCGGCGCTGGGTTGGCGCTGCTGGGGAGCGCACTGTTGGCGAAGCCGACAACAGCACAGCAAATCCAAGAATTTGAGCTTAGACAGGGGGCAGAGGGTTACACGCTCGTCCAAGAGCTTTCGGGAGATTTGCACGGAGATGGCACAGAGTCATTCGAGTTTCTGATGCGCAACGGAGCCGGCGAGCGGTTCCCTCTACCCAAAGCCAACTCGGATCGACTGTTCATTTTTGACGACGACAACGGCACTCTTCGTCAAGCATTCGAGTTCCAACCTGCTGTCGCCCACGGGGAGACTGGTGATGCGATTGAGCCCTACGTGGGGCGCATCGATGGCTTGTTCGATGCCTTTGGCACCGGACGGCAGGACATCGTTGGCTCATGGGACTATTACCTCATCGCTGGGGGCCGATACGCTGGGCCACGGCCTTTTGTGATTTGGTGGAATATCGCCCGCGGGCGATATGAAATGACCCCAATCCTAAATGCTGATGTAGCGCGGTCCGCGATCACAAAGGTTCGCAGTCCGGGTATCGCGGGACGCGTCGAAAGACCCGGCTACCTCAATCCACTCACCCTGCGCGACGTCAATTCAAGCGCAACATTTACTTCGGTTGAGGCCCAGGACTACGCCCCGACGATGCGGAATGGTCACCTTGTTCTCGTTGCTGCGTATGTGCTGAGGGGGCGGGGTCTTTTGGATGACACCTTGTGGCAGGTCGTTCCATACTCGCTTCGGCAGGCGGTAGATGTACAAACGGCGGTCGCTACCGAAACGAGCGGCGCTTCCTGCTCAAACACGCCTATCTTCATGCATCCCGGGGGAGAGCCATATAACGATTACACCCCGGCGGCGGCCGCCTTGGCAACTTGGGACAAGAGCGGACCGGCTGGCATCGAAAACTGCTGAAAGTCCGATCTGCAGTCTGCTGGTGCCGGTGCATCGTGGCCTGGCGTCGTGCCACCTGCTCTACGCTGGCTGCGCTCCGATCGAAAGGAGTCGGCCGATTAGGGGGAGCCGTGACGAGCGGAATGCCCGTGGAGCAGTACCTCGCGAGGGTGGCGGGAGATGACTGCCTCGGACGATAAGCGGTTGCGCGGCGAGCCGGCTGCCCCCCGGCTGGTCGCGGGTCATTGCGGGGTCGAACCCACGTCCGGCACCGCATCGAGATCCGGCGTCGGCAGCGATGATGTCGGGGCGCCGGTTGGGCGGTGTGAGCCGACGGTCTGGGCCCCTGGGGCGCGGGCGAGCGAACCGCCAGGCGAGCCGGCCGCAGATCGACTGAGCGCTCACGCCGTTGCGCGGGGCTTGCTCCAGTGCTTGATGAACACGGCCTTGGCGTCGGTGTATGCCTCGCGGTCCTCCCGGTGGCGCGCGGCGAGCGCTCGCTTCAGCGCCTCGTACTCCGCTGCGAGCACGGGGTCTGCGCGGAGGCGGTCGCGGAAGCGCAGGCGCCGGTCGAGCTCTTCGCGATCGTCCACGAGGTGCAGGTGGTGGGTGCGGTGCGCGGCGGACGGGTAGCAGAGGAACCGCCGGTGGGTGAGCGTCGCGTTGAACGCTGCGGGGAACTGGTAGCCGGCGTCGGCGACGAGCGCCGCGACCGGCGCGTCGAGTTCGCCGACGAGCGCGATCATGTCGATCACGGGCTTGGCGGCGAGACCGGGGACGGAGGTGGAGCCGAAGTGGTGGATCTCCACGCCTGGGAGCAGCGGCGCGAGCCGCTTGCGCTCGTCTTCGAAGGCGAGCGGCCAGGACGGGTCGTAGGCGACGATCTCGACGGGAGCGTCACGAACACCGGCTCGCGCCAGGTCTTCGATCGCGGCGTTGCGGCGCTCGGAGGGCGTCATCTACTCGTTGAGGATCGCGTATACGACCTGGTCCACGCAGCGCTCTCCGATCCGCTCAGCGGCGTGCAGCAAGCCCTCTTGGGTGAACCCGAGCCGCTCGGGAATCGCCCGGCTGCGAGCATTATCGACAGCTGCCCGGATCTCGACTCGATGAAGCCGCCAGATCGCGAAGGCGTGATTCACGAGCGCCTGCACCGCCCGCGTAATGGTTCCGTGACCCTGCGCTGTTTCGGCGAGCCAGTAGCCGATGCTGGTGGAGCGATGATCCCAGGAGATGCGGTGAAACCCGACCACGCCGACGACCCGTCCGTCCGCGACCACCGCCGTTTGGAACCCGTTGTTGTCCGTCAGTTGTTCGCGTGTGCGCCGGATGAAGGCCAGGGTGTCCTCGGATGTCTGGCCGGCTGCCCACGGCATCCAGCGCGCGAGGTGAGCGCGGTTGGCCTCGATCACGGCGTGCAGCTCCGGCGCGTCTGGCTCCTGTAGCAAACGGAGCCATCGCCCGTCCACGAGCTCGATACGACACATCCCGTCGTCGGTCGCCTCACCGGCTTGGATTTTCGCGTGCGTTCGCTGTGACACCGCCTACACGGTACGCCCCGAAGGACGAGCGTTGCCGATCTTCGTTGCGAAGTCCGCGAACGCGGCTTCCAGCTGGGTCAGGCCCGGCTCCTCGAGGGGGAAGTGCCCGCAGCGATCGAGGGTCACGAGCTGCGTTGGGCCTGCCAGACGTAGTAGAAAGCGCTCGGACAACTCGGTCGGCGTCCAGCGATCCGCGGCGGGGTGGGCGAGCAGCACGGGCACGCGGGACGCCTCGGGCTCGATGGCGGGGGTGTAGTCGATCCATGTGCGCAGGAACCGCGCGGGCACTCTCTTGCCGCCGCCGAGCTTGTCGTTTCGCGCGAGCCTGGCGACGGCCGGGTCGTTGGCGATCGCGTTCATGTTGGCGGCGGCCGCCATCGGGACGGGCAGCGGGTCGCTCAGCGGTGGTGCGGCGCGTAGCAGCCGCGCGCCGAGTCGGCCTGCCCACCGGCTGCGGCCGAGGGAGGCGAGCACCTCGGGGTCGCGGGGGTCGATCAGCGTCGTCGCGACGATGCCCGCCAGTGGCGCGCCGGCTGTAGCGGCGTGCCAGGCGAGCATTCCGCCCATCGAGGCGCCGAGCGCCATCACGGGCCGGTCCGCGCGTTCTCGCTCCGCCACGGCCAGGTCGCGGGCGCACGCCACCCACATCGGGTAGGTGAAGCGCTGGCGCGGCACCCTCGTGAGGCCGTAGCCGGGGAGGTCGGGGAGCACCGCCTCGTACCCCAGGCGTCTTGCGAGCAGGCCGATCGGCGCCAGCAGCCGCCCGTAGCCCCCGCCGCCGTGCAGGCCGATCACGGTCACAGGCGCGTCCGGCTGCTCGTAGCGGTCGACGTGCACCGCGATCCCTTGCCACTGCCAGCGTTCCTCGCGTGGCAGCTCGCCGGGGCACAGACGCAGCCTGGGCGGTAGGTGGGGCTGGTAGCTGCGCCAGCTCGCCTGGTGCTCGTAGTCAAGGTGGGCCACGATGCGTATATTGAGCAATTACTCACATGTCGTCAACTCGCATTCCCAAGGCGCGGCTTGCCCCCCGCAAGCTCCCCCAGCAGGCACGCTCAGAGGCAACGGTCGAGGCGGTCCTCCAAGCGGCGGCTCAGGTTTTCGAGCGCCACGGCTACGCGGCGGGCACCACCAACCGCATCGCTGCGCGCGCTGGCGTGTCGATCGGCTCGCTCTACCAGTACTTCCCAGGCAAGGACGCGATCCTGCTCGCACTCGCCCGCCGCCACCTCGCCGAGGGCACCGCCCTGCTGCAACCACAGCTCGAGCGGCTGCAGGCCGGCTGTGCACTCGACGAGGTGCTCGCCGACGTCGTGAAGGCGATGGTCGCGCTGCACGCCTCCGCACCACGACTGCATCGCGTGCTATTCGAGGAGACCCCGCTTCCACAGACGTTGCGCGCCGAGCTCGACGCCACCGAAGACGCACTGGTCGAGGTCGTGGCCCATTCCCTTCAACGTCAACCCGACACCGCCGAGCACCACTTGGTTGCGCGCATGATCGTGAGCGCGATCGAGGGCCTCACCCACCGACTCGTCCTACGGCCGGCCGGCGCCTCTCCAGATGCCATCGCCATCGAGGTCACCACCATGCTGCGCGGCTACCTACGACAGCGACAGCGAACCTTGGACTCAAGGAATCAGTGAAGCATGGATTTGAAGGCGCCGGGTATCGTGCAGCGGTCGGCGCCATGTTCGTGACGCGCATCGCATCCACACCGCGGAAGCCGACGGCTTCATAGGTGCCTCATGGCTGTCGCTGGCCGATTGTCTCCAGGAAGGCCCTGATGTACTGGTTGACGAGCTGGGGGTGCTCCTCGGCGATCCAGTGTGTGGCGCCCTCGATCGTACGGAACGTGAGGTCGGGCACGTACTTGTCGAGCCCGTGGTGCGCCAGCGGGCGGGTGTAGATGTCGGCGCTCGGGTAGAGCACGAGCGTGGGCACCTCGATGGTGAGGGGTGTGACCTGTGGGGCGTAGTTGCCGCGGGCGGGGACGCCGTTCTCGGACGGTCCGAGTCCCTCGCGCTGGTACCAGTTCAGCATGCCGGTCAGCGCGCCCGGCTGGCGCCAGCTCTGCAGGTAGTGACGCATGTCCTCGTCATCGAGAAACGGATGCGCGAGCGTGGCGCGCAGCGCCGCGAAGTCCTCGGCAGCGAGCAGCGGCTCGACCTCGGGCCGGCGCAAGCCGAGAAGGTACTGGCTGGCGTGCTGCTGTTCGGGGTCCTCGCGCAGCGCCCAGTCGAACGTCGCGGGGTGCGGCGTGGCGAGGATGACGAGTGCGTCCAGCATGTCGGGATGGTGCAGCGCGAACGTCCACGCTGTGGCCGCCCCCCAGTCGTGCCCCACCAGCACCAGCCGCTCGCGATCGATGCTCTCGAGGAGCGCCTTGATGTCGCGGGCGGCAGGCCACGGGCCGTATTCGTGCAAACCGGCGGGCTTTGAGGAGAGGTTGTAGCCACGCAGGTCTGGGGCGAGCACGAGATGATCGCGGTCGAACTCCGCAAGCTGGTGGCGCCACATATGCCAGCACTGCGGGAACCCGTGCACGAACACCATCAACGGGCCCTGCCCTGCGTGGGCATAGTGCAGGCGAACATCGCCAAGATCGGCGTAGTCGTGCTCGATGTCGTCCTGGTGGTGAAGGCTCATCTCTCTCCCAGCGGTCGTGATGGCCGAACGCAGGCCTCTCGGTCCGCATCCTGGCGCTATGGCGTGCGCTTGTCTGGCGAGAATCGGACGACGACAACCTTCACCCGTGCGCACCGCACTGCCGTCTGCTCGCGCCGACGAAGCTTCCAGTCTTTGTAAGCGACGTTCTTCGCTGAATTCCGGCGTTGCTGTGGCTTCGTAGCTGTACACGGTTCCTGGCTGCTTACATGACTACGACACGAACGGTATGTGGAGTACTCTCGGGCCAGCATTGAACTCATCTGCTTCTTCGATGGGGGACTCTTCGGAGAGCACAATCGCGCCGTGTGCACGTACCGTGATCTTACCCGAAGGTCGCCTGGATATCGAGCTCGGTCTTTCCGGGCTCGCTGGGGATTTCCGGTTCGTAGTGCGATCTCGTCGTCACTTCGAGCAATGGCGGCGGGGCACCTTCTTCCGCCGCCATCGCGGCCACAGGAACCGTGAGCAATCCAGCAATGGTAACCGCGAGCGCATCCGCTGTTCGTGATACCCCAAACATGATCTGCTCCTTTGTCGTCGTCGTATCCATCGGGCCGGTAGACGTCCTGCGACCTCAGGGGCCGCTGGCCGCAGCGCTTGATGCCGACGTTGACGAGTACGTCAGCTCGTTCGTGGAGGAGGTCGATGAGGACCGCGAGCGGCTGGTCGTCCGCAATAGTGGGCGCTGGAGCGGCGGGTCACGGTCGGCGCAGGGACGGTCCCGGTTCGCGCGCCGCAGGTCAACGACAAGCGCGTCGATGAAAAGGGTGAGCGTAAGCGGTTCAGCTCACGGATCCTGCCAGCGTATGTCCGGCGCTCACCGAAGACCACCGAGGCGCTCCCGACCGCCGGTTATCCTCGAACTTTCGTCGATGGGATGATTAGGAAGTCCTTGACGCCGTCCGCACCCCTATAGTCTCGGCATCGTCCCGTCCAGTTTTCGCCAAAGTTGTCGTCGAGTTGCTCTGCGTTCGGCCCTGCTGATCGCTTTCGTCGGCGTCGCTGCCGCTCTCCCCGCGGCCGCAGGCGCAGCGTCTGCACTGACGACGCGACCCACGTGTGAGCTTGCTAGCGTTCGCTCTTCGGCCGGCGGCGTGATTACGGTGGTTCTGAAGAAGTGCGGCCCGGGCTCGCTGAGCGTGAAGACGACTCCGGCTTACGCAAAGGAATTCAAGCGAGCGCTGAGCTCGGTCTCCTCCCTCACCGTCCATCTCTCCCCCGATCGCAAGGGGAAGGGACTGCTGAGGAAGAAGAAGCATCCCCATGTGTCGATTCAGCTGACTCTGATCGCGACCTCGGGGCCACAGCCGGGCTTCGTGCTCACGCACTCGAGCACCGTCACGATCGGTGTCAACGGCTCACCGCACACCGAAGAAAAGGTCGCGGCTCAACAGCAGGCCAAGGAAGAAGTAAAAGCGACGCAGGAAGCCGAAGGCGCAGCCAAAAAGAAAGCCGAAGAAGAAGCTGCTGCCAAGAAGAAGGCGGAAGCAGAAGCAGCCGCGAAGAAGAAGGCCGAAGAAGAAGCTGCCACCGCCAAAAAGAAAGCGGAAGAAGTGGCCGCTTACAAGGTCGCCGCGGCAGCGGATGAAGCCGAAGCCACGGCGGACAAGAAAGCCGCGGCAACCGATGAAAGCGAAGCCATAAAACTTCTTGGCGAAGCGACGGGCTCTGAAAAAGCCGCGACGGAACAGTCAACACAAGCTGCAGAACTCGAAGCCGAAGCTAAAAGCTTCGAAGGCCGGGCAACGAAAGACAAAGAAACAGCTGAATCGTACAAGCAGGAAGCCGAAGGCAAGAAGAATGAACAAGCCGAGGACATAGAATCAGCGGAACTGGACCATGACTCGGCGGTCAGCTATGAAGGAGAAGAGCAGGAAGCATGTGGTGAAAACGGTTCCCAACACCAATGCGAAGTCGACATAAACGACGCCAAGGCGCTGGAAAAAGATGCGCAGGCAGCCAGTGAAGCCGCGGGGAAAGCAGGCTTGGAAGCGGAAAGCGACGAAAACAAGATTGCTCCTGAGGAAGAACTCGCGGCCGAAGAAGCCCGAGAAGGAGCGTTTCTAGCCGGCCACGCCGGGCAGTCTAGGGAATTCCAGAAAGACGACGAAATGGCGGCGACTGAAGACAAGGCCAACGCGAGTAAAAAGGAACACGAAGCCCCAGCAGCTAAGAAACTCGCGGAAAAGAAGGAACAGGAAGCCGCAGCAGAGCACCACGCGGCCGAAGTTGCCGAAAATGCTTAATGGTGCCCGAGGCGGCGATCACCACATGTCCCGCTGCGCCGCTTCCGTCGGAGTAGAAAAACAACGGGGAGCCATCGAGACCGAAAAACGGAGCCGCAGCCTTCGTCGGCGCTACCCATCCTGAACACGTCGTCCCTGCGCGTGGAAATCCAGAGCGTCGGCGATACGATCGGCGGTGGCCGTCACTTTTGCGCCGAGCCCCACCAGCTCCTTGCGGCTACATGCCTGCGCCGGAGCCGCCAGCTCGACGGCCGCAACCGGTCGGCCCTCCGGGTCCATCACCGCCGTGGCGATTGCTCGCCGGCCGGCTGAGAGCTCTCCATCCTCGACCGCCACGCCGCCTTCCGCGACGATCCGCTCGAGCTCGGCTCGCAGGGCGGTCTTGGCGGTGATCGTCTTGGGGGTGCGCCGCGTGAGGCGCAGCTCCGTAATCAACGCTTGCTGCTCCGCCGCGGGTAGGCGAGCAAGGAGCGCCTTGCCCGCGGCGGCGCAGTGGACGGGCACGCGAGTGCCCAGCCCGATGCCGCCATCGACCACGTGCTGCCCTTGGCGGGACCCCTGCCAGCGGTCGATGTAGGCAACCTCGGTACCCCACAGCACCGCCAAGCCGGCGGTGCGCCCGGTTCGCGCTCTCAGCTCCCGCAAAGGCTCGCGGGCAGCTCGGCGCATCGGCATCGAGTCGAGCATCGCGAGGCCAATGTCCGCGACGCGGGAGGAGAGCCGGTACTTACGCGAAGGCCCCTGCTCGAGATAGCCGAGCGTCGCCAGCGTCGTCGCGTAGCGGTGGGTCGTGGAGCGGCCCAGGTCGAGCGCATCGGCCATGTCGGCGATACCGAGCACCGGGTGCTCCGCGGTGAAACACGTGAGCATCGCCAGACCAGCTACCAGCGAGGATGAGAACCGGCCGTGATTCTCTGGATCAAGATGCTTAGACATCGCTCAGAGCCCCGCCAACCCAGGCCCACTGACGCTTGGGGTGGTATGCCGCTCGTCGTCTCGGCGGTACCCCAGCCGAGCGGAAACCCTGTCAGCCGTAGCGACCAGATGGGGGCCAAGCGCACCGACGAAGTCCGCGAACGCGATCATCGAATCGTGTGCGTCCATTCCGACCGCCCCAACGACCTCACGGGAGTCTGAGCGGATCGGCGC
>Ga0187855_10002410_pt1 | contig 14177 bp, 9 predicted proteins | sample June2016WEW_8_10_2_FD_132969 | JGI IMG/M metagenome (GOLD analysis project Ga0187855, IMG submission 132969) | Peatland microbial communities from SPRUCE experiment site at the Marcell Experimental Forest, Minnesota, USA - June2016WEW_8_10 | ecosystem: Environmental > Terrestrial > Soil >...
GCGACGTCAGCAGGACGCCCGGAGTCAAGCGGCGGAAGTATCTCCAGTAGGTCCAGCCTGTAATGGCAAAACCCTCAAAAGGAGGAAATCCATCCCAGTCTCCACGTTGGTGGAGGCGCGCCAGACGGCCCACAGCCCAGGTGCAATGACCAGCGCAAACCAGGCTGCCAGAGCACCCGCCGACTGTTGCGTCCGGCGCACAGCGAGCCAGGCGAGAGCGCCCAGCACCACCGCCAGCAGCGCGCGGTAAACCTCCGGGTTTTGCACCTCGAATACCATGCAGGTCCAATAAGCCAATGCGGGTGCGACGATGGCGGCCCAAAACAGGACACGGCCCAGACGTGTGCCGCGGGTCTTGCAGACAGAAAGAAAGCGGAGGCGGCGAAGACGAGGGTGGAGTAGGCCGACCAATCCGCCAGCCGCGATGGGATCAGGCTGAAACTGAACAGCAGCATGCCGGCGAAATGCGCGATAATGCAGGCCCAGCCGATCATCCACAGGCGGGCGCGCGGTTGGCGGTCGCGCAGGTAGATTCAGGTGAAAGGCCGACCAGTATGCTCATCACCCCAAGAGTGAGGATGCGTTGAAATTGTGGAAACATCTTATTCTCCTACCTCAACTCGCGAGCGTATCTACGCTTGCGTGGCCGTTGCTTCTTGAGGCAGGTCGCGGCGCGCCACGAGCGCCGCGTCTTCTTCGCCCGGCAGCAATCCGCCGGGCAGCCAGAGCGTAAACGCGGATTCCTGGCCCAACTGTCTCAACTATTTGGCCCGCAGCGACGAGCCTTTCGAGTCGCCGCGACGTCCACCGTGGAAGACCAGTCAGAACGAATCCCGTCACCGTCTCGAAGCCAACAGAATCGGGCGGCCCTGTCAGCACTACTTAAGGTTATTGCATCCGCTCGCTGGAAGTCCTACACGTGTAATCGCCTCGCCGGGACTCTGATGGACGCTTATCCGGCGAAGGGGAATCTCGGCTCCGAAATTCTCTGCTCCCGGTAATGAAAAAGGTCGCATTTGGGAGCCAAATCTAAGTCATTTATTCTAGCTCGTCTGGAGAATCTGTGGGCGACGCCGGTTTTTGTGGAATCATGGAACTGGCATTAGAAATGTCGGTAAGCCACACTGTTTCAACGGATTCCAGGTTGCTCGTAACATGTTAAACCCGCATTTTGGAGCCCGGCGGAACCGGCCTGGATTTCAAGGTCTGCGCAGCTCCTCGTTCCGAAGGCCATTTTGCGGGTGGCGGTTGGCAGCCGACCGATGTTCCCTTCGGTAATCACCTCGACTCAGCCGACGAAGCCGTGCCGGTTCCAGCAGGTTCTGTCTCCTTCTCACGCCTCCTGCTCGATTTCCGACCACCGGGAAAGCGCACTTCTTGTTCTTTCTTCTTAGAAAGGTTTTTTGTTTTGGTTTTCAGAGGGTCACAGGGGAAAAGCGCGTCCAGGAGAGTCTACTGCCACCGAGTCACCCACGAATTCCGCCGACGAGCCTTTATTCTCAACCCCGTCAAGGGGGCGGCGAGCCGGTCCGCTGCATTCCAAAACATTCTTGCCAGTGCTTCCAATCTCTGGTACATTTCCGGGTTCGCGAACAGTCAGGCGCCGCGAGGGTACGCGTTGGCAGGGTTCAGCCCGGCGCCCCGCTGATCCCGGCAACGCGTCGTGGGACTGCAAGGCACGCGCCTGATCGCGGTAGTCGGCGGCAACAACAAAGTGAGCTTTGGCGTATCCCATCGCGACGCCCGGCCAGCCGGGCGCATCGTGTAAGGTATACGTAGGCGCGCCTGGAGGACTTTATGAATACGATTTCCAAACACGAACTCGATAACCTATGCATCAACACGATCCGCATGCTATCGGCGGACGCGGTGCAGCATGCCAACTCGGGCCACCCCGGCATGCCCATGGGCGCCGCCGCCATGGGCTACACTCTGTGGACGAAGTTTCTCAAGCACAATCCCCATAATCCGCATTGGTTCGACCGCGACCGTTTTGTGTTGTCCGCCGGACACGGGTCGATGCTTCTGTACAGCCTGTTGCACCTGACCGGCTACGACCTTTCGATGGAGGAGATCCAGCATTTCCGGAAGTGGGGCAGCCAGACGCCTGGACACCCGGAGCGGGGGCATACCGCCGGCGTGGAGGTTTCCACGGGGCCGCTCGGACAGGGCTTCGGTAATGGTGTCGGCATGGCGATCGCGGAAGCCTGGCTTGCCGCGCGCTACAACCGGCCGGGGCACAACATCGTCGACCACTATACGTACGCGATTTGCGGCGACGGCGACTTGATGGAAGGAGTCACTCAGGAAGCCGCTTCGCTCGCCGGGCATTTGCGGCTAGGCAAACTGATCTACCTGTACGACCAGAATCATATTTCGCTCGCCGGCGCCACTGGTCTCGATTTTACCGAGGATGTGGCAAAGCGGTTCGAAGCCTACGGATGGCACACGCGCAGCGTGTCGGACGGCAACGACACAGACGAAATCGCCAGGGCCATTCAAGAAGCGCAGGCGGAGAATCGGCGGCCTTCGTTAATCCTCGTCCGGACCCATATCGGCTATGGGAGCCCCAACAAGCAGGACAACTTCTCGGCACATGGCAATCCCCTGGGAGAAGACGAGCTCGTAGCAACCAAGAAAGCTCTCGGATGGCCGACCACCGAGAAGTTCTATTTGCCGCCGGATGCTGTAGATCACTTCCGCCTGGCGGTTCAGGCCGGCGCGGCGGCCGAACAGGAATGGCGCGCTAAAATCGCCGCCTATCAAATCGCATTTCCTGCCGAGGCGGCGGAGTTCGACCGAATCGTGAGCGGACAGCTTCCCGATGCCTGGCAGTCCGATTTGCCCAAATACACGCTCTCCGATAAACCCATCGCCACCCGGGCGGCCGGCGGCGCGGCGCTGAACGCATTGGCGAAACACCTGCCGAACATCATCGGTGGCTCTGCCGATCTGAATCCGTCGACCGACACGGCCATGAAAGGTTTTGGGGATTTTCAGCCATCCGAGGCAGAGGGGCCGGGTACGTTGGGCGCCGTCGGTGGTGAATGGAGCTACGCGGGGCGCAACATCGCCTTCGGAGTGCGCGAACACGCCATGGGGGCGGCGGTGAACGGGATGGCCGCCCATGGGGGAGTGCTGCCCTTCAGCGCGACTTTCTTCGTGTTCTCGGATTACATGAAACCCGCAATCCGGCTAGGAGCGCTGAGCCGGCTCAAGGCGATCTACGTGTTCACGCACGATAGCGTCGGTGTCGGCGAGGATGGTCCCACGCACGAGCCGGTGGAACAACTCGCCGGCGTGCGTGCCATCCCGGGCTTGACGGTGATTCGTCCCGCCGATCCGGCGGAAACGGTCGAGGCGTGGGCCTTCGCGGTGCAGCACGATGGCCCGACGCTGCTCGTCCTGACGCGGCAGGCTGTCGCGCACCTCGATCGCAGCCAATCCAACTCCCCGGATGTTGCCAGAGGAGCCTACATCCTCTCCGCAGCCGGCGGCGATTCGCCGGATGTAATTCTCATTGGAACCGGTTCGGAGGTTCAGTTGTGCATGCGGGCCCAGGAAACGCTGATCCCTTCTGGCGTCAAGGCCCGCGTGGTCAGCATGCCGAGTTGGGAATTGTTCGACGCCCAGGACGACGCGTATCGCGAAAGCGTACTGCCAAAACGGATCAAAAAGCGCGTCACGGTCGAAGCCGCGGCGTCCCTCGGCTGGCGCCGCTGGGCGGGTGATGAGGGCACCGTCATCGGTATCGATCGCTACGGAGCGTCCGCGCCTGGCGAGGAGATCTTCAGACATCTGGGCATCACTGCGGAGCGTGTCGCGGCGGAAGCGCTTCGGTTGTTGGGGAAGAGCCCGGTCGCCGGCTAGGATCCCACGTAGAGTCCATGTCCCTGTCTTGAATGGGCAACACGCTTGGGCCGTCCTTCTGGCGCGTGGCGGCGGACCGTCTTGCAGAACCTGCCTGCTGGATTTGCTGGAGATGTACGGCCGAAGCAATCCTGCCGCCTCATTGGGGCAGGAGGTTCCTGAGCCAGACGTGCGAGCGTCTAGAAACGCTGCGCCGCCGTGGTCCAAGCCACCAATGGCGACCTTTACGGGACAACGCGGCAATTATGGGACGATCTTCAAAATCACCCCGAGTGGCACGCTGACGACGCTATACAGCTTCTGCTCCCAAAGCGCGTGCACGGACGGCGCAATCCCTGTCGCGCTCGTGCAGGCCACCAACGGCGACTTGTACGGGAACAACCGAGGAGGGCGGAACCGAGGCCATCGGCGGTGGTACGGTCTTCAAAATCACCCCGAGTGGCACGCTGACGACGCTATACAGCTTCTGCTCCCAAAGCGCGTGCAAGGACGGCGCAATCCCTGTCGCGCTCGTGCAGGCCACCAATGGGGACTTCTACGGGACAACCTTCGATGGCGGGACCAGTGATGGGAAGGTCTTCAGCCTGTCTGTAGGTCTGGGCCCGTTTGTGAAAACACCGCCTACCTCCGGCAAGGTGGGAGCGGCGGTCAAGATTCTGGGCACCGATCTGACGGGTGCAACTAGTGTCAGCTTTAACGGCATAGCGGCTGTGTTCACCGACGTCTCACCTTCACTTATCACAACCACGGTACCCACGGGAGCCACCTCCGGAAAAGTCGAGGTGGTAACTCCCAGCGGCACGCTTTCGAGCAACGTGTCCTTCCGGTTGCCATAAAGCAAAAAGCCGCACTTCTCTGCCCAAGAGCTCGGAGAGCACCCCAAGAGTCCCCCCAAAAGGTTAACGGGTTTGCCTGCGAGAGAATGCGATTCGGCTCGACGCGGCCCTCCTACTTCTCTAATGGTTTGGCGGGGTTCCGGGCGGAAGGTGGCTGTCCGAGTTGCTACCCTGTGGCGCAATGACACGGGGCCCCCATGCGAAACGGCGTGTTTTCAACCAAGTAATTTGGCAAAACAAGTGCGGATGCATCGAGCCATGCTGAAGAACGTACTTGCCTGCCTGGTCCTGCTCAGGGCAACCGTCGCCAGTGCCGGCGCGCCCAGCTTTCTTCTGGGGTTCGACTTCTCGGAGTCATTCGGGTTCTCCGACGTCCCACCAACCGATTTGGCCACCGATGGAACGGGCGCGATCTACATGCTGGGTATGACCTACAACCCTAGCACGTTGCCGGCGGTCACCACGGTGCTGGGCCAGGCCAGCGGAGCTGATTCGTTCGTGCTCAAGCTTTCGCCCAATGGCAAACAGATCGTTTATCTGACGGCGCTCGGGTTCGTTGCCAACGCGATGGCCGTCGATGCGGCCGGCGGCGTGTACATCGCTGGAACGAATACCGTGGGTAAGCTCAACCCGACAGGTACAGCCTGGGTTTACCAAATGACGGCCGGTGTGGATGTGTCATTAGTGAGTCTGGCGGCGGACGCGGCCGGTCATGCCTATGTCTTAGGGTTCACGGCCCCAGGAGGCTCGATCCAGACCACTGCCCGTGCCTTTCAGCAAACGGAACCCAACACGACTTACCAGCATCAATTCGTCCTGCGCCTGAACGCGGCGGGAACGGCTTTCGACTACGCGACATACTTGACGAGCAGCCAAGGCGAGATTCCCGGGAGCATTGCGGCGGACTTATCGGGCGCTGCGATTGTCTCCGGCATAACCACTTCGACTGATTTCCCAACGACTCCCGGAGCGTATCAGGGCCAGGCCGTTCCTTCGTTACCAGCAACATTCCTGACCCGCCTGCTGCCGGACGGCGCGGCGTTGATTTATTCGGCTTTGCCGGCTTGGGTGGAAAGCACATCCCCGATAGCGGTCGATCCGGATGGGAATGCCGTGCTGGCTGTTTCCGGGGGCCCGCTACTCCGCTTTAGCCCGCAGGGTACGCTTACCTTTTCCAAGCCGAATCCGGGCATTGGCGCCCTGGCTACTACGGGTATTGGCGCCCTGGCTCTGGATACTGCCGGCAACATCTATGGACTTGCCAATGCGAATGCCGGATACGTAGTGAGCAATAGCCTGTTTCCTTGCCAACCGTCGTCGACGGCTCTTTCGTCGACGGCTCTTACGATGCTCGATTCCGGCGGCACGGTCTTGCAGTCCACTTACCTTCCACAAGGTACGCAGGCCGCCACACTGGCGCTCGGCCCAGACTCCCAAGTGTACGTCAGCGGTTACGCCTACTCCCCGTTTGTACCGACGCAAGCTATTGCCGGTGCATCGCCCGATGGATGCTTTCTGGCGCGATTCTCGCAGAATCCGGCCGCGCAGCCGGTGCAGTTAGCGTGCATCGGCAACGCTGCGAGTTTCAATGCGGATCCGGTGGCGGGGGGCGAAATAGTAGCTTTGTTTGGGCAGGGGCTTGGTCCCGCGCAAGGAACGCAGCCGCAGGTCACGCTCGAAAGCGGGTTTCCAGATCAGGTTTCCGATGTCCAGGTGACGTTCAATGGAACGGCGGGGCCGCTGCTGTACGTTCAGGACGGCCAGATCAACGCCATCGTCCCGTGGTCGCTGGCGACCGCATCAACGGCTGAAATCTGCGTCTCATACAAGGGAACCAAGACGAATTGTCTCGATTGGCCGGTAGCGAGCGCGGCGCCGGGGGTCTTCACGGTGGATGGCGTTCATGCGGCCGCTCTGAATCAGGACGGCACCATCAATTCGGCCGAGAATCCGGCGGCGCCCGGCTCCATTGTCTCGGTGTTTGCCACGGGCTTGGGTCCCGTCAATCCGCCACAACTGGATGGTGCTATCGTCAAGCCGCCGTTGCCCGTCAACGACCTTCAGTTCCAGGCATACTTTGTATCCGGATTCCTCGGGGTAGGTATCGTGCCGCTCGAAACCCAATATGCGGGACCAGCCCCGTACCTTGTTGCGGGAGCCAGCCAGATCAATTTTGTTGCTCTGGACATTTTGCAACTCGATAGCTTGGCGGTGCAACTCTTTGGTTTATCGACCTCCGCCGAAAGTAACGCGTTTGTTGTGTACGTGTCCGGCATTTGAGGCCAGGATAGGGCGGGCTACGCCCCCCTGCGTCGCGAGGAGTCCCTGGAGGGTACCCGCCGCGGCCAGACAGGTCATGGCCCTTAAGGTGACAACCGTTATAAGTGCCGGGCGTGCCAACCGACCTCGGATCGTCGTCAGCCAAAGCCACACCGTAGACCGGCGAGCCGCTGACCATGCTTCCGAGTCTGCGTATGACACCGCGCGGCTCCAAGAGGCCTGTTCAGCTCATGGATCAGCGCGTGGAGTCGTCCGGCGCTGTGTTCGCTGTGCTCTCCCGGAGCCGGGCGGCTTGGGTCATGAGGTAATTCCGTTCCGGCAGGCTGGTCGTGCGTCCGGCGGCAATCCGGTAGCGTTCCATCGCCGCCTCATGGTCTCCGGCCATTTCCAGCAAATGGGCGCGAACGGCGTCGAGGCGATGGTGGCCGGCGAGTCGTCCATCGGCGTCGAGCGCATCAAGCAGCTTGAGTCCAGCGTACGGGCCGTCGACCATGGCCACGGCGATGGCGTGATTGAGCATCACCATGGGATTGTCGGTCATGGGCTTCAGTAGGTCGTACAGCGCCAAGATCTGCGGCCAGTCAGTGTCCGCAGCGCGGGCCGCTTCGTCATGCACGGCGGCGATGGCGGCCTGCAACTGGTACGCGCCGATCGACCCTTTCGACAGGGCCGCGGTGATGAGCGCGATGCCCTCGGAGATTGCCTCCCGATCCCACTGGGTTCGATCCTGTTTCGTGAGCGGGACCAACTCGCCGTCAGGTCCGGTGCGTGCCGCGCGGCGCGCATCGGTCAACAACATGAGCGCAAGCAATCCGGCGACCTCGGGATCGTCTGGGAGCAAATTGTGAACGGCGCGCGTCAGCCGGATCGCCTCACGGGATAGCTCGGGCCGCTGGAGTTGCGCGCCGCCGCTCGCGGTGTAGCCTTCGTTGAAGATCAAATAGAGCACGTGCAGCACGGCGCGGAGCCGTTGGGCGCGCTCCTGGTTGGTCGGTAGGCTGAAGGGCACGCCGGATGCCTTGATGTTTTGCTTGGCCCGGCTGATGCGCTGCGCCATGGTCGCCTCCGGCACCAGGAACGCGTTGGCGATTTCGAGCGTGGTCAAGCCGCCTACCGCCCGCAGCGTCAAGGCGATTGCGGATGACGGAGTCAGGGCGGGGTGGCAGCACATGAATAGCAGGATGAGCGTGTCGTCCTGATCGGTTTCATTTTCACTGCCGGGCGGAGGCGCCAGTTGGTCGAGCTGCATGGCTGCCGCGGTTTCCCTGCGGCGGCGAGCCATTTCGCTACGCAGGTAGTCGGTCATGCGGCGGGAAGCGACCTGAATCAGCCAGGCGCGCGGATTGTCCGGAAGGCCTTCGCGCGGCCATTGAACGGCAGCCGCAACCAACGCCTCCTGAACGGCGTCCTCGGCGGCGGTGAAGTCACGGAAGCGGCGGATGATCGCGCCGAGCACCTGCGGCGCTAGCTCGCGCAACAGATGCTCGGAACTGGCGTCCAAGGGACTCGAGGTCACAGCAATTCTTCGGGCGGACCGCTCATCACCTGCCGCACTTCGATGGGGTTGTTCATTGGTGCCCCGCCGGGTCCCGGCGCTGCCGATGCACGGGCGGCGATCTCATAGGCTCGCTCCGGACTCTCGACATCGACGATCCAGTATCCCGCGAGAAACTCTTTGGCTTCCGGGAATATGCCATCGGTGATCGGGGCGCCGTCTTTGCCGGCGCGCACGACCTTGGCCTGATCCGGCCCGGCCAAGCCTTCGGCGGCCGCCAACTCTCCGGATTCGCTGAGATCCTTGTTGAATGCGTTGACGAATGCGGCGTACGCCTGGACGTCGTTTCTCGGCCAGGCGCTGAACGAATCCCAACTCTGCTTCGTGCCTCCCGTCAGCAGGATGAATTTCATGTCTTGCGCTCCTTTCGATTCTCGCACTGGTTTGTGCGCTGTCATGGGTTAGTCGGAGCAGAGGGGCGTGTTTTCGACATCCTAAACAAGGATTGCGGTTGGCAGGCGAAAGCGCCTGCCCCACCACGCTACCGCAGAATCTTCGGGCGGCCTGCTCGTCTGCCGGACATCGATGGGTTAGTCGGAGCGGGAGGAGGTTCCTAGGCGGCCGGTGGGCAGGCGAAAGCGCCTGCCCACCTTTACGACGTCACAGTAGATCTTCGGGCGGACCGCTCATCACCTGGCGCACTTCGATCGGCATGTTCATAGGGACTCCGCCGGGTCCCGGCGCCGCCGACGCCTGGGCAGCGATCTCATAGGCTCGCTCCGGAGTCGGGACGTCGACGATCCAGTAGCCAGCGAGAAACTCTTTGGACTCCGGGAATACGCCGTCGGTGATCGGCGCGCCGTCCTTGCCGGCTCGCACGATCTTGGCCTCGTGCGGGTTGGCGAGGCCTTCGGCGGACACCAACTCTCCGGATTCGCGGAGCGACTGGTCGAAAGCGAGCTGGAACGCGATGTGCGCCTGGAGATCCTTTTTCGGCCAGGCGGCAAAGGTTTCGTAGCCGTTCTTTGGGCAGTTCATCATCAGAATGTATTTCATGTCTTCGGCTCCGTTCGATTCTGTTGGCAGGCGAAAGCGCCTGCCCCACCGCGTCAAAGCAGATCTTCGGGTGGGCCGCTCATCACCTGGCGCACTTCGATTGGCATATTCATCGGGACCCCGCCGGGCGCGGGCGCCGCCGATGCCCGGGCAGCGATCGCATAGGCTTGCTCAGGAGTCTCGACGTCGACGATCCAGTAGCCGGCGAGAAACTCTTTGGCCTCAGGGAAGACGCCGTCGGTGATCGGCGCGCCGTCTTGGCCGGCTCGCACCACCTTCGCCTCGTTTGGGCTGGCCAGGCCTTCAGCGGACACGAATTCTCCGGATTCGCGGAGGGACTTGTTGAGACTGTGCATGAACGCGATGTGCGCCTGTATGTCCTTTTTCGGCCAAGCTGCAAACGTCTCATAGCCGTTCTTTGGGCAGTTCATCATCAAAATGTACTTCATGTCTTTGCTCCTTTCGATTTTCGCACTGGTTTGTGCGCTTTCACTGGTTGGTCGGAGCAGGCGGCGCGTTCTCGACATGGGCGGACGAAGATTTCGGGGAAAAATGCTAAATTTAGTTGGCAGGCGAAAGCGCCTGCCCCACCTCGCTGGAGACAAGTGATGACTCCCACACGGCGGTACGAGGACAAGGTTCTTCTGCTGCTTACGCTCATCATTGGGGCGGTGGTCGGCGTGGTGGTGGTCGCCTTTATCCTGCTGACCGAGAATCTGGGCTCCCGCATGTATCCGGCGCACGGAGCGGCGTGGCGGCGGCTGGCGATCCCGGTCATAGGGGCGCTGAGCACCGGCTTTCTTCTGTCGCGATATTTTCCGAACGCGCGCGGCAGCGGCATTCCGCAAACCAAGACGGCGCTGTTCCTGCGCGACGGCTTTATCGCTTTCCGCACGGTGGTGGGGAAGTTCTCGTTGTGCGCGGTTTCTCTGGCGAGCGGCATCGCGCTAGGGCGGGAGGGTCCTTCGGTGCAGGTAGCCGCCGGGATCGCTTCGGTGCTGGGGCGAAAACTGGGGCTGTCGAAGAGCAGCGTGCGAGCTTTGCTGCCGGTAGGCGCGTCGGCTGCGCTCGCTGCCGCATTCAACACGCCGATTGCCGCGGTGCTCTTTACGCTCGAAGAAGTGATGGGCGATATGCACGCGCCGGTGCTCGGTTCGATCGTCCTCGCCTCCGCCACCTCCTGGATTGTGCTGCACCTGCTGCTGGGCGATGAGCCGTTGTTCCATGTGCCCGCGTATCAACTGGTCAATCCGCTGGAGTTTCTGATATACGCGGTGTTGGGCGTGGTGGGCGGGTTTGTTTCAGCGGCCTTCGTCAAACTTCTGCTTTGGCAGCGCAAGCGCTTTCTGGCGATGCCGAAGTCGAACGAGTGGTGGCAACCGGCGGTGGGCGGGCTGACGGTGGGCATCCTGGGCTGGTTCTTTCCGGACGTGCTGGGCGTGGGCTATGGCGTCGTGGGCCAGGCGTTGAATGACGAGATCGTGATTCGCACGATGGCGCTATTGGTGCTGCTGAAGCTGGTGGCCACGGCCACTTGCTACGCATCGGGCAACGCGGGCGGCATTTTTGGTCCCAGCCTGTTCATCGGCGGGATGATGGGAGGCGCCGTCGGCGGTGTGGCGCATTTGCTGTTGCCGGACTACACGGGCAGCGTGGGAGCTTATGCGCTGGTGGGAATGGGGGCGGCGTTTGCGGGCATCATTCGCACGCCACTGACTTCCGTGATCATGATTTTCGAGATCACGCGCGACTATTCGATCATTGTGCCGCTGATGATCGCGAACCTGATCGCCTACTTCATTTCCAGCCGCCTGCAGGAAGAGCCGATCTACGAAGCGTTGCTGCATCAGGATCACGTTCACCTGCCATCCGGCGCGAAAGCCCGGGAAGCGCTGGTCATGGTGGGGCAGGCGATGCGGCCCTCCGGGCAGGTTCTGCAAGCCGACCTGCACGTCAGGGAAGCCGCGAAGCTGGTGGATCGGGAAGTGGGCGCCTGGCCCGTGGTCGACCAGAACGGATTGCGAGGGATGCTGACCGCCGCGCAACTGGATCGGGCCGTGAAAGAAGGGCGGGGCGGCGAGGGGTTAGGCCAGCTCGTGCCGGTACCCACACCACAGAAGCTCGATGCGGAAGACTTTCCCCATCTGCATCCCGACCACACGCTGGACATCGCCATGCAGCGCCTGGCGGAGACCGGGCTGAGCGTCGTACCCGTGGTCAGCCGGACGAATCCGCGGGAACTGAAGGGCACGGTTTCGATGCAGGACGTCATGGCGGCGTACGCCATGGGGAAAGTGGGCCAGAGCTCCGACGGGCCGACGACCGAGACAGGCAAGCCTTTCGCGTTGTTGGCGGGCGTGCTGGCGGTGCTGATCGGGCTCGCGGTGCTGGGCGGTTTCCTCAGTTACTACTATCGCGCGGAGCGGGCGGGCAGGGCGCAGCATTTCTACCAAGAGGGTAATGAATTATTGGCTAGAGGATTGAACGAGGAAGCTATCGGGAATTACCGCGAAGCGTTGGCCATGTCGCGTAAGAGCCAGTACCGGTTGGCGCTGGCACTGGCGCTGGTCACAGCCGGTCACCTGAATGAAGCTACGATCTACCTGAAAGAGCTGCTGAGCAGCGAGCCCACCAGCGCGCCCGCGAATCTCGGCATGGCGCGGGTGGCCGCGCGCGGTGGACGCATCGATGAGGCTGTGAGCTACTATCATCACGCGCTTTACGGCGTCTGGCCGGACGATGCGAGCGGGCATCGTGCGGCGGCGCGGCTCGAGCTGATTCAGATGTTAGGCCAAGCCGGCCGGCGGAAGCAGGCCCAGGCCGAGTTACTCGCGATGCTGGCAGCCATGCCCGGCGACATTCGGGTGAAGAAGCAGACTGCTCCGCTGCTGGTCGAGTACGGGCTGCCCAAGGAGGCGGTGGACCTTTTCCGGGATATTACCGAGCACGACGCGCAAGATGAGGAAGCCTTCGCAGGTCTCGGTGAGGCGGAGTACGAGCTAGCCGACTACGCGGCCGCGCGGGATGCGCTGACGACGGCGTTGCGGCTGAATCCTAACGACACGACGGTGGAAAAGCGGCTGGAGGCCTGCAATCGGATCATGGCGCTGGATCCGACGAGCCGGGGAATGAGCGCGGCTGAACGATTCCGGCGCAGCCAGGAGGTGCTGGCGGCCGTTCTCGACGCGCTGGACGAATGCTCGCCGCCCGCCTTACGAGAAACGATGGACACCGCGCGGAAGTCGCTGGTGAAGGGCTCGCGGCCGCGATCTTTCAGCGATGCCGCGGAGAAAAACACGTCGATGGCGGAGCAACTGTGGGCGGCGGGGGCGAAGGCTTGCGTGTCCATGCCTGCGGCGGATGCCCCTCTGAGCAGGGTCATGGCGCGGCTGGCTGGGAGATAGGGCGCGCGGCGAACTGAAGTTCGGCGGTTGGCAGGCGAAAGCGCCTGCCCCACCTGGGCCAGCAAATGTAGAAACTCCAGACGCGAACTGAAGTTCGCTGCGGCAAGCTGAAGCTTGCGCCACTATTCGGGATGCTGTTTCTCGATTGCCTCGGTCATCCCCGTTTCCCATTTCTCCGTGGCGTCGTATCCGATGCCCTTCAGCTTGATCACTCCACTAGGATCTACAATCCAGTTTTGCGGTATCCCGCTGACCTTCAGCGTATCTTCCACATAGCTATGCGCCGGGAGCACTGTTAATGCGAGCTTGTGCTCCGTCATGAAGGGCTCGATCAAACCGGGATTGTCGTCCATGTTAAGAGTGACAAATTGCACTTTCCGACTATCTTTATACTTCTCCGTCAGCTTCTGTAGGCGAGGCAACTCCTCGCGGCAGTAGGTTCACCAGGATGCCCAGAAATTCAGGAAGGTCACCTTGCCCTTCAGCGACGCCAGGGTCCAGGTCTTACCCTTGATATCTGTGATATCGAACGCCGGCAGCGGCTGGTTGGCATCCTCCCAAGTGAGCCCGGCGACGGTGGCTAGCGAATCGGCGCGACGCCCATACCACAATTGCCAGCCGTCGTTGGTCCCGCCCAGCTTCGTCCACAACCGGCGGGCATTCTCCGCGACTTCGTCTTTCACGCCGGTTTCCGGTGTTTGCTGCGCGTCGAGGCGCGACAGCAGGGCATCCTCATAGTAGGCCATGGCGTCCTGATCGTGGCCTTCCAGCTCGGCGGCGCGCGCCATCAGCGCCCACCAGGATGCCAGCCGGATGGTGTACTCTTTCTTAAACTCTGCCTTGTCGCCTGCCAGCCCCTTGCTCGCTTGTAACTCATCCTCCATACGCGACAGCGTTATCCTGGCCTTCTCCGCCTGCTTCAATTGGATATAGCCATCGGCCTGGTAACCGCTGCCTGTCACCGGGTCGAGAGACCGATAGAAAGTAAACTCCTGCAGATTTTCTTTGGTTGCGTAGGTGTCATACAGTGGATCCGCAGATTCCTCCTTGACCTTCGTCAGCCCCTTGGTGGCCAGTTCCACTACTTTTTCGGGTTGCAGGTGCTTCCTCGCCAGGACGCGGGCAATGGTGAAGTAGTCGTAGAAACTCGGCCCATCCGGCCCGGCGTCGCCAGTTACGAGCTTGTAATATTCATCAGCGGTGGCTACAACGTCGGCGGCCGGCGTGTCTTCCAGA
>Ga0187855_10002413_pt1 | contig 14165 bp, 11 predicted proteins | sample June2016WEW_8_10_2_FD_132969 | JGI IMG/M metagenome (GOLD analysis project Ga0187855, IMG submission 132969) | Peatland microbial communities from SPRUCE experiment site at the Marcell Experimental Forest, Minnesota, USA - June2016WEW_8_10 | ecosystem: Environmental > Terrestrial > Soil >...
CACCCATGCAATCGTCACCGGCAAGCCGATCTTCGGGATTGATGTTGAACTGCCGGGAATGCTGCATGCAGCGATTGAGAAGGCCCCCGTGTTTGCCGGCAAGGTGAAGTCAGCCAACATCGATCAGATCAAAGCGTTGCCCGGCGTCCGGTATGTTCTGGTGATTGACGGCGGCATCGCTCCAGCCGCCTACACACCCTGGGAGCCCGGGATGGAACCGGGCATTGCGATCGTAGCGGACAACTGGTGGCAAGCCCAGCAGGCTCGCGAACAACTCGTAGTTGACTGGGACCTCGGCCCAGCCGCCGCTCAAAGCTCGGAGGGTTTCAAGAAACGCGCAGAGGACCTGCTTCAAGCCCAGCCCGCAAACACCCTGCGGAAGTATGGCGACGTGGACGCCGCGCTGAAGTCATCGGCCAAAGTAGTCGATGCCACCTACCAATATCCGTTCATTGCGCATGTCACCCTTGAGCCGCAAGGAGCTACGGCGCATTGGAAAGACGGAAAGCTGGAAATGTGGTCCACGAGCACTCTGCCGGTCGATGGCCGAGGGCTGGTGGCAAAGACACTCGGAATTCACGAGAGCGACATCACCACGCACATGATGCGCTCGGGAGGCAGCTTTGGCAGGCGACTGCAGAACGACTACCTGGTGGAAGTGGCCTGGATCGCCAAGCGCATTGATGCCCCGGTCAAGCTGCTGTGGTCGCGCGAAGATGACATCGCGCACGATCCCTTCCGGCCGGGAGGCACGGTTGGGCTGAAAGGCGGCCTTGATACGCAGGGCAAGCTCACGGCCTGGCGGCATCACTTCGTGACCTTTGGCGATGACAAGCACTCGACGTCCGGAGGCGGCATCGGTCAGGACACGTATCCTGCCGGCTTCGTTCCGGCTTATGCGCTCTACACGTCCCTGCAGCCACTCATGCTCCGGACTGGAGCTCTCCGCGCCCCCGGCGACAACGCCTACTGCTGGGTTTCACAGTCCTTCCTTGACGAGATGGCACACGCGGCCGGACGGGATCCGCTCGAGTTCCAACTTGAGCTTCTGAGTAACAAGCAAGCGCCATGGTCCTCGGGCGAACACGATGCTGTCGGCGACCACGAACCGACGGGACAATCCGTACTCATAGCCGACCGGTTTAAAGGCGTGCTTGAGTTAGTCGCAGAGAAGTCCGGCTGGGCTCATCGCCCCAAGGTGCCGGGGCGCGGAATGGGAATCGCCGCATGGTTCTGTCATCTGGGTTACTTCGCCGAGGTCGCGGATGTAAGCGTTGACGAAGGCAATCAAGTGACGGTGCACCAGATCTGGGCTGCAGGCGATGTTGGTAGCCAAATCATTAACCCGGCCGCGGCTGAGAACATCGCCTTTGGCGGCATCATCGAGGGAATGAGCCATCTGGGCCAGGAGATCACTCTGGCAGACGGCAGAATCCAGCAGTCGAACTTCCACAACCATCCGCTGATCCGCATGAGACAGGCGCCGAAGATCGAGGTGTCTTGGCGCAAGACCGACTATGCGCCAACAGGTTTGGGTGAGCCAACGCTGCCGCCCACTTTGCCTGCGGTCACCAACGCCATATTCGCCGCTACTGGCAAAAGGATTCGTACGCTGCCGCTGAAGCGGAGCGGGTTCAGTTGGGCTTGAATGCCTTTTGGTGATGAATCGCCAGCTGGAGCCATTGAGGCCTCGTCGAGCGCTAAAGCTAAACAACTCTCGGGAGCAAGGACCGCAAGTCGTCCAGATCTTCAACCCCAAATCTGTTCGCTCGTTCTCCATCCGTCCACAATTGCTGCGGCCGCCAGGGGAAAGAAGTGGCGCTGGCCACAGATACATCGACCTCTGATCTGGATGACGTGGCCGGCGTATTGAGCTCTTTCCTAGATTACAGACAGAGTCAGTATATTCGGCGCAATTGTCACCAAGGTCACAAAATTCGTGCGGATGCGGGAGGACAAGGACCCGAAGTCGGTAGTTCGCGAAGAGATGCGGATACCCGATTTACCTCAAGCTATATCAGGAATTGCGCCTGCATCATTTTCCTTTTCACTCTCAGGGAGTTTCTTGGGGCCTCTGAATAGATCCACCCCAATGTCACTGACGGTTGAGCCGGTGACTCTCCTCATGAACATTTCCTTCGCGAAAGCCTCTTCGGGCTTCTCGATCTCCATTCGCTCCGATCCGCGCTCAAGAATCAAGCGTTCTCCTGAATTAGAGACGACATTCCATAGATTCGGCATGAATCCTCCTGACGAACCCGCCCACCATTCTACGCTTGAGTAATCTTCATGACATCCAGGCGCTTCAAATCCTCGCTCCGGTAGAATCCCACCGGCACCAGGGGCTGGTAGCGACCTGCAAAGACTTTTCGCACGAGGCAAAGGCTGAAGGTGGAAGAGCCATCTGGGATTGGCGAATGAGTGCGTAGGAGCGATGACCCAGGAGTGATGTCCTCGCGGGAGGCGGTGTGCACGTCTCCCCGACGCGGTAACATCGTCATCGGGCAAAGGGACATTTGGCGGTTTCATCAATGCAATGCGGTGGCCGGACACAGAGCCGGCACAACATTGATCAGTGCGGTGAAACTAGTCTGTGAGTAAACCGCGGAAGTCGGGGAGAATGCGTACCAACGCTTAAACCTCGCCAAGTTGTGGGCCGGGCTTAATGAGCGTCGAAAAGTGGCGGGATCAGGATGCCGACTCCACGTTGAGAGGAGGAAGGTAACACGGCAGCCGCGTTAGTAGGTCTGCAAAACTTGGTAACCTCCTTGACCTGCTCAGAGATCACTTGCGGCAGGGGGAGACCGAACTGGTGCGGGATCAATCGGTCCGGATCGGCGCGACATGGGGAATCTTCTTCAAACGCTTTGCCGTCACCTCGTCAGTTCAAGGCTGCGAGGTGACCCTTAATGTGGCGAGATCTTAGTGGTGAAACGGTGTAATATTGCTGGCCACCGCGCAATCCTGAGCATCGTTCGCCTGCGGAATGGGTCGCTCAGAAGCTCATTCGCACGGGAACAAATAGGAAGTCTCTCAGTCCAGTCATACGCCGCCGCAAGACCTACATTGCGCCAGACGCAAGTCCAAGGAGCCGCATGGCCGCCGTCTTGCCGTTGGATACCTGTATCCCTCCCCGTACCAAATCCACATTCTGGCACGACCTTCTGGGTGGGGAAATCGGTCTTAGACCTCGTATTCAGTATGCTAACGTGTTCTTACACCCCAGCTTCCACGAGACGTTTGGCGGCCCCGCGGACTCCGGTGCCAAATGATGGCGACCGCCAAAAATCAAATGAGGGCCGATGGGAATCCAAGTTGCACTGAATCATCGGACACGCTATCGGTACGAGAAGGCGGTCTCACTTGGTCCGCAGATTATACAGTTGCGTCCTGCACCACATTGCCGAACCCCAATCCTTAGCTACTCGCTGAATGTCACTCCGTCGGAACACTTCCTCAGCTGGCAACGCGATCCTTCCTCGAACCATCAGGCGCGCCTTCTTTTTCCGAAGAAGACAAGCGAGTTTCTAGTCGAAGTGAACCTCGTCGCGGATCTATCCCCTATCAATCCTTTTGAGTTCCTATTGGACCCCGAAGTCGAGAGATACCCTTTCCAATACACGCAAAATCTTGCGAGGGATCTGTATACCTATCTTTTAGTGGAACGGCCTGGCCTCCCGCTTCAGACGTTTCTTGAAAGTTGCCGTGCCGAGAAGATCGGGACAATCGATTTCTTGTTGTTTCTGAATAGAAAAGTACGAGACGAAATTGGCTATGTCACGAGGCTTACGCCGGGCGTCCAGACCTGCGAGGAAACCCTCGAGAAACGCTCGGGTTCGTGTCGCGATTCCGCGTGGCTGCTCGTTGAGAGTCTCCGGAATCTTGGGATAGCAACACGGTTTGTCTCGGGATATCTGATTCAGCTTGCGGAAGAGGAGACGGTCTTGGCGGCCCCGCCGAGTCCTTCGCAAATGGACTCCGCCGATCTACATGCCTGGGCGGAGGCTTTTTTGCCGGGCGCTGGTTGGATTGGATTGGATCCGACCTCCGGTCTTCTCGCAGGCGCGGGTCATATCCCGCTGGTCTGCACATCCACCGCTTCACAGGCAGCACCAATTTCAGGCACGGCGGAGCCGGCCGGCGCCGACTTCAGCTACTCCATGTTTGTTCGCCGATTGAATGATTCTCGAATGCCTTCCATTTCCGACGCCGAAGAACAGTGGCGTCGCGTACTACAGGTTGCACACAGGGTGGACGCGGAGTTGGAGGCGCACGATGTACGGCTGACCATGGGCGGAGAGCCCACATTTGTCGGCATCGACGCCCCCGAGAGCCCCGAATGGAACATTGACGCCCTCGGCGACATGAAACGCAGCCGTGGCTTGGCTCTCATTCGTACCCTTCGCAAAAGCATGGCGCCTGAAGCGCTGCTTCACTATGGTCAGGGAAAATGGTATCCGGGTGAGCCCTTGCCGCGCTGGATGCTCAGCTGTTTCTGGCGTGTCGACGGCGTTCCCGTGTGGGAAGAGATCCAACTTATCGCACACGAGGATCACGACTACAGTTTTGAGACGCCCGATGCATTCAGGTTTATGAAGGCGCTGACGCGCCGTCTTCAGGTAACCTCGGAGAACGCGCTGCCTGCCTTTGATCCGACCATCGAATTGACGGAGCCGGCCGGGTACATCCTGCCGATCCGCCGTCGGCAACCGGACGGCCTTTTGCGCTGGTCGAGTCAATGGTGGTTTCCGCGTGTGGAGCGCGTCCCCTTGCTCCCAGGCGACTCACCGATTGGTTATCGCATACCGACCGAGTACATTCCATGGGTGGCGCCCGATGAGCTTGAGTATGAATTCGATGATGCACCGTTTGCGGATCGGGCCAGGTTGCCGAAATGCGTGACGCACCGCATGGAGTTGTTTGAAATAGAGCCGGAGGCCGACGCGCTGCCCTCTGTAGTGCGCGCGCCTGATGAAGTGTCCGAACTTATCCGGCCTTCGCTGTGTGTGCAGGCCCGCGAAGGTCGCGTTCATGTGTTTTTGCCGTATGCACCCGTACTTGCGGACTATCTCGATCTGGTTGGCGCCGTCGAGGATACATGTCGTCATCTGAAGATGCCAGTCTGGGTGGAGGGTTACACTCCGGCTCCCGATCCGCGGCTGCATTCGCTAAGCGTCACACCTGATCCCGGCGTTCTGGAAGTAAACTTGCCGCCCGCTAAAAATTGGGATGAACTTGAAAAGATCAAAACTCTGGTAGACCGGGACGCCCGCCGAAACCGATTGACGGCTGAAAAATTCGACTTCAACGGCAACCGGAATGCGACTGGGGGTGGCAGCCACATCGTGATTGGGGGCGCGACCATTTCGGACAGTCCCATACTGCGACGCCCGGATTTACTTCGGAGTATGGTTGCGTTTTGGCAGAATCACCCGTCGATGTCCTATCTGTTTTCCGGACTGTACGTCGGTCCCACGAGCCAATATCCGCGCGTAGACGAAGCGCGGATGGACGCGTTGTACGAACTCGAAGTTGCTTTTCGTCATCTTCCTACAACCGATTGCCCGCCAGCCGTTGTGGATGGATTGTTTCGGAACCTGCTCGCCGATGTGACTGGGAATACGCATCGCGCCGAGTTCTGTGTGGACAAGCTTTTTCCGCCCGCGGGTCTTGGATTGCAACTTGGCCTACTCGAATTGCGCGCCTTCGAAATGCCGCCGAATGTGCAAATGGGTCTTATGCAGATGTCGTTAGTCCGCGCATTGGTTTGCATGTTTTGGAAAAGGCCCTTCGAGGGCTGCTTGATTCGCTGGGGCGCGGCGCTCCACGACCGCTTTATGCTGCCGCATTTTGTTCAACAAGACTTTTGTGCCGTGCTCGCTCAATTGCGGCAATCCGGCTTCAATTTCGAGGATGAGTGGTTTGCTTCGCATCTGGAGTTTCGCTTTCCAAAGATCGGATCAATTTATGCGGATGGGGTGGAACTTGAACTGCGTCGAGCGCTCGAACCTTGGAACGTGCTCGCAGAAGAGACAAGCTCCGGCGGAACTGTTCGCAGTGTGGATTCATCGCTCGAGCGAATACAGGTGAAGGTGTCAGGGTTAACCGTGGAATCCCGCTTCGCCGTCACCTGTAATGGACGCCGGGTACCGCTTCAACCCGAGGTCGAGCCAGGAGTGGCGGTGGCTGGAGTAAGGTTTCGTGCACGTGAATTGTCGGCGACTTTGCATCCTACAATTCCCGTCCATGCACCCCTCCTCTTCGACCTTATTGACCGCTGGAACGAGCGTTCCGTCGGCCAATGTATTTACCATGTTGAATCGCCCGACGGCCGCCAATTCACAGCGCGCCCAGCCAATGCAGTTGAGGCCCTCGAACGGCGCCTGCAACGGTTTCAAGTCACTGGCCCGGCGCTTAACCCAATGACGACACCTGAGCTTGAGAACAATTCAATCTTCCCTGGGACCTTGGACCTGCGAGTTCCGACACCCGGCCAAAACGGCCGGAACGAGACGCGGGAGCTTTTGCCATGACGGTTGATCTCTATCAAACTCCGCTGCGTTACGGCGATGCCTATGACGAATTATCGGCTGATGGCGTCACTCCCCGACCACACTGGGCGCGCTTGATGGAGTCTCTTCGAGCGATCGGACCCGAGGAGTTGGGGCGACGCTGCCATAGAGCCGAACGGCGTATCCGCGAGAACGGCATCACGTACAACATCTACAGCGATCCTCTCGGAGCAAACCGGCCGTGGGAAATCGACATTGTTCCATTCCTGATTGCCGCCGACGAGTGGCGCTTAATCGAGCAGGGAATCATTCAGCGCGCCAAGCTGCTGAGTCTGATTCTTGAGGATCTTTATGGCGCTCAGGATTTGCTTGCGAATGGACATTTCCCTGCTGAACTTCTCTATGCCAACCCCGCATTTCTCCGGCCGATGGTGGGTGTGCGAGTACCATCGCACAGCTATCTGCATATGCTTGCCGTTGACCTTGCGCGTTCACCGGACGGCCGATGGTGGGTGCTTTCCGATCGCACCCAAGCGCCTTCGGGCAGTGGCTACGCATTGGAGAACCGCACCATTGTCTCTGATGTTCTGCCCAAACTCTTCCGTTCTTCGAATGTCTTGCGCCTCGCTCCCTTCTTTCGGGCACAGCGCGATGCACTTACCGGGCTGAGCCAATGCAGCAATCCACGCATCGTGTTGCTAACCCCTGGCCCGCACAATGAGACCTATTTCGAGCACTCGTATATTGCACGATACCTGGGATTCACTTTGGTCGAGGGAGCGGACCTGACTGTGCGTGATCGGTCTGTCTACCTCAAGACCGTCGACGGACTGGAGCGAGTGGATGTGATTCTGCGCCGGGTAGACGATAGCTTTTGCGATCCACTCGAATTGCGTAGTGATTCTTTACTCGGTGTGCCAGGCCTGGTCGACGCGATCGTAGCAGGGAACGTGAAAGTAGCCAATGCCTTGGGTAGCGGGGTGATTGAGACTGCAGCGGTCATGCCTTTCCTACCCGGCCTTTCCAGACAAATGACCGGAGAGAGTCTGAAGCTTCCGTCCGTTGCGACCTGGTGGTGCGGACAATCCTACGCGCTCGATTGGGTGCTCAATCATCTTGAGTCGGTGGTGGTGAAGCCCGCGTTTCCATCACGCGGCATGGAGCCCGTATTCGGAGCAAAGTTAGAGCAATCCGAAAAGGGAAAGCTCGCTGCTCTATTGCGCGCACAACCCCATGAGTACGTCGCCCAGGAGCAAATCGCATTATCAAATGCTCCCGTCTGGGGCAATGGGCATCTTCACTCGCGCAGCCTGGTATTGAGAGCCTATGTGCTCAATGCCGGCAACAGCTGGATAGCGATTCCGGGAGGATTGGTGCGGGTTGCCGAGGGCGAGGGTTCGGTCGTCTCGATGCAGCGAGGTGGGCACAGCAAGGACGCATGGGTACTATGGGATAGCCCAGTCGATACCTTCAGCATGTTGCATCCGCGCCATCAACCTGTCGCGTTGCGACGTGAGTTGCCGGGTGTTCCGAGCAGTGTGGCTGACAGGGTGTTTTGGTTAGGACGCTATGTCGAACGTGCCGAAAACACAGCTCGGATCGTGCGCTCAATGATTTCTCGTGTGCGGCGAGCCGACCATGAGGAGTTTGGGTGCTTGATACGGTTGCATCGTTGTTTGAAGGTGCGGCACAGCACGTTGCCCAAAGCCAAGAAACGGCGGCCAACTGCGTCGGAATTTGAGCACGAACTGGTCTCCATAATCTCTGATGTCAAACGGACCGATAGCTTGGCCTTTACACTTTCCGAGGTGTCTCGCCTCGGCAACAGCGTTCGAGAGCGGCTATCGGCGGATATGATGATCCTCATTGGCGAGCTACGAAATTCAACCCAGACTGGCCTGGACAGACAGTCTCTTGAGTATCCGGCGATGCTGACCCTTTGCCTGGAGTTGCTTTCCGCCTTCTCTGGAATGGAGCGTGAAAATACCACCCGCGGACTGGGCTGGTTGTTCATGAGCATTGGCCGACGTCTTGAGCGCGCGATCTATCTGACAAGGCAACTCCGCGAGATCACCTTTCCGCTCGGTGAACAGGATTGGCCTCTCTTAGAGTGCTTGCTTGAAGTTGCTGACAGCTCAATGACCTACCGTGCAAGGTACTACACCACACTGCAGCCTTTGGCCGTCCTGGACGTCTTGATGGCGGACGGGAACAACCCGAGGTCTTTGGACTTTCAATTGACGCACCTCGCGGATCTCTATCAAAAGTTACCTCGGCACCTACCAAGCGATCTGCAGGCGATGCGAGACGCGTTGGCGTTGCTGCGCAGTTTCGATCTGCGAACTATAGGCTATACCTTGCCTGGCGACTCAGCGACGGCTACGGATACGGAAGGTCTCGCTCGGCTTGAAAGCTTCCTCGCAGGATTGGAACGACTGCTGCCTTCATGGTCGGATAACTTATCGAGCCGCTATTTTAGCCACGCTCGCACTTTGCCGATCACCATGGGCCTATGATCTACAAAATCGTTCATCGCACCACTTACAAATATAAGCATCCTGTCTCTGTCGGAAGCCACGTCGCGTGTCTCAAACCGCGTTCTCTGCCTCGCCACAAGCTTGCACAAAGCGAACTGCATATAGAACCGAGTCCGGCAACAATGACCGAGAGGTTGGATTATTTTGGAAACCACCTTTACTTTTTTACCATTGAAGAGCCGCACGACGAATTGGTGGTAGAGGCGCGGAGCGAAGTGATCATGGAGGACGCCCCGACCTCATCGCCGCAATCGTCGCCTCGATGGGAGGAGGTGGCCAGAACTTTGCCCGACGATCACAGCCCCGCAGCTCTTGAAGCTTACCAGTTCAGATTTGAATCGCCGCGTATCAGGCTTCGACCGGAGTTTGCCACTTATGCGCGTCAGTCGTTTGCTCCCGGGCGCCCCATGCGGGAAGCGCTTTTAGATTTGACGGCGCGAATCCACAGCGACTTTCGCTTCGATTCAAAAGTGACAAATGTCCGAACGCCGATCGAAGAAGTTTTCCGAAAAAAGCGAGGAGTGTGTCAGGATTTCGCGCACATTCAAGTCGCATGTCTTCGTTCACTAAAACTGCCGGCGAGATATGTCAGCGGATACCTTAGAACCCATCCACCGCCGGGGCAACCGCGGCTGGAAGGAGCGGATGCATCTCATGCGTGGGTGTCTGCCTATTGCCCGGGGATCGGCTGGCTTGACTTGGATCCTACCAACAATGTTGTCCCGTCTAACAGCCATGTGACAATTGGTTGGGGTCGTGACTTTGGGGACGTGAGCCCTCTGCACGGCTTGATTCTGGGGGGTGGAGTTCATACGCTCAAGGTCGCTGTTGACCTTGAAGCGATCTGATCTTGATCGGACTGCGACCTATGGGTCGAGAAGCACTGTGGTCTCTTCTTCAGTCACGGTAAGGAAGACGAGGACTGAAATCGTCTGAGACATGCGCGGCTGAACAGCATTTTATGCACTCGCTAACTTTGCGCCTTCTCCGTGCCCGGAACCGTTCTCGATTCACTCCGTCGGCAAGGGAACACCTGCCTTCCCAATGTCGAAACTCTGGTTGCCTTTTCTCTTCGAATCTTGCCCCGAGCGCGCTTGCGTTCGTTCGAGGGGAATACCTTCGTAGCTCGTAGCCGCCACCTGTGAGGAATCAACCGGCACCCAGCGATGTTGATTCCAAATCGGTCATTGCATCCATCCAAACGGCGGGTTCGGCGGGTGAGGCGAATAGGAGGCGTCCGCCTGGAGCAAGTATCTCGGCGAATCTTTGGATGAGATGACGCTGATCATCGGGCTTGAGAAGGAAAATCAGCCCCCAAGCTAATGCGGCGTAGAAGGTCCGATCGAAACATTCTAGAGTCTTGAACGGCTTCGCAGAGAATGGGCACGCCGGGCAAGCCACGCTGGAATGCAGCTAAGAAAGATGGCGCCGCATCGATCGTTCGAAAACGCGCAGTCCTTCCTCGACCAAGACAGCCGTGATGGGGAAGCCTGGCCCACAGCCGAGATCGAAGACACAGCTCCCGATTGGCAGCTTCCTGGCCCATTTCCGCACCACGTTCGCGCCGATTCCGATTGACGGCGCTCCACCGCGACGAGCAAGGAAGTGTATCGCCACGGCCTCATATCCACTGGACAGGTCCATGTGCGGATGGTAGCAGTTCACCAGTTCGAGTTCTAAGGAAGCCTCGATCATCGCAATATCGCCAACGGACCAGGCGAGCCGAATCTGGCGTTCTCGGTCCTTGCGAGAATACGTACCGGCCGTTTAACGCCATCTGAGGTCGGAGCTAAACTCATATTGTGATGCCGCACCCATCATGGAATGAGAGCTATGCTTCGGGACAACTGCCTTGGGACACAGGGGAACCAGAGCCTCTGCTTGTCGAGTTCGTCTCTTCAGCCGGTGTTGCGCCGGCTTCTGCGCTTGAGATCGGCGCCGGTACCGGCACGAATGCAATTTGGCTGGCCGAACACGGCTTCGACGTACTCGGAGTCGATGTCTCGCAGGTAGCCGTGGAAATAGCGCACGCCAAAATGAAGGGACGCGCCCTGCGCTGCCGCTTCGCTGCATTGGACTTTCTAGCCGCGCCTCCGCCCGGCGGTCCATTCCAGTTCGTGTTCGACCGCGGCTGCTTTCATGTCTTCGATCAACCAGACGAGAGGCTGCGATTCGTGGCACAAGTTGCTGCCGCACTGTCGCCGTGCGGCTTGTGGCTGAGCATGATAGGCAGCACCGAAGGTCCGCCGCGCGAGGTCGGTCCGCCGCGCCGCTCGGCACGCGAGATTGCTCTTGCCGTCGAGCCTGAACTGGAAATCGTCGAGCTGCGATCGGCCGAGTTCCGCGGCCACGGCGCAAAGGCGTGGTTTTGCCTGTCACGCCGACGTACGATACCGGCGCAGCCCTCCGCGCGGGACGAGTGAGGGGTGGAAGAGGACGAAACCACACAGGCGGAAGCGGAAGCCTTCCATCGCCGACTTTACGGCAAGGGGATGCTTCGACGACTATGGTTTGGTTCTGGGGATTTTGATCTGTTATGTGTGGTTTACTCAGCCGTCGCCCGGGGCCGTTCCGTTGAAGGATTTGCCGTGGAGGTGGCAAGACCGTGAGGATCACCAGAAGACGAGCTTTCTCTCTGATTTCTGCTGCACCTGCGCTCGTTTTGTCCCGCAAGTCCCGGGCAGCGAGCTCAATGCTTCACGATGCTGGGCGATTCGACGAAGGACGTGGGGCAGTTCAAGAGGTCTCTGCAAGTCCCGATCTGACCATCGCGCCAGGCCCCTTCAAGGGCACACGCCAGTCGCTTCGCCAGTGGCAGGTTCCTGACTGGTATCGCGATGCGAAGTTTGGCATCTGGGCGCATTGGGGACCGCAATCTGCCGTCGAATACGGCGACTGGTACGCCCGCAACATGTACGTCCAGGGCCATAAGCAGTACGAGTATCACCTGAAGACCTACGGCCATCCGACGAAAGTCGGATTCAAGGATGTGATTCCAACATGGAAGGCTGACAAGTTCGATCCCGACCATCTGCTCGGTCTCTACCAGAAAGCCGGAGCAAAGTACTTCTGCAGCATGGCTGTGCATCACGACGGATTCGATCTTTGGGATTCGAAGTACCAGCCGCGCTGGAATGCCGTTGCCATGGGACCGAAGAGGGACATCGTCGGTGCCTTCAGGAAGGCCGCCGATAAGCATGGACTTCGCTTCGCCCTAAGCGAGCACCTTGCGCCCAGCTATCACTGGTTCTCCACTTCGCATATGAGCGACAAGACCGGTCCGCTCGCCGGGGTTCTCTACGATGGCGCCGACCCGGCCTATGCCGATCTTTACCACGAGCTGCCGAAGTACTATCTCTACAGCGATAGGATCCTCAACGACCGCCAGGCGCCGGTTCGGTGGAAGCAGCACTACTTCAACCGGATCAGAGATCTCGTCGACAAGTATCAGCCCGACCTGCTCTACACCGATGGCGATATCTTTTTCGAGGAGTATGGCCTGGCACTGGTCGCGAACCTCTACAACGTGGATGCCAATCGCCATGGTGGACGCTGCGAAGCCGTGTACACCAGCAAGCTACCGAGCGACTGCGAAGTCGGGACGTGCGTGCAGGACTGGGAGCGCGGCGTAGCTGCCGGCATTCCGGCCACCCCCTGGCAGACTGACAGCTGCATCGGCGAATGGCACTACAACCGGGAAGCCCAATACAAGTCGCCCAAGTATGTGATCGATCTGCTGGTCGACGTCGTCAGTCGCAATGGGAACCTGATGCTGAATTTCCCGCTCCCCAACAGCGGTGAGCTCGATTACGAAGAGCGGGTCATTCTCGACGAAATCACGAAATGGATGGCAATCAACAGCGAGGGCGTCCACGCGACCCGGCCGTGGAAGACCTTTGGCGACGGCCCAGTGGCGACCGCGCCGCCGTCGGGCGAAGGCACCCGGTTCAACGAGTCAGGCCGCAAGGAGTTGACTGCCGACGAAGTGCGCTTCACGACCAAGGGTGAAACGCTCTACGCGTTCATCATGGGATGGCGAGAGAAGTTGGCACTAATTAAGCCGCTGGCAACCTCGAGCCCACTGTCGCCGCCGAAGATCAAAAATGTGGAACTGCTGGGTTACAAAGACAAGGTGATCTGGACCCAGGATGAACAGGGCCTCACAGTCGCGATGCCGGAACAGAAGCCCTGTGACTATGCGATTACCCTAAAGATCGTCTGAATCCGGGTGCGCCCATCATCCAGAAGTAACTCAAAAAATAGCAAAACGGGGGTTATTTCCGTATCGGCCACAATAAATAAATCAAGGGCAACTGGCATCTCGCCCAGATCTTCAACCCATAGATCAACCCATTCTTGAAACTCCCCGAGGTTCCTCTCCGCTTCTCTGGATTCCACTTGGTAACCAGCCACGCCGGCCAACTCTTTCAAATTGCTAGATTTGAGAACTCATAACCCAAAGGTCGCTGGTTCAAATCCAGGCCCCGCAACCAAAAGCTAGAGATTCTAAGGGGCTTCCTTGAGTCACCTGGGGCCGTTCCTACGTTTGGTGTGAATTCAGGCAAAGCCTGGGCAAAGGATCCCTTGTCCAGAATGGCCACAAGCTCTCCGGCTACCCACACATCGTCCGCTATGCCGTGTTCCAGCGCATTCAATACACTCCTCGCCAGCAGTAACATCTCCCTCGCATGTGTTGGATCACTTTCCTGCCGCCCGGTGTGAATCCGCAACCCCTCATTCCATTTCCGAGCTTTGCCCGCAATGCGACCTACGAAACTACCAATGCGGTCAGCAGTTACAACTCCCTGCAGGCGACTTATGAACATCAAACGAGCTTCGGTTTGTATCTGCTCGGCAACTACACGCTCAGCAAGTGCCTGTCCGATCAACACACGCAGGCCGGCCAGAATCAGCAATACCGCGCCGAATGGCTGCCCGGATTCGGGATTGGACGCGACTATGCGCTCTGCGATTCCAACGCCACGCACTCGGTCCACATTGCTGGTACCTATGAGTTGCCGCTTGGCCACGGCCGCGCGTTCCTATCCAGCACCAATAAGGCGGTGGATGCTGTGCTCGGGGGTTGGATCGTCAACGGCATCTATAGCTATCAGAG